>WNFC01000672.1_pt1 | contig 52309 bp, 46 predicted proteins | sample 5400541 | NCBI WGS metagenome assembly WNFC01 (sample SAMN13153342, study PRJNA577476) | soil metagenome | isolation source: 120 cm saprolite under Douglas fir tree site 2 hole 2 replicate 1 | place: USA:California | collected 2015-04-18
CGAATAGAAAACTCTCAGCAGCCAAATAAACACCGTCTGCGCAGCAAGTAGACTTCACTTCAAACCGTTGGCATTTCGGTAAAATCAGAATTCAAGGGGAAATTTCACTGTGAGCACCGATTTTTCCGCACCCTGCTAGAGGTGGAGTTCAGCGGAGCCGAGCTAAGGAGCCCGCGACGTGCGAATAAGAATGGGTAGAGCCTAATGCAGCAAGTAAAGTTCGTCGACCTGGCGGCCCAGAATGCCGAAATTCATGATGAGGTTGAACGGAATTTCGCGCGGATTCATGCCGAAACCGCGTACATCGGCGGTCCTGCGGTCAAGCAGTTCGAAGAAGAGTTTGCGGCGTTTCTCGGCGTTCGTCATGTGATCGGCGTTAACAGCGGTACCGACGCTTTGCGTCTGGCCCTGCTGGCATTGGGGATCGGACCCGGCGATGAGGTGATTACCACGCCGATGACGTTTATCGCCACGGTTGAGGCGATTGTGCAGGTGGGCGCGCGGCCGGTCTTCGTCGATGTCGAGCCGCAAACCTGCAATCTAAGCGTGGCCGCAGCGCGCGATTACTTGCAAGCGGGCCATTTCACGACGGTAAACGGCCCCAAGGCGATAATGCCGGTGCATCTGTATGGCATGCCAGCGGCGATGGGTCCGATGGGTGCACTGGCGCGTCAATTCGGCCTGCACGTGGTCGAGGACGCTTGCCAGGCGCATGGCGCGCGGGTGGTGCTGGATCGGCGCTGGCGGCGGGCCGGGACTATCGGTGCGGCCGGCTGTTTCAGCTTCTACCCGGGTAAAAATCTCGGCGCGTGGGGCGAGGCAGGCGCGGTCGCGACCAACGATGACGAATTGGCCGAGCAAATCGCGCTGCTGCGCGATCATGGCCGCATTTCGCATTACGCCCACCAGGTGTACGGCTATAACGCACGGCTCGATGCGCTTCAGGCGGCGGTGCTGAGCGCCAAACTCAAGCGGCTCGAGCAATGGAACGCGCGCCGCCGTGAAATTGCGGATAGCTATCGCGAACTGCTGCCTGGCGCGCCGCTGCCGCTGTGGCTGCCGACCGAGCCGGCCGAGGTCGAATCGGTCTATCACCTGTTCGTGGTTCGTAGCCCACGGCGCGACGCGCTGCGCTCGGCGCTGCTCGCGAACGAAATCGAATGCGGGATCCATTATCCCGTTCCACTTCACCTTCAACCCGCCTGCCGCGCGCTCGGCTATCGGGCCGGCGATTTTCCCGAAAGCGAGCGGGTGGCAGACGCAGTGCTGTCGCTACCGATGCATCCGCACCTCAAAGAGGGCGAATTGGAGCGGGTGGCCAACGTAGTGATGCACGCGCTAATCGGCGACCACGGCTTGTTCGCCGGCGAACGTTACGACCACGGAGCTGCGTGCCTCCCCCCCCCACGCGGTGAGTGAAGTATGTTTGCCGGCGAACTCCAAAAGCAAAAAGCCCTCTTCGCGGCGGCTGACGGTGTGGCACTGGCAGCCGCCTTCGTGGGGGCTCTGGCCGCGTACGATCCGTCCAGCGCGCTGGCTCATCGGCTGCTCGGCACCAATCCCTGGGTCTTGTGCTTCGGGGTGATGGTGATGGCAGCGGTATGGCTGGTGGTGTTTCGCGCCAGCGATCTGTACCGGATGCGCGCCGGGGGATTGAAGGAGACTGTCGCGATAATCCGAGCCTGCTCGATCGCGGCCGTCGTTGCGCTGTTGCTGGCCTTCCTGGCACATATCCAGCTTGCGCGACTGACGATGGCGATTGGTTATTTACTGAGTATCCCTGCCGTTCTCATCGGCCGCACACTGACGCGCGCCTGCATCCGGCGGTTATACTCAAATCCAAAAATTGCTATCCCGCTGGTGATAGCTGGATTCAACCCGGTCGCCCATTACCTGCTCGACCAGGTGCTCGACAGCATGACCCCGTACGAGCCGGTGGGTTTTCTCAACGGCGCGCGGGCTGCGCGGCAATACCGAGGTTACCCGGTTATCGGCAGCATTCAACGGCTGTCAGATCTCACCGCGGATTATCCGTTTCTCGAAGTTGCGATTGCACTGCCCGACGCTTCGCGCGAAGAGCTCGAGGCCATCATCAAATCATGTGAGCAAAGCCGCCTGCGATGGTGGATGGTGCCATGGATGTTTCGCGCGCTTTCAACCGGAGTCAAGGTCGATGTCCTCGGCATGATGCCGTTAATCGGGCCGCGCTGCACTAATATCGAGGGGCTCAATTACGCGCTCAAACGCGGCTTTGATGTAGTCGCCGCGGCACTGCTGCTGGTGTTGTCTGCACCGGCGCTGGGGTTGGGGGCACTGGCAATTCTGCTTACCGACGGGCGTCCGGTGCTGTTCCGCCAGGTCCGAATTGGTATTCACGGCCGGTCTTTTCAACTACTCAAACTGCGCACTATGCGGCAGACGGCAAGCGACCATGTTCATCGGGAGTACGTGCGCAACTGGATTCGCAATGGTCACGCGGCGGCGGCCAATGGCTCCTCAAACGGCGCCGCGATTTTCAAGCTGTCCAACGATCAGCGGATCACCCGCGTCGGCCGCTTTTTGCGCCGTTTCTCGATTGACGAACTGCCTCAGCTCCTCAATGTATTGCGCGGCGAGATGAGTCTGATTGGTCCGCGGCCGGCGCTGCCCTACGAACTGGAGCATTACGACGAGTGGCATCGGCGGCGCCTCGATGCGGCCCCGGGAATCACCGGTTTATGGCAAGTCAGCGGACGTAATCGGCTGTCGTTCGACGAAATGGTCCAGCTCGATGTGCAGTATCTCGAGGACTGGTCATTGTCCGGGGATTTCAAGATTCTGATGCGGACGCTGCCCGCATTGCTGCGTGGGGAGGGCGTATGAGCCTGCCGCAGCCCGCCGCTGACCGTGGTCCGGCTGCCGGCGACACCGGCAGCAACTCCAGTCCACCCAACCAGGAAATCGCTGAGGGTATCCCCTGGGGGGCAGCCGGCGGTTCGCTGTGGAGCGCCTTTGCCCGCGGCGTCCGCAATAATATGGTCGCCGAGGTGCTGGTGCAGGCGGTGCGCGTCGGCGGCCTGATTTTCCTCGCCCGCGCCCTTCGTCCGCAGGATTTCGGTTTGCTCAAAGTGCTGACGGTGGCCGGCATGTTCGTGATGTTGTTGGTCGAAGCAGGAATTCCGGAGGCGCTGATTCAGCGGCGCGATTTGCGCCGTGAACATGAAGTCACCGCCTGGTGGCTGACAGTTGGATTCACGCTGGCTTTTACCGCCGGACTCTATTTTGCTGCCCCCTTGCTCGCTCGCGTGATGGAGATGAATGACCTCTCTTTCGGCGTGCGCCTCATGTGCATTCCGTTGCTGTTCGAGGGGCTGGCGATCTGCCCCAACGCGCGGCTGCGCCGCGAGCTCAAATTCGGCGCGCTCGCGACGGCTGACGTTGCTGCCGAAGTGTCATTCCTCGCGGTCGCTCTGCTCCTGTTGCTCGAGGGACATCCGCGATGGAGTCTGCCGGCGGGACTCGCCGCCCGGCTGGGCGCGCATGGTCTGGTGGTTTTGCTGGCGGACTGGCGTCTGCCGGTCGGCCCGCCGCGGCTGCGCGCCGCGCGCGAGCTTAGCCGCTTCGCCGCCAGCGTGCTGGCGGGAGGACTCATCACCAGCGGTTCCGGCAACGTCGATTACCTCCTGGTTGGCCGGATGCTTGGCAGCGGCGCCCTGGGTTTCTATTCGATGGCGTGGGACCTCCTTCGCTTTATTCCTGATCGGCTTTACCGTATCGCCGGGCGGGTGGCATTGCCGGCATTCTGCAAACTGCAGGATAACGATCGAGCGCTGGCGCTGGCCTATCGCAACTTTGTCAACTACATAGGGCGCGCAGTCCTGCCGATCGCCGGCTGCGTTGCGATTGCGGCACCGCAGTTGCTCGAAAGCATCTATGGGGCTAAATGGCTGCCAGCGGCGATGCCGATGCGGCTGCTGACGTTTGGCCTGGCACTGGCCGGCATACGGATCGGCATCGGCACCGTTTACTACTCCAAGGACTATCCTTCGATCGATATCTACCTCAACGGCGTTCGGCTCATCCTGATCGTTACGGCCGTCACACTGACCGCGCCGATGGGGCTGATCGCGGTCAGCGGCGCCGTCAGTATCGTCGAGGCCACCATCAGCATCATTGGCCAATATCTGGTCTGCCGGCTGGTAGGTATGCGCGTGCGCGACCTTGCGGCCGCCGTCATCCCGGGTCTGCGAATCACTGCAGCGTGCATGGCGGCGACCATTCTCGGCAAGCTCGCCGCTGCGACGCTTGATGTCCATGCGCCCCTGGTGCTGGCCTTTGTGGCGGCTCCACCAGCGATAGTTTTCTGCTGGCTTCAAGCGAACGAAGTGCTGGGAATGGTGCGGCAAGCGTTTGGCCACCGCTGGGCCGGCATGATGGACATGGCGGAGACCTGACATGAGCGGTTTGCTAGCCATAACGCCGGCGCGTGACGAGGAGAAACTGCTCCCCGGCTTGATAGCGTCAATGGCCGCGCAGACATGCCTGCCCGAACGCTGGATCGTGATCGACGACGGCTCGGCTGACGCCACCGCCGAGATTCTGGATGATGCCGCAAGCCGCTATGCGTGGCTCGAACCGCATCATCTGCCGGGCAATCGCGCGCGTGCGGCAGGTGGCGAATCGGTCATCATGCAGTTCCTGCCGCGTAAGGAATGGGGCAAGTGGAATTATCTGCTGCGGCTCGACGCCGATCTGACTTTCGCGCCGGACTTCATCGAATCGCTGCTGGCGGAATTCCGGCGTGATGCGAAGCTGGGAATCGCAGGCTCGATTCTGCTCGAACCCGACGGGGCGCAATGGCGCGAGATCAACGTGCCGTCTTTCCATGTGCGCGGCGCGGTCAAGATGTACTCGGGCAGGTGTTTTGCGGCAATTGGCGGTCTGGAGGCGGGACTGGGATGGGACACCATTGACGAGCTCCACGCAATGATGCTGGGCTTTCACAGCCGTCACTTTGGCCATATCCGCGCGTATCACCACCGCCCACAGGGAACTGCGGCGAGCCTCTGGCGCGCGCGGCTGGCGGCGGGGCGAGCGGCTTATCGCTCAGGCTACTCAACGCTGTTCATGCTGGTCCGCGCAACCCGCCACCTGTTAACGACACCGTGGCTGCTGGGTTCGGCGATGATGCTGGCCGGCTATTTCGAGGGCTACCTGAAACGCTGGCCCCGGCCGACGCCGCCGGAATTAATCCGCTTCGTACGCCGACAGCAGCTACGGCGGCTACTCATGCTGGAGACCGTATGGCGCTAGCATTGAATTCGTTCACTTTCGCGGAGCATCAGCCGGTGACTGCGGATTCCGCCGCCGCACCCTCGGGCAACGACGCGTTCGGCTTTTGGAAACTTCCCGAGCAGTGGCGTGAGCGATTACGCGGCGCAATCAGCGACTCACAAGCCGCCGCTGAACGCTATCTGCTGGAGCTTTATCTGGATGAAAAGCAGCGGCGGCCGCTGGCAGCGATGGCTAGTTATTACCGTGTCAAAAAATTCCTTCCGCGCGCTCTTCGCCACTGGCTCAATTCAATTGCCATCCGGACGCGGCGCCACTCCGGATTCCCCGGTTGGCCGTGCGAAAGCGCCTTGCTCGAGTTCTGGCGTGAATGGCTCAAACGCGCGCTCGAGTCGGTCGGCGTGAACGACGGATGGCATATCGGATTTTGGCCGGACAATGCCCGCTGCTGCATCGTGTTGACGCATGATGTGGAAAGCCCGCTGGGGGTCGAGCGGATGGAGCGAATGGCGGATATCGAGCAGAAGCATGGGTTCCTGTCGTCGTGGAACCTGCCGCTCGCGCAATATCCGATCGATTGGAAGACGGTCGAACGGGTGCGCGCGCGTGGTTTCGAAATCGGCGCCCACGGACTCGCCCATGATGGCAGGCTGTTCCGCAGCGAAGCCGACTTCGCCGAACTGGCGCCGTTGCTCGAACGGCTGGCGGATGAACATTCGCTGCGTGGTTTTCGTTCACCCTCGACGCTCAGGCGTGCTGAATGGATCGCGCGGATGCCATTCCAGTACGATTCCAGCTTTGCCGATACCGATCCGTACGAACCGCAGCCGGGCGGCACCTGTAGCATATTTCCGTTCCATCTGGGCAGCTTGATTGAATTGCCCTACACCTTGCCGCAGGACCATACCTTAATCCATCTGCTCCATCGTGATCCGCTCCAGCTTTGGTGTTTGAAGGCACAATGGGTTGCGGCCTCGGGCGGGATGATTCTCGCGCTGACCCATCCGGACTATATCGGTGTGAGCGAGCCTTTGGCCCAGTATGAGGAATTTTTGAAACGGCTACGCGATCTCCCACAAAGCTGGCATGCGTTGCCGTCGGCGGTCGCGCACTGGTGGCGCCGGCGTGCGCAGATGAGCCTTTGCGTCCAAAATGGCGAGCCCGTGATCATGGGCGACGACACCAGCGGCGCAGTAGCGGCGCGCCTCAGCAGCGAGCCGCTCAGCGGATGAGGTGGGCGAGTGGCACGAATATTAATCGTCGCTTATACCAACTATCACCAGGACAGCCGTGTTAAGCGCAACGCGGAAGCACTTGCCGAGCGCGGCGATCAGGTCGACGTGATCTGTCTGGCCGATGGGCCGCGTGGCATAAGCCGCGCCGTCAATATCCTCGCCTTGAAGATGCCGCGATATCGCGGTAACAGCAAGAGCGCCTATCTTGGCAGCTATCTTCGATTTTTCGCGATGGCGTCGGTGAGCGCAACCAGGCTCAGCCGCGGCAAACCCTATGACGTGGTAATCGTCTGCACGATGCCCGACGCCGCCGTGATCTGCGCACTCGGGCCGAAATTCTACGGGGCCAGAGTCGTGCTCGACGTCCATGACACCATGCCGGAGCTTTTCCACGACAAGTTCAAAGGCGTACGCGGCGCTCTCGGCGGCAGGCTGCTGATGGCGGAGGAGCGCGTCAGCGCGTGGCTTGCGGATCGCGTGTTAGCGGTGCACGAGCTTCATCGGCAGCGGCTCGAGCGCGCCGGCGTCCCGGCCAGCAAAATCAGCGTGGTGATGAATATTCCTGACCGGCGGTTATTCGGACCACTTCGAATTGTAGAAGATACACCGCCGGTGATGGGGAACATCAGCCGCCAAGGACGTCAGGATTCGGTCGGCGGCCGTGCACCTGAGACTGAGCACGCCGCTGAAGAGGACGAAGCGTTCAGGCTGGTTTGCCATGGCACGCTCACTTCCCGGCTGGGGCTCGATCTCGCTGTGCGGGCGGTCGAGCTGGTGCGCAAGACGATCCCGTCGATTCACTTGCAGGTGATTGGTGAAGGTGACTTCCTCCCTACTGCACGGGAGCTTACTGAACGATTAGGCCTGGAACGCCATGTCACGTTCACGCCGCCGATGGCGGTTGAGCAGTTGCCGCCGGCGCTGGCGCGAGCCGCGGTCGGCATCGTGCCGAATCGCGCCAGTCGTGCGACGCACCTGATGCTGCCGGCAAAACTGCTCGAATATGCCAGCTTGGGCATTCCGGTAATTGCTGCGCGGCTGCGGACTATCGAGTACTATTTCCCCACCGGCACGGTACGATACTTCGAGCCGGGTGATGTGCATGGGCTGGCCGGTGCGATCGAGGATTTATATCGCCATCCCGAAAAACGCCAGGCTTTCGGACGGAGAGCTGGCGTGATCGCAGCCACTCTGAGTTGGGAACATCAGCGTGACGAGCTTTTCGCGGCAATTGACTCGCTGTTGGTATCTCGCAGGATGTCAAGAATACACAATAGTGCCAGTTCGCTGGGTCAGACGAGCTTCAGCCTGTCACCCGCGAATGCGCGGGCTAAAGCTGGTGCCGCTTCAAACACCAACAATGGTTCCGGCGCGCACTCTTTTTCCGGCCACGCCCGACCTCGCATATATCAGCGCGAGCACCAGTTAGAGCAGGCAGCGAGTTGTGTGGTGCAGCCTGCTGCAATGAACTCCAGCCGGCCATGACGATCGGTTCACTCGCAAGCAGGAGGACAATCTTGCGATACGGCAAAACTTTAGTTGTTGGCGTGGGTGAAGTCGGCGGCGCGTTGGCAGAGGTGCTCGAACGCACCCAACCTGACCTGCTGCGCCACGACCTCGCGCCGCGCGAGTTCTCCGATGCAATTGGGGTGATGCACATCTGCATCCCCTATCAATCGGGCCAGCAATTCGAAACCGCCGCCCTCGAATACATTAAGCGTTTCCAACCCCGCTTGACGGTCATCAACAGCACGGTAATACCGGGCACGACACGCCGGATTGCCAACCGCAGCGGGGCGCGGCTCGCCTACAGTCCGGTGCGGGGCAAGCATGCGCGGATGGCTGAAGACTTGTTGAGGTACTGCAAATTCGTCGCCGCGGACGATGACGCGATCGCGGCTGAAGCCGAAGACCATTTTCGCACCGCGCGGATGAAGACACGGCGCGTTGCCCGGCCCGAGACGCTGGAAGTCGCCAAACTCGCCGAGACCACCTATTTCGGCATTCAGATCGCTTTTGCCCAGGAGCTCAATCGCTTCGCTCAGCAAGTCGAAGCGGATTATGCCGAAGCCATCGATTTCTTTGAAGAAGTCGACTTCCTCCCGCGAACGCGCTATTACCCTGGCTTCATCGGCGGCCATTGTGTAATTCCAAACATTCATCTGCTCAGACAGGTGGTGAACTCACCGTTGCTCGAAGCTGTGCTCGACTCGAATCAGCGGCGCGCCGCCGAATTGGCGGCCGAGCAAAATCATCCTGCCACTACCCGGCAACAGGGACGGTCCACCGATGAAAACAAGGTGCTGGCTCATCGGTGAACCCGGCCGGCGCTTGTCCTCGCAGCTCCAGGCGGCGAGCCGTGGCTTGGCGCTGGAGATCCGCGGATTTGACGCCCTGTCCAATATATCACGAGCGGCCGGCACTCTGATCGCACTGGATTTCGATTGTCTGCAGCGTCTGGCGCCGGGTGCTCGTGCCAATCTGAGCGAACAGATTAAAGCGGGCGCGACTTGTTACGTGGGCGGCGGCTTGCCAGCCGGCGCCCATTATTCGCTCGAGCCTTTGGCCTCAGTCGATTTTCAAGTTGCTGTCAGCTACCCAAGCCAGGGTTACACGCTCACCGCGCAGCCGCTGCTGCCGGCCGCCTTGCGTGGCGAATTGGTGGACGGCTCTTACAACATCCCGGTGGCGCGCGGCCTCTCCGAACTGGCGCAGCCGTTAATACTTGTGCGCGCCGGCGACGGCGGGATGGCACCGTCGCTGTTCGCAGTCGAGCAGGGCAGCGGAGTCATAATCTGCGATCTCGCCGGTTGCGGCGGGGCCGCGGATGCCGGCAATCGCTCGTCCTTGTCCCTGCTGCGCTTACTCGAAAACGCATCCCTGCGGCCGGCAATTGTGGGTCCACTCGTCGCCTTCGACCGCGCCGCCGGACGAGATCCGGCGCGGCCGCTTGGCTGTAATATCGTCATCGACGACCGTCCCGCGAATCTGGATTACTTCAATGTCGGGGCGCTGCGCGCTTTTCTTGGATATTTGGCGAGGCGATGTCCGGAGATTCACGTCGATTTCGGCTGGACACCGGATCAGAACCGGCCGAGCTATCGTTACGTTGAGACGCTCAAACAATTCAATGCCGGTTTTGTCTGGCATGGCCTGCTCCATCACATCGACCATCGCACCGTCGCCAGCCCTGAACTTGATTTCGAACAGGGGCGCCTTCTGGTCGCAGATATAAGCGAGCGCTACCAGGTGAGATTTCAGCCGGTGATGGTATTTCCTTACGAAAAGGACACCGGCGCCTGCTTGGCTCTTCTCGAGCGCGCCGGATTTATTGCTAAGGCCGAAACTCCCGACGAAACCAGTGCGGCCACAGACGGCGAAGCCCGAGCTGTGACGGAATCCGAAATGTCAGGCGGCGGCGCCTACCGCCACTTTATCACGCTCAACCGCGATTCTATCGAGACTCTTACGCGGGACCGGATGCTCGCACGAGCTGCGCTCGGAATGCCGATCATTATCGCCGCGCATCCGCGCGATGTCGCCTTGCGGCGTCTGGCGAAGCTCCGCCGCAATGGCAGGTCGGTGGCGGATTTCGATGAGATGCTCGATTTCGTCATCGCCAAGGGCCTGCGCCCGCAATCGCTCGAGCAACTCGCCTTGAACGAACTCGCTCAATAAATATTCTCGCCTCTTAAAATTCTCCGCGCTGACCAAACAAGCGCGCCGCCCAGCAGAGAGCGGCGCGGGATTATGATGCTTCAAGACGAGGCCTGCTAGGCCGGCAGATCGGAACTGCCGGACAAATCGGAGCCGTACCTGGCTGTGTCCCGGCGCGCCTGCAAACCACGCTGATAATCTTCAATTGACGTCTCGATGACCTGACGAATCCGCTCTAACGGCATCTGCCGCCATTGATCTCCCGCCCTTTCAACCTGCAGACGGCGCTGCCCTTTACTCGTCAGTAGTGTCATCAGCTTGAACGCGGTGCGCCACGCCATGGGCATTCCGGCCAGTAGATAGTTATGCTCACGCACTATGCTTCCGCCGAACTGCATTTTAAACCGGTTGACACCGACGCTGTCCTCCATCTGACCGATACTGCCGAAATCGTAACTCACCAGACCCTCTTCGCGATACCTCAGTATCTCGTACCAATGCAGGTAAACGTTGACAATTCCAGCCAGGCGAGCAGTGGCCTGATCGTCAAATCGCTGGTTGGCGGAATGCATCATCCGGCTGATGCCGACTTGCTGATCGATCAGATTCAAATGACCGCAAACCGGTTTGCCGTCGAGGTCGGCGATGATCAGATCGGCGTGGGGAAAGTACCCATTTACCTCGGTAGCGGAGATGGGAGATGCAACCGTGGGTTTTCCACGGACCAATTGATTGTAGAGGCCGACAAATTCGTCGACCAGCTTTTCGTCGTCCGCGCCTCCGCGGTAACGGCGCAACGTAAGGCGCTTACCGAGCTTTTCGGCCTTGTGAATACGGATGCGCGCGTTGGATATCATGTCTTTATAGATCTCATCCAAACTACGTCGCAGGTCGATGACCAGCGTAAGACTCAGATGGTGCCCCACGATGCACCGTCCGTCGTCGAAATCTGCACTGGCGCCCTCCACTCGCGCGTAATCAGTCAGTGGGAGATTTCCGGCCAAGTCGGCCAAGGCTGCCTCGGTCGGCCAATAGATCAGGCGGTAAGGAATGATACCCTTGAGTTTCTTGCGAATGACGATCATCTATTAGTTGCAAGCGCTCTGCTTGCGCTCCTTACATGTGTGTCTTTGTGATTGCAGCTTCCGGCACTCATCGAGGTATGTGTTACGCCGGCCTTATCTCATCCGGGTCGCCGTTAAAGCATAATACGATCCCTATCCATGAAGAGTTATTGGCTATAGAAGGAGGCTTTAGCGCGAAGGAGTAAACAGCAGCGATATGAACGTTTCAGCGAATTTTCATTGCAGGCGCTGAGGCCTGAATGCAAAAGCAGGCCATCGACCACCATAGACACAAGCTACTCATGAAATTCTATCGCCCTTGTAATTTCGTAGAAGTTGCAAACGTCAGCCTATGCCGCTGACAAGCGTCTTTTGCGGGCCGCAGACTTGCAGATTCATTTAATCCCCGCCGAGCCCCTGTGTCAGCAGCCCGTCTCAGCGAGAAACCTGCACTGGCAACTGGCTGGTCAATGCCGACGCCTTCTCCGCCAGGCTTGATGCCGCCGGGTAATCGTGCTCGCCCATCGCCTGCTGTGCCGCATTTATCAGCTCATTTGCCTGCTGGTAAGTGGAAGCGGTGCTCTCGGCAAGTTCGGCCCGATTGATGTGCGCCAGCTTGACACTGGCCTGCTCGAGCAAACGCTGCGCCTTGGCCCTGGTGTCGTCACCGTTTTCGAGCGTGACCAAAGGCTCAGGCGACGACCGCCGCGGAAGGTTCAAGGGAGCTGGTGTGCCAACAGAGACGGGCGCCGAACGAATCCGCGACGGCAGTTGCGTTACCGGAGCAGCTTGCGGCGGCGCCTGGTGGAACCGCCGGGGCGCGGCCGGCGCTTTATGGGAGCCAAACAAGGCACAGCTCGCAGACATCAGCATAATGCTGACCACTAACACGCAAAATGGTTGCATTGGGTGGCTACGCACTTACGCGATTTCCCGCCGGGCAACCGCGATTTGCTCGCCGCCGATAGGTAGGCGAATCTTGACGGTGGTGCCGGCACCCGGTTGGGAATCCACCTGGATGGTGCCGTGGTGAAGATCGACCGCCCGCAATGCCAGTGGCAGGCCCAACCCACTGCCGCTCTTTTTGGTGGTGTAGTACAGATTAAAGATTCGGCTGGTATCCTCGATTCCGCCACCCTCGTCTGCCACCCCAATTTCGACGAAGCCATCCGGTAGACGACGCGTGCCGATTGTCAGACGCCCTCCCTGCGGCATCGCTTCCACTGCGTTGGCGACGATATTGCGCAAGGCTTCGGCGAGGAGTGCACGGTCAGCGGTGATCGCCAGCACGCTTGGCTCCAAGTCGAACTCGACCAGAATGTCGGGCTTCCGCACTGCGCCCGCCACTTCGGTCAGCAGCACGTTCAACGGCACGCTCGCCGGCTTGAGTTGCTCCGGCCGCATGAAACGCAGCAGCGCGTCAATCGCACGGTCGAGTCGTTCAATCTCGTCACGCAGAGCACGCACCCGGCGCGCGGCGTTCGCGCTCCGTTCGACGTCGTGACTGAGCAGTTCCAGTTGCAGGCTCATCGCATTGAGCGGGTTGCGGAGCTGATGCGCCACGCCCGAAATCACGCTGCCGAGCCGTATCAGCCTATCCGAGTGCTCAACCACGGTCTCGAGTTCTTTCACCAACTTGAGATCGCGCGCCACGACCAACATTCCCGGCGATTCCGGTCCATGACCCAGGGCAAACAGCGAAACCAGCAGGCGCTCGGGGGTTCGGCCGGGAGTCAGTTCAAGTGCTGCATCGCGTAGCTCGATGCCGGTCACGGTGGCGGTTTCAATTGCGCGGATCAGCGGATGGTCGCCGCCTAGCAGCAGCTTGAGCGGCTTACCCTCGGCCAGTCCGCCTGCCGGCAGTCCAAGCCGCTCCTGTGCCTCGGCATTGGCAAACAGCACGGCGCCGCCCGCGTCGAGCAGCACGACCACATCGTTGATCGAACGAAAAATGTTGAAGAACTGGCCGCGCTCGGTCTCCCATTGCGCCCGGTTCATCTTAATCCGCGCCGCCAGTTGATTGAATTTTTCAACCACGGTGTCGAGTTCGTCACCGTCTGCGGCCGGTAAGTTGAGCGCCTCGCCCGCCGGCGCCAGTTCTTCCGCACTCGAGATGAGCGCTGCGATTGGCTCGCGGAGCAAGCCGCTCACCAGCATTGCAGCGGCCAATGCGAGTAACACCCCGGCCGCACCGACGCCAATGATGTAATTGACCGAGCGTCGGGCCTCGGTGTCGATGAGCGCAGTCGACAATCCAATTCTGATGACGGCCAACGGCCTATCGCCCAGGTTGACTACTTGGCTCATCTCGTAAGTACGCTTGCCCCACACCGCAGCGATCGGCGCCGAAGGCCACCATGACGCTGCTGCATGTTTGAGGTCTGCAAAGTTGGGCGGTTCAGGAGCAGCACTTGTGGTTCCCAAGCCGGCGATCGCTTGCCCATCCAGCGTTTCAAGCCGCGAATAGACCACGCCAGGTGCGAATGCCAATGAGGAGCGCACTAAACCCGGCAGTAACCGGTCGGCGCGCAAAGCCGTCAGTGGGTCCGGCTGTGCGCCTTTTAAGTCAGCTCTGATTTGTTCGAACATTTGCCCGATTAACAGGCTGCCTGTCCGCTCAAGATCGGAGACCATCAGATTAATAGCTCGATCGACCTCTAAAATGGTCACCGCCACGAACGGCACCACCAATAACAGCAGAAAAGTAAGCTCGAGTCTCTGGCGTAGCCTCATTCGTAGCTCTGTGCACGTTTTATTTTCAGCAGAGATCTCAAATTCTTCTATTAATTATTCACAGCCCGGTCCCTGAGATGGAAACTAACCTGCAAGTTTAACTCGTATTATAGGCGCAACAAAAGCGCCTGGACGTAGGTCGCGGCCCCAAATCGGTCCTTGCAGGAAACAGTCAATTGACTGCCTGAAGCCTCGCTTCTACGAAAGGGCGAGCAGGCTGCGGAAAAGGTCTTCCGCAGCATGCTTTTCCTCTCTCTGTCATCTCCCCCAGCGGGGCAGAACTAAAGATAAGGAAGCCAGCTTTATCGCAGGGTGCGGAAAGATTTTTCATAGAGAACAGGTTGTTCCGCACCCTGCTAGAGCGCCGCCGAACAACGTTTCTGGTCCAGGCTTTTCGCACCGGATGGTCCAGGCGGCTGCCCGACCAACGAACAAGCGATATCCCTGCACGCGGTCCGCGAGACAAATCATATCTACCTGATCACCCCGCCAGCGCGTGACGTTGCACCGTTCCGTCGAAGGCATAATTCGTGTACGCGATTATAAGCACTCGTAGCATCGCTCCTCCAATCACCGGCACTGTTTGCAGTCACTCCCGGGAGTACTCAGTACCCGCAGCTATGCGAGGCGCCAGGCGCGATGGCCGGAGCGACATTGCTTTTCACACAGAGAGCGCCTCGTCCATTGACCCGCAAAGGTAAAAGCGACCCGTTGGGCGGGCCCCTCATCGTCGAGCCGCATCGTATTACCAAGTTGCAGTGCGAGATGGAAGCTTACATCGTCGCGCCTGGTGGGCCGCAGGCCGCGTATCAGACCGATTGCGCCGGCTTTGGCGCACTCTTCGCCGGAACAGCTCAATTTATGAGCTGAAGCCGATCGAGGCACTCCCTTGTAGATCGAGCAGTTAAACAATTCACGTTTAAAAAATCTAGCTCCACCAGAAGCGGCAATTGGATTGAGCGCCTCTATTATGCACATCAGTCTTCGCCTCGCGGAATATTCAGTCAACGAAATAGAGCTTTACCCAGCTCTGGTTGGATAGATAGCGGTAAACCTCCGCGGTGTACTCACCGGGTGCGCTGACCGTGCCGGAATACCAGGACTGAATTGCTGCGCCAATATCGCCGGCGGGTGTTTCGCCGGTGAGGCCGTGAAAAGCCGAATACAGGCGGGCCGCATAGAAATCGGCATTGAAACAGGTATTCTCGCGCGCCAGCATCGAGCCTGCACCGGCAAAGCCGGGCCAGGCATGGTCGCGGCCACGGTCTGCAACCTGCATGACGCCGCTCGAGGTGCCGTTATCGCCCACGTTGGTCTGGTCCCAATCGCCTTCCTGGGTCGCCACCGCATAGAGCAGCAAGGGATTAATTCCCCACTTGTTCGCCGCCCACTGGAGCACCTCCGCGGTAGTTGGATGCGCCAATGGGCACGCACCGTCGATGCGCTCGGCCTCTGGCCGCCAACTGACGCCGAGGTAGGCGGCATAGAAGCCATCGTGCGCCCGAAGCTGATTCAGGTACTCGCCGGGATTCGTCGCTACGATGTGGTTATAGTAATTGTTCGCGGTTGCATTTACGCCACCCAACGCTCCGGTCTCGACCTTCGATGGCCTGGTCGGCAGTACAAATGACGCCGCTTGCGCATCGCTCAACAGCGGGCCTCCGATGAGTCCGTAGCCCGCGCCGCTTCCGCCTGGAGCATTGAATTTGCCGTAATCCGCACGGTCCGTATTCACCCCTGCAATACCGGCGGCCAAGCCTGCCAGTACTGGGATCGTGGCCCCACGAACTGTTGACCTTTGTCTGTCCGCCACTGTTGTAAGCGCTGCCATGCTGACTGGCAGCTTCCCGTGCAACGCGTATCCGCTCGCCGAGCCTGCTCCACGCGCGGCGGTAGGAAGCGCGAAGGTGGCGGCTATAGCTAACAGACGGATGTAAAGCTGATGGAGGATAGACGGCTGAGTCATGGTTGGCACGAAAAACGTACTGGCACGGGCGCGCAACAATTGCAGTTATTAGTGAGTTGTCGGTGCATTTCGCGTCTCAACGCGTCCATGAGTCCCTGCCCGTTAGCAGAACGATAATCCAAATCACGGTGCTTGGATTACATAATATCCTATGAGGCCCGTTGACTCAGAAAATAAACACTGACTACATATCGATGTATGGAGGGATGCTTTAACCGGCTGATGTCAGCGCGCCGGTTAGCCGAGTTCGTACGCGCGCCATCCTTCCGGTTTCTGTAGTCGGCCTTTGGGGGGTCAATGGAAAGAATCGGGACCTGCACTCGGTCGTGCACCGGCCTGATGTCGTCTCGTGCGGAGAAAGCTTCGGCGTGTGCTTTCGTCAATCGAGGGGCCTCGACGAACGCCGGAAAGCTGTTGTGGCTTTTCCCTGCGATGGTGCTTTGCTCGACGCTAATGGCGGGCGCTGCTCGCGCAACTGATTACTGCGTTTCGGCCAGCAGCGGCAGCGATTCGAACTCCGGCCTGTGCTCGACATCTTCACCCTGGCAGACGATTGGCACAGTGGTGTCTATGGAGAGCAGATTCCAGCCCGGGGATAACATTCAATTTCTCGGTGGCGATGTTTGGAACGAGGAGTTAACGCTCAACAACGTTCACGGATCTTCTGCTGCCGGTGGCCGGATCACTTTCACTTCTTACGGAACCAGGCAGCCGGTGATAGACGGCTGTCCATCGACAGGTTGCTCCTCCAACGGCCCGTCGATCTCAGCCTGCATCGCCGCCGACCAGTCCTCAGGAACCGGCAACAATGTGTCTTATATCACGGTCAAAGGCTTTGAATGCCGCAATACATCGGAGTACGGGATCAACTTCCGAGTAGAGAACGCGGCGATGCCGATGCGAGGTATCCGGATTGAGAATAACTATGTTCACAACACGGGTCCGGGAGCATTCGTCGGCAACACAAGCAAACAAGGTCCTTATGACGACGGTAACTATGCCAATCAATTGAATGCCGAGGACGACACCGCGGGTCAGAGCGGTGGTGACAGCTTTAAGATCGTCAACAACATCGTCAATCACTGCGGCGGCCACAATTGTTTGCAAGTCCACTACGATACTGGAGCGCCGCTGGTTCAGGGCAACAGGGTCGGCCCCGGCTGCGTCCACAATTGTATCGACACCAAGGGAGTCGGCAACGGCTTGACGAGCCCGGCGCCGCTGGTAGGCAAAATTCTCGATAACTACGTAACCTGCCCGGGATGCAGTAATAGTACGGCCGCCTATTACACCGAGAACAACTACAATCCGTCGGAGCAGATCACTTACCAGAACAATATCGCCTACCACGCGCCGATCGCCTTTCAGGCCGAAACCGGGGGTTCCTGCTCCGCGTCTGCATGCGCGATCGACGCGCAATATTACAACAACACCGCTTACCAGCTCAGCCAGTTCGCCTTTATCGATTCGAGCTGCACCAACCATACGCTGGATATCGAGAAGAACATCATCAATACCAGCGCTGTCGACATTCAGACCGGAAGCTGCGCGTTGGTGAGGTGGAGCGATAATGACGATGTTCCCGGCAGTCTGAGCGGAGTGCCCTCAATTGCGATCAACGACATTAACAATGATCCGTTGTTTTGCGGCACGACGGTCAATAATTTCGCCAATGTCAGCGACTTCTCGCCAATGGACTCAACGGTCAGTAGCTATGGCGCGAATAATAAGGTTACCTCGAAGTCGTATCTCGGCGCTGTAGCAGGTGGCGGCCCCTGCGCGAACGTCAGCGACTTCTCGTCAATGGATTCGACGGCCAGTGGCTATGGCGCGAATGATAGCGTTACCTCGAAGTCGTATCTCGGCGCCGTAACCGGCGCGCGCCCTCGCCATAGGCGGGCGAGGATAGCTGGCTATCCTGGTAATCCTGGCGAGCGGCATCCAGCTTCGATAGACCATGACGCGGCGGCCCGTCCCATTCAAGGCCGGGGCCGCCGCTCAAGATCAGGCAATCGGTCTGCGCTCTCGCCGTTGGCGGCTCAGTAAGCACCCATGTTCACGGCGATCGGCTCAGTAAGCACCCATGTTCTTGTCGCTGGTGAGGCCGGCTTCTCCTCCATTGATGCAGGGGCTGCCGGATTGGAGTTGGTAGTTGGGCGGCGTGGCACCCGCGCTCACATATTGGGGATTAACGTCGCGCAAGTCATTGGCGCCCGCAGCGCTGGAGCCGTTGATATCGAATCCGGCGTTGCCCTGCGCCCCTCCGATGTTGTTATAGTTTTCGGTGATGGAACTCATGCCGCCGACCGACACTACCGAGCCGTCGAAGATATTATTGCGCAGGTCGATCGGAGACGATGAGGCCGGTGCGCCGTCACAACTCCCCTGTGCATAAATTGCGTATGAATTCGGGACGCCGCTCGCTATGTGAGTGGTGTTATTGTAGTACCTGACGTTCATGTTGCAGCCGCTGCCGCTAGCGCAGCCGCCTGGGCAGTCCTGGAAGCCAACCCCGGAGTCATAAGCGACATTCAACGAGTATGTCACGGTCTCGCTGGGCGAGTAAGTATTTTCAGTGTAGAACGCCGGGGTCGGATTGCAGGAGGAATCCATACATCCGCACAAGTTCTTGGAGTAACCGCAAGTGGCGACGTTCTGGATGACTTTGGCGGGATGGCTCGGACTGCCTACTCCTTTAACATCCAACGCGCCGTGCACACAACCCGGCCCCACCGTGTTGCCCTGCACCAGCACGCCGCCGGTATCGTAATGGACCTGTACGCAATTATGGCCACCGGCCCACCTCACAATATTATTAATGAAATGTACCCCGTTGGCGCCCTGTGCGTAATCTTCGAAATCAAGTTGATTGGCATAGCTGCCGTCGTCGGTTCCGACTACTGCACCATTACTACTGTAAGCACCCGGACCGGTGTTATGGATGTAGAAGTTCTCGACTGTGATACCTGGCATGTTGCCGCCGCCGGTCTGAAAAGTTACCCCCCGATCGGTAGCGTGGCGGCACTCGAAATTGCTAAAAGTCAGGTACTTAGCGGTTGTGCCGATCGCATCGATACAGTATTGGTATTGCCCTTGCTCATCGAGCACCGGCCGGCCGCTGCCGTAGTTCGAAAAGATGATCGGATTAGCGGCTGTTCCGGCGGCGCCGTCGATGTCAAATTGCTCGGTCCACACATCACCGGCCTTGAACAATACGCCGTCGCCCGGGAGCAGGCTGGATAGTTCGGCCATCACCTTGCCGATGGTCCGCCAGGCCGCCGACGACGAATTACCCGAATTGGAGTCATTGCCGGCCAGCGAATCAACATAATACGCGGTGCCGCTGATAGTCGGCGTCGGATCCGGACTGGGCGTGGCGGTCGGCGTGGATGTTGGCGTCGGACTAGGGGTTGGCGTCGGGCTCGGGGTTGGCGTCGGGCTCGGGGTTGGCGACGGGCTCGGGGTTGGTGTTGAGGTCGGCGTCGTCGTTGGAGTTGGCGACAGAGTCGGGGTTGGGTCGGGGTTGACGGCGTTGACGTTCACCACAGACGTTCCCAGCATGGCTCCGCTGGTATCGAAAGCGGCGACCGAGATCGAATGATGGCCGTTGCTCACCGCCGTCGAATTCCACTGGGTAGTATATGGAGGACTTGAATTGAGGTAGTCGCCGTCAATGTAAAAATCTATCCATTCGACGTCCGCACGTACCGCCGCCTCAATTGTTACTGTCCCGGTCACCGCCGTGCCGTTGCCGGGCGACTTTATAACCGCTGCCGGAGTTGGGTAGGGGTTGGCGGCTTTGACGTTCACCACAGACGTTCCCAGCATTGCACCGCTGGTATCGAAAGCGGCGACCGAGATCGAATGATGGCCGTTGCTCACCGCCGTCGAATTCCACTGGGTAGTATATGGACGACTGGAATTGAAGTAGTTGCCGTCAATGTAGAAATCTATCCATTCGACGTTCGCATGTACCGCGGCCTCAATTGTTACTGTCCCGATCACCGTCGTGCCGTTGCCGGGCGACTTTATAACCGCTGCCGGATTATCGACCGTGACTTTCACCGAAGCCTTGCCAATAACCACACCCGCCGCGTTGTTGGCCTTGACTGAAATCCTGTGAATGCCGTTCTGGACCACGGTTGAATCCCAGTTGGTGCTGAACGGCGGACTGGAGGCCAGGTACTTTCCGTCGATATAAAAATTGGTCCGGGAGACGCTCTTGCTGACATTGGTTGCGAGCGTCACCAGACCTGAAACGTTCGCTCGCCTCGCAGGTGCTGTGATGCGCACTGCTTTAGGTTGGGCGGCTTGCGCCATCGTGCTGGCAATGGCCACGCCCAGCAGCGCGAGCCCGACAGCGAGTCGATGGGCAGACCTGTGCTGACAGGAGCATTCGCTTTTCATCGTCCCCCCCGGGAACCGTAAATGTGGAGCGCGCGCAGACGCGCCCGGTTAGCTACTTAGGCTGAGCGGACCCTAAAAGCCCTCAGGTTCGGGTATCAGCAGTCAGCATGTGCTAAACGATGGTGAGGCACTCAAAAACAAGAGAAAAACCGGAAGAATACCCCAACGGACCCCCCTCACCCTTCCTTATTAATCTGCCGCTGATGCGGCTAAAAATCGCACCTAGCGGCTTCGCACAATCTTTATCATCTGGCTGCGCATAAAGCTAGCCATGAGGAGGTTCAAAAGTTTACACCGTCCATCATCCCGTGCGAGGAGACCGAAGGCGGCGCTGAGCGAGTTTCGACAGCCAGAATGGCATTGTCCGACGATGCGGCGGCTTAGGCCGAATACGGCATTGATGCGCACGCGCAGTAGGGGCGGCGCGTCGAACGAAATGGTAAGGAACTTCACCGTCTTTAGATTGCGCCGGGCGGCGTTGAAGTGTCGTTGGGGCTATTACGTTTCTCAGTCATCAACTCTGTCATCGCGAGAATTCCGCACGAGCGAATGAAGGCGGCGATGAGGATGACGGGTGCCAACCGGCTACCGACGTGTGGTTCGACGATTATCGGCGCGAAATTGGCAAAGACGGGCCGGCGAGCACAAATAGGCTGGCAACGTTGACAGACGCGGCGAGTCTCTACGTAGCCGCTTGCAATGATACGGCGCGCCGTTTGTTTTCACTGGCGAGGACTGATGAATTCAGCGTTGCCCCGACCATCGGCGGGTCCATGCCGGAATCACCTCGGGATTGCGTACATAGAGCGGAAGCTCACCCCGAAGGGCGCGCGACACGTTTTCGATCGCTGCCGGGGGAAGTGCGTCCAGACTCCCCTGCGTGTGGCCGAGCGCATGCGGGGTTAGAATGACATTGGGCAGGGTCCGCAGCGGGCTGTCGATGGGGAGGGGTTCCTGGGCGAACGTATCCAACGCGATTCTCAAGCCTGGCCGCTCGCCCGCAATCCGCACCAACGCCTGCTCGTCAATGATTCCGCCCCTTGCGGTGTTGATCAGTACCGCATCGGGCTTCATCAGCCGCAAACGATTCAAGTCGAGCATCCCGTGCGTCTCCGCGTTTAGGCTTGCCAGCACGCATACGACGTCGCTCGTCCGGAGGAGATCTTCGAGCTCGACCCGAGCAACGCCGCTCGGTAGCTGAGCGCGAAGCCGCGGAATGTAGGTCTGAAGCCGGACCTCCCATACCCGCAGGCGGTGGGCCATTGCGCGCGCGATGTGGCCGAAACCGATCATGCCCACCGTTCTGCCGTTCAGCATCCGTCCCGGAACACGCGGCGGATGCGGAAGATTGTCGCGCAACTGTTGCTCCCACCAATGCAGCGAGTACAGCGAAGCCAGGATCAGCAGAATCGTCGACTCGGCCATGCTCAGAAAGTTCTCGGGCGCCTGGCCATTGGCGACGATTATGCCGAGAGCGGTCGCTGCCGCTTCGTCGAAGCCTTCGGTTCCGATGAAGGGCGAGACCACCGCGCGAAGCTCGGGCGCGCGCACCATCAGTTCCCGTCTGCAGGGGAAACTGCCAATCGCGACGAGCACGCCGGCGCCTCCAAGCGCTGCCGCGGACTCGCGCTCGAACTGCGAATAGTCGGTGTAGTGAACGACTTCATAAGCGCGTTGACGGAGGCCGGCCACGATGGGATCAAAGATGAAATCAAGCGCAGCCGGGCCCACGCAAACCACTTTGCAACCGAGGCTCATGGCGGTTCTCCTTATGCATTAGGCTCTCTGAACTTTGGTACCGCAGAAGCAAGTGTACGATCTCCTAAATAGCACTAACGAGCGGTGCTACCTTGTCTGTCATCCCGACCGCAGTGGAGGGATCGCGCGCCGTCTGCGGCGCGCAGCCATAAACCCTCGCAGAAAACCCACGTCCCATTGGAGCTTTTGCGCAGGTACGCGAGGGCCCGAGCATGGGCCCCGAACGGGGCGCGATCCCTCGGGTGCCCCTCGGCCCCGCCGAGGGCTTCGGCTCACCGGGATGACGGAAACGGCAAACGCTCGTACGTTACTGAGACTAGGGGGACTAGCACGGGTCGAACATATGTTCAGAGCATCCGGTTGCAAGAACGGAAGGTCTTTTGGCCGAATGCCAACTATTGTGGTTAACTACCCCGTGTGCACACCTCGTGGACTCGTTTGCTCGGCTCCACTTCGTTCCGCCTGGTGCACTGGTTTCGGTGAGCATCAAAATGGGCGCAGGCACGATAGCTGATGGCCGATTACTCGTCGGCGATGTCGAGCTGGAAGTGTTTCATCAGGGAGCCGGCCACGCGCTGCTGCTTTTGCATGGCGCCGAAGGACTCGACCACAAAGCGCCGTTTCTCCGAATGCTGGCGCGCGACTTCGAAGTGATCGCGCCATCGCATCCAGGTTTCGGCCGCTCCGATCTGCCGGGCCGGTTCGACAGCGTAGATGATCTCGCCTACCTGTACCTCGACCTGATCGAGCAACTCGAAGTGCGAGGCCTCGTCCTCGCCGGGTTTTCATTTGGCGGATGGATCGCCGCCGAAGTTGCGATTCGATGCGCGCATCGCCTCGACAGGCTCATACTGGTCAGTCCGGTGGGAATAAAGATCGGCGCTCGCGAGACCCGCGACATCCCCGATATTTTCGCGTTGTCGCCGGAGCAGGTGCACAAATTGGCATTTCACACTCCAGTCACTGGAGCGGCCGATTACAGTTCGCTGACGGATGACGAATTGCGCATTATGGTGCGTAATCGCGAAACTCTGGCGCTCTATACCTGGGACCGGCTCGAGATGGGATTCGTGCGCGGAGTGCCATATGAGATTTCCGCGGTGAATTCGAGTCCGGTAAGGATGTCGGAGCGCTTCTGGGAGGCTCACGATCTCATCATGAAGGCCCTCACCACTCACGATGGTCCCTTTAACTGGGAAGGCCGCTATTTTCATCATCGCCAGGTCAACATCTGGCCGCGCCCGTATCAGGAACCAAATCCTCCGGTATGGATCACGTCACTAAGCCCCGGCAGCGTCGGCCCAATCGCTGACAGGAAGTACGTGGTCGGCACCTTCCTGACGGGTTTCGACGGCTCGAAGGCCATCTTCAACGCCTATCGGGAGCGGGCGCAGCAAAACGGATGGGAGGCGGCCAATGATCGGTTCGCCTACGCGGCGTTGGTTTACGTTGGCGAGAGCAACGAAGAAGGTTTTGCCGGCGCACGGAAGCTGATGTGGTATATCGAATCGAACCGAGTGGCGCCGCAATTCATCAATCCACCGGGCTATGTTCCGGTGGAAGCTGCCGCAAAAGCGTTGCGCAGCGGCGGTTCACTTTACAGGTACGCCAAGCCTAACCTGGAGAATCTGATTGCGCAGGGGGTCGTTTGCGCCGGCAATCCCGATACTGTCTTCAGGCAGATTAAGAAACTTTACGACTATAACGGCGGTTTTGGGCATCTGCTGGTGATGGGTCAGGCGGGGTTTCTTGATCACGCCGAAACAGTGAAGGGGATCGACATGCTCGCGAAAGAGCTTTACCCGCGGCTGAAGGAACTCACTTAGCAGAGTGTTGAGAAAGGGTTGCCGAAAGGATTCGCGGACATGGGCCTCAACACCCTGGGCGAAAGCTGGCTTGGTTCTGCTCGTTCTCTCCCGCTTGCGGCGGAGACTACAGAGGGGGTAGGGAGTGCCCATGCTTGACGGGATGGTCGGATGGCCTGCGGAAACAGCCGCCCGCTATGTGGCGAACGGTTATTGGCAAGGCGTCGCGATTGGTGACGTTTTCGACCAGTCAGTTCGGCGTTACGCGGAGCGCGAAGCGGTCATCGACGGTCGGCGGCGAGTGAAATATCAGGAGCTTGGATTGGTGGTCGACCGCCTCGCGCTGCACTTCGCCGAGCGCGGTATCTGCGGCGGCCGCCCTGTTGTATTCCAGCTCGCGAACTCGCTCGAATGCACCGCTGCCTATTTCGCTTGTCTGAAAGTCGGCGCAATCCCCATCGCATGCTTGCCGGCCCATCGTCACTCGGAAATCGAGCATGTGGCCCGCTTCACAGAAGCGAATGCATGGCTGATTCCCTCGGAATATCGCGGGTTCGATTTCGCCGCGATGGCCGAAGATTTGCAGGGTAATCTGCCTGCGATGCGCGAAATCGTCGTGGCCGGCGGCCGTCGTAGACGCGGCATGACCTTGCTGAGCGATTTGCTCGATGATCCCATCGAGGAGCGCCGCGCGCGGTCATCGCTCGATCGCTTGAGGCCGCCAGCGGCATTCCCCGCGGTATTCCAGCTATCGGGCGGCAGCACGGGACTGCCGAAGGTGATACCGCGCACACACAATGACTATCTATACAATTCGTATCTGCTCGCAGCCAAGTCCGGATTTGAAGCCGATGGCGCCGCGCTGATCGCTATTCCGATGATGCATAACTTCCCCCTGGCAGGAGCACTGCAGCCGGGTCTGCTTACCGGCGGTAAAATCGTGCTGGCACAGGGAAGCGAGCCTGAAACGGTCTGCGATTTGATCGCCGGTGAGCATATCACTTGGGTCTGCGCGGTGCCGGCAATGGTGGTCAACTGGCTGAACGCTCCGGGCTTCCGGCACACGGACTTATCATCGCTCAAGTCGCTTGCTGTCGGCGGTGCGCGTCTCAATCCCGAACCCGCGCGGCGCGTGCTGGAGGAGATCGGACCCGTTCTCACCCAGGTGTACGGAATGGCCGAAGGGCTCTGCTGCACCACGCGGCGGGATGATCCGGAAGAGGTAATCGTCGAGACCCAGGGGCGGCCGGTATCGGAAGCTGACGAATTCAAAATTGTCGACCAACAGGTCAATGAAGTAGCGCCAGGCGAGCTGGGCGAGTTGCTTACACGCGGTCCATATACGATTCGTGGCTACTACAAGGCGCCGGAGCACAACCGTACTGCGTTTACGCCGGATGGATTCTACCGCACCGGAGATATGGTTCGGCTGCATCCGAGCGGCAACTTTATCGTCGAGGGGCGAAACAAGGACTTGATTAATCGCGGTGGCGAAAAGATCAGCGCCGAAGAAATCGAGAACCTGATCATTACTCATCCGGCGGTGCTCAACACCGCCGTCGTCGCGATGCCGGATCCCGTGATGGGCGAGCGGGCATGCGCATATGTCGTGCTGCGGGAAGGTGCGAGCCTCGACTTTGCGCAGCTTTGCAGGTTTCTCGAGCTCAAACGCATCGCCCGTTTCAAACTGCCCGAGCGGCTGGAGCTTGTCAAAGCACTACCAACTACTGCGGTTGGCAAGATCTCTAAAAAGGATTTGCGCGAAGATATCAAAGGGAAGCTGCAACAGGATCGGAGCCGCTCAACATGAGCAGGATTGTCGTTGAATCCCAACACGAAGGCAGACCAGACTCGGGTCCCCCGCCGCAACCTCGCCGTGGTCAGAAAGAGTCGATTCTCTGGCCGCCGGGTCTTACTCCGGAAAAAAGAACGGGATACTTCGCGCGCGGCAGCTTTTTGAGTGCGCACCTCGCAGACTCGTTAGCTCGGCTCCGTTGCACTGCGCCTAGTTGGCGCGCGAGAATGACAACAAAAGAAAATGCGCGTGTTTTCTGTCATTCCCGTGCGTGGCTGGCGTGAGGAATCCCGATGCTTCTCTGGCCCTCAGCAAAATCGACAGTCTCGAACAAGGGTACGACCAAGGAAAAGTTGTCTGCTAAATCTGGGGAAATCTATACCACCGAACGTCGCAATCGAATTCACCGAGTAGCAACTTCATAAGTATACATCGCCCTTAACTGGAGGTTGACTATGGCTTTTAACGACGGAGACCTCGAGAATTTACCAGAAGCCCGCGAATCGGCACGCATGAGCGGTACTGAATTGTGGCCTTTTTGGACCAGGGTTTTTGCGCAGGGAGACCCACTGCCCGACCTCAGATGCACCGTCGAGCGGCCGCAGTATGCATTCGACGAGGGCGAGGAGCTGCCTCAGGAGTATCGACTGTTACTGATGAAGATGCTGCGCCACGAGGGCGAGCGCGCGGGCAACAAAAGCTTCCTCGGACTGATGGGCACCTGCCTCGAACTGGCTGAAGCACAAGCGCCGACTGCTGAGGCCCGAGTGCTCAAATCCGAGTACGTGGCCGAAGAGTTGAAGCACGCAATCATGTTTCATCGCCTCGCGCTCGGGCTCGATGAGAGTTTCGCTCTCCAGGACGTCCCCTACGCCCATTACGCGTTCCACCTGCCCAAAGAGACCTGGGCCGATGATGCATTTTTCCACTTCTTCATTGACCTGAACGGTGCGTTTCACGCCCGGGACTGGCGCGACTCGAGCTACATTCCATTGCGCAAAATATCTCGCACCGTGGAGCGGGACGAGTTCGGCCATTCGGAAATGGGTTACTACTTCCTGCAGGAACTTTGCGGCGGTGGCAAGGGGCGAGTTCTGGTTCAGCATCTGCTGCCAAAATGGTATTCGGCGGCACTGGATATGTTCGGCCGCTCGGATTCGCCCAACACGCCGAAATTCATCAATTGGGGACTGAAGGGGGTGGGAAACGCGGAGATTCGACGAAAGTACAAGGCCTACGTCGATAGCAAAATCGTAGCACTAGGACTGGACGTCCCGGATGAACGCCACGGCCGCCGATTTGTCTAGATTCTCTCATAGAGGGGCTCATCCAATGGGATTGTTCATGTCTATGGCGGCGGGCCTTTGCGCGTCGGCGTTGGTATCAGTCGTTGATTATTGGACACTAGTGGGCTGTAACATTGAAATCGGTATCGCCGGAAATCCCTCCCCCTGACCAGGGGGAGGTTAGGTGGGGGTCGTTTCGAGACGACAAGTCACTATCGTTTTCAACGTTACAGGCCACTAGCAGGCTGCGGAAAAGGCCTTCCGCACCCTGCTTTCCCTCTCTGTAATCTCCCCCAGAGGGGGAGAACTAAACACTAGCGGAGCCGAAAGGCGGAGCGAGCTAACGAGTCCGCGAGGTGCGAATCAAAAAGGAAGCAATCCAGCTTTATCGCAGGGTGGGGAAGATTTTTAATAAGGAAATTGGTTTTTACACATCTGCCAAACTTCGGCAGAACGCCAGGCAACTTGATTCTCCTCCACGTCACCGATTTGGTGATGGGTTTCGGTCGGGACGACGCCGGTAGAACCGCCGGGTCGGGTCCGCAAGCGCAGAGGGTCCGATCTATTCCGGCCATCGAAGCACACGTAATCCTGTAACCCTACAGTTACGCATCTGCCAAGAAGCCGGACAATCGTAAGAAATCGGTCGGCCGCATGCGCGAGCGCCGAAGCATCGGAAATCGCGCTTCAAAAGCACCCTGAGGGAGACAATCGGACTCTCTTGACTGAGCGTGGCTCGCCGGCGGGACCAGCAGTCAATTTGTTGGAGACGTACCGAAAGGTTCACTGTGGCTCATCGAACGGCCGGACCAGCCAGTGCCGCGATTTTACAGCGCGTGAGCGGGAATGATTACAAAGTTGCAAGCGATTGCGCAGAATAAAATCTAATAAAGCAAAGCGGGATACATCTTACTGCTATTAACTGGTGTGGCACGGAGATTGGGTCACAGACGATTTGGCAGGGAGCAATTGTTTCCAATATGGCCGAGTTCGCAGATTCCTCCGGTGTTGCGTTACCATTGCCAGGAGCGGTCTTAATCGCCGGGGCAGCAGCTATTGCTGCTATCACTCTGCTGTTCATCAGCAGTCCATTCGGTCCCCTTTCGTTAGCGCTCGTCGGCGTCATCGTGCTCGCTGCCGTGTGGCAGGGATGGCTGGTGAGCCGGCGCGACCCCGTCCAGCTTGCTTTTTTTCTGATGCTATTCGAGCTGGTCAGCGAATGCGCTTACATACCGGACAACCTGCGTCCGCTAGCAAGCTATGGCCTGACGCTGCTGTTTTGCTTTCCGGCGATTCCGCTGATGTGGCGGGCATGGAAAGGCCCGGCATCAGGCTTCAAACTATACCTTGTTTACTATGGCTGGTGTCTGATTACAGTCGCCTATTCGTTAGCTCCAACCTATTCCTTCGCGCGTCTGCTGCGCACCGTACTTTTGTTTAGTGGCATATTGCTATGCGTGGTACGCGCCCGACAACAGGGTGAGGTCGCGCGGCTCGTGCGTAACCTGATGCTGGCATGCATCGTGGTGACACTGGCGACCGCAGCCGCGGCCCTCGTATTGCCTCACAGTCGAACATGGAGCGATGTGCTTGAGCCCAGTGGACAATTGGTCGCCTCCGAATATGGTCAGGAGGAGATATCCAGGTTCATCGGCTTGTTTGGAGAACCAAACGCCGTCGGGGAAATGGTGCTGGTCACCGTCGGTCTGATCCTGACATATTTCGAATTTGCAACGCGAACCGAGCGGAAAGTTCTCGTTGCCACCGTTCTGCTGGCGTTGGCGCTGACTGGCATCGCCGATTCGCGCTCGGGAGTGCTGGGATTGATGCTCGGCGGCAGCCTGTATCTCTGCTGGAAGTACCGGTTCAAAGGCTTTCTTGTCGTTGTGTCGGGATGCGCGATGATCGTCCTCGGCTTGACCCTGGCAGGTCCCAATTTCTCAATTTACATCTGGCGCGGCGATATCTGGACGGCTACAGGCCGTACCGACGTGTGGCAGTACGCGCTTAAGCAAATAGCCCATAGACCTATTACCGGTTACGGCTACGATACCGCCGGCGCCATATTGAGTAATCGCTATTTTCCGTTATGGTGGGGGCCATGGGACGAAGGTCCACATAGTTCACTTCACGACGGCTATATATCATCGATGGTCGGCGTCGGTATCCCGGCAACGATCTTCTGGATATTTATCATGTTCCGGCCGTGGCTCACGGTTTTCAGACAGTCGGAGGATCCATGGCGGCTGAAGCGAATGCTGTTCTTCCTGGTGATACCGCTGCTGTTTGTCAATATGGACGAATCAATGATCAATGACTGCGCTGGTCCCGCCGGTCTTTTATTTGCGGCGGTTTGGGCGGTCGCCGAGCAGTACCGGCTTGTGGTATCTCGGCGTGCCGCCACCGTCCATCGTCAGGCCTTGCAAGATTTACCGGCGGCAGCCACGGCTCTGCGCTTAGCGCAATCAACCCGATGAGCTGGTAAAGACTCAAGTCGCGAACGCCTCGAAGTTCGATCAAAGGAGGTAATATGCGCCAAGATCATCGTATTGTTGTGCCCGCGATAGCTCTATCTGTCGCACTATTGTTGGCCGGATGTTTTTCCAGCACAAAGGAGATTGAAACTGTCCCGGTTCCGGCCCCGGTGGTTCAGGTAATTCCTCCAGTAGTCGTTCCCGCCCCGGCGCAAACTACGACCACCACAACGTGGAACAACGGTGCGGTTGTTCATGATAATAACGTGCCCCCTCCAGTACTGGCCCCGCCGCCAGCGACGAGTCAAACCACCACAACCACTTGGGAAAACGGCGCAGTAGTGCAGAGGAACACGGTAACCGAGCCGCGCCCGGGAGTGTTGCAGAAACAGACCACTACTACCTGGAGCGATGACGTCGAGGCCCCCTCTGAAACGACGACCACAACCACGACCACCAGCCCTTGAGTAGAAGGAGTTGTAAGGAATTATTACGTGGCAACTCAGCGGCTAGGATTCCCGGCTGCAGGAAGCGTCAACCAAACCGAAGCGGCTTCTACTCTCTTCGAATCGATTGAGACCAAGGCCGGCCTCTTATGCTGTTCGAGATGTTTTAATGAGTTAGCCTACTGTCCTGTAACACTAATAGCGGTATCGCTCTTAATCCCTCCCCCTGACGAGGGGGGAGGTTAGGCGGGGGTTGTCTGGTTCGTTGCGATGAGGCTCGTTGATACCGATTTCAACGTTACATGCCACTAGAGCAATCAGAAGTTCAGCTCACGCTGTGATAGTTCTTCACAGTGTTGAACGCCGGATCATGCTGAGACCTCAATGTATTCAACCCGGCTGGGCTCCGGGATGGGCAGCCCCTCTGCTCGCATGCCTTCCAAGTGCAGCTCGATTGCTTCGCGAATATTGCGTATAACGTCATCCAGCGTGCCGCCTGTGCTAACGCAACCTGGACCCGCCACGGTGCACGAAAGTAGCAACACATTGTGCGTCCGTATGCCGGTGAGGCGCAGCGCTAAGCGAGCCGAAGGCAAATCACAGCCGCTAAAACATGAGGCTGCGAGATCCTTCGACACGGCGCGCCGTTGCTTGGCCGGCTCAGATATTCACGGGTCCGTTGGACTCGCTACGTTGGACGAAAGTGGAATGCAATATCCGAAGCGCACGGCTCCTTGCGAGCGGTCTCGTCTCTTTACTTGTGCGCCCTACCGCCCAGGCAAATCGCTCCGCGTTGATCCCTCGGCTGCGCTCGGGATGACAAAACAGGCTGCCAAGTGTCATAAATCACGACTTTCATGGCAGGGGAGGGATTTCCAGCGAGACCGATTTCAATGTTACAGCCGACCAGTATAGATCGCACTTCGAGTATAAACGCTTACTCAGGAAGCGGCCGTGGGAACCTGCGTTTTATGCTCAGCTAGTAGCGACGCTGCTGCATCTTCTACCACGGTGCCAGCGAAAAAGGCAGGATTGACCCTCGCCTTGGCAAGGACCGGATTAGTGAAGACGAAGTCGCGGAAATCTGGCTCGCTGATCAGCCCCTTCTCGACCAATTCCCCCGCCTCCCCGGCCGCGTCGCGCATGTCGGGCAGGTCGTAATGCCCGAGGTCGGAACTGTAGAGGACGTTGAGGCGTGCCCCGAACGCATTTTTGCGCGTGTCGAAGGCCAGCGCGGTCATCGAATCGTCACCTTCACAACCAAAATAGAAATTCGGGACGAACAAGTCCCTGATATCCTCTTTGCGCTTCACTCCGCAGCGTGCCCATTCGTCGATATCTTCGGGCTGCTCCTCTCTGCCCCATAACAGATTTGAGCGGAACTCGGTCGGATAGGGCATACGGCCGCGATAGGCTGCGGGACTGTACTCGCGGAACAACCGTTCGATCAAGGCTTGGTCCAAAGTGGCCGGATTGTACAGTTGCGCCATCTCGGCGTTGTGTTTTTCCCAATGCCCGACCAGATCGGCGAGCAGGATACATCCCCAGGCCGCGCCCCCTTCGAGGAAGGAGAACGTGAGGCTGGGGAAGCGCCGCGTCACCCCGCCAAAAAACAATGCCTTGCAGATGGCTTCGCCCGCCGCCGCAAAATGGCCGATGTGGTTGAACATGAAATTTGAAATCGAGCTTCGAGTGAACAGGCCGACCGAGCCCGAATGGAAGGTGGGCGCAATCTTGAGTTCGAGGCATTTCGCCCATAACGGATCGTAGTCGTACTCGCTGTCCAAACCGATAAGGTCAAGCCAGAACGCGTAGCGCGCGGCTTCGGGCGACTTGCGCATCGCCGCTGCCAGCGGCCGTCGCACATAACCCGGCATCAAAGCCGCCTTTAAACGCAGTGTTTCCACCGAGTATTCCAGCTCGGCGATAGCTTCAGCCGGCGTGTGCATCGGCACCACCGCGACTGGCGTCATACGGTCGGAATATTCACGAAAGGTATCGGCGTGCAGCTTGTTGAGTGCGCGACAGGCTACTCCGCGCAACTCGTCGTCGCCGAGGTGCACCAGAAACAGCCCCATGCTCGGATAGATGATTGTAAAATCGAGGCCCATTTCGTCGAGCCGCTGATAAAGCAGTTTGGGCAATGAACTGGTGGCCCGGTCCAGTGTATTGGCGGCCGGATGAACCCAGAAATGAGGTCGAATCTGCCGCTGGTCGCGGCGCTCTTGCGGCGTGAGCTTGTACCATCGAAACGAAAACGGACTATCCGGCAAGGCCAACAGACGATCAACCGCGCGCGAACCGCCGACGTCTCTCAGGTAATCGAACAGGGCGGGCTCGAACTCCGCAGTATGACCGTCGGAGTCGATGATTGGATGGTTCAGCTTCTGCCTGATAATAGCCGACCGTGATTTATCTGCGGTTTCCATAGGACTGCCTCCAGTGAGCCATCATGCCGCTCCGATCGGCTCAGGAACCAAGCTACCGCGCAACCCTGAGACCGGCAAACCCTGGCGACGGGGGTCATGTAGCAATAAGTGCGGAGTTTGGTTAAAGCACGGGTGCGGAGGAATCAAATGAAGCGCAGCATGGAACGTATCCTGACGACTCATACCGGTAGCCTGCCACGACCCGCTGATCTGCTGCCGTTGATTCAAGCCATGGAGAACGGCACCGGCGAGCCGGCCGCATTCGGCGCGCGCGTTCGCTCGGCAGTCGCCGAGATTGTACGGACACAGGTCCAGGCCGGCGTCGATATCGTTAACGACGGGGAAATGGGCAAGCCGTCATACGCGACCTACGTTAAGGACCGTCTCACCGGATTCGAGCAGGCAACGCAGTCGGAACCGTTCGCTGGTCCAGCCGACCTGGCAGACTTCCCGGAATATCAGGAGCGCTACAATTTGCGACGAGCAATGGCGACACTCAAACGTCCGCGCTGCGTCGGGGAGGTGAGCCACAAGGACAACAAGGCAGTCAACAAGGAAATCGACGACCTGCGCTCGGCGGTGGCCCAATCACAAGGCGCTGAAGCCTTCCTAAGCGCGGCATCACCCGGCGTTATCTCCATATTCCTGCGTAATCAATACTACAAAACTCACGACGCCTATTTGGCGGCACTCGCCGAAGCGATGAAGCTCGAGTATGAAGCAATTCATCAGGCCGGGTTTGTACTCCAGGTCGATTGCCCGGATCTGGCGATGGGCCGCCACATCCAATTTCCCGATGTGAGCCTGGCCGAGTTCCGTAAGAGGATCGAGTTGCATGTCGAGATGCTCAACGGCGCACTCGCCAATATTCCGGCCGACCGCGTGCGGATCCATCTATGCTGGGGCAATTACGAGGGTCCGCATCATCGCGACGTGCCACTGCGCGACATCATCGATATCGTGTTCAAAGTCAGGGCGAGTGGAATTTCATATGAGGCGGCCAATCCCCGCCACGAGCATGAATGGGCAGTATTCAAAGATCTAAAGCTGCCAGACGGCAAAGTGCTCATTCCCGGCGTGCTCGACTCGACTAACAACTTCATCGAGCATCCCGAACTGATCGCACAGCGCATCTGCAACGTGGCAAACCTGGTTGGGCGCGAGAACGTGATCGCGGGCAGCGATTGCGGTTTCGCCACCTCCGCTACGTTTTCCGCGGTCGACCCGAAGATAACCTGGGCTAAATTTCAGTCGATGGCCGAAGGCGCCCGCCTCGCGTCCAGGCAATTGTGGTAGAAGCCTGCGCGGTTATCGACACTGATTGCTTCGTTCTCCGTCCATCCCGAGAGCTTCGTTGAGGCGTTTGATCTTTACCCGCTGGGCGACGTAATAGGTCAAGTAGCCGCTCCTCGGACGAGGCGGACAACTATGAAGATAAACTTCGGGCTCATCAGCGCGGATTCGCATGCGCAGTTGCATCGCGATGCCTTTAATCAGCGAATGTCGAAGGCCAGGTTCGGCAACCGCATCCCACATGTTGAAGAAAGCTCTGATCCTTTATGGCGCGCCTTCACCTGGGACGAGCGGCCAGTAGAACGGTGGCTGGTCGATGGGCGCGTGGTTGATACCCGGGGCGTGGCCAATTGCCCGGCGCTGATGGGCAATATCGACCGGATGTTCATGCCGCAGCGATGGGAAGACACGCCGCCCGCCGCCTACGATCCCGTCGCACGATTGAAGGTGCTGGACCAGGACGGAGTCGATGGCGAAGTGCTGTTTTGCAACAACCCGGCGTTCGGCTCGTGTTTCATTCAATGTGACGCCGAACTCGAACTGGCATGCGTGCAAGCGTACAACGACGCGATCTGGGAATGGCGCGAAGCGAGCAATCGCTACGTACCGCTGATGATCATCCCCTACTTCAGCGGGATCGAGGCGACGGTGCGCGAAGTTGCGCGCTGCGCGCGTATGGGTTTTCGCGGCCTCATCATGCTGGCCGAGCCGAGCAGCGTCGGCGATGACAAGTTCTTCAAGAAAGACGCCCCGGTTAACCCCGCCTTTCGCCATTGCCTGAAACATTTCTGCGATCCTTACTGGGAACCGTTCTGGGGCGCCTGCCAGGACCTTGGCATTGCGATTCACTGGCACGCTGATGGCGGATTGAAAACGCCGCTTTCGGTGTGGAAAAGATTTACCGCCTACGAGTTATTTGCCGTTACGTCACCGGCCGCCCATAGTTCGCTCACGCAATTTATTCCCAATGTGGTGTTCTCAGGAGTGCTCGAACGATATCCAGGACTCAACTGGGTATGCGCCGAGACGACGCTCGGCTGGTTCAACTACGTGCTTGATTCCTGCGATCAGGTATGGGAGCGGCGGCAACTCTGGAAGCATGGGGTCAGGACCCGCCCGAGTGAACAAATCCGCGGCCGCATGTATGCCGACTTCTGGTTCGAAAAGGCCGGCGAGGGGCTCGACGTAAGATATCGGCTCGGGGTCGACCGTATCATGTGGCAATCTGACCTGCCGCATGGCACCTCGACCTATCCCGATTCGCGCAAGATTCTCAACCGCGCCCTTGAAGGCGTGCCCGAAAACGAAGTACCACTACTCCTTTACAAGAACGCGATGAAGCTTTACGGCCTCGAAGAGGGCTAATCGGCAAAGCCTAAATAGAGAATGGAGCCAACGCAAAAACAAGGCGAGCAGAGAGAGGCGGCCGCAACCATAAGCTCCTGGCGCCTAGTTGGATGATTGCGCGCAACAAGGGGGTGCTTGATTCGGCATGTTGGGACTGTTCGGCGGGTGCCGTGCGTCCTAACCCCTCCCCCTGACCAGGGGAGGTAGTGTGGGGGTCGCCTGAGAAGCCGTCAATACATGAACAAAATGACCATACGCGGAAAACTCTGGCAGCACGGCTCTCTTGCAGGGCCGACAGACTACCCCCACCTAACCCATTCGTCGCTGGCGCTCCTCAGGGCAGGCTCTCCTTTTTGTAATGCGCACGTCGCAGACTCCTTAGCTCGGCTCCGCTGCGCTCCGCCTGGTATTCCCTGGTCAGGGGGAAGGACCGGAGGCGCTAGCCCATTCCAGTCGCATTGAACCTAAGAGGAGTTAGGAACCTAAGTACTCTTGTCTCCGCCATCACAGGAGAGCGGGACAGTTCCGCATCTTTCCTCCTGATCTACTGGCTACCCTCTCGTGTTGGAAATTAGTATGCAGCCGCCGACCAGAATCATAAGCGCCGACGATCACGTCATCGAGCATCCTCGGGTATGGATCGACCGGCTCTCCAGGCAGCGCTGGGACGATCGAATCCCGCACGTCGAGCGCGACGTCGACGGTTTGGATTACTGGCTGATCGATGGACGCAGGCTGCCGCTGCTCGGCTCAGGCTCGGCGGCGGCCCTCATGCCTGATCGAGCAGAGCCGCGCAGATGGGAAGAACTGCCGCCCGCAGCGTATCAGCCGGCGGACAGGCTCAAGGCGATGGATGCAAGTGCGGTCGAGCGTTCGGTGTTATATCCGTCGGTCGCGGGCGTTGGCGGCGAGACGTTCGCAGTGATCGGAGAGAACGAGCTGGAGCGCGACTGCGTGCGTGCTTACAACGACTGGCTAATCGAGGAATGGGCGGCGGCCAGCTCGCGTTTCGTTCCGCAGTGTATCGTGCCGACGTCTTCGGTTGCGGCCGCCGTTGACGAAATCAGACGCGCCGTTGCCGCCGGCCATCGCGGGGTAATTTTTCCGCCGGCCATTGACCAGCTTCGCAACATGCCTCATGTCAACGAGCCGAGTTGGGACGCACTCTGGTCGGCCTGCGCGGAGCTACAGGTCCCGCTCTGCTTCCATGCGGGCTGCTTGCCGATACTCGAACTGGCAGCGTACGACCGGTACTCGTCAGAAATCAAAGCCGCTTTGCACGATATCTCCCGGCCCGCGTGCTCGATTGGTTTCCTCTCAAACCTCCTGATGTCGCACATTCTGGAAAGGCATCCACGCCTGACCGTAATTTTCGGCGAGAGTTCGCTGGGATGGGTGGATTTCGTGATCGAGACGGTCGAGCACAATGTCAGGCAATTCGGCGCGGGCAAGGTCAAGTTCGAGGTGCCGCCCCGCGAACTGCTGAAATCGCAATGCCGCTTCGTCAGCTGGTACGACGAAGCCAACTTGCGGGCGGTGTGCGATCAATTCGGCGCCGATTGCGTACTGTGGGCGTGGAACTTTCCCAATGCGACGTCAGAATATCCTGACGCGCCCATATTCAACCAAGCACGCCCAGGTCAACTTAGTATAGAAGACCACCGCAAAATAACCCAGCAAAACGCTGCCCGACTCTATCATCTGTAGTTGACGATGACGATCGGGCCAGCCGTTGACCGGCACGAAGTCTGAGGCGCTTCTGACCGCGTTTCCTCCAGAACAAGGCGACACCAGCTTCAAGTGCGCCAATAGCGGGAAAGATCCTACGCCATATAATTCGTAACGTGACAGAGGCGATGGCCTCAGGTTTACACGGCGGGAGCCCATCCAGGGCGCGCACTTGCTTTTAGCAAAGCGTTGGCCTCTTTCACATCCGTTGCTGAGGACAGCCTATTCGTGGCATTAGAATCATATCCAAAAGCAGCCGCCGAGCACCGTTCAGGAGCGATGAACACATCAGACGAATCGAGAGTAGAGCCCAGGCGCCGCATCCAGTTCGCTTTCACGGACGAGCAGGAGCAATTCCGCTCGGCGATACGGCGATTTCTGAATGACCGATCTCCGACCACTGAGGTGCGGCGGCTCATGGGCACTGCCGAAGGTTACGATCCTGCGGTATGGCGACAGCTCAGCGAGGATCTCGCATTGCCCGGCATCCACATACCGGAGCAATATGGCGGCGCAGGATTTGGCATGGTGGAGCTTTGCATCGTCACAGAAGAGCTTGGCCGCACATTACTGTGCGCGCCCTATTTCTCCACCGCAGTGCTCGCGGCCAACGCCATTCTGAACGCTGGCACTGAGGAGCAGAAATCCGCCTTGCTGCCGGACATTGCAAAAGGTGCACGGCTAGCTACGGTGGCAATCACTGAACCCGACGGTAACTGGGATCCAATGGGCATCGAGGTCGTCGCTACCGCCGAGGCGGACGGTTACCGTCTGGAGGGAGTCAAAAGTTACGTCGTGGACGGTTACGTGGCAGATCTGCTGATCGTCGCTGCACGCGCCCCGAAGACTTTCGGCCGTGAGGGGTTGGCGCTATTCACTCTCGGTGCGAATGCCGGCGGCGTGGAACGGCGTCTGTTGGACTCGATGGATCCTACTCGCAAGATCGCGCGCATTGATTTTCACAGCGCTCCTGCGGACCTGCTCGGCAGCCTGGATGATGGCGCAAAGCCAATCCTACGTACTCTTGATCAGGCGGCCATCGCGCTCGCCAATGAAATGGTGGGCGGCGCCCAGGCACTGCTCGACTCGGCGGTAAATTATGCGAAGCTGCGGGTCCAGTTCGGCCGAACGATAGGCTCGTTTCAGGCCATCAAGCACAAGCTCGCTGATATGCTGCTCGAGGTGGAGCTGGCCAAATCGGCAGCCTATTACGCAGCTCAAGCCGCTGCGGTGGACGATCCCGAGTGGCCCGCGCTCGCCAGCCTAGCCAAAGCTGCCGCGTCAGAAACGTACCTGCATACCGCGGTCGAATGTATTCAGATTCATGGCGGCATCGGTTTCACCTGGGACAACGACACGCACCTGTGGTTCAAGCGCGCCAAAAGCTCGGAGGTATTTCTCGGTCAGCCAGGTTACCACAGGGAACTCTTGATGCAGCGTTGGGGAGTTTGAGCGATGAGTAAAGTCAGCGAAGCCGAGATCCGCGCCGAAGTGCGCGAGTGGCTGGCGGTCAACTGGGATCCGGAGATGTCCCTGATTGAGTGGCGTAGCAAGCTCGCCGATTCCGGCTGGGGGATGCCGCAATGGCCGAAGGAATGGTACGGCCGCGGCCTGCCGCACGCGCTCGCGCGTGTGGTGGAAGAGGAACTTTCCAACGTCGGCGCGGTCAGCGTTGCAAAATCGGGAGTGCGAATGCTGGCAGCCGCGACACTGCTCGAGCACGGATCGGATCTGCAAAAAAAGAACTTCCTGCGCCGGATTCTCACGGGGGAAGACACCTGGTGCCAGTTCTTTAGTGAGCCGGGGAGCGGCTCGGACCTGGCAGGCGCCACCACCCGCGCGGATTTGAAGGGAGATTTTTGGATCATCAACGGACAGAAGGTGTGGACGACGAGTGCGCATCATGCCGACCACGGCCTCTTGCTCGCCCGCACCGATTGGGACGCGCCCAAGCACGAGGGGCTCTCCTATTTCGTCATCGACGTCAAGCAGCCCGGGGTCGACGTGCAGCCGCTCAAGCAGATGAACAGCCACGCTTCTTTAACCAGGTCTTCTTCACCGACGCGAAGGTCCCTCAAGAGAACCTGGTCGGGCGCGTCGGCGAGGGATGGAAGGTGGCGGTGACGACCCTCGCCCACGAGCGCCGTGGTGCCGATGGGCTACCCTCACCGTCAAAGCGCGGAACACGGGTCGGACGGATACACGCCGAAGAGCGAGCCGAAAACGAAAAGGCGAATCAGCCCTACAAATGGTATCCGCAGCGCGCCGGCCGCGTGGACCTCATCATCGAGCGTGCCAAGGAGACCGGCGCGAACAAGGATGCTTACCTGCGCCAGGAGATAGCCAAGCTGATGATCCTGGCCAAGTCGGCCGAGTGGACCGCGCGCAGGGCGCGCGCCGCTCAGCAACAAGGACGCCCGCAGGGTCCGGAAGGCTCGCTCGGGAAGCTGGCCGCCAGTCACGTCGCGCGAGGCTGCTCCCGGGTACATACGCTGATTACCGGCACGCAAGCGATGTTGACTGGAAGCGGAAGCCCGCGGGAGGGAATCATCGCCGAAATTCTGGTCTCGGTACCTGCCGTTTCCATCGCCGGGGGCACCGACGAGATTCAGCGCAACATCATCGCCGAGCGTGTACTTGAACTACCGAAAGAACCACGCTTCGACACCGGCCCTTTCCGCCACGTGCGAAGGAATTAGCACTATCCGAGCTGCGCACTGACGGTTCGATGACCTGAGTCCGCGCGCGGCCGCCGCGGGAGTCTCGAGCGCGGCGATCAATTCGCCGACGCTCATTCGGCGGAATCAGTGTACCGAATTGTGAATCGACACCGGGCGTCTTTTCTTCCGCTATAGAGGTTTAATAGCTTAGGAGCGCCACGCTTCATCGGCCTGCCTTCACGGTGAGACAGGCAGCACCGGGAGCACCTGGAACGATGGCTGTCCTTCGCGACGGTATGCCGCATTGCTGGCGATATGGATGTCCGCCGCCGTTTCGTTGGCCAGTACTGCCTTGCCATTGTTCGTGTTGCGGACGGCGAGACAGTAACTATTTTATTTGACGATTCGATTAAGTAATCACATTGCCGAATAACCCCCGTCAACCGCCAGTTCCGCGCCGGTTACGAACGAGGCGTCGTCGCTGGCCAGGAACAGGACAGCCGCCGCCACTTCCTCGGGTTTGGCCCCCCGTTTCATCGGCGTCATATCCACCACCGGCTGCAAGTCTTCCCGGCTCGGCAGTGCCTCTTCGACCATCGGCGTATAAATCAACCCCGGATGAATCGAGTTCACCCGGATATTCTCCGGCCCGTATTGGACCGCCGCTGCCTTTGTCAGCAGTCGCACCGCGCCCTTGCTGCCGTGATAGGCGGTTGAACCCGCCGATCCGACCAACCCGAAAATCGACGAGATATTGATAATCGAGCCGCCGCCGCGCTGGCGCATCGCCGGAATCGCCGTCTTCATCCCCAGCCAGACGCCCTTTTGGTTGACGTTAACGATGGCGTCCCATTCCTCCTCCGAGGTCTGCTCGAGGCCCTTCATGTTGGCGATCCCGGCGTTGTTGACCAGGATGTCCAGGCCACCGAATTCGCGCACGCCGGTCTCGATGGCGCGTCGCCAGTCGGCTGCCCGTGTCACATCGAGATGGATCGGTTCAGCGACCTTCGATCCAAGTGTCGCGTTGATCGCATCAGCGGTTTGCTTCAGCAGCTCGTCGCGCACGTCGCCGAGCACGACCTTCGCGCCTTCGCTGGCGAACAACCGCGCTTCCGCCGCGCCTTGCCCGCGGGCTGCTCCGGAAATGAGTGCAACCTTGCCCTTGAGTCGGTCCATCTTTGTCGCTCCATGCAGAACGATGAAGTGCGGTTTGTTTTTTCTCTACCAGGGCGCTCTGAAGCGAAGTTCACACTCGCCGTTAGTCCACTACTCTGTAGAGGCGCCTGAGCGGTTTTGCCAGCTTCTAGCTGTTCCCTGCTATCACCGCCCGTTCGTCGGGTGCGCTCCAAGGCTGCCGTGGCGCGCTATTTTTCTTCAAGCGTGTAGAGCTCCTGTGCCTTCGCGATGCCCCGCAGCGCGTAGCGCCCGACCGAAACCAGCCGGTGCCGATCTGCCGGACGGGCCGCAGCGACAAAAGTCGCCGAGAGCAACATATCGCGCTCGACCGAACGACACATTGCCGCGATGCGGTTTACTTCGTTGACAGCAGGGCCAACGACGGTGAAGTCGAGCCGGTCGAGGCTGCCGATATTGCCATAGAAGACGTCACCGACATGCAGGCCGAGATAGACCTCGGTTACCGGCAGTTTGGAATTGGTGCGGCGTACATTGAGCTCAGCGACGCCTTGCCGAACAGCAAGGGCGGCGTCTAGCGCCGCGTGCGAGGCTTCACCGATATCATTATTGTGAAAGATCGCCAGCGTGCCGTCGCCGATCAATTTCAGCACGTCGCCGCCAGCTGCGTGGATAGCCGAAATCACAACATCGGCATAATCGTTCAGAAGCGGAATTATTTGATCAGGCGCTGCTGTATCAGTGATCCTGGTATAACCACGCAGATCGCTATACCAGAGCACCGCGCCGATTCGTTCGGCGATGCCGCGTTCGATCCGGCCGCTCAAGACCCGGCGTCCCGCATCGCGGCCGAGATATGTCTCAACGAGCGTAGCCGCGATACGCGCCAGCGATACGCATTTTAGAGCCGCGGCGAGTGGAGTGACTAGCCGCTGAAGCGTGACTATATGGTTCTCGGCGAAGCCGGAGGCAACGTCCGAGGTCCAAAAGGAATAAATCGCGTCCATCTCGCCGATAGCACCCGCTCCTGCGAAACGCGTCACGAGGGCGACGTAGTCAGTCATACCCTCGCTGCGTAGCTCGGCGAAGGTAGCGAAATCGGGCATCCCCTCAGGGGAGGCTGGATCCGTCAGTCGCCGGCGCAGCACGGATTGGTTGGTCTCGACCATGTAGTAGAGCGGGCTACGCCGCCATACCTCGGCGTTTGCACCCTCTCTGGTGCGTCCGTACTCCAGTACCTCGGCTTGCCCCGTTCCGCTGCTCCAGCGGAAGGCTCGGCCTTCGTGGATGGGATGGAGAGTGTCGACTAGCACTATGGCTCGCGCCAGCGGCAGGCCAGCCCGCAACAGACGCTCGCAGAAGCCGCCGACCATTTCAGCCTCGCTTAGGCCGGCCAGGCTCTTTTCGGTCAGCCACGTATTCAGTGCAGCCGACAACACTTCGTCAGGCCGCATTCTTCCTCAAATCCTCGGTCTGCCCGGGGCGACAATCGTGATTCGAACCACCTGGTGAACCATTATATCGATTGTATCGATGCGTGCTGATTGACTGGCGCCAAGAAAATCCAGAATCCGGCCGCCTGCCGGATCGATTAAGGTCGAGCGTGGACTGCCTCACACAGCCTCCTCTTTCTGCGGGCCGCTCCCGTCGACAGCGCGAAGCGACTCCACGGCTGCCGACAAGCTAGGCTCGTTTTTGCAGTTGACCAAAAAACTCCAGCGCCTGCCGGACGGTAAACTCGGGCTTTTCTTCAGCGATGAAATGCCCGCACTGTTTGACCTCGCCTCCTTGGACATTCTCGGCCACGGCCTGCCAACTGGGCACGATGTTGCCCAAAAATGCCTCTCCGCCCCAAGCCATGATCGGTAGGGTGAGCTTCCGAGTGCAGCTCCTCAGATTTTCAAGATCTTCCTGCAACGCGGTACGATAATACTGAAGCCCAGCTCGTACCGCGCCCGGCGCCGAATAGACACGCACGTACTCTGCAATATCATCATTGCTGAACACCGCTGGGCTGTAGTTGTAAGCTGTGGAGGTGTAGAAGTAACTGAGATACGCCTCGACATTTGCGCTGATTAGCTTCTCGGCCAAATCGGGCATTCCAGCATGGAAGAATACATGCCAGAGCCGCTTTGCCATCTCCCGATCTATTTTATCACCGCTTCGTCCCAGGCCAGGAATTGCATCTAAGATCATCAGCCGCTCGACCAGCTCCGGGTGGTCGTAAGCCAGATAGTACGCGACGACGCCACCCCAATCGTGGCCACTCAACCCAATCTTGCTGAAGCCCAGCGACTGTACCAGCGCGTACACATCGGAGGCGAGGGTACGCTTATCGTATCCGGCCATTGGGCGGTCGGAGTTGCCCAGACCGCGCAGGTCCGGGGCAATTACTGTAAAGCGTTCGGCGAGGGAGGGAATGATCTTGCGCCACTCATAGCAGCTCTGCGGCCATCCGTGTAAAAGCACGAGCGGATAACCCCCACCTGCAATGACATAGTGCATGCGGAAGCCGTTTACGACCGCCAGATGATGAGTAATAGAATCAGTCATGAGGAGCGCCTCCTTGATTGGCATACAGCCTGGGAGACCCACCCTGCGGTGCTTGCCCGTGCGCTGAGCCTATTAAACCGAGGCTTGTAAGCGCTTCGATGCCTAAGATTTTCGTCATGCGTGCGGCAGGGTACATGGTTCATGGCGGTTGATTCCGTAACGGCCCAAAAAATTCGTCCACCTGCCCTAACACAAAGTCGGGCCGTTCCTCAGCCATGAAGTGCCCACACCGTTCTACGCTTCCTCCCTGCACTTCCACTGCTACTCGCTTCCATGCCGCACTAATATCGCCCATAAAGCGTTCCCCGCCCCAGGCCCGAACAGGCATTTCGAGCTTCTTCGTGCATCCACCGAAGGCCGCGACATCCTCTTCCAATCCCGCTCGGTAATAATGAAATCCGGCGCGCAGTGATCCTGGCCGGGAGTACGCGCGTACATACTCGGCCATCTCATCCCGGCTGAACAGAGCCGGGTTGTAACATGCCACGCTGCATAGCCGATCGAGGTACAACCCGATATGGTCGCGGACTAACAGCTCCGCCAAATCAGGGGCACAGCCGTGAAAGAATACATGCCATTGGCGGCGAATCCCTCGCAGCTCAAGTTCGTCACCTCGCGTGCCAGGGATCGATTCCAGGATGAGCAGGCGTCTGACCATTTCGGGATGATCATAGGCAAGGTAGTAAGCAACCGTGCCACCCCAATCATGGCCGGTGAGCCCAATGCTGCCGTATCCCAAGCCTTTGATGAGCTGATACACATCAGAAGCCAGCGTCCGCTTGTCATATCCGGTGAGTGGGCATTCGCTATCACCTAAACCCCGCAGGTCCGGCGCTATGACCGTGAAACGCTCTGCCATAGACGGAATAATTTTCCGCCACTCATATGACGTCTGCGGCCAACCGTGCAGAAAGACCAACGGATAACCTGAGCCGGCGACGATATAATGCATCCGGAAACCGTTCACCTTCATAGTATGATGGGTCCACGAATCGGCCATTGGAGTTGGTCTCCTTTTCTCAATCAGGTCTCCACCAGAGTTTGACACGATTACCGCTTGCCTTCGCGGGTTTCAATGAGCAACAAGGTGTGGTCGAGCAGCGGTACACTTAAACCCGTGCGCGCCAGTAGCATTGCGACTGGTGAACCAGCGCCGCGCGGCGCCCACAATTGTTAGAACCTACAGTGGCATAGGTCCCTAACGCCCGATCGCATTCGCCTTCAGGATGCAGACGAAAGGACAGTCGCGAGCAGCCGCCCTACCCTATTCTAGTCAGGTCATTCGCGATTTTTTCTACGGCTTGGTCTCTCATGAAGGAGGTTATGTGCTCTAATCAGGATGCTGAAGAGGCAATTTGCCGAAAGGGCAGGATACCAGCTACCCGGGCACAACGAGTTTGATTTGAGGCTCGACTTACCGTAAGCACTTACGCGAACGACCGTTCCCACGAATCAATAAACGCCATTTCCTCAACCGGGCGACGCGAGATCGGCCCATGCCCACGCAATTGAGGATAGCCAATCGGGACGGCAGCCGCAGTCCCCCACGGCTGTGGAATTGCCAGAACTTCTCTAACTTCGGGTTCAGCCTTACACAGGAGTGTTGTGAGTACGCAGCCGAGCCCTTCAGCACGACAAGCAAGCAAGAGATTTTGCACGGCTGGGTAAATCGATCCTCCACCGACAACAGAGACGCGAGAAAGATCAGCGTCGGTCACTGCCAGTCCATCCGGATGAAAACAGAAGATACACAGCGCTGGAGCTTCGCCAAAGTGCTCAGCCAGGTAGAGACCGGAGCGCAGCATTTTCTCAGTCTTCGCACGTTCACCCTCGGCACGAGAAGCCAACCGCTCGGAGTACGACTGCATGAATGGGACCGCGATCCTTTTGTATAACTCACCGAGGCGCTGTTTGCGAATCGGGTCTTTGACCACAATGACACGCCAGGCTTGGCGATTGCCGCCGCTTGGCGCCCACGTCGCGGCTTCTAACACGCGACGGAGCACGTCATCTGGAATCGGGTCGGGACGCAGCCGCCGCACCGCACGTAGGGTGCGCATTGCTTCGTAGAGCTCGATCGTTGGCATGAGACGTTCTCCTTCTGTTGCATATGGTCACAAGTGGTGCCATTGCATCAAACTTGGTGAGCGCCAAGAAGTTCTCTGGCTCGCGCCCGATCGATGGTGACGGAGTTACTTCGTCGGTCTGGTATTTTAACCGCCGACGGCGCCGCTGAAAGCCGGTTTTGTCCCACTCGTTCGGGCCAGTTTTTGTGACTGATAAATAAATCTGTTATCTGTCACCAAGCTTTAAGTTTAGGCTCGCGATGAATTGTTTCACGGCGGCGTTAAATTCAGCCGATTTTTTCCAATTTATAGAAATGCCCGACTTCCTTTATCACGCTCGCCTTAGCGCCCGGAATGTTGTCCGCCACCAGTTTGCTCGCGGCAACCGTCACCGGGTTACCGGAGCCCGCCGGCGTCGCCTGATCCTCCGCGCCTGCCAGCACTATAGGCTTGCAGATTTCGCGGAGCCGACTTTCGATATTCCAGCTAAATACACCGTTAGGATCGGCAGTGTCGGAGTCGAATACATACTTGGGGAGATTCGACTGGACCATGAAACGCGCGCGCATCACCTCCAGGATTTCCGGACGCCCGCGCTTGCTGCGGGCCGAAACGGCGCGTTCGAGCAGCGCCGAGAAGGTCGCCTCGAAGTTATTTTTGAACGCCTCGGCTGCATCCTTTGGCATATTCTTGCTGAGCCCGGTGCCCGAACTGAGAGTCACCGCACATTGCAATCCGGCTGCCATCGAACCCTTGGTTCACAAGCCAGCGATAGGATGTCACTGCATCTTCGATCTGCGCCGAAAAGGGGTTCTCGGCAAGCCAGCCGATAGTCGATAACCAGCACACTGCACCCGATGGCGTTGGCCAAATGGCCGCAAAACCAACGATAGTCGTGCGCCGTACCATGAACATAGGCGCCGCCGTGAAAGAAGAAAACGACGCGATCCTTCGCGCCTCCCTGCGGATCTACCCGATGCTCGGGATGCCTCCGGCATCGACCGGCGTATACGCGACGCCCGTCGGTTCCGTGTTAAGGTGAAAAAACTGAGCGTCCGGAAAATCCGACATCGATAGTGCGACACCATCGACGACACTCTTAGCGATTATCTGATCGACGGTCTCGATACCGGCGGTAGGTATCATCAATGTCCTTTGACTGCACGCTCGGCATGGGAAAATCCTCTCCGTCCAGACACGATCGGCCAGTTCACTTTACCATTCCGGCCCGAACGCCGGCGCCGGATTTCTTAGATATTTGACTCCACGCTAAGCGATACGCCGGGTTTGAAAGATCTCCTCCGCATTGGGTCGCACTCCGCTGAGCTTCCATTGCCGTACAGCCTTACCAATCCCAGAGTCGATTCCGAATGGCCATCGCCGTTTCAAGGGTCCCCCACTTTGACGGTTTTGCGGCCGACCCGTTCGACTTCGATGATCGATGTCTCGCCATCCTGCATCGGGCCAAGTCCCTGATGATTAGTGCCGCAGGCGAAAACATCGCCAATTTCGAGCGTCGCCACACGCGAGGCCCACGACACCAACTCGGGGATCGGATGCTCCATGTCATCGGTGTTGTAATCCTGGCGAAGCTGCTCGTTCTGCCACAGCCTAACGCTCAGCTTTTGCGGGTCGGGAACTTCGTTTTTGGTCACGATCCACGGTCCGATTGGGCAGAACGTGTCGGGAGACTTGTCGATGAACCCGGTTCCCTGCCCGAGTCCCCGCGCGGAAACATCGATGATGCACGTATATCCGAAAACGTGCTCCATTGCCTTGTCTTCGGGTATGTCCCGGCCGCGCCGGCCGATTACGAAACCCAACTCGGCTTCATGATGGAAGATTATCGCGTCGTGCGGCGACAGCTTCACCGTTCCGCCGGGATCGAGGATCGAAGACGGTGATTTGAGAAAAAGCCCCAATGGCCCCAACACTCCCTTCACGTTCTCACAATAATTTCCCAGACCGAACAGCATCTTGCTCGGCCGCGGTATGGGCGCCCTGAGCCTGACAGTGTCGAGCGGCACGCCCTTGCCGGCGGCAGCTTTCTGAACGGCGTCGCGCAGAACGTCGAAACCTGCGATGATGGCGAACATCCGTTCAACAGGATTCAGCTCCATCACCGCTTTGCCCAGCGCGGCGCTAAGGCCGGCCACGCTATCGCCGACAGGGTTAACTTATGAAGCTGTTACTGTTCAATGAATACATACCCGGGACTAGCCCAAAGGACCCTGAAAAGTCTGATCAGCATAAGTGTCCGAAAGCGGTTCCAACACTTCAGGCCATTCGGCACTGACCCGGCGGCGCAGTTCCCTTGGACGTGGCTTCCCGTCCCATCCGATTTGCTCCATGTAGTAATAGAGCTGGATACAGTGTCCATCGGCATCCAACGCGTGCGCCGCATAGTCGATCCCCGGATATAGATCGGTCGGAATCTTGTCGCTGAACGTCACACCGTTTTCTTTCAAGAAACGCACGCCCCCGCGTAATTGCTCATAGCTGCCGACTTCGACACCGAAGCTCATCAGCGAGCTATGCGAACTCAAACCGAGATCGGTGCGGAGTTGCTTCGGGAAAAGGCCAAGGCTGTGATGCTCGGTCCCGTTGCGCAAATAGACTGCGCGATGGCCCTTGTAGGTCACCTCCTCGGTCTTGATGAAGCCAAGCATCTCGGTGAAAAACGCCTCCGAGCGGGCGACGTCCTTAACGAATAGTCCGACCGGTCCGATCTTGGTGATTTTGAACGGCCGACCGAGCATAACTCCGCCGACATTGAACTTCGGCGGCATCGGATCGTGGACCCGATAACCGGCGGTGATGTCGATACCCTTATCGATGGCCTCTTTGAGTTCCTGCTCCTCGTTCATCTGAGGGAGCGGAGGCTGCTCATGGAAGCCTCGATAGTGCATAGACTTGGGCTTGGCTGCGCGAATCCAGCCGATCTGCTCTATTCCGTAATAGAGTTCTATGGTGTGACCATCGGGGTCGTGAATATACACATGCCAGTTGCTGCCCGGCATGTCCCTTCCAACCCGCTCGATTGGGACGTTGTGCCGGCGGAAGAAATCAGTCGCTTTGCTCACTTCCTCGAGGGTTCCGAGTTGCCAGGTGATCTGATTGACAGTGATGTCTTCGGGCACGTCTGCCCCGAACATAGCGCCGAGCGAGCGGTGTGCCAGAACCAACGCGTGATGGTCGCCGCCATAGTTGGTAAAGACGATGCGCGGATCGGGGGAATTTTTTGTTCTTGCTTCCATCCCCGGGATCCTGCGCAGGTCGATCTCGTCCACCATCCGAAAGCCTAGCAACTTGGAGTAGAACTCGATTCCCCGGTCGATGCTGTTGAGGTTCAAGCCGAAATGTCCGAGGCCTCGAATCCTAAACGGGAGTGACAAGGCAACGCCGCCCACATTGAACTTTTCGTTTGTGTCTGCCATTGAATTTAGCTCCGTAAGTCTCGGTTTCAGCGCTAGCAGGCTGCGGAAAAAGGCCCTTCCGCAGCCTGCTTTCCCTCTCTGTAATCTCCCCCAGAGGGGGAGAACTAAAGGAAGGAAGCCAGTTTTATCGCAGGGTGCGAAAAGATTTTTCATGAAGAAATAGGTTTTTCCGCACCCTGCTAGATGGTGTAGTTTTCATCACTATTTGGCGCAAGACCCATTCGCCGCTAAGGTAAGCTGGATAAGTGTCCAGTCAGCGACCGTGGAGCCTAACCGTCTGTCGCTAGCTTGTGGCCTCAGACTGCGGATTCCGATGGCTTTGCACAACGAAGTCAGGACCGAGCAGCTCGCCGCCAGCGCCGAATTCGAGGTCGAAGCCGCTGTGGAAACCGCGCATGAAGAGGGACGCAAGCCGGTCCAGTCGGTGCCAGTCAGGGCTCTATCTTGAATCCCAGCCGATCAGCCCCTGTGTATGAAATGCGTTTGGGCTTCACCCGTACCATGCGCAGTGCTGGGTTTGCAAAAAACGGCCCCTCGAACCCCAACCGAGGGGTCAAAAACAACACTGACTGTAAATACAAAACAGGCCTAGAGCCGGTCAATTTCGCCTTCATCACCACCAACGGCGCTGCTGACTCCCCTGCAGACCCACTCAATCCCGGCCGTGACATCCCAAATCTCAGTCATGATCTCCTGATGAATCCTGGTGATACCCTGGTTGTCGACATGCGTGACACGAGGGATGGCTTCCAGGTAGTGATCATCGACCTCACCACCAAGCAGAAGGGATCGATGACCGCCAGCATCACCAACGGTTTCGCGCAGGTGAATTTCGAGCCGAGTGCAAGCACCTGCACCAGCACGCCTTACGCGTTTCACCCGATGTACGCGACTTCAGGACCGCATACCCGGGTAGCGTGGGCGGCACATTCTTACAACGTTGCCTTTGCCGATGAGATCGGGCATTTCGAGTACTGCAACAAGGTTGGCCGCAACGGCAGATGCATCGTGGCCGGCGCAGGCGATCGGAGCCGGGATAAGGACGACACTGTTTGCTTCAAGCGGTCGGATTCAACTCGCATTCGGATAACCGGTTGCATCAATGCTGACGCCGATTTTGACGGTCTGCCTTATCAGCTGCGCTGGCCAGGGACGATCGCTGCGAACGATGCCAGCCTCCATCCGGATCCGATCACATTCCGGTCTCCACTTTTCAAGGCGGAGGATGGGACCCCGGCCAATTATTCCCAAGTGGCGTTCGAGGCGGACCTTCCACGGATAGAATCGGGTTGCAATAGAGCCAGCGGCAAAGGATGCGTTAATCCGCCGCGGGGCGCCAAGTTCTATCCGTTCTTCTCTACCCGAAGCGATGCTAACCTCGGATGCGTATGGCAATTGGGTGGCGGACTGATTCCTGCTACGGCCAACGCATTCGGCGGAAGCTCCAAGGCGGAATTCGGCAAGTTGCTCGCGCTCACCTATCCTACCGTCGATGGTCCGCAGAGCTTTTTCAATGACTTGCGCAATATCCTCTCCAACAACCCGTGCAATGCCTCAGCCGACGATCACTAGGCTAGTGGCCTGTAACGTTGAAAACGATATTGCACGTGTTGTATCGAAACGAAGCCGGACGACCCCCACCTAACCTCCCCCTGGTCAGGGGGAGGGATTTCCAGCGATACCGATTTCAATGTTACAGCCCACTAGTCCATCGTCCAGATAGTTCCTTATATTGTCTGCGAGTTCTGGTAGAATTGGAGACATGCCCAGAACGCCGGCCGTTATCGAACTCAACACGATCACGAAGGCAACGTTGGACCACTGGGTGCGGTCGCCATCGGCACCGCAGGGATTGGCCTTGCGCAGTCGGATTATCTTGGCCGCCGCGACGGCCAGACCAATCAGCAGATCGCCGCCACGCTGCGCATTCCGGAAGTCACGGTCGGCAAGTGGCGCCGGTGTTTTGCGGCCAAAGGCCTGGAGGGGCTGAAGGATGCGGCGCGTTCCGGACGGCCGCCCAAGCATATGTTGGGGTTGCTGGCAGACCCGAGTCTGCACTTTCTGTAAGACCTCCGGGGAAGCCGCTGGAGCGTGCGCACGCTGGCCGCGGATCTCCAACTGCCGGCCAGCACGGTGCATCAAATGCTGGTCGCCTCGGACTTGCAGCCTCATCGGATTCGCACCTTCACCTTCAGCCCAGATCCTGATTTCGAGGCCAAACTGCTGGACATTGTCGGCCTGTACTTGAACCCGCCCGACAACGCACTGGTGCTCTGCGTCGACGAAAAGACCGGGATTCAGGCACTGGACCGTACGCAGCCGCTGCTGCCGCTGAGTGCCCAGAAACCGCGGCGCTGGACCAACGAGTATGTCCGCCACGGCACGCAGACCTTGCTGGCGGCCCTGGAGATCGCCAGCGGCAAAGTGATCGATAATCCTTGCTTGCCCAGGACGGAATGTCGGGTGGCCACAACCGGATCAGGCGACGCAGGTTCTGGATGGTTGCCACCAGCAGAAACTCTTCAGTTGCTCCGGCAAGCCCTCTCAGTTTCAGACGGGTGAAGCGGAAATGCTGCTTCATATGGGCAAAGAGCATTTCGACCTTCTTGCGCAAGCGGCGTGAGTTTTTGGAAGGCTTCGGTGTTCTGCAGGGCAATAATGTCCTGCCGAACGGCCTCTTCGAATGGCACAGACAGGGTGCGTTGGGACCGCGCGTGCATTGCTGCCGGATAGGACACATTTTGCAGTCACGGGCCGTTGCTCGATACATATGTATCTTTTCTTTCTGCGCCGTTCGATGTTTCAGTATCTTGCCCTGCGGACAGATAAAGACATTGCGTTCGGGATCGAAGCTGAAGGCCTCGCGGGGGAGCAAGCCTCCGGTCTGCTGTTGCCGGTCCAGCACCGGGATATGCGGCGTAATGTTGCGCTCTGATAGCCAGGCCAGAAAGGGCCCAGTGCCGTACGCCTTGTCCGCCGCCAGACGATGGGGCCTTATCCCATGCTTTTCCTCTACTCGGTCCAGCATGGCTTTTGTAGCTTTGATCTCCTGCGCCATCCGTGCGGGTGTTGCCTCGACATCGACGATGACGGCACGCGCGGTGTCGATCATAGTTGGTGAAATAACCGAACCGGCCGCGCCCTTCCCTGGCAGGATGCGGAAAAAGGCCTTCCGCAGCCTGCTTTCCCTCTCTGTAGTCTCCCCCAGAGGGGGAGAACTAAACACTAGCGGAGCCGAAAGCGGAGCGAGCTTACGAGTCCGCGAGGTGCGAATCAAAACACTAGTGGAGCCGAAGGCGGAGCGAGCTTACGAGTCCGCGAGGTGCGAATCTAAAAGGAAGGAAGCCAGCTTTATCGCAGAGTGCGGAAAGACTCTTCATAGGCAAATAGGTTTTTCCGCACCCTGCTAGAGGGCTCCGCAAGGGCCCCAAATGTACGGGCACAGCGACTGGGAACGGGTGACAATGTCACCCCGTTTCTGGAGTTTCTACATTGCGAAGCTAGCGCCGCTAAGGGCAACACGGTCCGCTGCTCGAAAGATTAGTGGGACAGGCGTCTCTGCCGATAGCCTGCCCTGAGGAGCCAGGCGGCGACGAATGGGAGCGTCTTTGCTCGCGCCTCCTTTGACAGCCGCTCACCGGTCCAACGGCCAGACCCAGGGCTAGTGGTCTGTAACGTTGAAAACGATAGTGGACTGTCGTATCGAAACGAGGCCGGACGACCCCCACCTAACCTCCCCCTGGTCAGGGGGAGGGATTTCCAGCG
>WNFC01000282.1_pt1 | contig 52262 bp, 47 predicted proteins | sample 5400541 | NCBI WGS metagenome assembly WNFC01 (sample SAMN13153342, study PRJNA577476) | soil metagenome | isolation source: 120 cm saprolite under Douglas fir tree site 2 hole 2 replicate 1 | place: USA:California | collected 2015-04-18
GCCCGCGCCGCCTGCCGGGCCCCCCAGGCGGCGGCCTCGGTCGCGGTGCCGTTATAGCCAGGGTCGACGCCCGGGCCGCCCATGAACCAGTAGACGGCGGTGCCGATGCCCTGGCCGTACTTGGTGTAGTTGGTATTGGCCTGCGCGCTGTTGGCCGAGGACCAGGCGAGGAAGCCGCCGTGGCAGCCCAGCCAGTACGACCAGCTCCCGGTCATCCCGATGTAGCCGCCATAGGCGCCGCCGATGCCCGGCGCGCGGTACGGGGCAGGGCCGCTGACCGGGACCGGCCAGCTGTCGGTGCCGGACCAGAACCCCGTCGGGGCCTGGCGGGCCGGCAGGCTCCGCGGCTGCGCGGTAGCGGCGGCCCGGCCTGGGCCGGTGCCCAGGGGTGCGGTGGCCGGGGGGTCTGCGGACGGGGTCGTCGCCGTGCAGCCCGTGGCCAGGAGCGCTGCCGCGCACCCCCCGACCGCTAGCCACGACCGCCTCATAGTGCCTCCGCGTCGTCTGCGTGCCACGAATCCTGCTTACCTTATGACGCGGCTGCGCCGCGGGCGGTTGGGCCCGCTGCTCCCGGAATAGCATGCCGGGGCACCACGGTTCGCTGCCGCGACGTCAGCGCTGCCCTCGCCGACGCCGAGGGCAGCGCTTCAGCGCGGCCTACTGAGGGTGCGGTCACTGAGGGTCGTGGTGACCCCGCCTGGGTGCCGGGAGGCCGAGGGCGGGCAGGGCATCGGGATGATGCAGGATCGCGGCGCCTAGCTCGTTGACCCGGACGGCGGCCAGGCCGTCGTAGCGGGACAGGCCGTCGCAGGAGTCCGCGCCCCACAGCTCGCAGTAGTCGTCACGGGCGCCCCGCGGACCCGTGTAGGCCACATCGATCATGCCGAGGGTGGCCGTGTACTCGAAGAGCACGCACAGCGCGTACCGGCCCTCGATGACGTTCCAGGCCTTCCAGCCGGCCAGGCCGAGCGATCCTCGGGACGAATCGACGAGGTACAGCCGCCAGCGAGCCAGCGGGCTCCTGGCGACTACGAGCGGAGCGGGCTGCGTCCGCAGGATCGCGAACAGGGCGTCGACCTCGATCCACATCCCGGGCTCGACGGCGGCGAGCCCGGCGGCCACCACGGCGCGGCGCTCGGCGGCCACGGTCAGGGTGGCGGGCTTTCGCTGGCCCCTGATCGCCTCGATCCGGGAGAGCTCATCGTGTGACACGCTCTTCAGCCACCGGTCCCATAGCGCGCCGAGGGCCTGGTAGGACGGCCTGGCCAGCACCGCCTCGCCGCGCGGGGTGAGTTCGAGCCTGGTTCCGGCCAGCCGCGCCAGGCCGCCGGACTGCAGCAGCATTGGCCACGCGAACGCCGCGATGGGCTCGCCCCCGTCGGGGTCGTCACCGTCGTAGTAGTCGCCGGCGACGAGGGCATCCTCTACCAGCCGGATAGTCGCGGTGAACGGCCGCCTGCTGGCGGCGCTGCAGCGCATCTGCCTCTCGGCGGTCAGTTCGAGGAGGGCGACGAGGTTCGACAGGGCGTCCGGCGCGGTGCATCGGACGAGGACAGGACCGCGGGGGAACGCAGAGGCACGGAGGAAGGCCGGGCCGGGCTCGGCATACCTTGCCCGTTGACCAGTGACGCCTATAATGCCCTCGGCCACCAGCAAACCCTATCGGCTCAGCAGGCCGTCCCGCGGGAGCCTCGCCTGACAACATCGAAGAAAACGGACGGCAAAGAGTGGATGTGTCACCGTGGCGGTATGCGGGTAACCGGAGTGGACGCTTGCCGACGCGGCTGGGTCGCGGTCAGCCTCGACGCGCCCGGGCCGGCCGCTGACCGGCCTGACGCGGCCCGGTCCGGCGCGGCGCGGTCCGGCCGTGTCCGGGTGGACGCCGTCCGCGTGCACGTGTCCCTGGCGGGGGTGCTCGAGGCGGGCGGGGGCGACGTAGTCGGGATCGACATGCCGCTCGGCCTGCTCGAGTCGGGCTGGCGCGAGGCGGACCGGGTGGCGCGCGGTCTGCTCGGGCCCAGGCGCAGCTCCGTCTTCGCGATCCCGCCCCGGGCGGTCTGGGCGCAGGAGAGCTACCAGGCCGCCAACCAGCGCTGCCGCGAGCTGACCGGCCAGGGCTTCAGTATCCAGGCGTGGGGCCTGCGGGCCAAGCTGCTCGAGGCCGACCTATACCGCGGAGGCTGCGGTCATCCGCTGTATGAGGTGCATCCGGAGCTGGCGTTCGGCGCGCTGGCGGGCGCGCCGCTGGTGCACAGCAAGCACACCGCAGCCGGGCGCGGCTTGCGGCGCGAGCTCCTGGGCCGGGCCGGCATCGTGGTCCCCCCGGTCCGGCTGGCCCCGGTCACGGACACGCTAGACGCGGCGGCCGTGGCCTGGAGCGCCTGGCGCATCGCCACCGGCCAGGCCGTCGTCATCCCGGACCGGCCGCAGCAAGACGGCCAGGGCCGCGAGATCGCGATCCGCTACTGACCGGTCGGGACGGAGCCGGCCGGGAAGGCGTCAGCGGCGCCTGGTGCGCAGGCCTTCGAAGGCCATCGCGCATACCGCGTCGGCGAGCGATCTCGTCCCCGCGCGCCGGCCCGGCCTGTACCACTCGACGATGGAGTTGACCAGGCCGAACAGCAGCCGCGCGGTGATCATCGCCTCGGCGTCGGGCCGGATGTCGCCGTCGCGCACGGCCTCGGCCACCAACTCGGCCACGAACCGGTCGAACGCGCGCCGCTTGTCCAGCGCGGCCCGCTCGACGTCGGTGTTGCCGCGCACCCGGAGCAGCAAGGTGACGTAGGGCGACTCGTCCTCGAGCACCTCGACGCTGCCGCGCACGAGGTACTCCAGGCGCTCGATGGCCGGCGCGGGCAGCGCGCGGGCCCGGGCGGTCACCGCCGACAGGCCGGCCAGGGCCCGGTCCAAGGCCAGGCTGAGCAGCTCCTCCTTGCCGGCCACGTGGTGATAGATGGCCGACTTCGCGATGCCAAGCCTGCCCGCCAGGTCCCGCATGCTGGTGCCGTCGTAGCCGCGCTCGTTGAAGAGCTCCACGGCCACCGCCAGCACGGTCGCCAGGTCGTAGCCGGGCCGTCCGCGGCGCGGCCCCGAGGATGGGGTCGCTGTCGCCGGGCCGTCCGCACCGGGCGCGGCGGGCGAATTCACGAGGCCGGGCCCAGCTGATGGCTGCGGCCGCGGAACTCGGCGATCACGTCGCCGCCCCGGCGGACGGTCACGTCGTAAAGCCCCGACCGCCCGAACCGGGTCCGCAGCACGGCCTCGGCCACCAGGACGTCCCCGGCGCGGGCGGGCGCGACGAAGACGATGTCGGCCGACGCGGCCACCGTCACCGGCCCGAAGCTGTTGCAGGCGCAGGCGAACGCAGTGTCGGCCAGGGTGAAGATCAGGCCACCGTGGGCGATGGCGTGTCCGTTCACCATGTCGTCGCGCACCGTCATGCAGGTCACCGCCCGGCCCTCGCCCTGGTCGATCAGCTCGATGCCCAGGCCGCGGGAGGCCTCGTCCTTCGCCATCATTGCCGCCACGCCGGGCAGGTGGGACACCGCGACCGCCTCCTCTATTATTGACCGAACGTCCGGTATATAATACTTTACGCGGGCCAGGGTACGCGGGCCCGCGGTGCTTACGATGGTGGCGGAGAAACGCGCCGACGGCTTGGCCGGAGATGCGGGACCTGGCCCGAGGTGCCGGGACTTGGCCGGAGGGATGGTGGCGATGGCAGCGCTTCCGGGGGCAGGGCTCGCCCAGGACGGGGCGGGCGAACTCCAGGCCCACTTTGACGAGACGCTCGACCGCGGCCGGCGCATCGAGCCGCGTGACTGGATGCCGGACGCCTACCGGTCGACGATGATCCGCCAGATCGCCCAGCATGCGCATTCGGAGATCATCGGCATGCAACCGGAGGGCAACTGGATCACCCGGGCCCCCTCGCTGCGGCGTAAGGCGATCCTGATCGCCAAGGTGCAGGACGAAGCCGGCCACGGCATGTACCTGTACTCGGCCGCCGAGACGCTCGGCGCCGATCGCGCCGACCTCACCAGCAAGCTCGTGACCGGACGGCAGAAGTACTCCTCGATCTTCAACTACCCGACGCTGACCTACGCCGACGTCGGCGTGATCGGCTGGCTGGTCGACGGCGCGGCCATCTGCAACCAGGTGCCGTTGTGCCGCTCCTCCTACGGCCCGTACGCCCGGGCCATGGTGCGCATCTGCAAGGAAGAGTCGTTCCACCAGCGGCAGGGCTACGAGCTGCTGATGACCATGATGCGGGGCTCGGCGGCCCAGCGCGCGATGGTGCAGGACGCGACGAACCGGTTCTGGTGGCCGTCGCTGATGATGTTCGGGCCGCCGGATGACCAGTCGCCGAACACGGCGCAGTCCATGGCCTGGGGCATCAAGCGGCACACCAACGACGAACTGCGGCAGCGGTTCGTGGACATGACGGTGCCGCAGGCGGAGAAACTCGGCGTCACCCTGCCCGACCCGGAGCTGAGCTGGAATGCCGAACGCGGGCACTATGACTTCGGATCGGTGGACTGGGACGAGTTCATGGCCGTCGTCAAGGGCAACGGGCCGTGCAACGCGCAGCGAATCGCGCGCCGCAAGGCGGCTCACGACGAGGGCGCGTGGGTGCGCGAGGCCGCCGCGGCCCACGCCGCGAAGCACGCGGCCCGGGAGGAGGCGGCCTGATGGAAGAAGCTCGGGAGCAGGTGCGCTCGGGCTGGCCGTTGTACGAGGTGTTCCTGCGCGGCAAGCGCGGGCTCAACCATGTGCACGTCGGGTCGCTGCACGCGGCCGACCCGCAGATGGCCCTGCACCATGCCCGTGACCTGTACACGCGCAGGAACGAGGGCGTCAGCATCTGGGTCGTCGCGGCCAAGGACATCACCGCGTCGAGCCCGGATGAGAAGGACCCGTTCTTCGCGCCGTCCGGCGACAAGGTGTACCGGCACCCGACGTTCTATGAGATCCCCGACGATGTCCCGCACATGTAGGGCAGGGCGGCGCCGATGACCGAGGACGAGTTCGCCGCCTACCGGAGCCTGAGCGAGGAGACCGAGGATCATCGCTGGGCGTTCGGCACCGGGTTCACCGACCCGCTCGAGGGGATCGACGCGTCGGTGCCGGACGGCGTCGACGCCCGGACGCTGGCCACCTACTGCCTGATGCTCGGCGATGACGCGCTTATCTACTCGCACCGGCTGCAGCAGTGGATGACGCGCATGCCGGAACTCGAGGAGGAAACCGCGCTGGCCAACATCGCCCTGGACCTGCTGGGCCAGGCGCGCATGCTGCTGGCCCGGGCGGGGCTGGCCGAAGGGGCGCTGCTCCCAGAGGGTAACGGGCGCCAGGAGGATGAGCTGGCGTTCTTCCGCGACGAGCACGAGTTCCGCAACGTTCGGCTGGTCGAGGCGCTGGACGCCGACTTCGCCGAGCTGGCCGGCCGGCTGCTGATCTTCTCGGCCTGGCGGCTGGCGCTGTTCGGCCGGCTGGCCGGATCGAAGGATCCGGTGCTGGCGGCCATCGCGGCCAAGGGCGTCAAGGAGCTCACCTACCACCGGGACTACGCGGCCCAGTGGGTGATCAGGCTCGGCGACGGTACCTCGCTGTCACACGGCAAGATGCAGGCCGCGCTCGGCACCATCTGGCCGCTGGTCGACGAGCTGTTCCAGGCCGACCCCGTGGCAGCCGAACTGCCCGGGGTGGCCGGCGACCCGGCCGAGGTGCGCGCCGAGGTCGATGCGGTGCTCGACACGGTGCTCACCGCGGCCACCCTGGACCGCCCGGGCGGCGCGCCGATGGCGCGGGTGGCCGGCAAATCCGGGCGCGACGGCGTACACACCGAGCCGTTCGGGTACCTGCTCGCCGAGCTGCAGAGCGTCGCCCGCGCCCACCCGGACGCGACATGGTGACGGCCCTGGACAAGCGGGTCCTGCAGGCCGCGCGCGAGATCGCCGCGGCCGTGCCCGACCCCGAGCTGCCCATGGTGACGGTGGCCGACCTGGGTATCTTGCGCGACGTCGCGGCCGAGGACGGGCGGCTGGTGGTGACGATCACACCGACGTACTCGGGCTGCCCCGCGCTGCGCGAGATTGCGCACGACATGCGGCATCGGCTCAGCCGGGCCGGGTTCGGGGACGTCACCGTGCGGATCGCGCTCGCGCCCGCCTGGAGCAGCGACTGGATCACCGCCGCGGGCCGCCGCAAGCTGCATGCGGCGGGCATCGCCCCGCCGCACCCGGCACCGAAAGGCCCGGTCCCGCTCACCCTCGGCGCTATACCTTCCCGGGGGACAACCCCCGGAGCCCCAGGCCCTTCCCGGGGGACAACCCCCGGAGCCCCAGGGCCTTCCCGGGGGACAACCCCCGGAGCCCCAGGCCGCCGCGAGCCGGTCCCCTGCCCCAGGTGCGGCTCGCGCGACACAACGCAGACCGCGGCGTTCAGCGCGACCGCATGCAAGGCGCTGTTCCGCTGCGAGGCCTGCCGTGAGCCCTTCGAATACGTGAAGGAAATCTGATGGCCGCCCCGTCCGCCCGCCGGGCCGAGTTCCACCCGCTCACGGTGGCCCGGGTCGACCCGCTCACCGACGACTCCGCGGCGGTGACCTTCGACGTGCCGCCCCGGCTGGCGGAGCGGTTCGCCTTCGCGCCCGGGCAGTCGGTGACCATCCGCCGCGGTGACGAGCGCCGCTCCTACTCGATCTGCGCGGTCGCCGGGCGGCCGCCGCGCATCGGCGTGCGCGAGGTGGCCGGCGGCGCGGTGTCCGGCTGGCTCGTGCACGAGGTCCGGGCCGGCGACCTGATCGACGTGCAGGCGCCGTCGGGATCGTTCACCCCGGACCTGGAGGTCCCCGGGCACCACGTCCTGATCGCCGCGGGGAGCGGGATCACGCCCGTCCTGTCCATCGCCGGATCCGTGCTGGCCGCGCACGGCGACTCGGCCGTCACCCTGCTCTACGGCAACCGGCGCAACGACACAGTGATGTTCGCCGATGAGATCGCCGACCTCAAGGACGCCCACCCGGAGCGGATCTGCCTGGTCCACGTGCTCAGCCGCGAGCCGCAGGAGGTAGAGCTGTTCAACGGCCGGCTCGACGCCGGCAAGCTGCGCTCGCTGCTGCCGGTCACCGTCGACGTGGCCGCGGTGGACCACTGGTGGCTGTGCGGCCCGTTCGGCATGGTCGAAGACGCCATCGGCGTGCTGGGCCAGCTCGGCGTCCCGCGCTCTCGCGTCCACCGGGAGCTGTTCTACGTCGAGGACGAGCCGCCCGCCGAGGTCAAGCACGCCGAGGCGGCCGTGGGCCCGGGCGCCGAGGTGACCGTGCTGCTGGACGGCCGCAGCAGCACGGCGACCGTCCCGCCCGGCACCCCGATCCTCGACGGGGCCCAGCGGGTCCGCCCGGACCTGCCGTTCGCCTGCAAGGGCGGGGTGTGCGGCACCTGCCGGGCCCGGCTCGTCGAGGGTGAGATCACCATGCGCCGCAACTACGCCCTGGAGCAGGAGGAACTCGACGCCGGCTACATCCTCACCTGCCAGTCCCTCCCCACCTCCCCCACGATCACCGTCGACTATGACGCCTAGGCAGCGAGGAGTTCTCCGATGCAGGACCTCACGTCCCCGGCGGGGGACCTCGACCCTATCGAGCGGGCGTCGGCCGACGAACTGCAGGCGCTGCAGCTGGACCGGCTCCGCTGGTCGCTGCGGCACGCCTACGCCAACGTGCCGCACTACCGCGCGGCGTTCGACGCGGCGGGCGTGCACCCCGATGACTGCAAGGACCTGGCCGACCTGGCCAGGTACCCGCTGACCAGCAAGGCCGACCTGCGGGAGAACTACCCGTTCGGCATGTTCGCGGTGCCCCGCGACCAGGTGGTGCGGGTGCACGCCTCGTCGGGCACCACGGGCCGGGCCACGGTGGTCGGATACACGCGGGACGACATCGAGGTGTGGGCCACGGTGGTGGCCCGCTCGATCCGGGCCGCGGGCGGCCGGCCCGGCCACATCATCCACAACGCCTACGGCTACGGGCTGTTCACCGGGGGGCTGGGGGCGCACTACGGGGCGGAGAAGCTCGGCTGCACGGTGGTCCCCGTCTCCGGCGGTATGACCGAGCGGCAGGTCACCCTGATCAGGGACTTCCGGCCCGACATCATCATGGTCACGCCGTCCTACATGCTCGCGATCCTCGATGAGATGGAACGCCAGGGCGACGACCCGGCCGCGTGCTCGCTGCGGTTCGGCATCTTCGGCGCGGAGCCGTGGACGAACGAGATGCGGCGTGAGATCGAGGCCCGGGCCGGTATCGACGCCACCGACATCTACGGCCTGTCCGAGGTGATCGGCCCGGGCGTGGCGCAGGAGTGCGTGGAGACCAAGGACGGCCTGCACATCTGGGAGGACCACTTCTACCCCGAGGTGATCGACCCGCTCACCGGTGAGGTCCTGCCCGACGGCGAGGAGGGCGAGCTCGTCTTCACCTCGCTGACCAAGCAGGCCATGCCGGTCATCCGCTACCGGACCCGCGACCGGACCCGCCTGCTGCCCGGCACCGCGCGCACCATGCGGCGGATGCAGAAGATCACCGGCCGCACCGACGACATGATCATCCTGCGCGGGGTCAACCTGTTCCCGACCCAGATCGAGGAACTCATCATGGGCATCCCGGCGCTCTCCCCGCACTTCCAGCTGCACCTGACCCGGGAGGACCGGATGGATCAGCTGGCCGTCCACGTGGAGCACCGCCCCGGCATGTCGGAATCCGACTCGGCCGATGCCGCCACCACGCTGTCGGCGCGGGTCAAGAACACCATCGGCGTCACCATCACGACCAGCGTCATGGCCCCGGACTCCATCGAGCGGTCCGTGGGCAAGATGCGCCGCATCGTCGACCACCGGCCGCGCTGACGAGCTCGGGCGGGACTAGATCCGGAACCGGGTGCCCGTCACCTTCTCCGTGATCCCGGCGCGGTCCAGGTAGGGCGTGATCCCGCCGAGGTGGAAGGGCCAGCCGGCCCCCAGGATCATGGCCAGGTCGATGTCCTCGGGGGCGGCGACGACGCCTTCGTCGAGCATCAGCCTGATCTCCTCGGCCAGCGCCTCCAGGGCACGCTCCCTGACCTCCCCGGCCGTCGACGGGCGGTCACCGCCGGCCATGGCTTCGCGGGGGGGTCTGGGGGGGTCGTCCCCCCGGGCCATGGCTTCGCGGGGGGGTCTGGGGGGGTCGTCCCCCCGGGCCAGCAGGGCCGCGACCGACTCATCAACAGTCAGATCGGGCCGGTAGACCGCCGTCTTGCCCGCCTGCACCAGGGCGCGGAGCTTCGGCGACACCGCGAACCGGCCGGGGTAGGCCGCGGCCAGCGTCTCGCCGACGTGCAGCGCCACCGCCGGGCCGACCAGCTGCAGCAGGAAGAACGGGCCCATGGGCAGGCCGAGCGGATCGGGGGCGTGTTCGGCCACCTCGAACGGCGTGCCCTCGTCGACGCAGCCGAGGATCTCACCGAGGAACCTGGTCAGCAGGCGGTTCACCACGAAGGCCGGCGCGTCCTTGACCAGCACGCAGTTCTTCTTCAGCGCCTTGCCGACGGCCAGCGCCGTAGCCAGCGTCGCGTCATCCGTATGAGCGGCCCGGGCCACCTCGACCAGCGGCATCATCGCCACCGGATTGAAGAAGTGGAACCCGACCACCCGCTCGGGGTGAGCCAGCCCGGACGCCATCTCGGTCACGGACAGCGAGGAGGTGTTCGTGGCCAGCACGCAGTCCGGCCGGACCACCGCCTCGACCTCGGCGAACACCTGCTGCTTGACCGCGACCTCCTCGAACACGGCCTCGATCACGAAGTCGGCGTCGGCGAAGGCGTCCTTGGTCAGCGACCCGGTCACCAGCGCGGTCAGCCGCGCGGCGGTATCGGCGCTGATCCGGCCGCGGTCAGCGAGCTTGGCCACCTCGGCCCGCACGTGGCCGACCCCGGCGTCGAGCCGCGCCTGGTCCAGGTCGGTCAGCACCACCGGCACCTCGAGCCGCCGCGCGAACAGCAGCGCGATCTGCGCGGCCATCAGCCCGGCGCCCACCACGCCGACCTTGGTGACAGGGCGGCAAAGGGAGGCGTCCGGCGCGCCCATAGCGTGGCGGGCCCGCTTCTGGGTCAGGTCGAAGGCGTAGAGCCCGGCCCGCAGTTCATCGCTGAGCAGCAGGTCGGCGAGCCCTTCGTCCTCGGCGGCGAACCCCTCGTCGCGGGTCCGGCCGCGGGCCGCGGCCACCAGGTCGATGGCCCGGTAGGGGGCGGGCGCCGCGCCGTGCAGCTTGCCGTCCGTGAACGATCGCGCGGCGGCGACCGCCTGCTCCCATTCCTCGGGGGGTCCCAGGGGGAGCCTGGGGGGCTCGTCCCCCCCAAGGGGGGTCTGGGGGGCCAGGGGGGTACGGGGGGGCGGGGAGCCCCCCCGTGAGCGGGGGGTTCCGGGGGGTCGTCCCCCCGGGCCAGCAGGGTCGTCCCCCCGGACCAGCACTGCCGCCCAGCGGAGCGACTCGGCCAGGAAGTCGGCGGGCTCGAACATGGCGTCGGCGATCCCGAGCGAGCGGGCCTGGGCTCCGGTCAGCATGCGGTTCTGGCTGAGCGGGTTCTCGATGATGACCTTCAGCGCGTTCGCCGGGCCGATCAGCCGCGGCAGCAGGTAGGTGCCGCCCCAGCCCGGCAGCAGGCCGAGAAAGCACTCGGGGAACGCGACCGCGGTGACGCCCGAGGAGATCGTCCGGTAGGAGCAGTGCAGGGCGAGCTCGAGGCCGCCGCCGAGGGCCGCGCCGTTCACGAAGGCGAACGACGGCACGCCCAGCTCGCCGAACCTCCGGAACACCTGATGCCCGAGCCTGGCGATGGTCAGCGCCTCGTCCCGCGAGCGGATCAGCGCGGCGCCGGTCAGGTCGGCGCCGACCGCGAAGATGAACGGCTTGCCGGTGACGCCGACCGCGGCGATACGCTGTTCCCCGGCCTCCGGCGTGGCCCGGGCCGCCACCGCGTCGAGCGCGTCGCGCAGCGAGACGAGGCCCGCCGGGCCGAACGTGTTCGGCTTGGTGTGGTCGTGCCCGTTGTCCAGCGTGATGAGCGCCATCGTGCCCGCCCCGTAGGGCAGTTCCACGTCGCGGACGAGGGCCCGGGTGACGACTTCGCCAGGAAACAGCGAGGTGATGAGGGACTCGTCGAGACCCGGCTCGTTCGGGCCAATGTTTTTAGGCATTGAGGTTCTCCCACAGGACGGTGCCGCCCATGCCCAGCCCGACACACATCGTGGTCAGGCCGTACCGGGCGTCCGGCCGCCCGGTGAACTGGCGGGCCAGCTGGATCATCAGCCGCACGCCGGAACTGGCGAGCGGGTGGCCGAGCGCGATCGCGCCGCCCCACGGGTTCACCCGCGGGTCATCGTCGGCGATCTTGAAGTGGTCGAGGAAGGCGAGCACCTGGACCGCGAACGCCTCGTTGATCTCGATCAGCGCGATGTCGTCCATGGTCAGGTCGTTGCGGGCCAGCACGGACTCGGTGGCGGGGACCGGCCCAATGCCCATCACCTCGGGGTCCACTCCGGCGAAGGCGAAGTCGACCAGCCGCATCCTGGCGTCCAGGCCAAGCTCGGCGGCCACGTCCTGGGCCGCGATGACGCACCCGGTGGCGCCGTCGTTCAGCCCGGCGGAGTTCCCCGCGGTGACCCGGCCGTGCGGCCGGAACGGCGTCTTCAGCCCGCCCAGCGCGGCCCGCGTGGTGTCGGGGCGCGGCGGCTCATCTTTGGTGGCTAGTCCCCACCCGCGTTCGGCGCTGCGGATCGCGACCGGCACCAGGTCGGGCTGGATCTGGCCCGCCGCGTAGGCCGCGGCGACCTTGCGCTGGCTGCCCAGCGCGTAGGCGTCGGCCCGGTCGCGGGTGATCGCCGGGAACCGGTCGTGCAGGTTCTCCGCCGTCGAGCCCATCACCAGCGCCGAGGGGTCGACGAGCCGCTCGGAGACGAACCGGGGGTTCGGGTCGACGCCGGAGCCCATCGGATGGTGGCCCATGTGCTCGACGCCGCCCGCGATCACGGTGTCGGTGGCGCCCAGCGCGATCGACCCGGCGGCCGTGGTCACGGCGGTCATCGCGCCCGCGCACATCCGGTCGATGGCGTACCCGGGCACGGACTTCGGCAGCCCGGCCAGCACCGCGGCGCTGCGGCCGATGGTCAGCCCCTGGTCACCGGTCTGGGTGGTGGCGGCGATGGCCACCTCGCCGATCCGCTCGGGCGGCAGCGCGGGATTGCGCCGGAGCAGTTCGCGGATCACGCTGACGACCATGTCGTCGGCCCTGGTCTCGGCGTACAGGCCGTTCGGCCCGGCCTTCCCGAATGGAGTGCGGACGCCGTCGACGAAGACGACATCGCGTGCGGTGCGGGGCACGTTCGGCCTCCCTGCGCATAAGGAACGTTGCCCGGCCTATATTACTCGCCAGTAACCAATGGTGGGTTACCCGGGCTGGCGGCCGAGGTAGCCGACGAGCCGGTCGCCCGGGCTGGCCTGGGCCGAGACCTCGACCGGTCCGGCGAACAGGCCCTCGCGGCCGGCGACGAGCAGCGGGCACAGCCCGAGCATCCGGGTGGCGAGCGCGGCCGGGATGGGGTGGACCCCGCCGCAGCCAGCACTGCCACGGGCCGCCGACACGTCCCAGCCGTGCACGGCGATCTCGACCGCCCCGGTGCAGGCCACCAGGCCGGCCGGTATCGGCAGGCCGCCCACGGCCACGAATCGCTCGGGACCGCCGAAGCAGTAGGTCGCGCACAGAAGCTGAGCCGCCCGGTCGCGGAGCACCTCGACCGGGTCGCCGCCGGCCGGGTCGCCGCCGGCCGGGTGGCCGTCGGGCGGGCCGCCGTCGGGCGGGCCGCCGTCGGCCGGGTCAGGCGGGCGCTCCAGGTCCAGGTGCCCGGTGCGGATGGCCGTCTCCAGGTCGGCCATCGAATCGCTCAGGTGACCGAGCAGCATGCTCAGGTCCCAGTCCGCGCACGGCGTGGGCAGCGACATCTCCCCCGGTGCGACCAGGGCGCACACGCCGAGCGCGTAGCTGATCGCGCCGGCCAGCAGCGCGGTCGCGCCGAACTCCGCGGGCTCCAATGCTCGCCCTGCCATCGGTCCTCCTGACCAGCCGCCTACTTCATATAGACCGGCTAGCCCGCCGAATCTCACCGGTGATCAGCGGGCTTTGCGGAGGAAGGCGCGCAGCTTGTCCGGCGGCCAGGTGTTGATCACGTCGTCCGGGGTGAGCCAGCCGCGCTGGGCGGTGCCTACGCCGTACGGCATGTTGCCCAGGTCGGAGGTGGAGTGCGCGTCGCTGTCGATGGCGAACTTGACCCCGGCGTCGCGGGCCGCGCGGATGTGGTCGGACGGCAGGTCGAGCCGCTGCGGCGAGGCGTTGATCTCCAGCGCGGTGCCGGTGCGCGCGCAGGCCCGGAACAGCTCGCCGAAGTCCACCTCGACCGGCGGGCGCCTGCCGATCCGCCGCGTGGTGGGGTGGCCGATGATGTTGACGTGCGGGTTCTCGCATGCGGCGATGAACCGCCGGGTCATCTCTGCCCGCGGCTGCTCGAAGTGCGAGTGCACCGAGGCGACGCACAGGTCGAACCCGTCGAGGAAGTCCGCGTCCCAGTCCACCGAGCCGTCGGGCCCGATGTTCAGTTCGGTGCCGTGCAGCAGCTCCATGTTCGCGTCGAGGGCGCGCACCCGATCGCGCTGGGCCAGCATCTTCTCGCCGGTCATCCGCTGCATGATCAGGTTCGGCGCGTGGTCGGTGATCGCGTAGTACGCGTATCCGCGTTGCCGCGCCGCCGCCACCATGACGTCCAGGCTGGCGACCCCGTCCGTCAGGTCGGTGTGCGTATGCAGGTCCCCTTTAAGATCATTTTCCCGAACGAGCCGAGGTATCGCCCCGGATCGCTGCTTCGATCTCCCCGTGGTCCTCGCGCATGGCCGGGGGCACCCAGGCCAGTCCGAGCCTCGCGTAGACCTCCTCCTCGGTCCGCGAGACGATGAGCGTCCCACCCGCCTCCCCTGCCCCCTTCTTTACGTCGAAGAGCCCGTACTCGGACAGCCGGAGCTTCTGGCGCACCGCGATCTGGCGCACCGCCACGTTGTGCGCGGCCGAACCGGTGAAGTACTGCAGCGCCGCGCCCCAGGCGTCGAGCGGGACCACCCGCAGGTCGACCTGGAGCCCGCGGGCGGTCCGGACCGATGTCTTGGTCGGGCCGCTGGCGATCACGCTGGCCACCTCGGGCTGGGCGGTGAACGCCGCCATCAGCGGCCCCGAATCCTCGGCCGCGGCCAGGATGTCCACGTCCCCGATCGTCTCCCGCCACCGCCGCAGCGAGCCCGCGTAGGCGCAGCGCTGGCAGCCGGGGACGGCGGCCAGCGCCGCCACCATGGTGGTCGCCGTGTGCAGTGCGACGTCGAGCAGGACCCGCTCACGGCCCTGCCGGTATACCTCGATGCCGCTGGCGATGCGCTCCTCGCTCTTGGCCCCGAACCCGGCCAGGCCGTCCAGCTTGCCCGCCTTGATCGCCACCGCGAGGTCGTCGACCGACTGGACGCCGAGGTCGTGGTTGAGCTGCAGGGCGCGTTTCGGCCCGAGGCCCGGCACCCGGGTCAGCTCGAGAACCCCCGGCGGTATCTTGGCGCGCAGTTCGTCGAGCGCCTTGATGCGGCCGGTCTCGCGGTACTCGGCGATCTTGGCCGCGATCGAGGCGCCGACGCCGGGGATGGCCCGCAGGCCCGTGGCGTCAAGCTGGCTGATATCGTCAGCCCAGCCGCGGACCGAACGGGCCGCCTTCTCGTAGTTCCTGGCCCGGAACACGTCGCCGCCGGTGATCTGGGTCAGCTCGGCGTACTCCCGCAGCAGCCCCGCGATTTCCTCGTTTGCCCAGGCCATGATCCTAATCTTCTCGGGGGTTCGGGGGTTGTCCCCCGGGACCAGCATCGTATTTCTCGGGGGGTCCGGGGGGTTGTCCCCCCAGGGGTCAGCAGAGTTTCACCCTAGGCGTGACAGGTCAGCGGGTGGCCGCCGTTGTAGGCCACCATGTCGCTTAGCGCTGCCGCGTGGTCCACCGGGGCCCCGCGCTCGCCTCCGTCGAGCTCGAGGTAAGCCCGGTGCAAGTTTCCCGCGATCCGTTCGGAATCGAGAAGATCTTTGAATTCTCCCAGGTCGGTGGCGCGGGCGGCCTCCAGCGGCGACAGGCCCGCCGCCTTCGCCTGCCGCGCGGCGTCCTGCACGAAGCGCAGGTACGCGAGCATGTCGTCGATGACCTCGGGACCGCAGACCGGCCCGTGGCCGGGGACGAGCGTCCGGGCGCCCAGCGGGCGCAGCACGGTCTCGAGCACCTCGATCCAGCCGCTGATCGAGCCTTGCAGCGCGAACGGGGTGCCGCCGTTGAACAGCAGGTCGCCGGCGAACACCACCTCGCGCTCCGGGATGTGGATGATCGAGTCGTTCGTGGTGTGCGCCGGGGTGCCCACGTAGCGGACCTCGCAGCGCAGGTCCCCGGACCACAGGGTGACGCCCTCCGTGTAGGTCAGGAACGGCAGGGCCGACTCGAGGTGACCCCAGTCCACGTCGGTCCAGATGCCCGGCGGGGGCGGCATCGGCGTTTGGAGGATGGCCTCGCGGCAGCGTTCGTGACCGACGATGGTGGCGCCGCGCATCAGGTAGTTGCCGTGCGTGTGGTCGCCGTGGTGATGGGTGTTGACCAGCGTGCGGACGGGCCGCGTGGTGACGGTTTTTATGGCGTCCAGGTAGGCGCGGGTGCGCCGTTCGGTGGAGGTGGCGTCGACGCTGATCACGCCGGTGCGGCTGACCAGGAAACCGGTGTTGTTGAGGTACCAGCTGCCGTCAGGCTGCAGGTAGGCGTAGACGCCCGCGGAGACTTCCCTGACTTCGCCCAGGCTCATCGTCGTGCTCCTTCGTCCCTTGGGGCAGCAGCAGCGATACCGCGAGCAGCAGCCCGAACAGCGCCAGCCCGGCCAGGACATACGCGTTGCCTGCGATGAGCTGCAGACCGTGCCAGTGGTATTCGGGGAACCAGGGCCGGTCCCCGTACCAGTCGTAATAGACCGGGTTGGTGTTCCTCGGGATCCAGAGCAGGCCGAGCGAGTCGTTGCCGAGGTTGAGCTTGGCCGTGAACAGCCGGGCCGGCCACGCACCGAACCACGCCACCAGGGCCACGGCCGTGATTGCGCAGGCCCAAGCGGTCCTGCTGGCCCCCCGCCGCCAGGCCTGCACCGCATAATGCGCGGCCACCACGGCGCCCGGCGCGATCCACACCCAGTGGTGATCCCAGCTGATGGGCGAGACGAGCAGCCCGGTCAGCGCGGCCGTCAGCAGGCCGAGCATGGCGTGCCCTTTCCTGTCCAGCAGGGCGGCGGCCGCCACGCCGGCCACCCCGACCACGACGGCGGCCACGATCCAGGCGGGCCTGGCGCCGTTCACGCTGCCGGTCAGCCGGGTGATGAGGCCCTCGAGCGACTGGTTGCCCGCCCAGCCGGTAAAACCCGTCCGGCCGCCCTGCACGAACAGGCCGTCGAACCACCACTTGGCCGAGTCGGCGGGCAGGATCACGAAGCCGAGCAGCACGGTGAACGCGAAGCCCGCGCAGGCCATAGCCGCCTGCCGGAACTTCCCGGCCAGCAGCAGGTACGGGATGAAGATGAGCGGGACAAGCTTGATGCCGGCCGCGACGCCGGTGCCGAATCCCTTCCACCAGCGGCTTTTGTTCGTGTCCGGCTGGCCCAGGTCCCAGATGATCAACGCCATCAGGACCAGGTTGACCTGGCCGAGGTACATGGTCCGCAGGACGGGTTCGGTCCAGAAGACGGCGGCCGCGCCGAGCAGGGTGGCGCCGAGCCTGATTTTGTCCCTTCGGTAGCCGAGGCCGCCGAGGGTAAGCCACAGCGCCGCGAGCAGCGCGATGATGTCGACCGCCAGGGACAGCTGCTGGGACAGCCACCAGGGGACGAACGAGATGAGCGCGAACGCGATGGCCGCGAACGGTGTATACGTGAACGGCAGGTGCAGCTTGCCGTATCCGACCCAGTCGTAGAGCGGCGCGGCCAGGTGCGGGTTGTACAGTGGCCTGACGTGCCGGACGATCAGGCCGCCCGACCGGTACACGGCCAGGTCCACCGGGTCCATGGTGAAGCTCTTCGGATGGATGACCGTGTAGATCACGTAGCATCCGAGGGCCACGGCGAACGCGCCCAGGCCGGCCAGGAGCAGCCAGCTGCCTGGTTTTCCCTGTTCACCGGAAGGCGCCTTCGGGCCGGTGAGGACTGATCTCACCTCGCCAACCATAGCGGCTCCGGCTAGGATTCCGTTCTCGGAGGTGGGGATGTCCGATACTCATACGGCCACGCACGCGGCCGGTTCTGGGGCCCAGGACCAGGCGAGCCGGCTCGCCCGGATTCGGGTGTCCAGCCTCGGAGCCGTGGCCGTGCTTCTGGTCGAGTTCATCCTCGGCGTCGTCTACAACCTGTACGGGACGATGCCCACGGCGAAGAAGTCCATCGGGTTCTTCTCCAGCCCGGTAATCGCCCTGCACGTGATCGTGGCCATCCTGCTCGTCATCGCCGGGGTGGGCCAGCTGGTCCGGGCCATCGGCACCCGGCACAAGCTGACGATCTGGATGTCGGCCGTCGGGCTGGTCGCGATCCTGGCCGCCGGCTTCGCCGGGATGGGGTTCGCCAGCAATGGCGCGGCCGGGGCGTCCCTCGGCATGGCGCTGGCGTTCGCGGTCGCGCTGGCGTGCTACGTCGTCCTCGTCTTCGCCCTGGCTCCCCCGGCTCGTTCGTCCACTACGTGATGTAGTAGGCGGCGTCGACCGGCGTGGACGCGCATGGCATAGTGAACTCATGACTGGCCGGGCCGCGCGTGACTCGATCGTGATGACTGGCCGGGCCGCGCGGCACTCGATCGTGACTGGCCGGGCCGTGCGTGACTAGATCGTGATGACTGGCCGGGCCGCGCGGCACTCGATCGTGCCGGGGTCGTCATGAGCGGCGTCGGGCAGCTCGTGGCCTCTGGCCCGCTGATCCTGGCCCTGCCCGTGGCCGCGGCGGCCGGGGCGGTCACCTTCCTGTCCCCCTGCTGCCTGCCGCTCGTGCCCGGCTACCTGTCCTTTGTCACCGGCATGGCCGGCGCCGGGGGCTCACCGCCGGCCGCTTCGACGCTTGGCGATGCGCCGGGGCCTGTCCCGCCGGGCGGGTCCGGCGTGGCGGTGGCCGCCTTGCCGCTCGCCGCGACCGCAGCCGCTCCCCCGCGGGGCCGCGTGGTCGCCGGGACGGCGCTGTTCGTGCTCGGGTTCTCTGTCGTCTTCGTGGCGTACGGGGCGGCCCTGGGCGGGCTCGGCCACCTGCTGACCGGGCACGCCCGGCTGCTGACGCAGGTTCTCGGCGGGCTGACGATCCTGCTCGGGTTGCTGTTCGCCGGGGTCCTTGACCGGTTCTCGTTCGCCGGCCGTATCGTGCGGCCCTCGGCGCGGCCGAAGGCCGGCCTGGCGGGGGCGCCGCTGCTCGGCGTGATGTTCGGGCTCGGCTGGACCCCGTGCATCGGGCCCACCCTGACTGCCGTGCTGGCCCTGTCGGCCTCGAGCGGCACCGTCGCCCGCGGCGCCGTGCTCGCCTTCGTCTACGCTCTCGGCCTGGGCGTTCCGTTCCTGCTGGTGTCGCTCGGCTTCCAGGTCGCGATGCGCGCCTTCGCGTTCTTCCGGCGGCGCGCCCGCCTGGTGACCAGGATCGGCGGCGCCATGCTGATCTGCGTCGGCCTGCTCGAGGTGACCGGGGCCTGGTCCACCTTCATGGCCTGGCTGCAAGTCCACTGGGTCAGCACCTACCAGCCCCCCATCTAACCCCGCGCCCCGCGCCCCGCATCCCGCATCTAACCCCGCGCCCCGCGCTTAGCGTCTCCGGCGTACGACCTCGAACCCCTCGTGCACTCCAGCCCCAGCGCCCGCCTAGCCTCAGCAGCCGCTCCAGCCCCAGCGCCCGCCTAGCCTCAGCAGCCGCTCCAGCCCCAGCGTGCGTTCCAGCCCCCTCGATCCCATCAGCTACTGTCATAAATCCGACATTTCGCCCCGGCCCGCCCGGGCACCCATCATCGTGGGCGGTTACTGCCCCGTGGAGGGAAGTAACCGCCCACGATGATGGGTTCCTGAGTTATCCACAGGCTGGAGATTGGCGTGGCGCGCGGCCGCGGGACCCGCTCAGGCTTGGAGGCGTGGAAGACGAACGCAGTTTGCGCTGGCGTAGCCAGCTCCAGTCCCAGTCCGGTGTCGTCTCCCGGGAACAGGCACGTGCCGCGGGTTTCACAGAAAAGGCCATCGCCTGGCGACTTCGCTCGGGAAAATGGCAGCGCATCCACCGCGGGGCCTACGCGACATTCACGGGGGATCCGTCGAGGGAGGGAAGACTCTGGGCCGCGGTGCTGTGCGTGGGGCCCGGCGCCGTACTCAGCCACGAGACTGCAGCCGAGGTACACGGCCTCGCTAACAAGCCGAGCACGCGGATTCACATCAGCGTGCCGGCCGGGCGGCATCCCAGCCGGGACCGGAAGATCCGGGGCGTGGTTATCCACAGGTCCCGGTGCCTGGCGCCTGAGTGGCAGCCGCCCTGGCATCTGCCGCGGACCACGGTGGAGGACACCGTCCTGGACCTGGTCGCCGCGGCGCGGAGCTTCGACGACGCCTACGGCTGGATCTCAGCCGCCGCCGGCCGCCGCCTCACCACGCCAGAATTGATCGGCAAGGCGCTCGCGGCGCGTTCGAGGATACGCCGGCGCGCCTGGATCACCGCCGCCCTGCGGGACGCCGCCGATGGCGTCCACTCCCCGCTGGAACGCAACTACGTCCACGGCGTCGAGCGCGCCCACGGGCTGCCCGCGGCGCGGCGCCAGGCCAAGCGCAGGCACGCTAGCGGAAACCGTTACCTGGACAACCTGTACGAGGAGTACGGGCTGTGCGTCGAACTGGACGGAGTGGCGGCCCACCCGGCGGAGGGTCGCTGGCGCGACACCCGCCGCGACAACGCCAACCTCGCGCAGGGAACGGAAACGCTGCGATACGGCTGGCCCGACGCCACCGAGCACCGCTGCCGGACCGCCGCCGAGATCGCCGAAGTGCTGCGCCGGCGCGGCTGGAAAGGCAACCTCCGCCCCTGCGGCCCCACTTGCGCGGCCGCCCCGCGGTAGCGACCCGCGATCATCGCAGGCTAGGAGGAGCGGGCCGCGTGCCGCGAGGGCTGGGAGGAGCGGCTGAAGAATGGGGAGGAGCGGTTAGGAGGAGCGGGCGGCGTGGCGTTTCGCGGATCGCTTGGACCGCGTGGTTTCGGGCTGGGGCGGCATGGTGGCCTGCGCGGCGGATTTGGCCACCGTCACGAGGGACTCCATGAGCCGCGGGTCGTCGCCGTCTTCCGGGCTCCATTGCACGCCCAGGCCGAACCGGTGTCCCTGCAGCTCGATCGCCTCCACCACCTGATCCGCGGTCCAGGCCACGGTGAGGAGCCCGCTGCCGATCCTGTTGATCGCCTGGTGGTGGGCCGCGGGCACCTGAGCGGTCTCGCCGAGCACGCGCCCGAGCATGCTCGCGGCGGTGATCTGCAGGTGGTGGGTGGTCATCTTGACCGGGTCCGGCTTGTGGCTCTCGTTGCCGATGCGGTCAGGGAGGTGCTGGGTAACGGTGCCGCCGCGAGCCACGTTGAGGATGTGCATGCCGCGGCCTATGGCGAGGAAGGGAAGGTCGGCGTCGATCGCCGCCCGCGTGAGGATCAGCTCGAACCGGTCCCTCCGGTGGTCAGGCACGTCGGTCTGCTCGTGTGGCGCTTCGTCGTACAGCGAGGGGTCGACGTCTCTACCGCCGGTCAGCAGCAGGCCGTTGAGCGCGGCGATCAGTACGGGCACGGAACTCGCGGGAACGGGCGGCAAGATGACCGGTGTCCCCCCTGCACGCTCGACGGCTCGCGTATAGCTCACCGGCGAGACCACAGCCTCGCGAATCCAGTTGCCCCACCGAGCGGCTTCAAGCTCCCCAGTGATGCCGATAATCGGCCGGCCCATCCCGTCCTCCTGCACGTAAGGTTCCAGTGCCCATAATGGCCCATCACGCCCACGCCAGGCCTGTCCACCGTGAAAATCTCCTGCGCCGGTTAGTACCGACTTGCCGGAAATCGATTGTAACGTTCTGCTGCTAGTGAGACACTGTGAGTGTGGTGATGCCAGCAGGCGACGAATCGGCCCGCCAGACTGAAGGCTTTCCGGCGCCTAACAGTCCTGGCGATGCCGTGCGAAATCCTGCACAGGTCTCATTCTGGCTGCTCGAGCCGGCCGCCGACGCAGCAATGACATACTTCTACGCGCAACTCTTTACCATGGACACCGAAATCCGGGCCATGTTCCCGGCCGCCATGGATGTCCAGCGCCGGCGTTTCTTCCAGGCCCTGAGCCATATCGCGGCTGGCCAGGATGGCCGCGACACCCTCGTGCCTTATCTGCAGGAACTCGGGCGCGCGCACAGGAAATTCGGTGTTCGCGAGCGGCATTACGAGGTGTTCCGGCGCGCGCTGATCGCGACGCTGCAGCGGTTCGCCGCGCCCCGCTGGAACGAGACCGCCAAGTATGCCTGGGAGACCGCCTTCAACCACGCCGCCACGATCATGATCGAGGCCGCCGAGAGCGACGCGGCGGAGTCCCCCGCGTGGTGGATTGCCACCGTGACCGGGATGACACTGCGCGGGCCCGACATCGCGGTGCTGACGCTGCTGCCGGAGCAGCCGCTGAACTACCTTCCCGGCCAGCACATCAGCGTGCAGACGCCGCACTGGCCCAGGCTGTGGCGCACGTACTCGATCGCGAACGCCCCGCGGCCCGATGGCCTGCTCCGCCTGCATGTGCGCGCCGTCACCGGCGGCCTGGTCAGCCCGATACTCGTGCACCAGGTCCGGGCCGGCGATCCGCTCGTGCTCGGCGCGCCGGCCGGCGCCATGATCGCCGACACGCAGTCGGGCCGGGATGTCCTCTGCCTGGCCGGCGGCACCGGGCTCGCCCCCATCAAGGCCATCATCGAAGCGCTCATCAGCGCGCCCGATCCGGGCAGGCACCGCGAGATCGTGCTCTACTGCGGCGCGCGCCGCTACAAAGACCTGTATGACCTGGCCGAACTGCAGGAGATGGAACTGGGCTATCCGTGGCTGCAGGTCATCCCGGCGGTATCGGACGAGCCGGCCCACGACGTCATGCACGGTACGGTCCCCGAACTAGCCGCCAAGGCGACCTGGGCCGACCGGGACATCTACATCAGCGGGCCCGATGAGATGATCGTCAAGACTGCCCGGGTGCTGCGGGAGCGCGGCACCCCAGACCGCCTCATTCACTACGACCTGGAACCGAAAACCGGCAAAGCCGTCTAAGCCTGCAGGCACTACGACCGGACCGACATCCAGCCAAGCCGTCTAGGCCCGCAGGTACCGGCCGAAGAACGCGAAGATCCGCTGCCAGGCGTCCTCGGCCGCCTCCTTGTCGTATTTCAGCCGCGCCAGCGCGGTCAGCGGCGCGAGCGCGGCCGACTTGGGACTCATGAAGCTGTGCCCGGCCTGCGGGTACACCTTCACGTCATGCGGCACCGCCAGCGCGGTCAGCGCGGCCTCGAGCCGCCTGGGATGGGCCGGGCCCATCGGGTCCCTTCCCCCGTAGCTGGCCACGATCGGGCAGGAACCCGCGAGCACCGCTTCCGCGTCGGCCGGGACCTCACCGTAGTTGACCGCCGCGGCGGAGTACTCCCCGCGCGGCGCGCATAGCAGCGCGAAGCCGCCGCCCAGGCAGAACCCGATCACCCCGGTCTTGCCGGTGCAGTCCGGGCGCTCGGCCAGCCAGCCGCGGCACGCGTCCAGGGCGTCGAACGCGGGCCCTGATCCGGCGTGCAACTGCCGGATCATGCCGCGGATGCAGCGCAGCCAGGGCTTACCGTCGTTCAGGTCGGGCGCCAGGGCCAGGTAGCCGAGTGCGGCCAGCCGGTCCGCGTGGCCCCGGATGTCGGAGTTCAGCCCGAATGCCTCGTGGATCACCACCACGCCCGGCCAAGGGCCCGAGGACCCCGGAAAGCCCGAAGGCCCCGCAGAACCGGCGGGAACCGCCAGGTACGCGACCCTGGTACCGACCATCACATCAGGCACGGCGTCAGACCCTGCTCTTTCGCTCGCCTCCGGGGCGCCTCAGCCGTCGCCTTCCCTCGTCGCTCGTCCCTCGCTCCTCAGTCCAGGCGACGCCGCGCCCCTTCGGCTCGCTCATACTTTGCGCCAGCCGGGGATCCAGGTGCCGTCGGCCACCGTGTAGTCGCCGAACAGGGCCGGCGCCTCGGCCCGCATGATCTCGCCGATCTTGCCGAACACCAGGCGGATCTCCTCTTCGGCCCCCTGATCGGTCCGCGCCTCGATCGTGTGCCTGAGCGTGCGGATGTTCGCCGTCCACACCAGCCCGGTGGCCAGGCCCTCGGGCGCGAACCGGCGCATGAACGAGGTCTTGTGCTTCTTCTCGTGCATCTTGGTGTCGTCGTCGTCCAGCCCGAAGTGCCCCGCCATCCACTGCTGGAACTGCTCGAGCTCGGTCAGCAGCGCCGTGGCCCGCTTCATCAGCTCCACGTCCTCGCGCGCCCACTCGGGGAACCAGAACGGCAGCTCGTCGAGCCGCACGTAGCGCAAGGACTCCTGCGACACCGCCGTCCCTGGCCGGTGGCGAACGACTTCATGGGTCATCACACGGGATACGTTGTGCAGGACGAACGTGAAGCTGACGTGCTCGAGCACCGAGCCGTGCTGCTGCCGCAGGATGTTCTGCAGGTACGCGTCCTGGTCGTCGCGCACCTTCCGGACGTTCGGGTTCAGCCCCGGCTCCCAGGAGCGATAGCACATCTTCCCGGCGAACTCGGCCAGGTCCTGCGCGTCGTTGCCGAGCTGGTCGCGGTCCAGCCGCTCCAGCCAGCTCTCGCCGCCCACCTCGCGCAGGTAGGCGGCCATCGCGTCGTAGTCGACCTTCGGCCGGGCGACCAGGAAAACCTCGGGCTCCACGCTCCTCATGCAACAGCACAATAACAGCGGACTAACGTGATCCCGGGCACGACACAGGTCAAGGACGTTGGCGATGATCTGGTGGCCGGACCGGCCGGAGGCGGTCAGGATCGACTCGGGGTGGAATTGCACGGCCCACCGGCCGGCCTCGTCGTCCTCGATCGCCATCACCACATCCGCCCCCTCCGGCGAACGCAGGGACGCGGTCACGGCGAACCCGCCGCGGACCTCGCCAGGCGGCGCGTACAGGCTGTGATACCGCCCGGCGGTGAACTCGGCGGGCAGCCCGGACAGCAGCGACCCCCCACCCGCCTCCCCATCCCGCCTCACTCGCACCAGCCCCGGCTTGCCGTGTGCGGGCTCGGGCAGCAGGGACAGCGCACCGCCCGCGTGCTCCACCATGGCCTGCAAGCCCAGGCAGACGCCGAACACCGGCAGATGCCGCGCGTACACCTCGTCGAGCAGCGCCGCGCAGCCGAAGTCGGCGGGCCGGCCCGGCCCGGGCGACATTACGACCAGATCCGGCGCGTAGGAGTCGAGCAGCCCGGGCGAGAACCCGAACCGCAGCGTGGTCACCTGGGCGCCCTGCTGCCGGAAGTAGTCGCCGAGCGTGTGCACGAAGGAGTCCTGGTGATCGACCAGGAGGACCCTGGGGTGGTAATCACGTGTCGTGACGCGAGCACGCTCGGGCTCGGCGGCCGCGCCCAGGGGGCCCAAGGGGTCCCGCGCGATCCGGCCGGCCTCCTCCAGGGTCTCGAGCAGGGCGCGCGCCTTGATCTGGGTCTCCTTCTCCTCGGCCGCGGGCACCGAGTCGTACAGCAGCGTCGCGCCGGCGCGCACGGCGGCGATCCCGCCGGTGATGTGCGCGGTGCGCAGGGTGAGCCCGGTGTTCATCGACCCGTCGAAGCCGATCTTGCCGACCGCGCCGCCGTACCAGCGGCGCGGGGTCTCCTCGTGATCCTCGATGAACTGCATCGCCCAGGTCTTCGGCGCGCCGGTCACGGTGACCGCCCACATGTGGGTGAGGAACGCGTCGAACGCGTCGAACCCGGGCCGGAGCCGTCCCTCGATGTGATCGACGGTGTGGATGAGGCGGCTGTACATCTCGATCTGCCGCCGGCCGATCACCCGGACCGTGCCGGGCACGCAGACCCGCGCCTTGTCGTTGCGGTCCACGTCGGTGCACATGGTCAGCTCGGATTCCTCCTTGGCCGAGCCGAGCAGGGTGGCGATGTTCGCGGCGTCCTCGAGCGTGTCCTCGCCGCGGGCGATCGTGCCCGCGATCGGGCAGGTCTCCACCCGGTCCCCGGTGACCCGGACGTACATCTCGGGCGACGCGCCGACCAGGTACTCCCCGTCGCCCAGGTTGAACAGGAACTCGTAGGGGGCCGGGTTGCGCTGCCGCAGCAGTTCGTAGAACGCGGCCGGCGACGCGCACCGGCCGTAGAACACGTGCCCGGGCACGACCTCGAACAGGTCGCCGCAGGCGAACCGCTCCCGCGCCTCCTCCACGACCCGCGCATAGCTCCCCGGCCGCGGCTGCTGAGGTAGTTCTTGATGCCGAACGGACCGCGGTGCGTGCCCGGCGAAGGTGCGTGCGGTCCCGCGGTCGAGCCCGGCCGTGGACACTCCGCCGACCTCGAAGTCGTAGGAGTACCTGACCGCCTCCTCGCGCTTGCGGTCCAGGACCCAGATCTCATCCGGCAGGTGCAGGACCAGGTCGCGCTGGGTGGCGGGACGGTCGAGGCGGAGCCGGACCGGCTCGAACTGGAACGCCAGGTCATAGCCGAACGCCCCGTACAGGCCCAGGTGCGGGTCCTCGCAGCCGAACGCCGCCGCGATCTCCCGCAGCGCGGTGAACACCGTCGGCCTGCGGCTGCGCTCCTCCTCGGTGAACTCCCGTTCGTCCTCGGGGATGACCACGGTGTCCGCGTCCACCGGCTCTGCTGGCTCAGGCTGGCCCGACCTCAGCGCTGCATCTTCGGCGCCTACCCGGCGCAGTGCCGCGCGGATCACCGGCAGCAGCACGCGGCCGCGGTCGTTCAGGGCCCGCGCGGTGACCTGCCTGCCGGTGGCGATGATCTCCGCGCACGGGTCGGCGTAGGCCATGTGCCAGCGGCTGTACCGGCCCGGGTACTCCATGCCCGAGCTCATCACGCCGCCGCGGCGCTCGTCGACGAGCGCCGCGATCCGGCCGAGTTCGGCGGGGTCGAACGGCGTGGCGGTGCGGGTGACCCGCACGCCATCGCGCGTCATCATTTCCGTACGGTGGGCGTCCACGGTGGCCCCTCGGGTTTCAGGCCCCGGAGGCGGCCGGAAAGCAGAAAAGCGGCCGCCGTTTCCTGGGCGGTCGCTTCTGGATCGAAACGCTTGTCAGCACACCGCCTAAGGGCGGCGCCACCACTGAAAGCGAGCTGTTCGCGTCACGGGCATAGCGTAGCGGATCGCCGCCCGCTCTCGCCAGCGGGACCGGCGCGTAGTTCACAATCATCGTGTAGCTATCGGCAGGCAGGAAGGCGGTGCTCATGACCGAGCCAGGCAGCATGACGGTGGAGGCGTCCGAGCCCGGCGGCGACCCGGATCTGACGGGCCTGCGCGGGCTGCGAGTGCTACGACTGTGCTCGGTGTTCGAGCCGGCCAGACTGAACCCGGGCGCGGCGCGGTATGACGCCATCGGCGGGATGCAAAACCACACGGCCGAGCTGAGCCGGTGCCTCGACCGGCTTGGAATTCGTCAGCTGGTTCTGACCTCCCGACTGGATGGCCCCGCTGGCCGAACCGGGTTCGGCCGGTACGGGCAGGTGATGCGGACCGGGGTGCACATACCCGTGGCCCGGCAGGCGTGGGCCCTGCCGGCGGTGCGGTTCGCTCTCGCTGACCGCGGCGTCGTCGGACTGGTGCACGCTCATTGCGGGGAGGACATCGCGGTCCTGCCGCTGGCGAGGCTGGCAGCATGGGCTCACGGCTGCCCGCTGGTGGTCACCGTGCATACGAGCGTGCGGCACACGCTGCGGGTGACATCAGCACAGCAGGCTCTGCTGCGGCTGGCGGGAGGCCTGGCGGAAGGGCGCGTGCTGTCCGGGGCGGATCGGGTGATCGTCCTCACCCGCCCGGCTGCGGACCGTCTGCTGCGCGATGGCCTGGCAGAGTGCAGGATCCGGGTAATCCCGCCCGGGTACGATCCGGATCTGTTCACCGCCGAGACGCCCGATCCGTTCCCTGACCTGCCCAGACCACGTGTCGCCTACATCGGCCGGATCGCGCCGCAGAAAGACGTGGGCACGTTGCTCGAGGCTTTCCGCCGGGTCCGGGAACAGGCGGTCCTGATCATCGTGGGCGATGGCCCGGACCGGCAGGCAGCCGAACGGCAGGCTAGGCCGCTGGCGGGGCGAGTCCGCTTCACCGGCTTCCTTCCCCATCTGAAGATCGCGGCGGTACTGCGGCACGTCGATCTACTCGTGCTGGCCACTCGGTACGAGGAGCTGCCATCGGTGCTGGTCGAGGGCATGGCTGCCGGCCTGCCGGTGGTGGCCAGCCGGGTCGGCGGGATACCCGCCCTGGTGGAGCACGAGGTGAACGGCCTGCTCGTGCCGCCGGGCGACGACGCCGCCCTGGCCGACGCGATCACCCGGGTTCTCACCGAACCGGGCACCGCCGCGCGACTCTCGGCCGCCGCCCGGGTCACCGCCAAGCAGTACGCCTGGCCGGCGCTGGCCCGCCGGGTGGCGATGGTCTACCAGGAGGTGACGGCGCCGGCCTAGGACGGGGGGCAGGCCGAGTGCAGGTCCGGCATCCGCCAGGCGGTGGCCGCGGCCGCGATGAGCTGGGCCGCGCTGCGCAGGTCTCGCTGGGACCCGCCCGCCAGCTCGGCCAGGGTGCTGCCCGGGGTCGTTCGGCTGGCCAGGAACGCCTCGACCATCCGCTGGACGAAGGGATCGCCCAGCAGGCCGCCGTGGAAGGCATCGATGAAGATCACGTTCTGCGGCCAGGGACAGGCGGGCAGCGTGACCGCGTCGGCGAGCGGCACCACCGCGAGCCAGGGCACGCCGGTATCGCGGCTGACCGTGGCGAAATAGCTGGCGCCGACCTCGCTCACCGAGTTGATCAGGGCCTGCGCGCCCGAACGCCCGTACGGTGACATGCCGCCGACCAGGTCGTTCAGTGTGGTCAGCGCCGCGCCGGGCACGGTACCGCCCGCCTGGCCGAGCTGGCCGGGCGCGATGATGGGACTGAGCAGGACCACCGACCTGACCGGCACATGCGGATGCCGGGCCAGCATCGCGTACAGGCCGAGGGTGCCCTCGCTTTCCGCCACGATGTCCACCGGCGTGTGGGCCTGCTGGTACAGCTGCTCCACCTGTGTGGCCATCCGGTCACCCAGCACCTGGATGGTCAGGTTCCCGGCGGCCTGGCGGTAGGGGATCGGCTGCCCGGCGTTCAGGCCCAGGTAAGAGAACTGGCGCACGAGCATGTCCGGCTCGGCGGCCCGCAGGGCGTTGGCGGAGTGGCAGCAGGTCGACCCGAAGCCCGCGACCACCAGCACCGCGCCGCGGACTGTGGCCTTCGGCCCGCCGACGGCCCTCGCGCCAGCGGCCCTAGCAGCTCCACCGGCCCTACCGGCCCCAGCGGATCCAGCAGCTCCACCGACCCTACCGGCCCCAGCGGCTCCACCGGCCCTGCCCGCGGCGCCCGTCCCGGTGGTCTGGCCGCTGCCGCTGCTCGACGCGGCGAGGCCGTCGTTCCCGCTGGTCCCGGCGACCGCGCCGGTCACCACGGCGCTGGTGCCCGAGGCAAAGCGGACGGTCCCGGTGAAGGCCAGCCGGGCCGTCCCCACGACGAGGGCGAGCACCATCACCGCCGCCAGCGGCGCCACCGGCACCCAGCTGGTCCGGTGCCGTAGCGCCCGCCGGATCTGCCACAGCGTGACGTGCCAGTGCCACGAGTGCGGCGGCATCTCCGCCGCCCGCCTGGCCGCCGCCGCGGTGAGGCCGTACCAGGCCCGCGCCTCCACGATCCCGCCCAGCCCGGCCACGGCCACGATGCCGGCCGTGTCCAGGCGCGCCATCAGCGCCGAGGCCAGCGACAGGACTCCGAAGGAGGCGATCACCCACGCCGCGGTGCGCACCGGGGGCAACCGCCCCCACCAGGCCTGGCCCACCCCGCCCTGGCTCAGCGCCACGGCGGTGCCGAGCATGATCGGCACCGCGGCTAGGTAGGGCCAGGAGAACGGCAGCAGGGCCACCCCGAACATCAGCGTGACCACCGGCGACATCACCAGCCCGACCAGCACGGTCAGCAGGGCGCACGACAAGACCGCGGCCAGGAAACGCGGCCTCGGGAAGCTCTCGTCCGGGTTCCGCGGCCAGGCCAGCATGACCAGGACCGCGTCCACGGCCGAACGGGCGACCACGAGCAGCACAAGCACGCCGGTGAAGCCGAGCCACGACTGGTTGAAGGCGAACAGCCAGCGCAGGTCGTGATAGGCCGCGAGCGGCGGGAGCGCCGTGACCTGCGGTGCAAGCGGCCGGGCGTTGGGCGCCAGGAAGGAGAGCAGAGTCGCCTCTGCCATCGCGCCGCCGGCCGCGAACGCGATGAGACCCCGGTGCCGGACGAAGCCCCCGGCCAACCCCGCCTCCCGTGTGCCGTCGCCCCCGTCGGCTGATCTCAGCCTGACGTGCGGCAATGGCACGTCAGGCTGGCGGGCCCCGGCGGCGGCGATTGCTGTGGCTCGCCATCCGGTGTAACCGGGCGAAGCGGGCAGGTATGCCCAGCGGCGCCGAATTCGCCCGGGCGGCGGTTTGGTCAGAAGTCGAATCCGCCGGGGCGGCGGTTGGGTCAGAAGTCGAATCCGCCGGGGCGGCGGTTGGGTCAGAAGTCGAATCCGCCGGGGCGGCCGTTGCGGTCGGCGAGCAGGCCGGCCAGCGCGGAGATGGCGATCTCGGGCGGGATCCGGGAGCCGATGTTGAGCCCGATCGGCCGGTGCACGCGAGCGATCTCGTCCGCCGGGACGCCGAGTCCGGTGAGCATGGTCACGTGCGGCCCGACGTGCCGCGGGTTGCCCATGATCCCGACCCACCGGGCCTTGGTGGCCAGCGCGTCACGGAGCATGACGCCGAGCTCGGGCCGGTGATGGTCGGTGACGACCACGTCGGCGGAGTCGTCGAGATCGTCCGGAACGTCGGTGAGCAGGGGGAACCCGAGGGCGGCGGCGCCGGCCGCGCGCGCCTCGTCCGGCTCGAGCAGCAGCCCGCGGAACCCCATGTCCGCGCCGTACCTCAGCAGGTAACCGGCGACCGGCGAGGCGAAGACGGCGACCAGTGTGCGCTCCCCCGCCCCGGACGTGGCCGGGATGACGGGGTCGTGGGCCACCGCGCAGGCCGAGTCTTCGTCGTGCTGGTGCGTGTGCTCAGTCATGAAAGCTAGTCTCCCCCGCCTCGGCCCCCGCCGCTACCGGGCGCGTCGTTCCCCGATGACGGTGGGACTGACGGCGCGCGCGATGTAGCGTAGCCGTGAACACAACCCCGCAACCGTACGAGGAATCATGGCCAGCGGATTAATCTCGCGGCGTCCCGGTGCGCTTCCCGTGGAGGTCACCAGTTTCGTCGGCCGCCGCGGTGAGCTCACCCAGCTCGCCTGCCAGCTGCGGACCACGAGGCTGGCGACCGTGACCGGTCCGGGCGGGGTCGGCAAGACCCGCGTGGCGCTGCGGACCGCGGCCGGATGCGCCGGCCAGTTCGCCGACGGCGTGTGCCTGGCCGAGCTGGCCGGGTTGCGCGACCCCGAATTGCTCCCGCTCACCGTGGCGTCCTGCCTCGGCCTGCCCGACCAGGAAACCCGCTCCCAGCTGGACGCGATTCTTGACTACCTGCGGAAGCGTCAGCTGCTCCTGATGCTCGATGGCTGCGAGCACCTGGTGGACGCGTGCGCGGCGCTCGTCACCATGCTGCTGCGCGAGACCGCGGGTGTGACCGTGCTTGCTACCAGCAGGCAACCGCTTGATGCGGTCGGCGAGCACATCTGCCAGATCCCGCCGCTGCCGGTACCCGAGCTGGGTTCCCAGGACGCGGGCCACGAGGACGCGGTCGAGTTGTTCGCGCAGCGCGCCGCCGCGGTCGTATCGGGGTTCGGTATCACCGATGACAACCGCGACGACGTGATCAGGCTGTGCCGCCGCCTGGACGGGATCCCGCTCGCGATCGAGCTGGCGACGGTACGGCTACGCGCGGTGCCGCTCAAGCAGCTGGCGGGCCGGATCGACGACAGGTTCCGGCTGCTCACCGGGGAACGCCGCGCGGCGCTGCCGCACCATCGGACGCTGCGCACCGCGACCCAGTGGAGCTACGAGCTGTGCTCGCCGGCCGAGCAGCTGCTGTGGACCCGCCTGTCGGTGTTCGCCGGGTCTTTCGACGCCTCCGCCGCCGAGCAGGTGTGCGCCGGGGAACCGCTGGCCACGGGCGACATCCTGCCCACCCTGATCGGCCTGGTGGACAAGTCCGTCGTGCTCCGGCTGGCCGACGACACGGGCGGCGGAGAAGACACGCATTACCGGCAGCTCGACACCATCCGCGAGTTCGGGGCCGAGAGGCTGGCCGAGGCCGGGGAAGAAGCCGCGTTCCGCGACCGCCACATCAGCCGCTACCTGGCCATGGCCAGGTACCTGGGCGCCTATCCGGCCGGCGAAGATCAGGTCGCCTGCTTCCGCGAGCTGCGCCGCGAGCACGCCGACGTCAGAGCCGCCCTCAACTACGCCTTCGCCCGTCCCGGCCGTGACGCCGAAGCCGCCCACCTGGCCACGGACCTCTACGCGTACTGGCAGAGCGGCCTGCTGAGCGAGGGCAGGTACTGGATGGCGAAAGTCCTCGACCGCTTCCCGTCCCCATCACCCGAACGAGCCTGGGCGCTCGTCCAGATCGGCATCGTCGCCAACCTCCAGGGCGAGATCCCCGACGCGCTCGCCGCGCTTGACGAGGGGATCCCGATGGCCGAGGAACTCGGCGAGACTGTGGCCGCGGGCCGCGGTTACTCGCACCGGACGCTCGCCCTGGCCATCGCCGGCCGGCACACCGAGGCGGCGGCCTCAGCCGCCATGGCCGAGCAGCTCCTGATGCCGGTCGACGACCTCGGCGGCCTGGTCGGCCTGGACATCTTCACGGGCTACCTGTATTTGCTAGCCGGGGAGCCCGACCGGGCCATCGAGCGGTGCACGCGGGGTCTCGGCCGGCTGCCCACCGGCAGCCGGGAGCGGTGGATGCAGAGCTGGCTGAACTTCTTTATCGGTCTGAGCTCGCTCATGCTGGGCGCGTTCGAGCAGAGCGCCGCCTCGGTAAGCAGAGCGCTTGAGATGAAGCAAGAACTCGGCGACAACGTCGGGACCGCCTGGTGCCTGGAGGTACTGGCCTGGGTCGCGGCGGGCCAGCAGCGGCCCAGGCGGGCCGCCTGGCTGCTCGGCGCGGCCGACCCGCTCTGGGAGCGGGCGGGCATCAGGCTCAGCGGTACGGCCCAGATGGAGGAGCTCCACCAGCAGGCGGAAAAGGCTGTGAGCGGCTCGCTCGGCGCCGAGCAGTACACCACGCTGCACCGCCAGGGCGCGCGGAGCGCGCTTGAGGCGGTCGTGAAGGCCGCGGTCGGCAACGAGGACGAGCTGCGCGCGCCGAGGTCCGCCGGCGGGCGGGCCGCGGGGAGCGTCCTGACCGGCCGCCAGAGCGAGATCGCGGCGCTCGTGGCCGAGGGGCTGTCCAACAGGGACATCGCCGAACGGCTGATCCTGTCCACGCGGACGGTCGACTCGCACGTGGAGCACATCCTGGCCAAGCTGGGCGCGTCCTCCCGGCTCCAGATCGCCGCCTGGGTGCGATCCGGGCAGTAGCCCGCCGCCGACGGCCAGGCCGGCCGCAGGGCGCGGCCGCCGAGCGGCGGCAGGGCGCGGCCAGCCGCCCGCGAATGACCCGCTGGGTATCGTTAGCAGATGTGATCTCCCGTGACGACATCCGCGGCATCTACGACACGATCCGGCCCTGGATCCGGCGCACCCCGGTGGTTCAGGTCGACCTGAGCGAGCTGGACCCGGCGGGCACGGCCCTGCCGGTGGCGACACTCAAGCTGGAGCAGCTGCAATGCGCCGGGTCGTTCAAGGCCCGCGGCGCGTTCGCGAACCTGCTGCTGCGGGACGTGCCGCCCGCCGGAGTCGTGGCGGCCTCCGGCGGCAACCACGGCGTGGCCGTCGCCTACGCCGCGCACCGGCGCGGCGTGCCGGCCAAGATCTTCGTGCCCACCGTGTCGGCCCCGGCCAAGATGGAGCGCATCCGGCAGCTCGGCGCGGACCTGGTGGTGACCGGCGAGCGCTACGCCGACGCGCTGGCCGCCGCGCAGGCCTGGGTGGACAGTTCGGGCGCGATGAGCGTGCACGCCTTCGACCAGCGGGAGACCCTGCTCGGCCAGGGCACCCTGGCCCTCGAGCTGGCCGGGCAGGCCGGCGACCTGGACACCGTGCTGGTGCCGGTCGGCGGCGGCGGGCTGATCGCGGGCATCGCCGCCTGGTTCGCCGGCACCGCCCGTGTCATCGGGGTCGAGCCGGACGGCGCTCCCACCCTCACCCGGGCCCGGGCCGAGGGCAGGCCGGCCGACGCCCCAGCCGAAGGTGTCGCGGCGGACGCCCTGGCTCCGCGGCGCGTCGGCGAGCTGGTGTTCCCGATCACCCAGTCCTACGTCGAGGACGTCGTGCTCGTCGATGACGCCTCGATCCTGGCGGCCCAGCGGGCCCTCTGGCAGGCGGCCAGGATCGCGGCCGAGCCCGCCGCCGCGGTGGGGATCGCGGCCCTGCTCACCGGGGCCTACAAGCCCGCACCCGGCGAGCACGTGGGCGTGGTCATCAGCGGCGCCAACATGGCTCCGTCCCAGCTCGGGTCGCCGATTGACTGAGAGCACGCACCACGACCGTTCGGGAGAAAAGATTTGACCGAACGGACCGTGGTTCCCGCACCTGGTTACGGGACACTGTGTTGCTATGCGGTTCGTCTTCACCCCTCCCGCGGACCACGCGGCCGGATTGCTCACGCTGCCGTGGTCTGAGCCGCTGGCGCAATGGCAAGACGAGCGACTGGTCGAGATCAGGCAGCGGGGCATCTCGCGGCACGTGGTCCGCTTCGTCTACGACGACGGCACGCTGTACGCCCTCAAGGAGCTCAGCGAGCGGCTGGCCCGGCGCGAGTACCGGCTGCTCCGGGCGCTGGCCGAGCTGAACGTCCCCGCGGTCGAGGTGGTCGGGGTCGCGGTCGACCTGGGCGAGGCGCGCCCGCGGGACTCCGACGCGGACGCGATCCTGGTCACCAGGTTCCTCAGCTACGCGACGACGTACCGGGCGGTCTTTTCTCACCCGCGAGGCATGCAGCCCACCAACGGGCTGCTCGACGCGCTGGTGGAACTGCTCGTCCGGCTGCACCTGTCCGGGTTCTTCTGGGGCGACTGCTCGCTGTCCAACACGCTGTTCCGGCACGACGCCGGCACGCTGGAGGCGTACCTGGTCGACGCGGAGACCAGCGAGCAGCACCCGAGCCTGACCAACGGGCAGCGCCACTGGGATGTCGAGCTGGCCACCGATCGGGTGGGCGGCGAACTGCTCGACCTGCAGGCGGGCGAGCTGCTCCCGGCCGACGTGGATCCGATTGAGATCGCCGACGAGCTCAGGCGGCGCTATGAGTCGCTGTGGCAGGAACTGACCCGCGAGGAGATCCTGCGCCCCGAGGAGCAGCGGTACCGGATCGCCGAGCGCCTGCGCCGGCTCAACGAGCTCGGTTTCGACGCCGAGGAGGTCGAGCTGATCAGCACCGGCCAGGGCAACAAGCTGCGGCTGAAGACCCGGGTCGCCGAATCCGGGCACGACTCAAGGAAGCTGTTCCTGCGGACCGGCATCGACGCCGGCGAGAACCAGGCCCGCAGTCTGCTCAACGACATGGCGGGGTTCCGGGGCTACCTGGAGCAGAAGCGGGGCCGGCCGGTCTCGGAAGTGGTGGCGGCCAACCGGTGGCTCGAGGAAGTCTACGATCCGGTGATCGCCGCGATGCCCGAGGACCTGCGCGGCCGTCTGCCCCCGGCGGAGATCTTCCACGAGGTCCTGGAGCACCGCTGGTACATGTCGGAGGCGGCGGGCCGCGACGTCGGCACCACCGCCGCCGCCCGCGACTACTTCGAGCAGGTGCTTCCGGCCGCGCCGGAACCCATGGAGCCGCCCGATTCGCTGGCGGCAAGCGAGCCGCTGGAGCCTGCCGATTCGCTGGAGCCGGCCGATGCGCTGGTGGACGACGAGCCGGTGGAGATCGGGGAACCGCCGGCTGGTTAGCGCGGGGCGGAGTAGAGAAGGCTGGCCGTGGTCGCCTTCTCCGCCAGCGCGATCTGCCCGTACACGCTCGCGAAGAAGAACACCGGGGATGAACGCCATCATGGCGATCCCGAGCACGACGTTCTCCACAGTGAACGCCCGGTTTGCGAAGATGTGCACGTTGATCAACGGTGATGCGGTCCGGCGCTCCACGGCGTAGAAGACTCCGAGGAGCAGCACGCCCGCGACGATGCACACTTCGATGGCCGGGTTGCCCCAGCCCCAGATCGACGACTGCTGCAAACCAAAGACGCTCAGGCCCACGCCTGCGACGATGAGGCTCAGGCCGCGGTAGTCCATAGGCGCGGGGCGGTGCTCAGTGGCCGGCTTGGAGATGGCGATCAGCGCCAGGGCGATGAGGGCGACGGGGACGTTGATCCAGAAAATCGCCCGCCAGGTCCACTCGAGCAGGTAGCCGCCCGCGATCGGGCCGATCGCGGTCAGGCCGCCGGCGATGCCGAAGAACAGCGCCAGGGCCCGGCCGCGCGAGTGGAGATCGAACGTCTGCACCACGATGGCGATCGCGGCCGGGAACATGATCGCCCCCCCAGGCCCTGGACGGCACGGAACGCCACAATCCACGTCTCGGCGAGGCCACCGCGTGGCGTCAGGCCGCACAACGCCGATGAGCCGGCGAAGATGATCACCCCGAGCACGACCATCTTGCGATGCCCGGCCGTGTCCGCCAAGCGGCCGCCGAAGGCGAACAGGGCCGCCAGCGCCAGCAGGTAGGAGTTGACCGCCCACTGCATGCCGCTGCTCGACAGGCCCAAGTCGTGCTGGATCGTGGGCGCGGCGATCGAGACGATGGTCTGGTCGATGAAGGTCATCGCGACGGTGAAGATCATCGCCGCCAGGATCAGGCTCCTTGACCGGCCACCAGTGGTACTGCTGACGCTCATCGTGTTCTCCCAGCTCTGGCCACGTTATAGCGGTAATTCAGTCTGGGATCTGGCTGGCCGCCCGTCATCAGTTAAATGACTATGCGGCGGCCGAGGCCCATCAGCAGCGGTGCACCCGCCCGCACCGCCCCGCCGCGCCCCCTTTGGCACCAGCACGGCCATCAAGCCTCACCAGCACCCGCCCGCGCCGCGCCCTAACCGCTCAGCCCGGCCAGGTTTCTTGATCATGTAAGTCTCGCGTCTTCTGTACGCGTCGCTGATTAAGTCATGGGTTCCTGATTTGGTATGCCAGGATCTGGTACGCCCGCATCCGTAACTTATTGATCGACGCGTACCTGCAGACGCTTTTCCTTCTTGATCATGAAACGTCCCGCTGCGGGCGGGCAGGGCGGCCAGTGCGTCCCTGAGCGCGGCGCGGGAGGTGACGCCGAGTTTGGGGAAGGCCTGGTAGAGGTGGGCCGCGACGGTGCGGTGAGACAGGTAGAGGCGCTCGGCGATCTGCTTGTTGGTCAGTCCGGCCGCGGCGAGCATGGCGATCTCGTACTCCTGCGGGGTCAGCGACGCCGCCCCGGGAAGTCCCGGACCCGGGCGTGCCGCGATCGCCGGAACCAGGCCCGCCGCGCGCAGCTCGTTCTCGGCTCGTGCCTGCCAGGGCCGGGCGCCCAGCCGCCGGAAGGTGTCCAGCGCGGCGCCGAGATGCTGGCGCGCCTGCGTGGTGGCCCGGGCCCGGCGCAGCCGTTCGCCGGCGGCGAGCTGGACCCGGGCCCGGTCGAACGGCCACTCGGCGGCGCCGGGAATGGCGAGCGCCTCGGCGAACAGAGCGGCGGCCTGGTGGTCCGGGGCGGCGATGGCCGCCGCGCCGGTCGTGATCAGGGCCAGCCGCGGTGAGATGGCCCCGAGGCCGGTCTCGCGCATGGCGGCGACGTGGGCGGCCGCCTCAGTCCGGCGGCCGGTGCGGACCGCGGCCTCGACCAGGTCAAAAGCGACCCGGAGGGCATGCGGGACATGCGAGGCGAAGACGCCTGCCGGGCTGACCGCCGCAGCCTGCTGGTAAGCGCGCTCGCAGTCGCCTTGTCCCATTGCGGCCAGCGTCCTGGCGTGGCAGGCGTATCCCTGCACCGCCCGGCCTCCGCGCGGCACCGCCCAGCGGGTTATCTCGTCGGTCAGCGTCTCGGCCGTGTCATAGTGCCCGCGGGCGGCGGCCAGGAATGCTTGGCCGTACTGCAGCAGCCAGGCCAGCAGCCGGTAGCCGTGGGCCTGGCAGAGCCCGAGGCCCTCGGCGGCCAGCTGTTCGGCCTCGGCCCACTGGCCTGCCCGGAAAGCGTCGAAGCAGAGCAGCATCATGGCGTTGATGGCGGACGCGACGGCACCGCCTTCACGACCCTCGCGGACCACTCGCCACAGGGCTTCGCGGCAGCCGGCCAGCCGGTCCACGTAATCGGCGGCGATGCCGATCCGCACGATCTGCACCGGGTCGGACTCGCCGGCCAGGCCGGCCACGGCGTCGTCGAGCCGGCCGAGCGCCGGGACCGCCGCGTGCGCCGGGTCGGCGAAGGTCCTCGTCCACAGGTACAAGACGGCGGGTAGCTGCGGCGTGAGCGGGGCGAGGGCGGCGTAGAAGGGTTCCCATAGTTCGGTCCGTCCGCCAAACGAGCACACCAGGAGCAGCGTATGCAGCGCCTCGATGAAGGCCGCGTCGCTGGTGTCGGGGCGGCCGACCAGGCTCTCGCACCGGCCAGCAGCCGGTGGGCGGTGTCGACGTCACCGTCGCCGTTGAGCAGTCCGTGCGCGGCCGCCACCGCGGCGGCCAGCGATCCGCCGGTTCCCGGGTCGGCGCGGCGGCGTCGTCGAGCAGTTGCGCCACGTTCTTCAGGTCGCCGGCCACGTCCGCGCCGATGTACGCCGCCAGGGCCATCCGCCTGCTCCGGTCCAGCCGTCGCGGGCTCAGCTCGGCGGCGCGCAGCAGCGCGGCCACGGCGCCGACGGCGTCGCCGCGCCGCAGGATCCTTTGCGCTGTCTGTTCGAGCAGGCCCGCGATCTGCTCGTCAGGCTCGACGGCCGCTTCACCGAGGTGCCAGGCGCGGCGTTCGGGCTGATCCGCCAGCTGTCCCGCGATGGCCCGGTGCGCGGCGCGGCGCTCGTCGCTGGCCGACATTTCCATGATCGCCGACCGGGTCAGCGGGTGACGGAACGCTAGCCGGCCCGTGGCGCCGTCCACGCGCACCAGGCCGGCCCGCTCCGCGGCCGCGAGATCGGTGAACTCACGCCGCCCGGCCACGGCCGCCCGCAGCAGCCCAAGATCACCGGTGCCGTCGAGCACGGCGAGCAGGAGCAGGCGACGGGCCGGGGCCGGCAGGTCGCTGACCCTCGACGCGAACAGGGCCTGCAGGCGCCCGCCGAGCGGCAGCACCGCGGGCAGCGCCTGAGCCGCGGCGCGCTGCGGTCCGCTCAGTGCCGCCGACAATTCCAGCAGGGCCAGCGGGTTGCCCTGGGCTTCGGCCAGCAGCCGCTGCCGGACCCGGTCCGCAAGCGCCGGGAAGCGGGCCCCGATCAGGCCCGCCGCGGCCGCCTCATCAAGTGGCCGGATCTCGTGGCGCGGCAGGTCACCGCGCTCGAAGAAACCCTCGTCCGCCGACCGCGATGCGGCCAGGAACCCGGCCGGGGTGCCGGCCAGCCGCCGGGCCACCAGTCCGAGCACCGCCGCGGTTGACCGGTCCAACCACTGCAGGTCATCGACCACCAGGAGCAGCGGACTGGCGGCAGCAGCCTGCCGCAGCAAGGCCAGCACCGCGCTGGCCACCGTCAGCCGATCCGCCGGCGGCCCCTCGACGAGACCCAAGGCGACGCCCAGCGCGTCACGCAGCGACCCGTCGAGCCCGGCCTCCGCCACAGAGGTGGGCGTCGATCTGGGCCTGACGTCGTTCGTTGTGCTGTCGGACGGGACGGTGGTCAGGTCCCCGAAGTTCCTGCGCCGCGCCGAGCGGAAGCTGCGGCGCTTGCAGAAGTCCCTGTCACGCAAGGACGCGGGGTCAGCGAACAGGGAGAAAGCGCGGGTCAGGGTGGCCCGCGCGCACGGGAAAGTGGCCGACAGCCGCCGGGATTTCCACCACAAGGTCTCCACTGCGATCATCCGCGACAACCAAGCGGTGTACACCGAGGACCTGTGCGTGGCCGGGCTCGCCCGGACCCGGCTGGCCAAGAGCATCCACGACGCCGGGCGGTCGGCATTCACCGGGATGCTGGAATACAAGGCGAAACGGTACGGCCGGTATTTCGGGAAGATCGGCCGGTTCGTCCCGTCCACAGGGCCCTGCTCGGCGTGCGGCGTCAGCGAGGGCCGCAAGCCGCTGCACGTCCGCCAGTGGACCTGCACGGCGTGCGGCGCGGTCCACGACCGGGACCTGAACGCCGCGAAGAACATCCTCGCCCTGGGGCTCAGGGAGAGGCTAAACGCCTGCGGAGGCGACGTAAGACCAGGGCTTGCCCCGGCAGTTGCCTGTGAAACAGGAACCCTCCGAGGTGCCGCATGAACGGTACGGCAGGAATCCCCACGCCTTCAGGCCGGGGAGGAAGTCAAGAGCGCATCGGTGAGCGCATTGATGCCGGCCAGGTTCCCGGCCAGGTCCGGACCGAGATGGTGGCGGGCGGCGAGTGCGGCCGGCGCGTAGTAGGAGACCTTGGTCTGCCCCTCGTCGGCCCACACCAGCACCTTGAGCGGCAGGTCGAGTGCGGCCAGCGGCGCCGCCGCCATCACCGGCGTGCCCGCCGCGGGACTGCCGAAGATCACCAGCGTGGTTTCCCGCAGCGAAAGCCCCACCTGACGGGCCTCGGCGCTCTGATCGATCACGGCGAACAGCTTCATTCCCTTCGCGCTGATCATGCCGGTGAGCTTCGAGACAGTGTCGGCTACCGAGCCAGGGCTGAGCTTGGTGACGATATCCGTCTCGGTCGTGGTCGTGTCTTCGGTCATCGTTAGTCTCCTCTGTCAGGCCGATCGTGCCCCTGCCGCGGCGCGGCACGCACCTGTCATCTGACCATGCCCGATAACTGTGCCTCGGTAGTCATTTGACGGATGACGCGCAAGAGCCCCGGGCCGGAGACTCAGAGGTGTTGCTTCGCTACCCCAGGAGAATAAGCAATGAACGCTCGCAGCCGTTTCCTCGAAGGCTCCTTCGGCCCCTGTGACCGAGGAGCTCACCGCGTTCGATCTGCCGGTGACTGGCCGCGTGCCCGCCGAGCTCAGCGGGCGCTACCTGCGCAACGGGCCTAATCCCCTGGGCCTGGACGACCCCAACTACCACTGGTTCCTCGGCCCGGGCATGGTCCACGGCGTACGCCTGCGCGACGGCCGGGCCGAGTGGTACCGGAACCGCTGGGTGCGCTCCCGGCAGCTGGCCGAATCGATGGGCGAGAAGTGGCCCGCGGGCCCGGTCCATGAAGGCATGGACTTCGCGGCCAACACGCACATCATCCGCCATGCCGGACGGACCCTGGCCACCGTGGAAGCCGGCCCGCTGCCTTACGAGCTCTCCGCCGAGCTGGACACGCTCGGGCCATGTGACTTTGGCGGCGCCCTGCCGGCGGCTTCGCCGCACACACGAAACCCGACCACAGGACCGGTGAGCTGCATGCCATCGCCTACTTCTGGGCCTGGGATCACGTCCAGCACATCGTCATCGACAGCACCGACCGGGTGAGCCACACGACCGATATCCCCATCGCCGACGGGCCGATGATGCACGATTTCGCGCTCACCGAGAAATACGTGGTCCTGTTCGACCTGCCGGTCACCTTCAGCCTGGACCTGGTATCCGCCGGGCGGGAAATGCCCTACACGTGGAACCCGGCACATCAGGCCCGGGTCGGCCTGCTCCGCCGTGGCGGCGACGGTCAGGTCCGCTGGATCGAGGTCGACCCCTGCTGAATCTTCCACACGCTCAACGCCTACGACGACGGCGACCGTGTCGTGGTGGACCTGGTCCGCTATGAGGGATCCTTTGACGTGTCCGTCTTCGCCGGACCCGGACCGGTGACGCTCGATCGGTGGGACATCGACCCGGCTGCGGGCAAGGTGGCTCAGGTCCGGCTGGACGATCGCCACCAGGAGTTCCCGCGCGTGGACGACCGGATGACCGGCCGACAGCATCGCTACGGCCGAGCCGCCGGAAGGTATCCAGCGCGGCGCTGAGGTGTGCGCGCGCGTTGGCGGTAGACCGCGCCCGGCGCAGCCACTCCCCGTAGAGAAGCTGAACCCGGGCCAGGCCGAATGGCCACTGGTCGGCGTGTGGGACGACCAGCGCCTCTTCGAACTGGGCCGCGGCTTGATCGTCGGGCGCGACGATCGCGGCGGTGCCGGCCGTCATCAAGGCCAGCCGCGGTGAGATCGCCCCGATATCGGCCTCGCGCATCGCCGCCACGTGCGCGGCGGCTTCCGCGTGGCGGCCGGTGCCCACGGCGGCCTCGACCAGGTCCAGGGCGACCCACAGGGCGTAGGCAACATGCGAGGCGAGGACGCCCGCCGGGCTGATCGCGGCGGCGTGCTGGTAGGCATCCTCGAAGTCACCCCGCCCCAGTGCCGCTACCGACCCCACGTGATGGGCCACCAGGCCGGCCTCACCGATCCTTCGCGGCGCGGCCCATTCCAGCATCTCGTCCGTCCGGGCGCGTGCCGCGTCGTAAGCGCCGCGGGCGGCGGCGAGCAGCGCCTGGCGGTAGCGGAACGTCCAGGCCTGCATCTGATAGCCATTGGCCAGGCACAGCGCGAGGCCCTCGTCGGCCAGTTGCTGCGCCTCGTCCCACTGGCCCGCCATCCAGTCGTCGAGACCCAGATGGAGCAGTGCCGCGACCAGCGGAGTGACGGTACCGCCCTGCCGGGCGTCGCGCACCACCCGCCACAACGCCTCCCGGCAGCCGGCCTGCCGGTCGGTGAAGTGGGCGGTAGCACTGATCGTCAGGATGCGCCAGTGGTCCATTTCCCCGCGCAAGCTTGCGATGGCCGCATCTACCTGCGGGAGCACCGCGGCTGCGGTACGGACTGGGTCGGCGTTGGTCTGGCTGAGCAGGTACAGGTCCTGAGGGACATCCTGCGTGAACCTGTCGATGGCGGCGTGAAAGACATGCCACAACTCGGGGCGGCCGCCGAGCCAGCACATCACGAAGAGGGCCAACAGCGCCTCGGTGAGCGCCCTGTCGCTGGCCTGGTACGGTTCGGCGTGCTCCTTGATGGCCTGGGTTAGCAGGCGGTGCGCGGTGAGGACGTCGCCGTCCCCGTTGAGGAGCACGAAGGCAGCCGCTACCGCGCCGAACAGCGACCCGCCGGGCTCTGGTCCCCCCTGGCGGGCGTCGTCGAGCAACGGTGAGACGGGACCGGTTTCCAAGGTCACGATCGCGCCGATATAGGCGGCCTCGGCTAGCCGGCGACTCCGGTCATCGCGCAGCGGGCTCAGCTCGGCCGCCCCAAGCAGCGCGGATACGGCCCCGGCGGCATCGCCGCGCCGCAGGATCCGGTGTGCCACCTCTTCGAGCAGGCCTGCGACATCCTCGTCAGGCGCGGCGGCCGCTTCGCCCAGGCGCCAGGCGCGCCGCTCGGGCTCATCCGCCAGCTGCTCGGCCAGCGCTCGGTGCGCCCGGCGGCGATCGTCCCGAGATGCCAGTTCCACCACGGCGGACCTGGTCAGCGGATGCCGGAAGACGAGCCTGCTGGTGCCCGCATCGACGTGTACCAGCCGTGCTTGCTCGGCCGGAGCAAGCTCGCTAAGCAGGCAGTTCCCCGCGGCCTGCAGGACACGAAGTTCGCCGCTGCGATCCAGTGCGGCGAGCAGGAGCAGCTGGCGAACCGGGGCGGGGAGGCTGCCAGCGCGCGAGGCAAAGAGGGCCTGCAGCCGTCCGCTGAGCGGAGGACCGCCGGCAAAGCCGCGAGCGCGGCGCGCTGCGGACCGGTAAGCGCGGCGGGCAATTCCAGCAGGGCGAGCGGGTTCCCCTGCGCTTCGGCCAGCAGCCGCTGCCGGACCCGGGGTGCGAGCTCCGGGAAGTGGTCACTGACCAGGCCGGCCGCGGCCGCGTCGTCGAGGGGCTGCAGCTCGTGCTCCGGAAGTCCGGCGCGCCCGGAAAAGCTCTCCGTGCCCGGCTTGGACGAGGCCAGGAACCCGACCCGGGTGCCGTCCAGGCGGCGGACCGGAGCACCATGGCGCTAGGCCGGTCCAGCCACGGCAGATCATCGACAATCACCAGCAGCGGACTGGGCGCGACCGCCTGGACGAGCAAGGCCAGGACGGCATGGAAGACAACCAGCCGGTCCTGCGGTGCCCCCTCGCCAGCGTTCAGGGCGGCCAGCAGCGCACCGCGGTGCAAGGCAGTGAGCTGAGACAGACCCCCGAGGACGGGTCGCAGCACCTGATGGAGCCCGGAGAAGCTCACGCCGGCCTCGAACTCTCCGCCGGCGACACGCAGCACCTTGGTGCCGGCGGCCTCGGCCGCCTCCGCGGCCGCATCCAAGAGCACGGTCTTACCGATACCGGGTTCGCCAGAAAGCAAGAGTGCTCCGCCTCGCGCGGCGGCCTGCTCGAGGAAGGAGGCGATCAACCTGAGTTCTCTGTCACGTCCCGCCAGTGCCGCAGCGACACTGCGAGAGGACGGATAGGCGGGCGCATCTGCCCCTCCGCCATGTGCCATGGGTCCGTCCCGAAGGTCTCGCTGTGCCACTAGGTATTGCCCCCAGGCTGACACGGCCCAGGCCACGGAAAAAGGAGCAACTCGCTAAGGCACTCTTCGGCGCGGCCGAACAATAGATGGCGGCGGCGGAAACACTTTCTGTGGGCATCCCGGTCTCTCGCGGTACCTTCGGCCTGTGGAGTTGCGCCAGCTAGAAGCGTTCGTCGCGGTGGCTACCGAACTCCATTTCGGCCGCGCCGCCGAGCGCTTGCACATGGCCGCTCCGACCCTGAGTGAGCTGATCCGGCGCCTGGAGCGCGAGCCGGGCACCCCGCTGTTCACCCGCACCACCCGCCGGGTCGCGATGACTAGCGCGGGCGCTGAGTTGCTGGCCCGGTCGAAGGTCATCCTTGACGAGGTCGCTGCCGCGGACGCCGCGGTGCGCCGTGTCGCCGGCGGCGACGCGGGCACGGTGCGGCTGGGCATCACCCCGCCCGTCGGCCCGGTGCTCGCCCCGCACCTCATCGGCCGGTTCACGGCCGAAGCGCCCCAGGTGACCGTGGACCTGCAGCGGATGTGGCTGCCCAGCCTGACCGCCGCCCTGATCTCCGGCGGCATCGACGTGGCCATGACCTGCGGCCTGATTCCGGCGCCCGCGGGGATAGCGAACGAGGTGTTCTGCGCCGAGCCCCTCCTCGTCGGGCTGCGGCCGGATCACCGTCTGGCCGGCCCAGGACACGGTCGCGCTGGCCGACCTAGCCCACGACGTCCTGGGCACCACCCCGGCGGACCTGTTCCCCGCCTGGGCCCTGAGCCAGCGCCAGGCCCTGGAAACCGCGGGTATCAGCCCGCCCACGATCGACCTGACCGACACCGACCTGGCCGCCAACCGCTGGGCCGACCAGCCGGACGTCGAGTGGATCCTGCTCATCCCGTCCCTCGCGGCCGCGCACACCAGGACCGCGGTCCGGCCCGTATCGTCCGGCCAGCTGGTTCCGTTTACCTTGCAGTGGAATCCCAATCGCGCGCACACTACGGCCGTCGCCCGGTTCGTTCACGCCGCGCTCACCGCGGAACTGCCGCCCGGCTGGCGCACTCAGCCGGATCACCTGCGCCATCGGGGCTAAAAGGATTCGGCTAGCGCGCCGGGTGAGCGCGGACGAATGCGGCGATCACGGCGCCCAGCCGCTCGCCCGCGTCCTCTTGCAGGAAATGCCCGGCTCCCTCGATCACGGGATGCTCAAGGCCCGCCGCGCCCGGCACGGTGTTCTTCAGGACGGGCGCCATCGAGCCGGTGATCGGATCGCGGTCACTGAACGCCACCAGGAATGGCTTGTCCCAGGCAGATAGCTGACGCCAGGCGGCCCGGTTGGCCTCCGTGGCCGGGTCGTCGGGGGACGTCGGGACCAGTTCCGGCATTGCCCGGACCGCGGCGGCGTAGGCCGGGTCGGGAAACGGCGCCTCGTAGGCGGCCAGGACCTCAGGCGGGAGCCTGGTCTGGCAGCCGGACTGCACCAGCCGGGACACGCTCAGAATGGGCGCGCTGCGGACGACCTCACGGAACCGCAGCCAGACGTCGGGCATCGGCTGGTCCCCGGTGGGCAGCCCGGTGTTGGCCGCCACCACCCGGGCGAACCGGTCCGGGTGCTCGGCCACCAGCCGCAGCCCGATCAGGCCACCCCAGTCCTGCCCGACGAGGGTCAGCCCGCGCAGGTCCAGGTGGTCGAAGGCGAGTGCGCGCATCCACTCCACGTGCCGCGCGAAGCTGTGATCACCGACCTCGGCCGGCTTGTCGGACCGGCCGAACCCCACGAGGTCCGCCGCGATGGCATGCAGGCCGGCGTCAGCCAGCACCGGCATGACCTTGCGGTACAGGAAGGACCAGCTCGGTTCCCCGTGCAGCAGGAGCACCGGCTCGCCGTCCGCCGGCCCGGTCTCCACGTAGGCCAGCCGGAGCCCGTCGACGTCCGCGTACCGCGGCGGGTAGCCGAAATCGGGCAGGTCGGCGAAGCGGTCATCGGGGGTGCGCAGCACCTTCATGCCGTCATGCTGTCACGAACCCGGCACGGTGTGCCTTGCGGGGCAGCCTGCCCGGGCTTCACTGCACGACGACTATCAGCTTGCCAGTGTTCTGGCCGGCGAACAGCTTGGGCAGGGCATCGGGAAATGCGCGCACACCGCCCGCAAGGATGTCTTCGCGGGAGACCAGCCGGCCCTCGCGCAGCCATCCGGCGAGCTTGGTCACGCCCGTGCCGTCGGAGCGCGTGTACTCCTGGACCCCGAATCCGCCGTACACATGCTCCCCGACCGCGAACCCTGGATGCTCCGAGGCGATCACGCGCCCGGCCGCGCCCGTCTCCATCACCGTGCCGATCGCCACCGGCTCGCGGTAGTCGGCGTCGATCCAGCGGCGCATGGCGGGATCGATCGACAGATAGGAAACCGCAACCACGAATTCCCCGGGACCGGGCGCCGGGACGGGCTCTGTCGTCAGCTCCCAGTCCGACCGCGCCGGCAGGCCGCCCGGCCGGGCGGCCAGGCGAATCTCGTGGTTGATCGCATTCATTAACGTCTCCATGCTCGCGGGCGATGGCCCCTACGCGGCCAGGACGCGGCGCTCGTGGTCGGCCACCGGGGGGCTTGCGTCATCTCCCGACCTCCTCAGCGCCAGCAGGCGTTCCTGCTCGACAGCCAGCAGGCCGAGCGGGTCGCTCACGGCAGAACCGCCGGCAAATCGCCCGGGATCAGCAGCTAGGGATCGGCGCAGGTGCTTCCACAGAATTCTCGTGTGCTTGGCCATCGGACAGACTCCTTGGTTCGCCGGACGGTTGATCCTGGAACCAGGGTCGCGTTTGGGGCGGCTCGTCGCACCCGTGAAGACCCGGGCCGGTGCCCTGGTCTGCGGTCCGGCCCGCCCCGGTGAGTGGATTACCCGTCGCCGCCTGCCAGGTTACGCTCGTGGGGCCCGGTCCTGGCCTCACCGGGTCGGTGATCTGAGTAGCTATCAGTTACGTGGAATCAAGCTGGGGAGCGAAGGGGACTTGATCACAAGGGCTCAGGCGATTGATCTTGATCCGGCGACCTCGGAGAGTGGACATACCAACCATTTCCATGCGCCTGCCTCCTCCTCGTTGCCGCTTTGAGCCTGGACCAGCGAGATGGTCATTTGGCGATCATCGATGCACGGCAGAGCAAAACCGGATAACAGCGACAATTTAGATTCCACAGAATGGGAGGCTGCGTGAACGTTCACGCCCAGGCGGGCGATCGGGAAGCGGCGTTCAGGCATCACCTTGCCGCGATGGACGCCATCGCCGCTGTCAACATCACGGACACGGCGTAGCGGCGGGCAGGGCAGATGGCCATGAATTCGCGCCTGCGCGGACGCGGGACGAGACTGACGGACCGGCGCAGCGAACGCGGCGTGCTCGACCGGCTCATCAACGCTGTGCGGGCGGGGGAGAGCCGGGCGCTTGTGTTGCGCGGTGACCCGGGGGTGGGCAAGACCGTGCTGCTGGACTATCTGGTCAGCCGGGCGGCCGGCTGCCGGATAGCGCGCGCGGTGGGGGTTCAGTCCGAGATGGAGCTGGCCTTCGCCGGACTACATCTATTGTGCGCGTCGATGCTTGATCATCTGGAGGCGATCCCGGCGCCGCAGCGGGAGGCGCTGCGGACCGCATTCTGTCTCAGCGCCGGTCCGCCGCCGGACCGGTTCCTGGTCGGGCTGGCCGTGCTGAGCCTGCTGTCAGAGGTCGCCGGGGAGCGGCCGCTGATCTGCGTGATCGATGACGAGCAGTGGCTCGATCACGCTTCGGCGCAGGCGCTGGGGTTCGCGGCGCGGCGGCTGGCGGCCGACCCGGTGGCCTTGGTGTTCGCCTCGGGCCCTGGGCAGCGACGGATCATCGGCGACATCGACGGTCTGGTGAAGGTCGTGGCCGCGCGTCGGGGTGACGGCAGCGCTGGTCCCATCCTCGGGGTGCCGCATCCCACGTTGTCTGAGTCGTTCGGCGAAACAGTGCTTGCCCTGACCGAGAGGGGATTGCATCTCGGCTGAGACGATCAGTGACCGGCGATCTGGCCGCCGTCGATGTGCAGGATCTCCCCGGTGATGTACGGCGATGCCTCCAGGAACAAGATGCCGTCGACGACGTCGCTGATCTGGCCGACGCGCCCGAGCGGAGGAAGCCGGTCACCGAGTCCGTCATAGCTCTCCGCCGGGTGCATCGGCGTCTGGATGATGCCTGGCGAGACTGCGTTGACCCGGATGCCGCGAGAGGCGTACTCGACGGCCAGCGACCGGGTGGCCGAGGCCAGGCCGCCCTTGGTCAGCGCGGCCAGGACCGAGGGCACGCTGGAGTTCGCGTAGTCCGCGAGGGTGGCCGAGATGTTGACCACGTGGCCGCCGTACCGCTTCAGCATCTCGGCGATGGCCCGCTGGGTCAGCCAGAAGAATCCGGTGAGGTTGACGCCGACCATCAAGGCGTAGTCCTCGGCGGTGTAGTCAGTGAACGGCTTGGATATGTAGACGCCGGCGTTGTTGACCAGGGTGTCGATGCGGCCGAACCGCTCCAGTGCTCCGCCGATGATCCGGTCGGCGGTGGCCGGGTCGGCGAGGTCGCCGTCGACGGTGAGCACGTCAGGGTCCTCGGTCGGCTTCATCGTTCGGGCGGTAGCTACCACGCCCCAGCCTTGTCGGCGGTAGGCCGCGACCAGGCTCGCGCCGATGCCCTGGGAGCCGCCGGTGATGATGGCGACCTTATGGGCCGTTTGGTTCATGGCGTTCCGGTCGGAGCCGTCGCCGGCGGGTGGATGATCGCCGGGTCGCTGGGGTGCGGCGACAGCGGCGTGGTGTCCATGGTCATCCAGGGGGCCAGCGGCAGCGCCTCCAGGATCTCCTGCATCTGGGCGGCGTCGCGGGCTTGCCACAGGCCCAGCGCGCGTCCGTCGCCCGGCTGCAGCGGAGGGCGCCACAGGCGCAGCAGGTGTCCCTGGGCCGCGAGCTCGCGCGAATGGGCGGCCTCGCGGGTGCGGATGTCCTGGACGGCTTCTTCCGGCGTTCCGGCTGGAACGTGGGTGGTCATGGTGACGAGGTATTCCATGGTCAGGCACCTCCTGGAACGGCCGCGGCGCTCGGCGTGTCTGCGGCTGATGGGCTCCGCCCGTGGCCGGCCTGGTACGGGTGGTGCATCGAATGGTCGCCGGCCTCCCAGTTCTCGCGGAGGCCTGGTGCGGCCAGGTCCCAGTCCGGGCGGATCTCGCGGGTCACCTCGCGGAGGTCGCGTTGGAGGTCCTCAAAGGACGGCCTACCCCGTCGGTGGTCTCGATGGTCTGCCGGTACGGTTCCCATGTGGCGTACTGGCCGGGCCGCGGGAACGGGGTGATGGTCAGCCGCTGGGCGCGGGTCTCTCCCTCCAGCACGACGCCGTCGAGCAGGCCGGGCTTGCCCTTCAGCGCCCAGATCGCGCCGGTGATCGAGGCGGCGACCCGGAACCGGGAGACCTGCTCCCAGCGCGGCAGGCCGCCGTGCCTCTCGATGGCCAGCTTGAGCAGGTCGTTCACTGCGATCACCCTCGGGAGACCAGTTGCTGGCCGCCGTCGATGTCGTACGTCGCGCCGGTCAGCGCCGTGTTGGTCATGATGTGCACGGCGAGCGCGGCGACGTCGGCCGGCCCCACCACGCGCCCGATGGGGAGCGTCGCGCGGAGCTGGTCGCGGCGCGCTTCGAGGTCGTCGCCGAGCAGCGACGCGGACAGCGGCGTGTCGACGAAGCCGGCGGCGATGAGGTTGACCCTGACCGGCGCCACTTCGACCGCCAGGTTGGCGATCAGGGCGGGCAGCGCGGCGGTGCCCGCCGCAATAAGCGACAGGCCGGGTCCCCGTCTGCGGCCGCCGGTGCCGCCCATGAACACCAGCGTGCCGCCGGGCCGCACCCGGCCGACGGCGTGCTGCGCGACGGCAACGGCCAGCCACAGATGCTCGTCGAAATCGCGGTGCGCCCGCTCGCGGTCCAGGTCGGCCAGGCGCGCGTAGTACGGGCCGCCGCCCGTGACCATCACGTGGTCGATCGCCTCGGGCAGGTCGCCGAAGAACCGGTCGAGGGCGGCCGGATCGGTGGCGTCGAAGGCCGCACTACGCAGCGCGCCGAGTTCGGCCGCGGCCCGCTCGAGGCGATCGGGATTGCGGCCGGTCAGGACAACGCTGGCGCCCTCGGCGCGGGCTCGGCGGGCTGTTTCGAGCCCGATGCCGGCGCTGCCGCCGATCACGACGACGGTCTGCCCGGGCAGCCCGGGTTCGCGCTGGATGGCAGGGACGGCGGATGCGGTGGTCATGATTCCTCCAGTGGCTGGTGCCGGATCACGGTGTCGCGACCGGGTCTGGGACAGGCAAGGCACAACCGTCGTGCGGCGCCCACCGCGCTAGCCGGGGAGCGGTCGCGCGGCGATCCGTGACGAACAGTCCGGCGATGAGCGCGGCTCCTGCGCATAGCCCGCCCATGACGATCATCGCAGGCTGGTAGCCATGGGCGAGCGCGTGGCCGAGACTGCGCCCGCCGCGCTGGCCCCGATCAGCGCGGGCACCAGAGCGATCGCGATGACCCCGCCGATCCGCGAAGCGGCGTCGTTGATGCCAGAGGCCTCACCAAGGTCGGCGTCGCGGACGGCGGCCAGCACCGCCGCGGTCAGCGGAGTCACGGCCACGCCGATCCCGAGGCCCCAGAGCAGGGTGGCAGGCAGGATCGTCCCGACATAGCTTGCGCCGGAGTGAACTCCGGACAGCCAGAAGAACGCCGCCCCCACGGCCAGGATCCCCGAGGTCATCAGCCATCGCGGGCCGAAGCGCGAGACCAGGGCCCCGCTGAGCGGTGAGATGACGAGGAAGACCGCCGACTCCGGGATCAGGGCGGCCCCGGCTTGAGCGGCCGAGTAGCCCAACTGCAGCTCACACTGCAGGACGAGCAGGTAACTCGCGGCGCTGAGGGCGCCGTAGAGCAACACCGTCGTCACGTTGATCGCGTCGAACTGGCGCGATGCGAACAGCGAGAGCCGGAGCATCGGAGCGCGCAGGCGTCGCTCGACCGGCACCAGCGCGACGACTCCGACGGCCGCCGTGATCAGGACCGGGGGGCTCAGCCAGCCGGACGCCGGACCAGCGGTCAGCGCGTAGATCACGCCACCAAGGCCGACCACGGCCAGCAGGCCCCCGCGGACGTCCAGCGAAAGCAGGCCGCGCGCCTTGCTGATCTCCGGGACGCGCCGGAGCGCGAGCAGGCTGGCCAGGATCAGCGGAGGGTTGAGCAGGAACACGTATCTCCACGATGCGTGGTCGACCAGCCATCCGCCGGCGTACGGACCGACTGTGGTCCCGAGCGTCTCAAGTCCCGCCCAGATCCCGATGCCACGCGCACGATCAGCGTCACACAGCGTGCCGTTGAGCAGCGCGAGGCTGCTCGGAACGACCAACCCGCCGCCGACCCCCTGGACGACTCGCGCCGCGATCAGGAGGCCGACCGACGGTGCGACCGCGCACAAGACCGAGGACACGAGCATCACGAGTAGCCCCACGACCAGCACGCGTCGCCGCCCGAAGCGATCGGCAAGAGCTCCGGACAGCAGCAGCAGCAGCGCGGCCACCGTGACGAGATAACTCGTCAGGATCCATTGCAGGGCCGTGACTCGGGGGTGGACCTACATCGGAACCGGATCGCACGTTAAGCGGTTCGGGGAGGTCAGCGGGGTGTCCGGGCGCGGGCGGGCGGGGCCCTTAGCGTGCGTTCCGGTTCGGCCGGAGCCCGCGTGTGATCGTGGGCGGGGCGGGGAATCGCCTGGCAGGGTGGCGCTGGGTGATGGTGATCTTCGTGTCCGGAAGTCCTCAGTAACGGACAAGATCAAAGCGCGGGTCATCGGCCCGGGGGAATGAACGCTATGTAACGGTCTGGTCGCTTACTGGCCGGGTTGTGGTGGTCTGGTCCTACGGTTGGGCCGTGCCGGTGGAGTTTCTCAGTGACCAGGAAGCGGCGGGCTTTGGCCGTTATGGCGGCTCGGTGTCGCAGGCGGACCTGGAGCGGTTCTTCTACCTGGATGACGCCGATCGCAAGCGGGTGGCCGGGCAGCGGGAAGATCACAACCGGCTCGGGTTCAGCGTCCAGCTCGCCACGGTGCGCTATATCGGCAGGTTTCTGGCGGATCCGCTGGATGGGGTGCCGGCCGAGGTCATCGACTTCCTGGCCGGGCAGCTC
>WNFC01000455.1_pt1 | contig 52240 bp, 47 predicted proteins | sample 5400541 | NCBI WGS metagenome assembly WNFC01 (sample SAMN13153342, study PRJNA577476) | soil metagenome | isolation source: 120 cm saprolite under Douglas fir tree site 2 hole 2 replicate 1 | place: USA:California | collected 2015-04-18
CGCTGGTCGATCTCTGCAACGCGGTGTCGCTCGCCTTCGCGCTACCGGTGGCGGTCCTCGACCTCGCCGGGGTCGATTCGCATCTGGAGGTCCGGCACGCCGCGGGCGGCGAGGAGCACACGGGCTTCAGCGGGGAGACCGAGCGCGTGGAGCCGGGCGAGGTGATCTTCGCCGACGCGGCCAACCACGCCCATGCGCGCCGCTGGACGTTCCGGCAGAGCCGGCGCTCGACCGTGTCGGCCGAGACGCGCGACGTGCTGATCGTCGCCGAGGGCCTCCACGCGGCCGCGGGCGCCGACGTGCCCGCCCTGATCGACGCCCTCGCCGGCAGTCTCGAAGGTCTCTGGGGCGCTCCGCGCCACCGCGCCGTGCTCAGCGCGGCCGCGCCGCGACTCGAGTTCGAGGCCTGAGCACACTTCCGCCGACCGTCCCCAGCGTCCGCTCTGTGGTGGCCCTCGCCCTGCCCGCCGCGGCGGCCGTCGCGGTGTTCGGCAGCCTCTACGGCGCCGCGGCGCGCGGGTTCCTCGGGGTGCCGCTGACGCTGGCCTCGTCGCTCCTCGTCTACTCGGGCGCGCTCCAGTTCGCGATAGTGGCCCTGCTGGGCGCCGGCGCCACCACCCTGCCCCTCCTGCTGACCGCGGGCGTGCTCAACCTCCGCCACCTGGTGCTCGGCGCCGCCCTCCGCTCCCGCTTCGAGAGCGGGCCGCTGCGACGAGCGCTGCTCGCGTTCTTCCTGGTGGACGAGACCTTCGGGTTCGCCATCGCGGCTGGCAACGCCGCGGAGCCGCGGGCGGTGGGCGCGGCCACCGAGCGCACGCTGCTCTACTCCGGGCTGACGCTTTATGTCGCGTGGCTCATGGGCACGGTCGTCGGCGTACTGGGCGGCGGGCTCGCGGCCGTCGAGAGCCTGGCCGGCGCGATCTTCCCCGTCCTCTTCATCGGCCTGGCCTCGCTCGCGGCGACCCGGCGCTCCCACGTGGTGCGCGCCCTCGCCGCCGCCCTCCTCACCGCCGCGGTCGCCCTGCTGCTGCCGGACCTGCGCATGCTCGCGCCGGTCGTCGCGGGGGTGGTGGTGGCCCTGCCGGGAGGGAACCGGTGAGCCCGCTGGTCCTGGTCGCGATCGCGCTGATGACGTACCTCAGCCGGGCCGCCGCGGTGGTGCTGCTCCCCCGCCCCAGCCCGCGCTTTGAGACCATCCTCTCGCGCATCCCGGCCCCGATCTTCGCGAGCCTCGCGACCGCCACGCTCCTCGGCGACGGCGGCGCGCCGGTGGACGGCCCGACCCTGGCGGCCGCGGCGGGCGCGCTCCTGCTCAGCCCCGCGCGCTCCCTGCTGCTCTGCCTGATCGGCGGCGCGACGGGCTACGCGGCGGGCGTCCTGCTCGGCTGACGCACGCTCGCGCCGGGCCGTTCACCGGTTGGACGGCCAGGCGCCCATGACCTGCCGGAGGATCGCGAGCTCGCCGATGTGGTAGGTGTTGTGCTCGGCGACGATCAGCAGCTCCCGGACATACGTGTGCTGGGGCGCGTAGGGCAGCGGCGCGCCCAGGGCCGCGCGGGAGCTAGCCGCGATCTTCTCGAGCGCGGCGCGATCCTTCCGGAACTGGGCCACCGTCTTCTTCCAGGCCTTGGCGTCCGCCTTCGCCTCCGGCTTGGGCCAGTAGTCGTCCGGCCACGTCTGGTGGCGGTAGTGCTCATCCTTGATGTAGTCGAGGATGTCGCGCTGGGCGATCCGCATGTGCTCGATGAGATGCCAGGGCGTGTACGGCACGTTCGGCGGGCGGGTATTGACGTGCTTGATCGGGAAATCGGCCACCACGTCGTCGAAGGTCATGTACGACGGGCCGTGGACCAGGTTCCGCACCTCGGCGCGCACCGCGTCTTTCTTCATCGGGCTCTCCGGTGGCTCACGAGGGCCCCCTTCATCATGGCCAAGTAGGCCAGGTCGGGACGGACGGGAACGCCTTCAGCGCCTCCTTGAAGGCCATCCAGAGGACCAACTGCTTTCCCCAGCCCGGCCCGATCAAATGCGGGCCCGAGATCCCGAGCTGCTTCGCGGCCACCTTGGACGCCTCGTGGATGTCATCCATCGTCTGGAAATGGCCGTCGGCCTGGCGGCGGCTCAGGATCGGCATGGGAGTCGGCTGGGCCGCCGAGAAGCCGAGCAGATACTCGTGCCCATCGCTGCCCTGGAAGAGAATCCCCTTCACGGTTCCCTGTGCTTTCATCGCTCCACCCCCGAGTGAAACACTACGCGCGGGACGCGGCGGTTGACAAGGTCGCATCGGGGTCTAGACTCACGCCAGAGGAGGCCGCCCGACCATGACGACCCGGAACCCCTACGCCTTCCACGTCCGCCCCGACATGCGCCAGGGCCTCGCTTCCGAGGTGCCCTTGCCGACTCGCCTGGTCTCCAACGAGGAGTTCCCGCCGCTGCCGCAGACGGCAGCGCAGCGCCGGGTCGAGGACCGCATCCTCGCCGAGGCCGCGCGACTGGCGCCCCGGCTCGGGCTCCACCGGCGCGACTTCCTCCGCACGAGCGGCGGGATGGCCACGTCGCTGCTGGCCATGAACGCGGTGTTCGGGCGCTTCTTCGACGTGCTGCCGGTGGAGGCCGCCGAGCCCTCCGCGTTCCGGGAGCGCAAGGGCGACGCGTTCTTCATCTTCGACGTGCAGCTCCACTATGTCGGCGCGGGCTACGACCCGAACAATGACGAGGCGGCGCGCAAGGGCGTCACGAAGATGGGGCTGCTCGGGCTGCGGCGGAACTCGCGGCGCCTCAACCCGACGCTGGCCGGAGACCAAGGCACCCTCGCCGACCTCGCCTGGTCCAATATGGTCAAGGAAGTGTTCTTCGACAGCGAGACCGATATCGGCCTGATCTCCACGCCGCCGGGTCCGTATCCGCAAGAGGCCGTCGTGCCTCCGAAGGAGATGACCCACATCCGCGACGAGATCAACCGGGTCACCCAGTCGCGCCGGATGCTGGCCCACGGGCTCATCACGCCCCAGCTCGGCCAGGCCGATCTGGACTTCATGAACGAGCAGGCCGCGGTGCTGAAGGTGGACGCCTGGAAGGGCTACACCGGCGCCGCGCCCAAGGGCTTCGACCGGGGCTGGTTCGTGGACGACGAGAAGATCGCCTACCCGATGCTCGAGCGGGCCCGCAAGCTCGGCGTCAAGCGGATCTGCCTGCACAAGGGCCTGCCGCTCGGCCCCGTCGCCGACTACAACCATCCGCGCGACGTGATCAAGGCCGCGCGGGACTTCCCGGACCTCGACTTCCTCCTCTATCACGCCGGCCTGCTCACCGTCCCGCGCACCGCGGCCGCCGACGTGCCGTGGACCACCGAGTTCTGCCAGATGAAGAAGAAGGAGCCGGCACTCACGAACATCTACATGGAGCTCGGCTCCACCTTCGGCCAGCTCGCCACCACCAACCCGACCGCGTGCGCGCATCTCCTGGGCCAGGTGATCGACGCCTTCGGCGCGGACCACGTGCTCTGGGGCACCGATTCCATCTGGTACGGAACTCCTCAATGGCAGATCGAGGCCTTCCGCCGCTTCGAGATCCCGCAGGCCCTGATCGACGCCCACGGCTACAAGCCGCTCACCCAAGGACTACCTGACCCGCATGAAGATGACGTATCTCGACGAGGGCCCCGCCCCCAGCCACCGCTTCTACGGCTGGGTAGCCGGCTAGCTCTCCACCCTCTCCCCTCTGGGGAGAGGGCAGGGTGAGGGGTCAGTCTTAGACGTAGACGCGCGGCACCCGCGTGTTGATATTGGTCAACACCTCGTAGGGGATGGTGCCGGCCCATTCGGCCAGGTGCTCGCAGGTGATCAGCTCGTCACCGTCGGCGCCGAGCAGGGTGACCACGTCGTCGTTGTAGGCGGTCTCCCACTCGATGTTCACCATGATCTGCACGTGGGCCACGTTGGAGAGCGCGCGGAAGTAGCCGTCGCCGTAGCCCACCGGGACCGTGACCACCCGCACCGGGTGGTCGGACTGCCACGTGGAGCCGTAGCTCACCGGATGCCCGGGCGGGACGACCTTGAAGTAGACCACGCGCGAGCGCAACGATAGCGCCGGGCGCACCGCGATCGTCTTCCGCACCTCGATCGACGGGTAGACGCCGTAGAGCAGGATGCCCGGCCGCACCAGGTCGAGGTAGCTCTCGCGGAGCTGGAGCACCGCGCCGGAGTTGGCCATGTGGCGCACCGGCGGCGGCACGCCCTGCTTGTCGTACCACTCGAGCACCTCGAGGAAGCGCGCGAGCTGCAGCCGCGCCGAGGCCAGATCCAGGGCGTCCGCGTTGGCGAAGTGGGAGTAGATGCCCTCCACCTGCACGCGCCGGCAGTCCGCCGCCCGCTCGAGGAGCCCGCGCGCGTTGTAGTAGTGGACGCCGATCCGCTCCATGCCCGTGTCGATCTTGAGGTGCACGGTCGCGGTGACGCCCAGCCGGCCGGCGATCTCGTCGACCTGTTTGAGCTTGTCGATGGACGACGCGGTCAGCGTGAGCCCGTGGCGCAGGAAGATCGGGATCTGGTCGCCGAAGATGCCGCCCATGACCAGGATGGGCACGGTGACGCCGGCCTCGCGCAGCGCCACCGCCTCTTCCAGGAACGCCACGCCCAGCGACCGGGCCCCGAGCGCGACCAGGTGCCCGGCCACGGGCACGAGCCCGTGGCCGTAGGCATTGGCCTTCACGATCGGCATCACCGCGGCCGGCGCGACCGCCGCCTGGATCGCGCGGAAGTTCTCCGCGAGACGGGCGAGGCTGACCTCGACGACCGTCGGCCGCAGCGAGCGGGTGTCCACCTCTACCTGGGTACCATGCCCGTGAAGCGGGGCATGACCTCCTTGGCGAGCAGCTCCATCGAGTGGTGCCAGGCCTTGGGGTTCTCGTTGTAGTCGAAGCAGAACACGAGCAGCGTGCCGAAGCCGCCGACTTCCTCGTAGAGACGGTTGAGCTTGTCGGACACGGTGGCGGGCGAACCGATGAGCCAGTTGTGCTTGGCGCAGTACTCCGGGGTCACGTCCGAGTCGGGCACCGAGGCATCGTGCTTGAGGTACTCGGTGAAGCCGAAGGCGGCCAGCAGCGGCAGGAAGTACTCGGTCATCATGCGGCCCATCATGCCGCCCGCGGAGAGGCGCAGCGCCTCCGCGTCGGTGTCGGCCACGAAGACCTCGCGGACCATCCGCCAGTCCGAGCGCTTGGGCGTGCGCTTCGTGCGCGCCGCACCCTCCTCCACCGCGTCCCAGTGGCTCGACACGTAGCCCGGGTTCAGGTTGAGGCTCATCGGCCAGAACCCGCGCTCGCCCGCCAGCTTGAGCGTGTCCGAGCCCTTGCTGAGCCCGGCGACGCCGATCGGCGGGTGCGGCTTCTGGAACGGGTAGATGTGCGGCTTGAGCGTGTTGAACATCGTCCCGGTCTTGGTGACGTGCCAGAACTTGCCCTTGTAGTCGAACTCGGGCTCGTCGCTCCAGAGGCGCAGGATGATGTCGAGCGACTCGCGCGTCATCTCCCGGTTCTGCCCCGACATGCCGTCCACGTTGAACATGGACCAGTCGCTCGGCAGCCCGCTCGCGGCCACCCCGAAGTTGAGCCGGCCCTGGGCCAGGTGGTCGAGCATGGCCACCCGGTTGGCCAGCTCGGCCGGGTGGTGGTACGGCATCAGGAAGCCGCCGGGCCCGATGCGCATGCGCTTGGTCTGGAGCAGCGCCTGGGCCACCAGCAGGTCCGGTGAGGGGTGCGGCTCCCAGGGCGCGGTGTGGTGCTCGCCGATCCAGGCCTCGCTGAAGCCCAGCTCATCCGCCCAGCGGAGCTGCTGGAGATCCCACTGGTGCCCGTCGAAGAGCTTCCGCTCGGGCGGGTGCGACGGCATCGTGAAGAGCCCATAGTCCATGACGAGCCTCCTTACAGGTCGCGCTCGAAGGGATAGAGCGGCCGCCGGCGGTTCCGGTAGGTGAAGAGCCGCAGGTCGGAGCTGGTCACGCCGTCACCGTCGCAGAGGACGATGTGCCGGGCGATCGGCTCGAAGCCGGCCCGGAAGTGCTGGCGTGACTTGATCAGCACGTACTTCTTGCGGCGCGGGTCGATGCCGCAGTGGGTGAAGACCCCGGTATCGAACGGCTCGCTGCGGCCCTCCGAGACCACGATCTGCATGGCCCCGGTGTCGAGCACCGCGGTCCGGCCCATGCGCACGCGCGTGCCGGTGGCCATCGGCCCGGTGACGGTGAACTGCCCGTCGGTGATGCGGGTGACCTTGCCGGTCAGGTTGAGCGGCTTGCCGGTCAGGTTGATCTGCGGCATGTCGATGCGGCCGCCCAGCGGCAGCGTGACGCCGGCCGCGGTGCCCGCCTCCACGAGGCGCCGCACGCCCGCCGGATCGCAGATGGGCCCGGCCACCACGTCGGTCAGCCCCTGGCGCATGACCTCCTCGATCACGCTCATCACGTCCTGGGTGCCGCCGGAGGCGGTGTTGTCGCCGTGATCTACCAAAACGATTGGTCCATCGCCTAGCGAGCGGGCGTGGGCGACCTGGCCGGCCAGCGGGGCGCCGTTATAGAGGAAGTCCGGCCGCCGATCCCAGGCCATCGCGAGCAGCCGGTCTCGAAGGGCTAGACCCGCGTCGGTCCGGCGATCGCAGACGATGACCGCGGAGAGCGAGATGTGCGGGATGTCGGAGTGCGGGAACCCGCCGAACACGGAGGCGTTGAGCACCGCGCCCGAGGCCTCCGCGGCCATCGCCATGTCCATCACGTCCTTCATGGGCTGGCGCGACGGAGTGTGGACCAGCGTGCTGGTCATCATGGGCCGCGAGCCCCAGACCATCACCGGCTCGATCTCCCCGCGCAGCGCCCGCAGCATGGTCCGCCCGGCGCGCTGGCCGGTCTCGCCCATGTCCACGTGCGGGTAGGTGCAGTAGCCGGCGATGACATTGGCGTTGTCCACCATGGCCGCGGTCATGTGCGAATGGAAGTCGAGCCCCACCGCGATCGGCACCGTCGGCGCCACCGCGCGGATCCGGCGCAGTAGCTCGCCCTCGCCGTCGTCCACGTGCGCGGCCACCATCGCCCCGTGGAGCGCCAGGAACACCGCGTCGCAGCCGCCGCGGACGGCGCCCACGATGGCCTCGACCATGTCCTCGTAGGCCGCCGGCTCGACGTAGCCGGACGGGTGCGCCCCACCCGCCACCGGCAGGACGATCTCGGCCCCCGCCTGCTCGGCCACGTGGAGGAAGCCGCCGAGCTGGGTATTGGTGTCCTTGAACTCCGCGATCGCGGCCTCGCCCTGGAGCGGCCGGAACGACGAAAGTGGGGTGGGCACCGGCGAAAAGGTATTGGTCTCGTGCATCATCATCGCGAGGACGAGCTTGAGGCGGGCCATGCCGGGAGCATACTATCGCCCGAGGGATGACGCACCTGTACTTCACCGGCTTCGACTGCCTCGGGTGCCGCACGGCCTATGCGCCGGACCAGGATCTGCTCCTCTGCCCGCGCTGCCACCACCTGCTCGAAGCCCGCTACGATCTGGCCCGCTTCGGCCGCGAGGTGGACCGCGACGCGCTCGCCCGGCGCCCCGCCGGCGTCTGGCGCTGGCGGGAGCTGCTGCCCGTGCTCGATCCGACCCGCATCGTGACGCTGGGCGAGGGCGGCACCCCATTCTTACGTTCGGAGCGCCTCGCCCGCGCCTGTGGGGTGCGCGAGCTCTGGCTCAAGTCCGACGCCGCCAATCCGACAGGCTCGCTCAAGGATCGCTCGATCACGGTGTCCGCGACCAAGGCGATGGAGTTCGGCTACGACGTGCTCTCCTGCGACTCCACCGGCAACAAGGCCTCGTCTACCGCCGCCTATGCCGCGCGCGCCGGGCTCCGCAGCGTGGTGTTCTGCCCGAAGGACACGCCGGTCCCGAAGATGGCGCAGGCAGTCTTCTTCGGGGCCCGGCTCATCCGCGTGGACGGCCACTACTCGCAGATCAACGCCATGTACCGGAAGCTGATCGGCAGCGGCCGGGTCAAGTGGTACGACTGCGGCACCGACAATCCGTTCCGCTACGAGGGCAAGAAGACCTACGCGTACGAGATCGCCCAGGACCTCGGCTGGCGCGTCCCCGACCGGGTGCTGCATCCCTGTGCCGGGGGCATGTCGCTCGTGAAGACGTGGAAGGGCTTCAACGAGCTGCGGACGCTCGGATGGATTGACGGGCTCCCCAAGATGACCGCGGTGCAGGCCGCGCGCTGCGCGCCCATCGTGGAATCGTGGAAGAAGGGCCTCCCGCGCGTGGAGCCGGTCGAGAAGCAGCCCACGATCGCGAGCGCGGTGGCCGCGGCCGACCCGGGGCTGCTGGGCGACCAGACGCTCGCGGCCGTCCGGGCCTCCGATGGCGACGGGCTCGCGGTGGAGGAGGCGGAGATCCTCGAGGCGGTGCGCCTGCTCGCCCAGGAGGGGCTCATGATCGAGCCCAGCGGCGCGGTCACCGTCGCGGCGGTCCGCCGCGGCGTGCAGGACGGCCTCATCGACCGCGGCGAGTCGGTGGTCTGCGTGCTCACCGGGTCCGGTTTCAAGGACTTCGACCGCATCCTGGACCTGGTGGAGATTCCCCGGCAGATCGTGTCCGGGTACGAGGCCATGCTCGCCGAGGCGGAGCGGATCTGACGCCAGTGCCGGACGCGAGGCGGATCGAGAAGAAGCTCGCCAAGCTGGGGCTCGAGCTGCCGCAGCAACCGGTGCCGGTCGGCAACTACCTGCCCGCCGCGCGAGTGGGCAATCTGGTCTTCACCTCCGGGCAGACCGCCCGGATCGACGGGGAACGCCGCTACGTGGGCGTGGTCGGCCAGGAGGTGAGCCAGGCGGACGCCTACCTCTCGGCGCGCGACGCGACGCTGAACTGCCTGGCCTGCGTGAAGCAGGCGGTCGGCTCGCTCGACCGGGTGAAGCGCGTGGTCAAGGTCGTGGGCTTTGTGAACGCCGGGCGCGACTTCGCCACCCAGCCCGCGGCCATCAACGGCGCGTCCGATCTGCTCGAGGAACTCTTCGGCGAGGCCGGGCGTCACGCCCGCAGCGCGGTCGGCCTCTCCTCGCTGCCGTCCAATGTCTCGGTCGAGGTGGAGCTGATCGTGGAGGTGAGATAGATGCGCGCCACCGTGATGCGGAACAAGCGACTCGTCGTCACCGACCTGCCCCAGCCCGAGCCGGGTCCCGGCGAGGTGATGGTCAAGACGCTGGCCTGCGGCATCTGCGGCTCCGATCTCCACGCGCTCCGACACGCCGAGCAGTTCGTGGAGGCTTCACGCCGCGCGGGCAGCGTCTTCACGATGGATCTCACGCGCGACGTGGTGATGGGCCACGAGTTCTGCGCGGAGATCGTCGAGTACGGGCCGGAGACGACCCGGGTCCTCCGGACCGGCACGCGCGTCTGCTCCCGGCCGAGCCTGATCCGCGCCGACGGCCCGCGCACGGTGGGCTACTCCAACGACACGCCCGGCGGCTACGCCGAGTACATGCGCCTCACCGAGTCGCTCCTGCTCCCGGTGCCGAACGGGCTCGTCACCGAGCACGCCGCGCTCACGGAGCCGATGGCGGTGGGCCTCCACGCGGTGGCCAAGGCCCGCCTCGAGTCCGACGACGCCCCCCTGGTGATCGGCTGCGGCCCGGTGGGCCTGGCCGTGATCGCGGCGCTGCGCCTGCACGGCGCGCGGCCCATCGTGGCCGCGGACTTCTCCGCCCGCCGCCGGGAGCTGGCGACCGCGCTGGGCGCCGACCTCGTGGTGGATCCGACACAGAGCACGCCGTGGCAGAGCTGGCGCGAGGCCGCGGTCTGGCGCGACACGAGCCGCGCACCCGTCCTGCCGCCCTGGATCGCGGGGCCGCCCCGGCGCCCGGCCGTCGTCTTCGAGTGCGTGGGCGTGCCGGGCGTGCTCGATCAGATCATGGCCGCCGCCCCGCGGGGCACGCGGATCATCGTGGTCGGCGTGTGCATGGAGGCCGACACGATCTACCCGATGCTCGGCATCAGCAAGGAGCTGAACCTTCAGTTCGTGCTGGGCTACACCCCGGACGAGTTCGCCGCGACGCTCGACCACATCGCGGAGGGCCGCATCCCGGTCGCCCCGCTCATCACCGGCAAGGTGGGCGTCGAGGGCGTGGCCCGCGCGTTTGAGGCCCTCGCCTCGCCCGAGCGCCACGCCAAGATCCTCGTCGAGCCCTGGCGGGCCTGAGGAGAACCCGTCTCCCCCGCCTCCACCTTCGCGTCGCTCCGGGAGCGGAACTATCGCCTCTACTGGATCGGCCTCGTGTTCTACGTGCTCGGCCACCGCGCCGAGTACGTGACCTTCGCCTGGATGGTCTGGGAAGTCACCCACGACGCGCTCTACCTGGGCTATCTCGGGCTCGCCCAGGGCGTCCCGCTGGTCGTCTTCCAGCTCTGGGGCGGCGTGCTCGCCGATCGCGTGAACCGGCTGCGCCTGCTCCTCGCCACCCAGGTGCTCACGACCGCGACCCTGGTGGCCGCCTTCGCGCTGTCCGCGCTCGGGCTGATCCGCGTCGAGCACCTCCTGGCCCTCGCCGCGCTCAGCAATACCTTTCGCGCCTTCGACGAGCCGACCCGGATGTCCATGGTGCCGCAGATGGTCGGGCGGGAGCGGCTGCCCAACGCGATCGCGCTCGGCTCGATCCCCTGGCAGGCCGGCCGTATGATCGGGCCCTCCCTCACCGGCATCTTGATCGCGGCCTTCGGCGGCACGGTCGGGCTCGCCATCGCCGCGGTCGCCTCCGGGATGGCGCTCGTGATGTACGCGCGGCTGCGCGTGGACGCGCGATCAGCACCCGTGGCCGGCGGGCACATGGGCGCCCAGCTCATCGAGGGGCTGAGCTTCGTCCGCCACAACTTCGTGTTCGCGGCGCTGATCTGCCTGGCGCTCTTCAACGCGGTCTTCGGCCTCTCCTACGTGACGCTGCTGCCGATCTTCGCGGACGTGTACTTCGAGGCCGGCTCGACCGGCTTCGGCCTGCTCAACGCCGCGCACGGCACGGGTGCGCTCGTCGGCACCCTGATCGTGGCCAGCCTCGCGGCGCGCTTCCGCCACCGCGGGCTCATCATCCTGACGGGCGCGGCGGGCATGGGGCTCGGCCTGGCGATCTTCTCGCAGTCGCCCGGCCTCGGGCTGGCCCTGCCCATGCTGGCCTGCGTCGGCTTCAGCAACACGTTCTATCTGACCCAGGTCAGCACGCATCTCCAGCAGGCGGTGCCCGATCACCTGCGGGGCCGCGTGATGAGCCTCTACGCGCTCTGCTGGAATCTGCTGCCCCTCGGCGGCCTGCTGGGCGGCGTCCTCACGGCGGCGGTGGACGCCCGCTTCGCGGTGCTGGTGGGCGGGGCGATGGTGGCCGCCAACGCGCTCGTCCTCCTCGCGTCGCGGCGGCTCCGGCTGCTATAATCGCGGGCACGCTCATGCCCTCGTCCCCGGTGTTCTACGGCTGGTGGGTCGCCGTCGCCTTCTCCGTCATGGTCTTCGTCTCCGCCGGCGTGCGCCACGCGGTCGGGCCCTTCCTCAAGCCGATGGTGGCCGATCTGGGCGTGGACCGCGGGGCCTTCTCGCTGGTCATCGCGCTCGGCCTCTTCCTCTACGGCGCGTTCATGCCCTGGATCGGCGGCCTCACCGACCGCTTCGGGGCCCGGCGGGTGACCGCGGCGGGCTCGGTGCTCCTGGCCGTCTCCCTGGCGCTGACCGGCTACTGCCAGAACCTCTGGCAGCTCGCGCTGGTCTACGGCGTGCTCGCCTCGCTCGGGCTCGCCTGCACCGGCCCGGTGGTGGCCAACGCGGTGGTCACGCGCTGGTTCGTGCGCCGACGCGGCACCGCGGTGTCCGTGCTCGGCAGCGCGGCGATGACCGGCATGAGCCTGCTGGTGCCGGTGGTGGCGTGGCTCATCGTGGCGTTCGACTGGCGGACCGCCTACATGGTGCTGGGCGCGGCGGTGCTGGTGGGCATGCTCCCGCTCTGCCTCTTCGTGGTACGCGACTCGCCCGAGGAGATGGGGATGCGGCCCGACGGCGACGCGGCGGTGGCGGGGGCGCCCGTGCCGGTCATCACCCGCACCCTCGCGAGCACCGCGCTACGCACGGTGGCCTTCTGGCAGCTCGGCGGCGCGTTCTTCACCTGCGGGTTCTCGATGGCCCTGGTGTCCGCGCACGGCGTGCCGATGCTCACCGACCACGGCTACACCCCGATATTCGCCTCGTGGGTGATCGGCGTGCTCGGCGCCTCGAGCATCGTCTTCACCCTGACCCTGGGCGCGCTGTCGGATCGCTTCGGGGCGCGGCCGGTGCTGGCCGCCATCTACGCCGGGCGCGCCTTCATCTTCGCCGGGCTCTTCCTCATCCGGGACAATCCGGCCGCGATGATCGGGGTGGCCATCGTGGGCGGCATCACGGTAGCCGGCTCCATGTCGATGACCTCGGTGCTCACCGCCGACATCTACGGCCGCTACTCGGTGGGCTCCATCCTCGGTGTGATCTTCCTCGTGCACCAGACCGGCGCGGCGCTCGGCTCCTGGCTGGCGGGCGCCCTCTTCGAGGCGACGGGCGGCTACGGCGTCATGTTCGCCATCGCCTGCGTCCTGCTGGCGGCCGCCGGTCTCGTCAGCCTGCGCGTGGAGCGAGAGCCCCGCATGCTCCGCTGGGCCACGCGCGGCGCCGGCGCCTGACCCGCATCCTCACCCGATAGACCCAAGGAGATCCTGTCATGGCCGAAGTGCTCACGGTGATCGCGAAGATCCGGGCCGCGAAGGGTAAGGGCGACGCGCTGGCCGCGCTGCTGAAGGAGCAGGTGGCCGTCGTGACGAAAGCGGAACCGGGCCTCCTGATCTACCGCCCGCATCGTTCCAGCAAGGACCCCGACCTCTTCATCTTCTACGAGCAGTACAAGGACGACGCCGCCTTCGAGCTGCACCGCAAGGCGCCGTACCTGGCCGCCTACCGGGAGCGCCGCGAGAGGGAAGGCCTGACCGAGGGCCCCGCCGAGGTCGAGATCTACCGCTCGCTGACGGACTAGAGCCCCCTCACCTGCTTCGCCCCCTCACCCTGCCCTCTCCCCCTCCGCGGGGGAGAGGGTGGTCGAAACGACTCCCTCTCCCTCTCCGAGGGAGAGGGCTGGGGTGAGGGTGGAGCTAGCCCTGCTCGGCCGCGAGCTCCTTGGCGAGCGCGTCGGCCAGGCGGGCGTACTGCTCGGTGCGGTTGTAGAGCTGGGCGGAGACGCGGACGAGCCGCCGCGGCGGCGCGGGCCAGCGCATGATCGGCACCTCGATGCCGTGGCCGGCGAAGAGCCGCGCCTGGAGCGGCTCGGGCACCCGCCACCCGGTCTCGGTCGTCACGCTGTCCGGCAGGATCACGCTCGCGAGCGAGCCGATCATCTCGTCCGGGCAGGCCGGCGCCGTCCCGACGGCGGCGCAGAGCAGCCGCCGCGCCTCGAGCGCCAGCGCGCGATTGCGCGCCATCAAGGCGGGCCACCCGCCCGGCACCAGCCCGGCCAGGTAGTCGATCGCCTTCGGCACGGTCAGCCACGCGGTCGGATCCTGGGTGCCGGTCCAGTCGAACTCGAGCCGGAAGCGAGACCGGCCGAGTCGCTCGCCCGTCGCGCCGTGGCTGATGGTCAGCGGGTGGATGTCGGCCTGGCGATCGCGGCGCGCCCAGAGGAAGGCCGAGCCCTTCGGCGTGCACAGCCACTTGTGGCAGTTGGCGCTGTAGTAGGCGGCGCCGAGCGCGCGGAGATCGAGCGGGACCATCCCGGGCGCGTGCGCACCGTCCACCAGCGTCTCCACGCCCCGCCCGCGCAGCTCGGTGACCAGGCGCTCGATGGGCAGGATCAGCCCGGTGGGGCTCGTGATGTGATCCAGCAGGGCCAGGCGCGTGCGCGACGTCACCTGCGCCAGCACCGCGTCCACGACCGCCTGCGGGGACGCCGCCGGAAACGGGATCGTGGCCACGACGACCCGCGCGTCGCTCCGCCGCGCGACGTAGTCCAGCGTGTTCTTGCAGGCCGCGTAGGCGTGATCGGTGGTGAGCAGCTCGTCGCCGGTCTCGAGCGAGAGCGAGCGCAGCACCGCGTTGACCCCCCCGGTGGCATTGGCGACGAACGCGAGATCGTCGGGGTCGGCGCCCACGAAGGCGGCGAGCGCCGCCCGCGCGGTGTCGAGGCGCCCCTCCAGCTCCCGCCCCAGAAACCGCACCGGCTCGGCTTCGAGCTGGGCGCGGAGCGCGCTCTGGTGCTCAAGGATCTCGGTCGGACAGGCCCCGTACGAGCCGTGGTTCAGGAACGCCACGGTGGGATCGAGCGGCCAGAGGGCCGCCCACTGACTTTCGCTCATCGGCATGCTCAGAACCCCGGGGGCGGGCGGAAGCCGCCGACCACGTCGGCGAGGCGGCCCGCCAGATCGATCGGCGTGGCGTCCTCGAGATACGGGCCCATGATCTGGATGCCCACCGGCAGCCCGCCGGGCGTGAGGCCGACCGGCGCGGTCGTCGCGGGCAGACCGGCCAGGGACGCGAAGGAGATCCAGAAGAGGAGATCGGAATACGGTCGCTCGCCACGTGGCGTGGCGAGGACGCGCGTGACCGGAGTCCCGACCTGATCGTGAGGAAACGCGGGCACCAGCGCGGTCGGCAGCAGGAAGGCGTCGTGGGTGCGGAAGTAGGCCTGCCAGACGCCGCGCGCGGCCCGGCGCCGGGTCTCCACGGTCCGCATGTACGCGTCGGACGCGGTGACCGCACGGGCATACCGGGCGAGGTACGAGCCGTCCTGGTTGGCCGCGCGCTGCCGCAGGCCGGGAAGCTGATCCTCGCGCACCGGAGCCGTGAATCGAGCCGCGAGCAGCGTGTAGTAGGCGTCGAACTGCTCCTCCGCGTTCACGCCCGGAGGCCAGCCCTCGGTGAGCTGCGCCCCGGCCTTCCGCAGCGCCTCGATCGTCGCCGCGAGCGCGTCGCCCACCTCCGGGGAGACCGGGCACTGCGGATGGTCGAGCACGTAGCCGATGCGGTAGTCGGCCAGCCGGGCGCCGCGCGCGGGCGGCAGCGACCATCGCCAGGCTCGGGCGTCGTCGCCGTCGGGCCCGCCCAGCACCTCGAGGGCGGCGCGCAGGTCGGCGGCGGAGCGCGCGAGTGGCCCGGCCACCGGCAGCGTCGAGGGCGGAGACGCCGAGATGCCGGGCGGCGGCGGGATGTGGCCGCGCATCGGCACCACGTCGAGCGAGGGCTTGTGGCCGTAGATTCCGCAGAAGTGCGCGGGGATGCGGATCGAGCCGCCGAGGTCGCTGCCGGGCTCGAGATACGTGAGCCCCGCCGCGAGCGCGGCGGCCCCCCCGCCCGTCGAGCCGCCGGGCGTGCGCGTGACATCCCAGGGATTATTGGTCTGGCCGTATACCGCGTTGTAGCTCTGCCAGTCGGCGGCGAAGAGCGGGACGTTCGTCTTGCCCAGGATGACCATGCCCGCGGCCCGGAGCCGCGCCGCCACCGCCGCGTCGCGCGAGGGCACGTGATTCCGCAGCCCGGGCGAGCCCGCGGTCGTCGTCACGCCCGCCACCTCGAAGGTGTCCTTGATCGTGCACGGCACGCCGTGGAACGGGCCCCACCAGTCGCGCCGCGCCCGCGCCTCGTCGGCGGCGCGCGCGCGCTCCACCGCGTCTCCGGCGAGGGCGACGATGGCGTTGAGCTTGCCGTTGTGCTGCTGGATCCGATCCAGCAGCCGTGTCGTCAGCTCGACCGCCGAGACTTGCCCGCTCCGGATCGCCCGGGCCGCGTCCAGGGCCGAGGCGAAGTCGAGATCGGCGGGGGCCGCGCGCGCAGCGCGCACCGGCACCAGCGCGGCGCCCGCGAGGGTGAGGCCTCCCGCGAGAAACGACCGGCGAGTGAGCTCCTCTGTCCTCATCACGTCCCTCCTCTCACGGCGCCTCGTCGCCCGGCGTGGGCATCGTCCGTCCGGTGGACGGCCGGGCCGGGAAACGCGCGAGCGCCGCCTCGTCCAGCTCGATGCCGAGGCCGGGCCGCGTGGGCACCGCGATATGCCCCGCCTTCACCTCGAAGGCGGGGGTGGCGATCTCGCGGCCGCGGGCCTCGAAGTTCACGAAGTACTCGGTGATGAGGAAGTTGGGGATGGCGGCGGAGACGTGCAGGGTGGCGGCCAGGCCCACCGTGGTGCTGTTGTAGTTGTGGGGCGAGACCGTGACCAGCGAGGGCTCGGCCATCTGGGCGATGGCGCGCAGCTCCAGGATGCCGCCGCAGTTGCACACGTCGGGATTGATGATGTCGGCCGCGCGCAGCTCGAAAACGCGCCGGAACTCGGCGCGGGTGTAGAGCTCCTCGCCGGTGACGATCGGGATCGCGATCTGCCGCCGGCACTCCGCGAGCGCCTCCAGGTTCGTGGACGACACCGGCTCCTCGTACCAGAAGGGCCGGAAGCGCTCCATCTCGCGGGCGAGCCGGACCGCGTGCATCGGGGCGAGGCGCCGGTGCACCTCGATCAGCAAATCGACCTCGGCCCCCACCGCCTCGCGCACCGCGGCCACGTTGGCCACCGCCTGCTCCTCGGCCGCGCGCGTGATGTGGGTGCGCCAGGGGCCGGGGAACGGATCGAACTTCAGCGCGCCGAAGCCGCGGCCCACCGTGTCGCGCGCCCGCGCCGCGTACTCCACCGGGGTCTTCGCGCCGCCGTACCAGCCGTTGGCGTAGACCCGCACGCGGTCGCGACACGGGCCACCGAGCAGCTCGTGCACCGGGACGCGATGGCGCTTGCCCGCGATGTCCCAGAGCGCCTGCTCGAGCCCGCTCACCGCGCTCCAGAAATCCATCGCGCCGCGCTTGGCCGCCCAGTCGTGGTAGGCCCAGTGGAGGAAGTGAGTGATGTGGCGGGCGTCGCGGCCCACGAGGTAGCGGCCGATCGCCTCCACGAGCGCCACGATGCTGGTGTCGCGGTCGGCCTGGGTGTAGCACTCGCCCCAGCCGTGCGGACCGCCGTCGGTCTCGACCTTGACGAAGCACAGGTTCTTGCCGCCGCCGAGATCGGCCAGGAACGGGGTGACGCGGCTCACGCGCATGGATCAATGCTCCGGCCGAGATCCTATCAGAATCGGGACGGGCCGAGCGGGCGTGATACGATTCCTCCCGGTCCTCGACCGCTCATGCACGCCCTGACAGAGACGTCACGGCGCGGCTCGGTCCGCGTCAAGCTGATGGCCACGCTGTTCGTGGCCCAGGTCTGCGGCAGCACCGGCCACGCCATCGGCCTGGCGGTCGGCAGCATCATGGCGGCCAGCATCACCGGCACCAATACCTGGTCGGGCGTGCCGATCGCGGTGGGCGCGCTCGGCACCGCGCTGGCGAGCTGGCCGCTGGCCCGCCTGATGGCGCGCTCGGGCCGCCGCCCGGGCCTGGCCCTCGGCTATGGGCTCGCGGTGATCGGCGCCGTGCTCGGCCTGCTGGGCGTGGCCGGCCGCAGCTTCACGCTCATGCTCATCGGGATGGCGCTCTTCGGCGTCGCGAGCACGTCCAACCTGCTCGCCCGCTACGCGGCGGCCGACGTGAGCCCCCCCGCCCAGCGCGGCCGCGCGATGGGCTTGATCGTCTGGGGCTCCACCGTGGGCTCGATCATCGGTCCCAACCTGATGGCCCCCGCGCTCTCCCTGAGCGCGCTGCTCTCCGTCCCGGCGACCGCGAGCGCGTTTCTCGTGAGCGTGGCGGGCTACGGAGTGGCCGCGCTCCTGACCGTCTGCTTCTTGCGGCCGGATCCGCTCGCCATCGCCCGCCAGGAGCAGGCGACCGCCGACGCGGGTCGGCCCGCCGGCGCCGCGCGCACGCTGACCGCGATCCTCGCGGACGTGCGCGTGCAGATCGCGCTCGCCACTCTGTCGATCAGCCAGTTCGTGATGATCAGCACCACCTCCACCTCGCCGCTCTATCTCCACGACCAGGGCCACGCGGTCGGGACCATCGGGCTCGCGGTCTCGCTCCACCTGGCCGGCATGTACGTGGCCTCGCCCCTCTCCGGCTGGCTCGCCGATCGCTTCGGCCGGCTGCCCGTGATCGCCGCGGGCGCGTTGCTGCTGATCGTCGCGGTGGGCCTGGCCGGGCTGGCCCCGGGCACCGAGGCGGGGCCGGTCATCCTCGCCCTCTTCCTGAACGGCGTCGGCTGGAACCTCGCGTTCGTCTCCGGCAGCGCGCTGCTCACCGACGCGCTCGCCCCGTCCGAGCGCGCCTCCGTGCAGGGCTTCGCCGATCTCCTCATGGGGCTGATGGGCGCCATCGGCTCCGCGGCCGGCGGGATGATCCTGGGCCTCTGGGGCTTCGCCATCCTGAACGTGGTGGGCGCGGTGCTGGTCCTGGGCCCGCTCGCGGTCACCTGGCTGCGCCGGCCCGCCCTCGCCTCCTTCTCGAGCCGGAGCTGATGCTCCGGCTGCTCCCCGATCTCCGCTACCTCGGCGCCGGCACGCTGCTGAGCTCGATCGGCATGATGGGCGAGGCCGTCGTGCTCGGCTGGCTCGCGCTCGAGCTGACCGACTCGCCCTTCCTGGTCGGCGCCGCGATGGGCGCGCGCGCCCTGCCCCTCTTCTTCGTGGGCGTGCCCGCCGGCGTGATCGCGGACCGGCTCCCGCGCCAGCGCCTGCTCGCCGCCACCGGCGCGGGCCAGGCGCTCACCACCGGAGCGATGGGCGTGCTGGTGCTGACCGGCGCGGTGAGCCTCGCCCAGCTCATCCTGCTCACCTTCGTGGCCGGCATCCTGCGCGGCCTCGAGCACGCGGCGCGCCAGAGCTACGCCCACGACGTGGTGGGCGCCGCCGGCCTCGTGAGCGGCCTCGCCATCCTGGGCGTGGCCATGCGCGCGGGCTGGCTGCTGGGCTCGCTCGGCGCGGGCACCATCATCGCGCGCTACGGCTCGGGCCACGCCTACCTCTTCGTCGCCGCCGCCTACCTGGCCGGCGCGGTCGCCATGCTCCCGGCCCGCGCAGTGGCGCCGGCCGCCCCGTCCGGATCCGATTCGATATGGCAGGGCATCACGAGCTTCGTCAACGCGGTGAACCGCGACCGGATGTTGCTGGTCCTGATGATGCTCACCGCCGGCGCCGAGGTACTGGGCTTCGCGCACCAGGCGCTCTTGCCGAGCCTCGCCCGCGACGTGCTCCACACCGGGCCCGAGGGGCTCGGCGCCCTGAACGCGGCGCGCTCGGTGGGCGGCATCCTCGCGCTGCTCGCCTCCATGCGCGGCTTCACCGCGGGCGGCGGCGCGCTCTTCGTGGCGGTGCTGATGTCCTTCGGCGGGAGCCTGATCGCCCTCGGGGTGGCGCCCTACGTCGTCGGCTTCGTCGGCGTGGCGCTTCTGGTGCTCCTCGCCAACGCGGCGGGGGCCCTGGCGGACCTGTTCGCCCAGAGCCTGCTCCAGCTCCGGGTGCCCGCGCACCTGCGCGGGCACGCCGGCGGCGCCTGGGTGGTGGCCATCGGCCTGGCCCCGCTCGGCCAGATCCAGATGGGCGCGCTCGCCTCGCTGTTCGGCGTCAGCGCGGCGCTGGGCGCGAGCGGCCTCGGCCTCGTCGCCCTCGCGGGCGCCACCGCGCTGCTCTACCCCCGGCTGCGCGCGCTCTGAGGGGATCGACCCGCCGACCCGGTTGCCGGCGCGCGGACCCGCTGGTACGCTCTGGGACCATGACGCGCATGCGAGACGGCAGTGACGGACCGGGTCCGAGCACTTCCGAGATGGCGAGGGACATCGTGGTCGCCCTCGTGCAGTCCGGCAAGATCCACCTCGACCCCGATGCGAGGAAGCAGGGCGAGTGGCTCGGCAATCTCTTCAAGGCGCTTCACCAGAAGATCGTGGTGGAGGGCGCCATCGAGTTGCTCGTCGAGGATCAGCTCAAGAACTTCAACCTCGACGACCTCCGCCAGCTGCGCGAGCTGCTCGACGCGGAGATCGCCGCGCGCAGCTGAGGCGTCACCGAAGCGACTCAGCGCGCCGTCGTCCCGCGCGCCCCCGCCTCGCGCGCGTAGAGCCTGAGGACCGCGACCGCGAGGGCCATGATCACGGGCCCCGCGATCAGGCCGATCAGGCCCATCACCTCGAGCCCGCCGAAGAGCGCGAGGAAGGTCATGATCACGGGCATCCCCTCGTCGCCCACCAGGCGCGGCCGGATCACGTAATCGCTGAAGCCGACGACCACCAGCGCGCCCCACAACAGCTCCACCAGCCCCATGGTCGGGCTTCCGACCGCGAAGAGGTAGACGCCCGCGGGGACCCAGATCAGCAGCGTGCCCACCGCGGGGACCAGCGAGGCGATCGCGGTGGCCACCGCGAGGAACAGGGGCTGCGGCACGCCGGTGATCCAGTAGCCCAGGCCGGCGAGAGCGCCCTGGACGAGACCGGTGACGATCGTGCCGGACAGCGTCACGCGCCCGACCCGCCGGAACTCCTCCAGCAGCGCGCGGGTGTACTCCGGGCGCAGCGGGGAGACGCGCTCCAGCGTCGCGACGATGCGCGCCCAGTGGCGGAGGATCGCGTGCATGGCGAGCAGGGCGAAGAAGAAGCCGAGCAGGGTCATGAAGGTGACCGAGGCCACCGTGCCCGCGGCCGCCGCCGAGCCGGAGGCGATCTCGGCGGCCGCGCCCTGGAGGCGCTCGGTCAGCTTCTCGCTGGAGAGGCCGAAGCGGCCGACCCAGCTGGTGGCCGCGTCGACCCAGCCGATGAGCGTCCCGCCCGGCTTGAGCCCCTCGCGCGCCGCCGCGGCCAGCGCCACCGCCTGGGTCACGAAGAGCGACACGAAGCCCGCCGCGCCGCCCACGATGACGAGCCCCGTCGCGAGCACCGTCGTCACCGAGGCAAGCAGGGGGCGCCGGCTCCAGTGCGCCAGGCGCTCGTACACCGGCTGGAGCGTGAAGGCCATCAGCGCGCCCAGCAGGAGGCCGGTGGCGAAGAGATGCGAGAGCCAGGCGATGACCAGCAGGGCGGCGGCGGCGAGCCAGGCAAGGGCCCGGCCCGGCGTCCCGCGGGTCGGCTCGCTGGGCGTGACGGCCACCGTCAGCGCATCAGGCTCGGGAGCCAGAGGGAGATGATGGGGAAGGCCACCAGGATGGCGAGCCGGACCACATCGGCCCACATGAAGGGCATCACCCCGCGAAAGACGGTGCCGGTGGACACGTGAGGCAGGAGGCTTTTCAGCACGAACATGTTCATGCCCACCGGCGGGCTGATGAGCCCGATCTCCACCACGCAGACGATGATGATGCCGAACCACACCGGATCGAAGCCCAGGTGCACGATCACCGGGAAGAACACCGGCATGGTCAGCAGCACCATGGACAGCTCCTCCATGGCGGTGCCCAGCACCACGTAGATCGCGCAGATGGCCGCCACCACCATCAACGGGCTCAGTCCCAGGGTGGAGACGAGGTTCTTGAGATCGGCCGGCATCGTGGTGATGTTGACGAACTCCGCGAACATCAGCGCGCCGATCAGGATCATGAACAGCATCGCGGTGGTGCGGGCGGACTCGAGCAGCGCCGCGTAGAGCGTCCGCCAGGTGAGCGCGCGTCGCGCCACCGCGAAGCCGAGCGCGCCCATCGCCCCCATCCCCGCCCCCTCGGTGGCGGTGAAGAGGCCGCCGTAGATGCCACCCATGACGAACACGAAGAGCACCGCGACCGCCCACACGTCCTTCAGCGCCGCGAAGCGCTCGCCCCAGCTCGAGCGCGGGCCGGGCGGGCCCCAGTCCGGATGCCGCCAGGTGGTGCACGCGATGGCCCCGCAGAGCAGCACCGCGCCGAGGATGCCCGGCAGGATGCCCGCGGCGAAGAGCTTGCCGATATTGGTCTCGGTGAAGACGCCGTAGATGATCATGATCGTGGACGGCGGGATCATGATGCCGAGCGTGCCCGCGCCCGCCACGGTGCCGGCGGCGAGCTGATCGTGGTAGCCGAAGCGCTTCATGGACGGGTACGCGACCTTCGCCATGGTGGCCGTGGTCGCGATGGAGGAGCCGCAGATGCCCCCGAAGCCCGCCGAGGCCCAGACGGTGGCCATGGCGAGCCCCCCGCGCAGGTGCCCGATGCACGTGTAGGCGGCGCGGAAGAGCTCCTGCGACATGCCCGCGCGAGTGACGAAGCTGCCCATCAGGATGAAGAGCGGCACCACCGAGAGGGTGTAGTTCCGGCCCGTCTCGTAGACCTTGGTCTGGGCGGTGGCGAAGGCGACCCACCAGTTCCAGTCGCGCATGTAGGCGTAGCCGACGATGCCCACGATGCCCATCGCGTAGGAGATGGGAATGCGCAGGAAGGCCAGGACCATCATGAGGCCCAGGCCGACCAGCCCCTCGATCACCGGCGGGACGCCATCTTGTAGAGGTGGATCACCCCGGTCAGCCCGATGGCGATGGCCATGAAGTAGACGAACGGGCCGTAGAGAATTCGCAACACGTCGGTGGCGTCACGGTAGCCCCAGATGCGGTCGGCCTTCAGCCACACGAGCCAGGCGAGCAGGAACATGACCGCCGCGCAGAGCGCCTGCACCGCGCGCTCGAGCACCGCGGTCCCCCGGCGGCCCAGCAGCCGGTCGATGAAGTCCATGAGGGCGTGCTCGTCGGCGTACGTGACCAAGGGCAGGCCCGCGAAGATCAGCACCAGCAGCAGGAGCTCGGTCACCTCGAAGGCCCCCGCGATCGGTCGGTTGAACAGGTAGCGGGCGACCACGTCCACGAAGGTGAGGAGCATCATGACCAGCAAGATGACGGCGGAGGCGACGCCGAGGAGGACCTCGACGCGCCGCCCCCACTCGGCGCGGCTCACTTCTCGGCGGCGACCTTCTTCAGCTCGGCGCGGAACTCGGCGAGGATCTTGGCCGCGTCGACGCCCTTGGCGGAGGCCTTCTTGATCCAGTCCTCCACGATGGGCGCGGAGCGCTTGGCCACCTCGGCCACGAAGGCGGCGTCCGCGTTCACGATCTTGACGCCCGACTTCTTGAGCGCGTCGAGCCCCTTCACGTCCGCCTCGTCCCAGGAGCGGCCGGCCAGGCGGGCGATGTGCTCGCCCGAGATCTTCGTGATCGCGTCCTGGTCCGGCTTGGGCAGCTTGTTCCACTTGTCCTCGTTCATGAAGAAGCCGAAGGCGGAGCTGTACATGCCGCCCGGGAAGAGCGTGGCCTGCTCGAGCACGGTCTCGAGCTTGAACGAGATGATGGACTCGAGCGGGAAGAAGACGCCGTCGGCCACGCCGCCCTTGAGCAGCTCGTAGGACTCGGGGGCCGGCTTGACGAACGCGGCGGCCCCGAGGGCCTTGGCCACCGCCTCCGCGATGCCGCCGCCGGTGCGGATCTTGAGCCCCTGCACGTCGCCGATGCCCGCCACCGCCTTCTTGGTGAACATCTGGCCGGGGCCGTGGGTGAAGACGCCGAGCAGCTTGACGCCCTTGTACTCGCCGACCTGGTGGAAGTGCTTCCAGTAGATGCGGGAGTAGGCGACCGAGTTGACGAGGGCGGTGTCGCCCGCGCCGGGCAATTCCGGCATCAGCGGCAGGATGTGCCGCGCCGGCGTGTAGCTCGCGGTGACGTAGGAGAGGTCCACGAGGCCCTCTCGCACCGCGTCGAAGGTGCCGGGCGGCGCCGACGGGTGCTTGGGCAGCATGGTGAACTTGACGCGGCCGTTGGTCGCCTTCTCCACCTCGTTCGCCCAACCCTGCAGCACGGTGCTGGTCAGGTGGTGCTGGGGCGACACCCACGAGGACATCGTGAGCGTGGTGGTCTGCGCGAGCGCGGGCACCGCCGGCAATGCCAGGGCCAACGCGGCCAGGACGGCTCTCAGCACATTCGCCATATAGTTAGTCTCCCTCCGGGTGGGCGTGACGGGTGTCGGCGGGGCGTAGTGTATCGCAGGTCCGCCGCCCCCGGGATGCTCTTGCATACGTCGCGGCGGCGCGGTAGAAGGAAGGCCGGGGAGGATGCCATGCCCAAGATCAAGCACGTCGCGCGGTCGGCCCAGGATAGCGGCCCCGACGGCGTGATGGTGGACGTGTCCGAGACCGGCTGGGTCGGCGCTTCCGGCTTCCGTCCGCAGTAGCCCGCTCCCCGATGCCCAAGCGCGTCGAGGGCAAAGCGGCCATCGTCGTCGGAGGCGGCCAGACACCCGGCCAGACGGTCGGCAATGGCCGGGCCACCGCCATCGTGCTGGGCCGGGAAGGCGCCCGGGTGTGCGTGGTGGATCGGGCACTGGCCTCCGCCCAGGAGACGGTGGACCTGATCAAGGGAGAGGGCGGGGAGGCCTGGCCCTTCGCGGCCGACGTCACCCGCGAGGACGACGTCAAGCGCCTGATCGCGGCGGCGCTCGAGCGCTCCGGACGGATCGACATCCTGCACAATAACGTGGGCGCGAGCCTGGCCCTGGGGGACGCGGTGGCCACCGATCTCACCGAGGAGGCGTTCGACCGGAGCCTCGCGGTCAACCTGAAGGCCACCTGGCTCACCTGCAAGCACGCCCTGCCCGCCCTGCGGGAGGCCCACGGCTCCATCGTGAACATCGCCTCGATGGCCGCCTGGAACGCCTACCCGCTGGTGGGCTACAAGACGACCAAGGCCGCGGTGGTCGCCTTCACCGAGAACCTGGCTGCCCACAACGCCCGCTACGGCGTGCGCGCCAACTCGATCCTGCCCGGCCTCATGAATACTCCGATGGCGATCGAGTCCCGGGTGGCTGCCGGGACGCCGCGCGAAGAAGTCATCGCCTCGCGCGACCGCCGCGTGCCGCTCGGCCGGCGCATGGGCACCGGCTGGGACGTGGCCTACGCGGCTCTCTTCCTGCACTCCGAGGAGGCCGGCTTCGTCACCGGGGTCTCGCTGGCGGTGGACGGCGGCGAGAGCGTGAGCTGGGGCTCCTGATGACCACCCCCGAGCTGCCGGAGAACGCCTATCGCGCGCGGGCCGAGCGCGGCGAAGTCCAGATCGGCACGTGGATCACGATGATCCGCACGCCCTCGGTGCTGACGCTCCTGCAGGCGGCCGGCCTCGACTACGCCCGGCTCGATCTCGAGCACTCCGCGTTCTCGATCGAGACGGTGGCCGACATGGCCGCGCTGGCGCGGGCGCTCGACTTCCCCTTGGTCGTCCGCCCGCCGGAGGGCAATCGCGAGTGGATCACGCGGCTGCTCGATGCGGGGGTCTGGAATCTCCATATTCCACAGGTTGAGAACGCCCAGCAGGCCGCGGAGATCGTGGCGGCCACCCGCTATGCCCCGCTGGGCTCGCGCGGCATGTACGGCTCGGGCCCCCACACCGGCTACCGCGCGCGCCCGCCCGCCGAGCACCTGGCCACCGCCAACGCCCGCGTGCACGTGACCGCGATGCTCGAGAGCCAGCACGCCTTCGACCACCTCGACGCGATCGCGGCGGTGCCGGGCATCGACGCGCTCACCATCGGGCCCACCGACCTGGCGCAGGACCTGGGAATCCTCGGCACACCGTCCCAGTCCACGGTCCTCCGCGAGCACCGCGTGCGCCTGGGCGAGGCGGCGCGCAAGCACGGCAAGACGGTGGCGATGGCCGTCGACACGATCGAGGCGGTGCGCGAAGTGATCGCGCTCGGGGCCACCATCGTGAACTACTCGTCCGACACGAACGTGCTGCGCTCCACCTACGCGGCCGCGGTCGCGGAGATCCGCAAATCAAAGGAGAGGTCATGAAGATCAAGGCGGTCAACGGCTTCGCGCGCATCCTCAAGTCCGAAGGCACCCCGTGGGTGAGCTGCTACCCGACGAGCCCGGTCAACAACGCGCTCGGCGAGGAGGGCATGCCGATCCTCATGATGGGCGAGGAGCGCTTCGCGGTCGCGGTGGCCGACGGCTTCTCGCGCGTGACCAACGGCAAGCAGATCGGGGTGTGCACGGTCATGGCCGGCCTCAACGCGGCGGGCATCCAGATGGCGTTCGGCGCGGTCGCGCAGGCGTGGGAGGACTCCTCCCCGATGCTGGTGATCGCGGAGGGCCTGGGCGTCGGGGCGAGCCGCCACACCCACTTCGACATGGCCGAGGCCTTCAAGCCGGTCACCAAGTGGGTGGGCAAGGTGGACCGCGCCGATCTCATTCCCGAGTACACGCGCCGGGCCTACACGCACCTGCGCTCCGGCCGGCCGGGCCCGGTGCTCCTGCTGATCCCGCGCGATCTCGGCGAGTACGATCCCGACGAGCATCCCTACTCGCCGGTGAAGGGCTGGCGCACCGGGCCCGACCCGGACGACGTCAAGTCGGCCATCCGGGTGCTGCTCGCCGCCAAGGATCCCCTGCTCCACGTGGGCGAGGGCGCCTGCTACGCGGACGCGGCGGCCGAGCTGCTGCAGTTCGCGGAGGCGGCCCAGATCCCGGTGCTGACCACGCTCAAGGCCAAGGGCGTCTTCCCGGAGAACCACCCCCTCTCCGTCGGCGTGCGCGGCTCGATGGCCGATCACTTCCTGCGCAAGTGCGACCTGCTCTTCTCGATCGGCTCGAGCCTCTTCCCCGGCCGCTTCAGCCACGCGGTGCCCGACGCGCACAAGAAGACGATCATCCAGTGCACGGTGGACACGCTCGACATCAACCGCAGCTACGAGACCCGCCACGCGGTGATCGGGGACGCCAAGCTCACGCTGCAGGCCCTGGTCCAGGAGCTGCAGAGCAAGGGCGCGCGCAAGAAGCCGGAGGTGCTCGAGGAGATCCGCGGGGCGCGCCAGGCCTTCAGGGACAAGTTCCGCCCGTGGCTCGAGTCCAACGAGACGCCGATCAATCCCTATCGCGTCTTCGGCGACCTGGCCAAGGTCCTCGATCCCAAGAACTCGTTCCTCACCGCGGACTCCGGCAATACCCGCGACCAGACCAGCACGGTGTACGAGGCGCAGATCCCGCGCGGCTATCTCGGCTGGGGCAACGTCTCCACGCTCGGCTTCAGCCTGGCCGGCGCGGTGGCGGCCAAGCTCGCCTACCCGCAGCGGCAGTGCGTGCTCGTCACCGGCGACGCGGGCGTCTGCTACATGATGGGCAACTTCGAGGCGGTGGCGCGCTACCAGATCGGCATCACCACGATCCACATCAATAACGGCGGCTACTCGGGCTACGGCCCCGGCTTCTGGGGCGAGGGGCACGATCCCTATACCTGGAAGGTGTCCGACCACGGCAACGCGTGCATGGCGAACATGGCGCGCGCGGTCGGCTTCCACGCCGAGGACGTGACCCAGCCCGCCGAGATCATCCCCGCGCTCAAGCGCGCCTTCGACGAGAACGCCAAGGGCCGCCCCGCGTTCGTGGAGTTCATCTGCTCGCACCACCCGGTCCACGGCGGCTGGGTCCGCTAGCCGGGCGAAGGAGATCAGACCATGGCAGACGTGGACGCATTCGCGACCGCGACCTCGCTGCTCAGCGCGCTCCGTACCGGCGGCGTCAGCGCGACGGAGCTGACCGAGCTCTACATCCGCCGCATCGAGCGCCACGACGGCCGTCTCAACGCGGTGGTGGTGCGCGACTTCGATCGCGCGCGGCAACAGGCGCGCGCCGCCGACCAGTCGCGGGCCCGTAACGAGTCGGCTCCCCTCCTCGGCCTGCCGATCACGCTCAAGGAGTCGATCAACGTCACCGGCCTCGGCACGACCTGCGGCGTGCCGGACTGGAAGGGCTACGTGTCGCCGCACGACGGGCCCATCGCCGCCCGCACCCGCGCGGCCGGCGCGGTGCTGCTGGGCAAGACCAACGTGCCGCCCATGCTCGCCGACTGGCAGTCCGCCAACCCGATCTTCGGGCGCACCAACAACCCGTGGGATCTCACCCGGACCCCGGGTGGGAGCAGCGGCGGCAGCGCGGCCGCCATCGCGGCCGGGCTCAGCGCGCTCGAAGTCGGCTCGGACATCGGCGGCTCGATTCGCGTGCCCGCGGTCTTCTGCGGCACCTACGGCCACCGGCCGAGCGAGACGCTGCTGCCCCGCAGTGGCCAGTTCCCCATGCCGCCCATGCCCAACGCGGCTACCGTGATGGGGGTGCAGGGCCCGATCGCGCGGAGCGCGGAGGACCTCGAGCTGGCGCTCTCGGTGCTGGCCGGCCCCGACGTGGGCGAGGACGTGGCGTGGAAGGTCTCGCTGCCCCCGGCCCGGCGCGAGCGCCTCGGCGACTTCCGGGTGGCGGTGCTGCCGCCGATCCCGTGGCATCCGGTGGACGAGCAGATCACCGCGGCACTTCAAGATTTGGCCGGCCGTCTCGCGAAGATGGGCGCGGTGGTCGAGGAGGTCCAGCCGGACGGCCTCGGCGATCACCGCGAGTACCACGGCTTCTACCGCACGCTGCTGTCCGCGGTGACCGGCGCGCGCGTGGACGCCGAGACGCGGCGGCAACGCATCGCGACCTTCCGCGGCGCGGGCGACGACCTCTCGCTCGGCGCGGCGCGCGGGCTCGAGGGCACGGCCGGCGACTACATCCTCTGGCACGGCCGGCGTGAGCAGCACCGCGCGGCGTGGCGGGCCTTCTTCCGCGACTGGGACGTGCTGCTGGCCCCCGCCATCAACGTGCTCGCGTATCCGCACATCGAGCGCGCGTGGCCCGCCGACAACAGCGATCTGACGCTGACCTTCACGGTCAACGGCCAGTCCGTGCCGTATCTCCACGGACTCTGCTACCCGGCGCTCTCCACGGTGCCTGGCCAGCCCGCGACCGCGTTCCCGATCGGCGTCTCCCGCGAAGGGCTGCCCATCGGGCTCCAGGCGGTCGGGCCCTATCTCGAAGACCTGACCCCGATCCGCTTCGCCGCGCTCCTCGCGCGCGAGATCGGCGGCTTCCGCAAGCCGGCGGGCTACGACGCCGCCTAGAGAAGGACGCATCCCATGTCCGATCTCAAGACCCTGGAAGCGCTCAACCGCGACTACATCAGCTCGGTCCAGAACGGCGACGTCCGCCGCTTCGACGAGATCCTGGCGCCCGAGTTCTACTGCTCGAACCCCGACGGCTCGCTGGTGGACCGGGCCGCGTTCCTCGCGCAGACCGCACGGCCCGTCACGATCTCGGGGCTCGAAGCGCGCGACGTCCTGATCCGGCTGCTCGGCGACGTGGCGATCATCCACGCCACCACGACCTACAAGCGGCCCGACGGCCAGCCGGGGGCCGGCCGCTACACCGACGTGTGGGCTCGCCAGGGCGGCCGCTGGCTCGCGGTCTCCGCCCACGTCACGCGCTGCTGAGCGCCCCGCGGCTGCGCGCATGATCACGGCCGAGGGCACCTGCGATCCCCGCTTCGCGGCCGTCCGCGAGGCGTTCGAGCGTAACTTCGCGGAGCGCGGCGACTGGGGCGCCTCGGTGTGCGTCTACGTGGACGGGGCGCGCGTGGTCGACTGCTGGGGCGGCCACGCCGACCTGGCCCGCGCGCGGCCGTGGACGGCGGACACCATCGTCAGCGTGGCCTCCACCACCAAGGGCATGGTGGCGCTCTGCGCCCACATGCTGGCCGAGCGCGGCAAGCTCCACCTGGACGCGCCGGTGGCGCGCTACTGGCCGGAGTTCGCGGCCGCCGGCAAGCAGGACATCCCGGTGCGGTGGCTGCTGAGCCACCGCGCGGGGCTCCCCGCGATCCGGCGGACCCTGCCCGCCGAGGCGCTCTTCGACTGGACCGCGATGACCGAGGCGATCGCGGAGACCGCGCCCTGGTGGACGCCGGGCGTGCGCCACGGCTACCACGCGATCACCTACGGCCACCTGGTCGGCGAGGTCATCCGGCGGGTAGACGGCCGCACCGTCGGGACGTTCCTCCGCGAGGAGGTCACCACCCCGCTCGGCGCCGACTTCTTCATCGGCGTGCCGGAGGAGGCCGACGGACGCGCCGCGGAGGTCCTGGCGCCGCCTCCGCCCGGCGAGCCGACCATCTGGGACACGATTCTCGCCGATCCCGAGTCGGTCTCCGGCCGCACCTTCCTGAATCCCCCGCGCACGCCGAATCTGATCAACACGCGCGCCTGGCGCGCGGCCGAGATCCCGGCGGCCAACGGGCACACCAGCGCGCGCGGAGTGGCCCGTGTCTACGCGGCGCTGGCCCGCGGCGGCGAGATCGACTCAGTCCGCCTGCTCGCCCCCGCCACCATCGACCGCGCCATCGAGGAGCAGTCCCGCGGCCGCGACACCGTGCTGACCCTGCCCACCCGCTTCGCCACCGGCTTCATGCTCGGCATGCCGGGCGGCATCTTCAACTGCGGACCCGGCCGGCGCACCTTCGGCCATCCGGGCCAAGGCGGCTCGATCGGCTTCGCCGACCCGGACGCGCGCGTCGGGTTCGGCTACGTGACCAACCAGTACGTGACCGGTACCGCGAACCATCCCGACCGCCGCGTCCTGAGCCTGGTGGACGCGGTCTACGCGGCGCTCCGATGAGCCCGGCGCCCGCGCTGGCCGCTCGCGACTGCCTGCCCCGCGACGCGGGCGACGCGCTGCTCGTCGGCCGCGCGTGGGTCCCCGCCGAGGACGGCCCGTGCGTCGTCGCGGTGCGCGGCGACGAGGTGGTGGATCTGACGCGTGCCTATCCGACCACGAGCCACCTCTTGAATATCGCCACGCCCGCCGACGTGCGCGGCGCGATCAAGGCCGCGGCGGGCCTCGCCACGTTGGAAGCCCTGGCCGCCAACAGCGTGGAGGGCGCGCGCGACGCCTCGAAGCCGTGGCTGCTGGCCCCCGCGGACCTGCACGCGGTGAAGGCCAGCGGGGTCACCTTCGTGGCGAGCCTGCTCGAGCGCGTGATCGAGGAGCGCGCCAAGGGCAATCCGGCGCTGGCCGACGGGGCCCGGCGCGAGATCCAGGCCATCGTGGGCCCCGATCTGCGCGGCATCAAGCCCGGCTCGCCCGAGGCCGCGCGCGTGAAGGACGTCCTGGTGGCCAAGGGGATGTGGTCGCAGTATCTGGAGGTCGGCATCGGGCCGGACGCCGAGCTGTTCAGCAAGTGCCCGCCGATGGCCGCGGTGGGATCGGGCGCGCGCGTGGGCGTGCACCCGGCGTCGGTGTGGAGCAATCCCGAGCCGGAGCTGGTGCTGGTGATCAACCGCGAGGGCGCCATCGTGGCGGTCACGCTCGGCAACGACGTGAACCTGCGCGACGTGGAGGGCCGGAGCGCGCTCCTGCTGGGCCGCGCCAAGGACAACAATGCCTCGTGCGCGATGGGGCCGTTCTTCCGAGTTCTCGACGAGCGCTTCACGCTCGACGCAGCCAGGCGCGTGACCTTCGAGACCGTGATCCAGGGCTCGGACGGCTTCCGGATCTCGCACATGACCCAGGTCGCCGAGATCAGCCGCGACCTGACCGAGCTGGCCGGCCAGGCCATCGGCAAGTACCACCGCTACCCGGACGGGCTCGTGCTCTTCATCGGCACCATGTTCGCACCGGTGGCCGACCGCGGCGCGCCGGGCAGCGGCTTCACCCACAAGGCGGGCGACAACGTCAGCATTTACTCACCCCAGATCGGGCGTTTGGTCAATGAGGTCGTGGCTTGCGACGCGGCCGAGCCGTGGTCCTTCGGGACGGGCGCCTTGATGGCGAGCCTCGCCCGGCGCGGGCTGCTGCGCGCTTGACCGGCTTCGCGCCCGGCTTGGCGCCGAGCGGGTGCGCGCTGACCAGGATGAAGGCGACCAGGCAGGGCTGATCGCCGCGGTTGCTCCAGGCATGATTGGTGCCGCGCTGCACGAGCGTGTCGCCGGCCCGCATCAACGTCTCGCCCTCGTCCATCAGCGCCCAGATCTCGCCCGACACCACGAGGGCGTAGTCCACCGTGTCCGTCCGGTGCATGGCCGGATGCCGCGAGGCGTCCGGGTCCATGGTGTGGCTTGCTCCCATCGCGCGGAAGGCCGCCGTGCGATCGAAGCCGCCGCCCGCCGCGTCGGGCGGGAACTCGACGATCCGGAAGATGCTCCCGTTGGTCGGCGGCTCCAGCGTCATCCGGCGCTTGGCCGGGTCGGCGCGCCCCGCATTGGACGCGGGGGCGCCGTCGCTCACCCACAGGTCGGTGAGCGCGAAGTCGGGGCGGCCCGGCAGGGTGAGCACGTGGGGCGAGGGGCCGTCGCTCACGAAGATGGAGCGGCCGCGCGCGTCGTGCCCCGTCACCAGCCGTCGGATCGGCTTGATCATGGCGTCCTCTCTCAGGCCTGCCCCTTCTCGGCGCAGGTGCGGTCGAGCTCTTCGCTGGCCGCGATCTTGGCGATGACGTCCATGCTGCCCCAGTCGCCCTTGACCTGCCCGGGGCCGCGGCCACGGACGATCCAGAGATCCTGGAAAGCCCTCGCCGACACGGTTCGGGACGGAGATGCCGCGTCGCGGTCGCGACTGAGCGGGACTATACACTGGTGGCGTCCGCGCGCCTACTCCTCGAAGCGGCCCAGCCGCCGCAGCTCGGGGAAGAGGACCATCCAGAGCCCGGCCACCGCGATGGTCCCGATGCCGCCCAGCAGCACGGCGGGCACGGCGCCGAGGAGCGCGGCGGCCACCCCCGACTCGAAGGCGCCCAGCTGGTTCGAGGTGCCGGTGAAGAGCGAGTGCACCGCGCTCACTCGCCCCCGCATCGCGTCGGGGGTGCGGATCTGGGCCAGCGACATGCGGATGACCATGCTGACCACGTCCGCGGCGCCGAGCACGGTGAGCGCGATCAGCGACAGCACGAAGCTGGTGGAGACGCCGAAGACCACGGTGGCCGCGCCGAAGACGATCACCGAGCGGAAGAGGCTCGGCCCGATCCGCCGCTCGAGCGGGAAGCGCGCCAGGAACACCGAGATGGCCAGCGCGCCCACCGCGGGCGCCGAGCGCAGCAGCCCCAGCCCGACCGGGCCCACGCCCAGGATGTCCTTGGCAAACACGGGGAGGAGCGCGGTGGCGCCGCCCAGCAGGACCGCGAAGAGATCGAGCGACATCGAGCCCAGCAGCACCCGCCGGCTCTGGATGAAGGCCACCCCCGAGAACACGGTCTCGAGCGTGATCGGCTCACGCGGGCGGGCGACGCGCGCGACCCGGATCGCCGCCGCGAGCGCACCGGCCAGGACGAACATCGCGCCGGCGGCGAAATAGGCGGGGCCCGGCCCGAACGCGTAGAGCACGCCGCCGATCGCGGGGCCGACGATCTGGGCGGTCTGCCCGGCCGAGATGACCCAGGCCATCGCGGGGGCGATCAGCGGGCGCGCCACCACCTCGGGCACCAGGGCGGTCATCGCGGGGTTCTCGAAGGCCTGGGCCGCGCCGAGCAGGGCCACCAGGGCGAAGATGCTCTCGCGGCTCTGCCAGCCGCCGAGGGATCCCACCGCGAGCGCGGCGGCGACCGCGGCCTTCGCGATCTCGCAGACGATCACGATGAGCCGCCGATCGCAGCGGTCGGCCACCTGCCCGACCACCAGGGCGAGCAGGACCATCGGCAGGAACTGCGCGAGGCCGACCAATCCCAGGTCGAGCACGCGCCCGGTCAGCTCGTAGAGCTGCCAGCCCACCGCGACGCCCAGCATCTGGAAGCCCATGCTGGCCAGGACCCGGGAGGACGACAGGAACGCGAACGGCGGGTGGAGCAGGAGCGAGCGCGACGGCTCGGAGATCTCGCGGCCTCTAGCGGTTGGCCCGGGCGAGCACCGCGTCCAGCAGGACGTTCACGCCCGGCGAGGTGTAGTCGAGCTCGGCGTGCTCGGCCTCGTTGTGCGAGATCCCGTCGCGGCACGGGGTGAAGATCATGGCGGTGGGCGCGATCCGGGAGATGTAGTAGGCGTCGTGGCCGGCCTGGCTCAGGATGTCCCGGTGGGCGACGCCTCGCTGCTGGGCCGCGTCCCGGATCAGTCGGATGCAGCCGGGATCGAAGCGCTCGCTGCCGAACTGCCACTCCCCCGCGATCGCCATCTCCACGTTCGCGCGCCGGGCGCACTCGGGAATCGCCGCCTTGACCTCCGCCCACATCTGATCGGCCATCCCGCGGTCGGCGTGGCGCACGTCGCACGTGAGCTGCGCGTACTCCGAGAGGATCCCCGCCTTGTTCGGCCACGCGATCAAGCGGGCCACCGTGGCCTTGCCCTCGGTCGCGTGATACTTCCAGCCCACCTCGTTGACCGCGACCGCGAGCATCGCCGCGCCCACGAGCGCGTTGCGCCGGCGGTCCATCGGCGTCGGCCCCGCGTGCGCGGTCTCCCCGTGGACGTCCACATGCATGCCCCGCGTGGCGTAGCCGCCCACCACGATGCCCACCGGCACCGCCTCCCGATCGAGGATCGGGCCCTGCTCGATGTGCAGCTCGAAGTAGGCGTCGATGGCGCGGCCGCCCACCGCGGCCTTGCCGTGGTAGCCGATGCGCTCGAGCTCGCCCCCGAACTGCTTGCCGTCGTCGTCGCGCAGGGCGAGCACCCAGTCCACGGCGAAGACCCCCGCGAAGGCGCCCGAGGCCACCATCGGCGGCGTGAAGCGGGCGCCCTCCTCGTTGGTCCAGCACACCAGCTCGAGCGGGCGCTTGGTGCGCACCCGGCGGTCGTCGAGAGTGCGGAGCACCTCGAGGCCGGCGAGCACGCCCACGATTCCGTCGTACTTGCCGCCCGCGAACTGGGTATCGAGGTGGCTGCCCATCAGCACCGGCGGCAGGTGATCGTCGGTACCGGGGCGTCGGGCGAAGATGTTGCCGACCCGATCCACCGCGACCGTGCAGCCGGCCTCCGTGCACCAGGTGATGAAGAGATCGCGCATCTCCTTGTCCGCGTCGGTGAGCGCCAGGCGGCGGAGGCCGCCCGCCTTGCCGGGGCCGATCTCGCCGGAGCGCATGACGGTGGACCAGAAGCGTGGCGCGTCGATGGTGATCGAGTCGGATGCGGACATGGCTCGCGCCCTCCCGGCGCGCTCCGGTCTTACCGCGGCGCGGGAGAGCCTGTCAACCGCCTTGACAGCCGCCGGTGATCGGCCCATATGTGACGCGATGGCCGACGCGGTGCCCGCCGAGCTCAGAGGGAAGGTCCTCGCCCAGATCGACGACGACGAGGTGGTCCGGCTCGCCTGCGAGCTGATCCGGATCCCCTCCTTCACCACCGAGGAGACGCGGCTCGCGGAGTGGCTGGCGAACTACCTCGGCGAGCAGGGCCTCCCGGTGACGGTGCAGGAGATCGAGCCCGGCCGCAAGCAGACCATCGCGCGCCTGCGCGGGACCGGCGGCGGCCGGTCCATCATGCTCAACGGGCACATCGACATCGATCCGCTCGCCTCCGGCTGGACGCGCGACCCCTTCGACCCCTGGATCGCCGACGGCAAGCTCTTCGGCCACGGCATCTACAATATGAAGGCCGGGGTCACCGCCTGCATCGTGGCCACGCTCGCGCTCCAGCGCGCGGGGGTGCCCCTCCGCGGCGACGTGGTACTGGCCTGCGTGGCCGCCGAGCTGAACGGCGGCATCGGCACGATCCACGCGCTCGAGCACGGCCAGAAGACGGACATGGCGGTGGTGGCCGAGCCCTACGGCGCGCGGACCATCCTGACCAAGCACACCGGCACCGTGGACGTGGTGATCCACACCGTGGGCCGCGCCACCCACATCAGCAAGAAGGAGCACGGGGTGGACGCCATCGCGATGATGATGCGGGCGGTGGCCGCGCTCGACACGCTGCGCTTCACCCACACCCACGACCCGGACCTGCCCGGCCTGCCGCGGCTCAACGTGGGCTCGATCATCGGCGGGCGGGGCCGCGACCACAACCTGCGCGGCGCCTACACCGTGAGCGACTTCTGCACCGCCTACGTCAACGTGCGCTTCAACGCGAGCCAGACCGGCGAGACCGTGGTGGCCGACATCCGCCACACCCTCGACGCGCTGGCCGCCGCGGATCCGAAGTTCGAGTACGAGATCGAGTTCCCGCCCCGGCTCGAGCGCGGGCTCGGCCGGCTCGCCAAGGCCGCGGTGGACGTGCCGAAGACTTCGCTCGTCGTGCAGATGGTGCGGCGCAACCTCCACCTGATGACCGGGGCCGAGCCCGAGCATTTCGGGGTCCGGCTGCCCCAGAGCTACGCGGGCAACGACACCACGCACCTCTGGGCCGCCGGCATCCCCTGCTGCCTCTACGGCCCGGGCGGCGGCTACACCGACTACCACGACGTGCACGTGGATCTGGAGGATCTCTTCCTGTGCACGCGCGTGCTGGCCCTGACTGCGCTCGAAGCGACGCGCTGACGCGGCCGCCGCCGTGCACTACGTCGATCCCTCCACCGGCCAGACCTATCCGCTGAGCGAGGCGCGCTGGCGGGCCGACAACGGCCACTACCTGAACCTCGCGCCCGGCCCCGGGCTCAAGCGGCGCGACATCGACCCCGCGCGCCACTCGGTGTGGCGCTACGCGCGCGGGCTCCTGGTCGGCGTCGAGCACGCGGTGAGCCTGGGCGAGGGGTGGACGCCGCTGCTCGCCGGGGAATGGCACGGCGCGCCCGTCCACTACAAGCTCGACTTCATGATGCCGACCGGCTCCTTCAAGGACCGCGGCATGACCGTGATGGTGAGCTATCTCAAGAGCCGCGGGGTCACCCGGGTGCTGGAGGACTCCTCGGGCAACGCGGGGGCGTCGCTCGCGGCCTACGCGGCGGCGGCGGGCCTCACCTGCCGCATCCTGGTGCCGGAGACTGCGTCCTATCCCAAGATCGCCCAGATCGCGGCCTGCGGCGCCGACGTGGTGACGATCAAGGGCTCGCGCCAGGACGTGGCGGAGGCGGCCCTGCGCCAGAGCGCCGAGATCTTCTACGCGAGCCACAACTGGCAGCCCTTCTTCGTGGAAGGGACGAAGACCCTCGCCTACGAGCTGTGGGAGCAGGCGGGCTTCCGCGCCCCCGACAACGTGGTGGTGCCGCTCGGCTACGGCAGCAATGTGCTGGGCGCCGAGCGCGGCTTCGACGAGCTGCTCCGCGCGGGCGAGATCGCGCGCCGGCCGCGGCTCTTCGGCGTGCAGGCCGCGCGCTGCGCGCCCTACGCGGCCGCCTTCCGCGCGGGCGTCGAGCACCTCGTGGCCTCCGAGATCGCGCCCACCGTGGCGGAGGGGATCGCGACCCCCAAGCCCACCCGCGTGGTCGACGTGCTGCGCGCGGTGCGCGACACCGGCGGCAGCATCGTGGCGGTCGAGGAAGCCGAGATCGTCCCGGCCCTCCGCGACCTGGCCCGGCGCGGCCTCTACGTCGAGCCCACCTCCGCGGTGGCCGCGGCCGGCCTGAGCCGGCTCCTCGCCGCGGGCGTCATCCGCCCGCAGGAGTACACGGTGCTGGTGCTCACCGGCTCCGGGCTCAAGGCCTCCGCCACCACCGGCGAGCTGCTGAAGCTCCACGCCCGCACCGAGTAACACCACCCTCTCCCCCGCCGAGGAGGAGAGGGCAGGGTGAGGGGGGCTCGAAGTCGTGGGGGCCGGTTGACTTCGCTGCGCGTTTCATGAAAGGGTGGGCGCCATGCCAGCCCGGAGCGGCGCCGAATACGTCGAGTCGCTCAAGAAGCAGCCGCCCCGCGTCTACCTGGGCGGCCGGCGCATCACCGACGTGACCGCGGAGCCGGTCTTCCAGGAGCCGATCCGCGCCATCGCCGAGCAGTACGACATGCAGGGGGACCCGGCCTACCGCGACGTGATGACCTACCCGTCGCCGACCACCGGCCAGCCGGTGTCCACGTCGTTCCTCATCCCCTACTCGCGCGAAGACCTGGTGAAGAAGCGCAAGCACTTCAAGCTGCGCGCGGACCACAACTTCGGGTTCATGGGGCGATCGCCCGACTTCATGAACCAGTTCGTCACCGGCTGGCACCTCATGGCCGACCGCTTCGCCCGCGCGGGCGCCCGCTTCGGCGAGAACGCGACGCGCTACTACGAGTACGTCCGGGAGCGCGATCTCTTCCTGACCCACATGCTGATCAATCCGCAGATCGATCGCAGCAAAACCTCGGCCGAGCAGGAAGACCCCTACTTCCACCTGGGCCGGGTGCGTGAGACCGCCGACGGCATCGTCGTGCGCGGGGCCAAGATGCTGGGCACCATGGCCCCGATCACCGAGGAGGTCGCGGTGATCCCGTTCGGTGGCGTGGCCCCGGGGGACGACGCCTACGCGCTCGCCTTCGGCATCCCGTCGTCCACGCCCGGCCTCACGTTCATCTGCCGCGAGACGGTGTCGCCGCTGCCCCGCTCGCGCTTCGACCATCCGCTCTCGAGCCGCTTCGAGGAGATGGACTGCATCGCGGTCTTCGAGGACGTGCTGGTGCCGTGGGACCGCGTGATGGTGGACGGGAGCCCGGGCAGCGCCGAGGTCATCAACACCATGGGCGCGGACTACGGCGCGCTGCTCAACGTGCAGACGAGCGCGCGCATGCTGAGCCAGCTCGAGTTCTTCTGCGGGCTCGCCATGAAGGTGGCCGACGCCATCGGCATCACCGGCTTCCTCCACGTGCAGGAGAAGCTCGGCGAGATGCTGAGCCAGATGGAGATCGCGCGCGCCGTCTTCTACGGCTCCGAGGCGATGGCCCAGAAGCTGCCGGGCGGGGTGTGGGTGCCGGGCGGCCACGGGCTCCGCGCGTTTCACTTGCAGACCGGCAAGGTCTACAGCCGGTTCGTGGAGATCGTCCAGACCCTGGCCGCGGGCGGCTTCTTCTACGCCCCGAGCGAGGCCGATCTGCAGAGCCCGGAGCTGCGTCCCTACATCGATCGCTACGTGCGCGGCCGCGCCGGGGTCTCCGCCGAGGAGCGCATCGCGCTCTTCAAGCTCGCGTGGGACGCGACCGGCGAGGCCTTCGCCCAGCGCATGGCCCAGTACGTGCGCTTCTACTCCGGCGACCCGATCCGGCTCACCGCGGGCTTCTACACCCAGTACGACAAGGGGCCGCTCCTCGAGCTGGTCGAGCGCGCGCTCGGCCGCCGCGACGGCGTGCCGCTGCCGATCACGCCCGACGACCCGGGCGCGCCCATCCCCTACCAGCCGGGCACGCGCGGCATGGCCGGGACCTACGCGGCGACCTCGCTACCGAATCAGCGCACCCAGTAAGACGTTCCGCCGCTGGCGTACGTCTATTGAGTTCGCGCACGCTGACACACGCCCACACCGAGGTGCCGAGACGTCGGGCAGACTACGGGCGTTGCCGGATGAGGGATCGTGCGATCACGTGGTGCGAAAGGAGATTGCCATGACGGTCGAGATGATGACCCTGGGAGGGGCGAAGCGCGTGCTCGATGCGACGGCCGTCGATGGCCTGCGCTCGCGCATGCGCGGTTCCGTCCTGACGGCTGCTGACGACGGGTACGATGCCGCGCGGCGGATCTGGAACGCGATGATGACCGCTGGCAGCACGCGACGGAGGGGCGGGGTCAGGTGCTCGTGCTGCACGGCGAGCCCGGCATGGGCAAGTCGCGCATCGTGCGCGCGTTTCGGGAGCGCATCGCAGCGGAGGCGCCGACCTGGGTCCAGTACCAGTGCTCGCCCTTCTTCACGAACACCGCATTCTACCCCGTCATGGAGCAGCTCAAGCGCGCGGCGGGCTTCGGCGACGACGATAGCGCCGAGGTCAGGCTCGACAAGCTCGAGAGCTTGCTCGACAGCTCGGGAGGCGCGGTGGCGGACGCACGGCCGTTGCTGGCAGCGCTCCTCTCGGTGCCCAGCGAGAGGCGCTATCCGCGCCTCGACCTCTCGCCCTTGCGGCAGAAGGAGCGGACCATCGAGGTCATCGCCCAGGGGCTCGGGCGCCTGGCCGGGATGGCTCCGCTGGTGGCCGTGTTCGAGGACGTTCACTGGATTGATCCCAGCACACTGGAGCTCGTCACTCACCTGGGGGCTCGCACTCCCGAGTGGCGCGTGCTCGTCCTCGTTACCCACCGGCCCGAGTTCAAGCCGCCCTGGGCAGGGCCGTCCCACGTCACCCTGCACTCGCTCAACCGCCTGTCCCGGCAGCAGTCCGAGCTCATGGCTGGGCGGGTCGCCCAGAAGACGCTCCCGGAGGCGCTGATCGCCCAGATCGTCGCCAAGACCGATGGCGTGCCCCTGTTCGTCGAAGAGCTGACCAAGGCCGTGCTGGAGTCGGGCATGCCGGTCGGGGGAGACGCTGGCTCGGCACTCCGGTCTCCCGACGCCGCGTTCCCTTCGCCCCTGGCCATCCCGACCACCCTGCACGACTCGCTGATGGCGCGCCTCGATCGGCTCGCGACCGCCAAGGAGGTGGCGCAGCTCGGCGCCATCCTGGGACGGGAGTTCGGCTACGAGCTGATCGAGGCGGTCTCACCCTTCGACGCGGCGGGCTTGCGGCAGGCACTCGCCAAGCTGGTCGACGCGGAGCTGCTCTACCAGCGCGGGCAGCCGCCCCAGGCGCGCTACGTTTTCAAGCATGCGTTGATTCAGGACGCGGCCTACCAGTCCCTGCTTAAGAGCACGCGACAGCGGTATCACGAACAGATCGCGCGCGCGATGGAAGAGGGCCTTCCGGAGACCATCGAGACGCAGCCTGAGTTGCTGGCCCATCACTACAGTGAGGCGGGTCGCGCAGAGCAGGCCCTGCCGTACTGGCAGGATGCCGGGAAACGAGCCGTCCAGCGCTCGGCGAACGTGGAAGCGATCAACCATCTCACGCGCGGACTGGAGCTGCTGAGGACGTTGCCAGACAGCCCCGAGCACGCCCGACGGGAGCTCACGTTGCTGATCGCCCTGGGTGTGCCGCTGCGAGCCATCAAGGGCTTCGCCGCCCCCGAGGTGGGCAAGGCGTACGCCCGGGCGCTCGAGTTGTGTCAGCGGGAAGGGGAGACATCCCAGCTCGTGCCCGTCTTGCGAGGACTCTGGGAATTCCATGAACTGAGGGCCGAATATGGGACTGCCCGTGAGCTCGGAGAGCAGCTCCTCGCCCTGGCTGGACGGGTGCAGGATCCGGGTGCGCTTCTGGTCGCCCACGATGTCATGGGAGACACCTTGTTCTGGCTAGGAGAGTTTGCGGCGGCGCGTTCCCACCTGGAGCAGGGCGCCGCGCTCTACGACGTCCAGCAGCGCCAGTCCCATATCTTCCTGTATGGGTATGATGCCGGGGTGGCCTGCCTGGGTTTCGGAGCCTGGGCTCTGTGGTTCCTGGGTTATCCCGATCAGGCTCTTCGAAGAGCGCAAGATGCGCTCAGCGTGGCACGGGAGCTGGCCCACCCATTCAGCCTCGCCTTCGGTCTGCAGTTCGTGGCACAGCTCCATCATTACCGACGGGAGTACGCGCTCGCTCGCGAGCTGGCCACGGAAGTGATAGCGATTTCGAGCGAGCAAGGCTTTCCGCTCTGGTCAGGCATGGGAACGATCGTACGGGGTTGGGCGCTGGCCAGGGAGGGGCGGGGCATAGAGGGCCTCGCGCAGATCCGGCAGGGCATCGTCGAGTGGCAGAAGACTGGATTCGAACTGGAATGGCCGCATTTTCTGGCGCTGCTAGCCGAGGCGCACGAAACGGTGGACCAGCCAAGGGAGGGACTCAAGCGGTTGGCCGAAGCCCGAGCGGCAGCGGACAAGACTGGCGAGGGCTTCTGGGACGCCGAAATACATCGGCTGCACGGGGAGCTTTCACTCCAAGTCGCAGCGGCGGAGACGGGACGCGCTGAGGAATCCTTCCTGAAGGCGATCGAGATTGCCCGCCGTCAGCAGGCCAAGTCATTCGAGCTGCGGGCGGTGACGAGCCGGAGTCGGCTGTGGCAGCGCCAGGGCAAGAAGGACGAGGCTCGGCAGATGCTGGCGACGATCTACGCCTGGTTCACCGAAGGGCATGACACGCCGGACCTCCGAGAGGCCAAGGCGCTTCTGGAGGAGCTGTCGTGAACAGCCACTCTCACAGGCGATCCTGAAATTCGCTTCGCCCCAGTTGCTCCCCCGCCCCGGCACTCCCCCCCTCGATACAGCGGTGCGGCTCCCGAACCTGTGGCTACATCACGCAGGTGATCCGCCTCCCAGAGCTCCGGGCCGCAAATCGCCTCAGTAACGAAGTAGTCCACAGGAGCGGAAGGTCATCCGGAGCCTGTTGGAGAATCATCTCGCGGTGGCAGCTCCGCCGACGCTTGAACCAGTTCCTGGTGAAGTCTGGTAAACGAAAGGGGTTAGCGGCTTCAGCGTCCGCTAACCCCTCGTCGTTCCTGGTTGCGGGGGCTGGATTTTGAACCAGCGGCCCTTGGGTTCTGAGGCTACAGGTAGCGCGTCGGCCAGTTGATGGTACGCCACATGTGGGCCGACGGGCTCTGATCGAAGCCGAGCCCTTCCTTCGGCTGGCGGAAGTGACGCCCCACCACGTCCGTGAACTCCTCGAGCTGCACCTGCACGGTGGGATCGAAGGCGTAGAGATCGTTCACGGTGATGAGCCGTGAGGTCATGTACCACTTGTGGTCCCGCGCGTACCGGTGGGCTTCCTGGATGTGCGGCTCGGGCACGTAGTCGGCGCCGAAGAGCTTGAGGTAGAGCTCGGGATAGCGGTAGCCCACCGACTCGTCGGGGAAGAACCGCAGCGCCTGATGGTAGCGGATGCCCCAGGCCACCTCCTCGTCGACGTACGGCTCGAGGAGCTGGGCGCTCCAGTAGCCGTGGTCGCTCCGGATGAAGCCGGCGATCGCGATGTCGTGCAGCAGGCAGGCCAGGACGATCTTCTCGTCCACCCCGTTCTTCATGGCGAGCCGCGCGCTCTGCAGCAGGTGCACCGACGGCCCGAAGCGCAGCCGGAAGAAGTCGAACAGGGTCGGCTTGTCCGGCATCTTCGGCAAGCGCACGTCGTGGCCCATCATGTAGAGCCGACCGTCGTCCGGCGGCCGCGACACCGGCTGGCGGGGATCCCGCTCGCCCGAGGTGAAGATCACCGACTTCACCACGACCCGGTCGAGCTCCTGGCTCAGCGCGTGCTCGGCGGCCTCGGCCCGCTGTAGCGTCGTCATCCTGGCGTCCCTCCCTGGGGGCAGACTTATCCTTGATGATCGGCCCCGTCAGCACCCCCTGTCAAGTTCGGCTTGATTGCCGAGGCCGACTCGGTGGCCTTACACTGGCCCCATGCGTCCACGAATCATTCCGGCGATTGTCGTGACGATCGGCGTGCTCGCCACCTTCGCGCTCCCCGTTCCGGCCCAGACCACGTCCAAGGATGTCTCGCAGAAGGCGTCGGAGACGGGCCAGGCGATCAAGGACTACACGGTGGAAAAGAAGGACGAGGCGGTGGCGCATGCCAAGAAGGTCACCGCCGACCTCGAGGCCAAGATCAAGGAACTCGAAGCGCAGGCCTCCAAGCAGACCGGCGAGATCAAGGCGAAGTCGCAGGCGCAGATCAAGGATCTCAAGGCCAAGCGGACGAAGGCCTCCCAGAAGGTCACCGAGCTGAGCCGAGCCACGAAGGCGTCGTGGGAGAAGGCGAAGGAAGGCTTCGCCGACGCCTACCGTGACCTTGCGTCGGCCTACGATCGAGCAGCGGCAGAGTTCAGGAAGTGAAGTAGTGAAGGCGCGGCCATGAAAATCCTAGCCCTGCGCGCGCGTCCCGTGCTGCCTCCCTTCCGCCGTCCCCCGGTGAGCGCCAGCGGAGCCATCACGAAAGCGGCGCTCGTCCTCTTCGATCTCGAGACGGACGGCGGCGTCACCGGGCGCTCCTACGTCTTCGGCTTCGCCCCGTGGACGCTCGCCTCCATCGTCGGCTGCGCCCAGGGCCTGTTCGAGATGATCAAGGGGGACGAGCTGGCGCCCTTCGAGCTGGAGGCCAAGCTGCGCCGGCAGCTCACCCTGCTCGACACGCCGGGCCTGGTCGGGCTGGCCCTGGCCGGCCTCGACATGGCGGCCTGGGACGCGCTGGCCCAGGCGCGCGGCGTGCCGCTGGTCACGCTGCTGGGCGGCGCGCCCCGACCCATTCCCGCCTACAACAGCACCGGGCTCTGGATCCAGCCGGTGGAGACGCTCGCCGACGAGGCGGAGGCGCTCCTCGGCGAGGGCTTCCGCGCGATCAAGCTCCGGGTGGGCCGCGAGGACTTCGCCCAGGACCTGGCCGCGGTGCGCGCGGTGAAGAAGCGGATCGGCGACGGGCCGATCCTGATGTGCGACTTCAACCAGCGCCTCACCGTGAACGAGGGCCTGAGGCGCGCCCGCGCCCTCGACGGCGAGGGGCTCTACTGGATCGAGGAGCCGCTCCGCCACGACGACTACGAGGGCTACGCCCGCATCGCGGCCGAGGTGGCCACGCCGATCCAGACCGGCGAGAACCTGGTGGATACCTTCGAGATGGCGCGCGCCATCGCGATGCGCTCGCTCGACTTCGTCATGCCCGACGTGCAGCGCATCGGCGGGGTCACCGGCTGGCTGCGCGCGGCCGCGCTCGCCCACGCCCACGGCATCGACATGTCGAGCCATCTCTTTCCCGAGTTCAGCGTGCACCTGCTCGGGGTGACGCCCACCTGGCCGGCATCGCCTGGGACGAGGACGCGGTCAAGCGCTACGCGGCCTGAGCCGGATCAGCGTGCCTGCGGCGCCCGACGCGCCGGCTCGTCTGCGCCGAAGAGCAGGACGCGGGTCCGCCGCACGCTCAGCCCCTCGGCGGCGCCGCGCCCCGGCACCGCCACGGTCAGGCGCAGACCGCGGCGGGCCGTGACGATCACCACCTCGGGGGCCTCGGGCCGCACGTACCAGGCGCGATCTCCCGGCACCAGCATCCGGCTCACCCAGAGCCCCACCGGTCCGCTGATCGGCCGCCATCGGAGGCGGATCAGGGGGATCGCCCCGAGCAGCCCGACGACCATGCCAGCCGCCGCGGCCTGGAGGCCCGCGCCGAGGTCGGGTAGCCTCACCGCTACCAGCCCCCAGACGAGGACCCCCGCGGCCAGCGCATCGAGCCGGCGGAGCCAGCGCGCGCGCGTGCTCCAGCGCGCGACGCCTTCGGGAAGCGGTCGGATCGGGGTCCCCACCGCCTCATTGTCTCTCTAGGGTATGCTGGGGGCCATGGCCAAGTCCCAGATCGAGACCGTCCCGTCGGTGTGCCCGCACGACTGCACCAGCACCTGCGCACTGGAGGTCGAGCGCCTCGATCTGCACACCATCGGCCGCGTCCGCGGCTCGCACCGCAACACCTACACGCGCGGGGTGATCTGCGAGAAGGTCGGCCGCTACGCGGAGCGCGTGCACCACCCGGACCGGCTGCTCCACCCGCTGCGGCGCGTGGGCCCGAAGGGCGCGGGGCGCTTCGAGCGGATCGCCTGGGACGACGCCCTCGACCTGGTCGCGGAGGCCTTCACGCGCCAGACCGCCCGCCTCGGGCTCGAGACGGTGTGGCCCTACTACTACGCGGGCACCATGGGCCTGGTGCAGCGCGACGGCATCAACCGGCTGACGCACGCCATGGGCTACTCGCGTTACTACTCGACGATCTGCGTGACCCTGGCCGACACCGGCTGGGCGGCCGGGGTCGGGGCCAAGCGCGGCGTGGACCTGCGCGAGATCGGCGAGCACTCGGACCTCGTCGTGATCTGGGGCGGCAATCCCGTGAACACCCAGGTCAACGTGATGAGCCACGCCATGCAGGCCAAGCGGCGCGGCGCGACCTTCGTGGTGGTGGATCCGTACCGCACCGACACCGCGGCGAAGGCCGATCTGCACCTGGCCCCGCGGCCCGGCACCGACGGCGCGCTCGCCTGCGCGATCATGCACGTGCTCTTCGCCGAGGGTCTGGCCGACTGGGACTACCTGCGCGCGTACACCGACTGCCCCGACGAGCTGGCCGCCCACGTGGCCACGCGGACGCCCCAGTGGGCGGCGGCCCTCACCGGCCTCTCCGTCGAGCAGATCGTCGATTTCGCCCGCCTCTACGGCCGGACCAAGAAGAGCTTCATCCGGTGCCACCACGGCTTCAGCCGCTCCCGAAACGGTGCGGTCAACATGCACGCGGTGACCTGCCTGCCCGCCATCACCGGCGCCTGGCGGTACAAGGGCGGCGGCGCCGTCTACGGCCAGACCGCGATCTATCCGCTCGACCGCACCCTGATCGAGGGGCGCGACCTGGTCGACAAGTCGATCCGCGCCCTCGACCAGTCCCGTCTCGGCCAGATCCTGACCGGCGATCGCGAGGCCCTCAAGGGCGGCCCGCCGGTGACCGCCATGCTTGTGCAGAACACCAATCCCGCGATGGTGTGCCCGGAGCTCAACCTGGTGCACGAGGGGCTCGCCCGCGAGGATCTCTTCCTCTGCGTGCACGAGCAGTTCCTGACCGAGACCGCGGCCTTCGCCGACGTGGTCCTGCCCGCCACGATGTTCGTCGAGCACGACGATTTCTACACCGCGAGCGGGCACACCTATTTCCAGGTGACCAAGAAGGTGATCGAGCCGCCGGGCGAGTGCCGCGAGAACCACTGGGTGATCTCTGAGCTGGCCAAGCGTCTCGGCGCGACGCACCAGGGCTTCCAGATGACGCCCTGGGAAATCATGGACTGGACGCTCCGGAAGTCCGGCATGTGGGACGCGGAGACCAACTGGCGCCGAGGCGGCCAGGACTTCGCGCCCGCGTTCGAGACCGCGCACTTCCTCGACGGCTTCCCCACCCCGGACCGCCGCTTCCACTTCAAGCCCGACTGGGCGCGCTTCGGCGGGCGCGGGGCGGAGATGCCCACCCTCCCGGATCACTTCGCGGTGACCGACGAGGCCACCGCGGAGAAGCCGTTCCGGCTGGTGGCCGCGCCCGCGCGCACCTTCCTCAACTCCACCTTCACCGAGACGCCCTCGTCCCTGGCCCGCGAGCAGCGCCCGACCGCGCTGCTGCATCCGGACGACTGCGCGGCGCTGGGCGCGGTGGCGGGCACCGCAGTCCAGCTCGGCAACGAGCGGGGGGAGGTCATCGCCCACGCCGAGCCCCGCGAGGGCCAGCCGCGGGGCGTGGTAATCGTCGAGGGGGTCTGGCCGAACAAGCACTTCGTCAACCGGCTCGGCATCAATGCCCTGACCAGCGCCGAGCCCGGCTACCCCAACGGCGGCGCCGTCTTCCACGACACCGCGGTGTGGATCCGGAGGGTTGACTTGGACGGCACCGCCCGGCTATAACCGCCCCCACTACCGTCACGCCGCGACAGGGTCGCCGCGGCGGACGGAGCAGGCGGCGACGGCGGTCGGGAGGCTCGGTCTGGACACCATTCTGCAGCTGGCCCTGAACGGGCTGGCGGTCGGCTGCATCTACGGGCTGGTCGCGCTCGGCTTCGTCCTCATCTACAAGGCCACCGAGCTGGTCAACTTCGCCCAGGGCGATCTGCTCATGCTGGGCGCCTTCACCTGCTACATGCTGGTGGTCTGGTACGGCATGTCCTACTGGCCGGCCTTCGCGCTGGCGGTGGCCGCGGTCGCCCTGTTTGGAGCGGCGCTCGACGCAACGGTGCTGCGGCGGGTCATCGGCCAGCCCCAGTTCGCGGTGGTCATGCTGACGATCGGGCTCGGCGCCATGTTCCGGAGCTTCGCCTCCATCATCTGGGGCTCCGAGATCTACAGCCTGCCAACGCCGTTCAGCGCCAAGACCACGCGAGTGGGCGGCGTCACGGTGAGCCACGAGTACGTGGCCATCATCGTGGGGACGGTCCTGCTCTGCGCGGTGCTCTACGCCTTCTTCACCTACTCGCGCGTCGGGGTGGCCATGCAGGCCGCCTCCCAGAACCAGCTCGCCGCGTACTACATGGGCATCCCGGTGAAGCGAATGTTCTCGCTGATCTGGGCTATCTCGGCGGGGGTGGCCGCCATCGCGGGCGTGCTGCTGGCACCGGTGTCGCTGATCGACATCAACCTGGGCTTCATCGGCCTCAAGGCCTTCGCGGCGGCGGTGCTGGGCGGCTTCGGCTCCATCCCGGGCGCGCTGGTGGGCGGCGTCACCATCGGGCTCATCGAGCTGTTCTCCGGAGCCTACCTGCCGCTGGGCGTGAAGGACGTGGCGGCCTACGTGGTGCTGCTCCTCGTGCTGGCCATCCGGCCCCAGGGCATGTTCGGCACCGTGGGCCGCAAGAAGGTCTAGCCCTCTCATGCGCTTCGCCTTCAAGACGGCCTACGAGCACGATCTCGGCCTCTTCCGCGATCCGGTGCAGCGCCGCTGGTACGCGGCCCTGCTCGCGGGCGCGATCCTGCTGCCGCTGGCGGTGCCCGCCTATCTGTCGGACATCAGCCTGGTCTTCATCTACGGGCTCTGCGGCCTCTCGCTGATGGTGCTGGCCGGCTACACCGGCCTGGTCAGCCTGGGCCACGCGGCCTTCCTCGGCATCGGCGCGTACGCCCACGTGTACTTCGTCCAGGACCTGGGGCTGCCCTGGATCGTCGCGGTGGCGCTGGCCGCGGTATTGTCGGCCGCCTCCGGGGTGCTGGTGGGCTTGCCCGCGCTGCGCATGACCGGCGTCTATCTGACGATCGCCACCCTGGCCTTCGCGCTGATCATCCAGGAAGTCTTCACGCGCTGGGACCACGTCACCCACGGCCTGAAGGGCCGGCCGGTGGACAAGCCGGTGCTCTTCGGCGTGTCGTTCGCCACCGACTGGGCGTTCTACTTCCTGTGCCTGGCCGTGCTCATCGTCGGGCTCTGGCTCACCGCCAACCTGCTGCGCTCGCCCACCGGCCGGGCCTGGGTGGCGATCCGCGACAGCGAGATCGCCGCGCAGTCCATGGGCGTGCACCTGGCGCGCTACAAGACGCTGGCCTTCGCCTACTCGGCCGGGCTCATGGGCGCGGCGGGCGCGCTCTTCGCCCACAAGATCGGCTTCCTGGCTCCGGACATCTTCAGCGTGCTGCTCTCGATCCAGTTCCTCCTGATGGTCGTGGTGGGCGGCCTCGGCAGCCTGCACGGCGCGCTGTACGGCGCGGTCTTCGTGGCGCTCCTGCCCGTGCTCATCTCGGAGGCGCGCGATCACGTGCCCGCCTGGGCCGGCCACGCTGCGGCCGCGCTGGGCAAGGGCGTGGGCGACACGGTCTACCAGTCGCTGGATCGCTTCGTGAAGCAGCCCGGCCTCGAGCCCGGCGTCTTCGGCCTCATCCTGGTGCTGTTCATCCTGTTCGAGCCGCTCGGCATCTACGGGCGCTGGCGGAAGATATGGCTCTACTTCTCCACGTTCCCCCTCTACAAGACGGCCACCTTCCGGCGTCAGAAGACCTACATGCGGTCGGAGCGCCTGCGGTGACCCTCTTCGCGGCCGACGAGCTGGTCGTGAACTTCGGGGGCATCCGGGCGGTGGACGGCGTGAGCTTCGCGGTCGAGGCCGGGCAGGTCTTCACCATCATCGGGCCCAACGGGGCGGGCAAGACCACCATCTTCAACCTGATCTCGCGGATCTACGATCCAACCAGCGGGCGACTGCTTTTCCGCAATGACGACATCACCGGCGTGCCGCCGCACGAGATCGCCCGCCGCGGCATCGCGCGCACGTTTCAGAACATCGAGCTGTTCGAGCACGCCACCGTGCTGCAGAACCTGCTCCTGGGCCGCCACGCCCACGCCGAGCGGCGGTTCCTGCAGGAGCTCCTGTTCTTACCCCGAGTGCGCGCTCGTGAGCGCGCCCATCGCGAGGCCGCCGAGAAGGTGATCGACTTCCTCGATCTCCAGGCCTACCGCGACAGCTTCGTGGTCAACCTCCCCTACGGCGTCCGCAAGGTCGTCGAGATGGGCCGGGCCCTCTGCACGGAGCCCGCGCTGCTCCTGCTCGACGAGCCTTCGTCCGGGTTGAGCGTGGAGGAGACCGCGGACATGGCGTTCTGGATCCAGGACATCCGCGGCCTGCTCGGCATCACCGTGCTCATGGTCGAGCACGACATGAGCCTGGTCAGCGCCGTCTCCGACCGGGTGCTCGCGCTCAACTACGGCCGGGTCCTCGCCTGCGGCTCGGCTCGGGAAGTCCAGGAGCATCCCGAAGTGATCAAGGCATACCTCGGAGGCTGACCGGTGGCCGAGGCGCTCCTCGCGGTCAGCAATGTCGAGACCTACTACGGGCCGATCATGGCCCTGCGCGGGGTGAGCTTCACGGTTTCCGCGGGCGCCATCGTGACGATCTTGGGGGCCAACGGGGCGGGCAAGACGACCATCCTCAAGACCGTTTCCGGGGTCATGGATCCGCAGAAGGGCAGCGTGACGCTCGAGGGCCGCCCCATCCACGGGCTCGATCCGGACCGGGTCGCCCGCCTCGGGCTCTCTCACGTGCCGGAGGGCCGCGAGGTCTTCCCGTTCCTCTCGGTGCGGGAGAACCTGCGCATGGGTGCCTACGCCCGCCGCGACGCCGACGCGGTGGCCCAGGATCTCGAGACGGTCACCGAGTACTTCCCGGTCCTCGCCGCGCGCGCCGAGCAGCGGGCCGGCTCGCTCTCGGGGGGCGAGCAGCAGATGCTGGCCATCGGGCGGGCGCTCATGGCGCGGCCCAAGGTCATGCTGCTGGACGAGCCCTCGCTCGGCCTGGCCCCCAAGCTGGTCAAGGACATCTTCGACATCATCCGGCGCATCAACCGCGAGCGCGGGGTCACCGTGCTCCTGGTGGAGCAGAACGCGAACCTGGCCCTCCAGACCGCGGATTACGGCTATGTCTTGGAGCTGGGCCGGATCGTGATGGAAGATACCTGCGAGCGGCTGCTCCAGAAGGACGATATCCGGGAGTTCTACCTGGGCCTCAAGGAGTCGAGCGTCCGCGGGACGCGGCGCTGGAAAAGGAAGAAGACATGGCGCTGACGACTCGCCCCGCCCCCTCCCCTACCGAGGCCGCCCGGCCCGTGACCGTGCACGGCCAGGACACCCTGCCGAAGCTCTTCCGTCACGTGGTGCGGGAGCGCGGCGACCGGGTGGCCATGCGGGAGAAGCACCTCGGGATCTGGCGGGCCATCTCGTGGCGCAAGTACGGCCGGCAGGCACGCGCGGTGGGGCTCGGGCTGGTGGCGCTGGGCCTCCGGCCCGGGGACGTGGTCTCGATCATGGCGGACAATTGTCCGGAGTGGCTCTACACCGATCTCGGCATCATGTCGGTCGCGGCGATCCCCAACGGCATCTACACGACCGACTCGGCCCGCCAGGTCGAGTACATCGTCAACGACAGCGGCACCCGCTTCCTCTTCGTGGAGAACGAGGAGCAGCTCGACAAGGCGCTGGCAGTCCGCGGGCGCTGCCCGGAGCTGGTGAAGATCTTCGTCTTCGACATGGACGGGCTGCACGCCTTCCAGGACGACCAGGTGATGACCTTCGAGGCCCTCCTCGAGCTGGGCGACGCCCACGACCGCGAGCATCCCGAGGCCTACGACCGGCTCGTCGAGCTCCCCCGCCCCGAGGACCTGGCCATCCTGGTCTACACCTCCGGCACCACCGGCCCGCCCAAGGGGGCGATGCTGAGCCACCGCAATATCCTGTTCCAGCTCGAGTACGCCGACTTCATCACCCCCCTGCGCGAAGGCGACCAGCAGCTCTCCTTCCTGCCCCTCTGCCACGTGGCCGAGCGGACGTTCACGGTCTTCAACCCGCTCTATACCGGCGCCACCGTGAACTTCGCGGAGAGCATCGACACGGTCCCGGAGAATATCCGCGAAGTGGCGCCCGCGCTGTTCTTCGCGGTGCCGCGGATCTGGGAGAAGTTCTACTCCGGGGTGGCGCTGCGCATGCGGGACGCCACCTGGCTCGGCCGCTTCGCCTACGACCGGGCCATCCGCATCGGGCTGCGTCTGGCCGGTCGCCGGATCGAGGGGCGCCGGCCGTCCCTGGCCCTGCGGGCCGCGTTCCGGGTGGCCGACTTCCTCGTGCTCGACAACGTCAAGCGCTCGATCGGGCTGCATCGCGCCCGCGGCGTCGCCACCGGCGCCGCCCCCATCGCCCCGGACCTGATCCGCTGGTACCTGGCCCTCGGGCTCGACATGTACGAGGTCTACGGCCAGACCGAGAACACTGGCCTCGCCACCGCGATGCCTCCCAATCGCATCAAGCTCGGCACGGTGGGGGTAGCCCGGCCGGAGACCGAAGTGCGCCTGTCCCCGGCGGGCGAGATCCTGCTCAAGGGCCCGCACGTGTTCATGGGCTACTACGGCAAGCCGGAGAAGACCGCGGAGACCATCGTGGACGGGTGGCTGTACACCGGCGACGTGGGCACCATCGACGCCGACGGTTTCGTCCGCATCACCGACCGCATGAAGGACATCATCATCACCGCGGGCGGCAAGAACGTCACCCCGTCCGAGATCGAGAACCAGCTCAAGTTCTCGCCCTTCATCTCCGACGCGGTGGTGATCGGGGACCAGCGCAAGTTCCTCTCCTGCCTCGTCATGATCGACCACGAGACGGTGGCCCAGTTCGCCCAGGAGCGGAA
>WNFC01000266.1_pt1 | contig 52210 bp, 42 predicted proteins | sample 5400541 | NCBI WGS metagenome assembly WNFC01 (sample SAMN13153342, study PRJNA577476) | soil metagenome | isolation source: 120 cm saprolite under Douglas fir tree site 2 hole 2 replicate 1 | place: USA:California | collected 2015-04-18
ACTTCAATAATGAGAAGCTCGGCGAAGCGCCGAGCGGTTTTTCCACTGCGCTCACGGGTAGAGGCAGACCAGGCAAGTGGGTTGTGATGAAAGACCCCGCGTCGCCTAATCAGGGCAGCGTCCTTGCGCAGACTGACGCAGATCGGACTGACTATCGCTTTCCGGTCTGCGTCTATGATGGCCTGAGCGCAAAAGATGTCGATATCACGGTGAAGTTCAAGCCTGTCTCCGGCAGAGGCGATCAGGGTGCTGGCATTGTCTGGCGCTATCGAGACAAGGACAACTACTACATCGTCCGCGCCAACGCTCTGGAGGGCAATGTGGTGCTCTACAAAGTCGAGAATGGAAAGCGGACTGACTTGCCGCTAGTAGGGAAGGGCCGCACCTACGGGATGAAAGAGAGAGTGCCGTCGGGAGAGTGGGGCACACTGCGCGTGGTCGCCGGGGGCAATCACTTTGAGGTCTATCACAACGACAAGAAACTCTATGAAGTTAAAGACGAGACATTCAAGGAAGCGGGCAAGGTCGGATTGTGGACCAAGGCCGACTCGGTCATCTATTTCGACGATCTGCAAGTGACCGTTAAATGAAAAGCACAATGCACGGTCAGATATTACTGAGCCATCACCGTTCAGTAAGTATTGTTGTGCGGGTGCTGCTAGTGATTGTCGGCAGCGCCGTCGCGAGCAGTTGCGAGCGCAATTCGACAGTAACGGAGTCTAACGCCGCAGCGCCGACTCCCCGTGCCCTTGCCACCGTACGTACTCCGGATACCAACAGTAAGTCATCATCGGCAATGAATGCAGGTGAGAGACTCAGCGGTTTTGTGGTAGATGGAATGCCCGCCGCGACGGTGGGCGGCTTTGAGCGATGGCTCTACGGCAATCGAGCGTTGAGCGGAGCGCGATGGCAAGCACGGCAAGGACATGTGCCGGGACAATATGTAGCGAAGCACCGGAGTGCCACTGCCAGCGTGGAATTGCTAGCGCTCCTCGACGCAGAAGACCGGACTACGGCGCGCGTCACCTACATCGCCCTGACCATAAGACCAGCGGACAAACGCACATCGGAATTGTCGCCTCAAGATTTAAGTGGAGTGGCGCGAGCGATTTTCGGCCCTGCCGTTGCTGCCAAAATAACCTCGCCTTCGACATCGGATGCCAAAGACCAGGACACCGCACGCAATACGAACGGTTGGGAATACTTTATCGAAAGACAGCTGAACGGCACAATGCTTACCTTCTACGCAAAAAGATAACAACGGAGATTCGCCTGAAAAATGTCTGAGAGTGAGCGCGTCGCGATACAGAAAGAAAGCGAGTCCGGGCTAAGTGATCAGATGCCTTCGTGGCGCGAAGTGTTCCTCTACTTTCTTTTTCTGGGCTTTGTAAATGTTGGTGGACCGGTAGCGCAGATCACGATGATGTACAACCACATGGTCGAGCGACGCCAGTGGCTGACGAAAGATCGATTCGTCAAGATCATGGCGTTCTGCCACATGCTACCGGGTCCTGAGGCACTTCAGTTGGCGATCTATGTCGGCTATTTGAAACGAAAGTTGTGGGGTGGAATTCTGGCTGGTCTCACGTTCATTCTGCCGGGCGCGGTCGTGATGATCGTTTTGAGCTGGCTGTACGTTAAGTATGGCAAGCTGCCGCCAGTCAATAATGCCCTCTACGTTCTCAAGCCGGCAGTCCTTGGCATAATCGCCGCCGGCATCATCAAACTCGGTCGGGCGGCAATTCGGAACATCTTTCTCGCACTCCTGCTGGTCGGAGCATTTCTAGGAATGCGTTTCGCGGGAATCAATTTCCTGTTGATTCTGCTCATAGCGGGTGCTCTGAACTTGCTGATCGAGGAAGGCTGGCCACGATTGAGGAAAGGAGCACCAATCCTTCCCGTCACGATTGGAGCATTCGCGCTACTGCTTCCGTTTATTGATTCGCGTTTGTTCCAGATCGCGTGGTTGTTTCTTAAGACAGGTTTGTTCAGTTTTGGCGGCGCGTATGCATCGCTTGTATTCGTGCAGCGCGGCGCAGTCGCGCAGTATCACTGGCTGACGGATGGTCAATTGCTTGACGGCGTGGCGATGAGTGTGGCGACGCCTGGGCCATTCATGCTGTTCACGACTTTTGCGGGTTATCTCGCTGGCGGAATTTCTGGAGCAGTGCTCGCCACGTTCTTCGTCTTCTTACCGTCGTTCGTCTTTGTTATCGGCGGCACTCACTATATTGAAAAGGTGCGCGACAATCGCACAATTCAGGCATTCCTTGCGGGCGTCAGCGCCGCAGTAGTTGGCGTGATCGCGGTTGTTTCTCTCGATCTAATTCCCGAAGCAATTATCGGCTGGCCAAGTGTCGCCATCGCGGTCATTGCTTTTTTGCTGATCGTTTGGTTGAAGCGGGATGTTGCTTTGGTGGCAGTGGGCGCAATAGCGGGCGGAGTTATCTATTCACTTGTACGAGCGTTTACCTAGACCAAATCGGGGCGATCTTTATGAGGACATTGGAGGTCGAATGAAGTGGATTACACGCGAGCGAATTCAAGTTAACCGCACGGCAACCTGCTGGCTTATCCGGCGGTTTCTTGACGAAGAAGCGGAGTTCATCTTTGGGCCATCGGACCAAGTTGCATCGATGCAAACTGAAACCGGCGCGACGGGCTTCGATGCTCCCGGCGCAACCTACCCTCACCAGGACGAGGAGGGCTTATGTTCTTTTGCGGCACTGGTGCATGAGCGGTTGGCGCATGACCCCGTTCTCTTGGAAATAGCCGACATCGTGCAGGCAGCGGACATCACAGGCGAGTTGGACAATCATCCGGCAGCTCGTGGGTTGCAGTTGATCAGTCGTGGATTTCCCCTTTTGACGAAGAATGATTATCAGACCGCAGAGCGTGCCGCATTCATTTATGACGCGCTTTACGCAAGCATCAAGCAAGAGCAAGCCCCTCAGTAAACAACCAGCAATGAAAGACCAAATTGAGAAGAAAGGCAGGAGTGAAAATGAAAAGAGACAGAAACATGACGCGCACGGTGCTGATCCATTTATCTCTCGCGGGCAAGACGAGACGAGTTGTGCTGAGCCTCGTTGCGTTTGCAGTAGCAACCTTGTTTGTGTTGGTGGCTTGCTCGGCGCCGCAGAATAATTCCGCGCAGCCCAACAACCAGCAACAGGCTGCGGCAACAGACTGGAAGCCGGTCGAGCTGGCGTTGGGTAAAGCCGGCTCTATACAACCGGGCGATGTTTACAAAGTCAGTCTGCCGCGTAGTGATCTAAAGGTCACCGTCTCAGGTGACGAACTTAAAGCAGCCCTTGCTCTTGGCTCGTGGGTAGCTTTCAAGAAGACTGGCGATATGACCACCGTGATGGGCGATCTGGTTCTCACCGAAGATGAAGTGACGCCAGTCATGACGAAACTTGAAGAGGGCGGAGTCGATCCGACGGCTTTGCACAACCATGTGCTGCATGAATCGCCACGCGTGATGTACATGCACATTCATGCGATTGGTGATGCCGTGAAGATCGCCAAGGCAATTCACGATGCGCTCGCACTGAGCAAGACTCCTTTTGCTGCGCCCGCCGCTGCTGCGCCGGCTCAAGACCTTGGCATTGATACGAAGCAAATCGATCAGATCATGGGCCAGAGTGGAAAAGTAAACGGCGGGGTTTATCAATTCTCGATTCCACGTGCCGACAAAATCATGGACAATGACATGGAGATTCCGCCTGCGATGGGAATTGCGCAGGCCATTAATTTCCAACCCACAGGCGGAGGCAAGGCAGCCATCACGGGTGACTTCGTGCTGCTCGCCAGTGAAGTCAATCCTGTGATCAAAGCGTTGCGAGACAACGGAATTGAAGTGACGGCTTTGCACAGTCACATGCTGATAGAGACGCCACACCTGTTCTTCATGCACTTTTGGGCGAATGACGACGCGCAGAAGCTGGCGCGGGGACTACGCGCCGCTCTCGATAAGGTAAATGTAGTAAAGAGCTGAGTGCGTATTCGTAACCCGGAGAAGTAAGCACTCGTCTTCTAGTAGCGAGGCTTCCTACAATAGACGCAGTTTGATCGATGCTTTGCGAACGATCGCCATGAAGCACGTCCAATGGCTGTTGCTGATTCTGCTCGTTTCATCTTCCGCGTTGGCCCAAACCGGCTCACTGCGCGGTCAGGTCACTGATCAAAACGGTGGCGGTGTTCCCGGCGCGAAGGTCACGGTCAACGGCCCGTCAGGATTAGTCAAGACTGCAAACACTGATAAGAGCGGATCGTATTCGTTCGCTGGATTGCCAGCCGGAGATTACGAAGTGCAGGCCTCCGCTCCGAACCTCGAACTTGCTGAGCCGGTGAAGGTCAGTCTGAAAGGCGGAGTCCAGAGCCTGAACTTGCAATTGAGGGTCGTGTTAGCGCCAGAGAAAGTCACCGTCGAGGAAAATGGCGCGCCGAGCGTGAGCACCGACGCGAACAGTAACGCAAGCGCTCAGGTCTTGCGCGGTAACGATCTGGATGCGCTGCCCGACAGTCCCGAAGATCTCCAGGCGGCTTTACAAGCGCTCGCCGGACCATCAGCAGGACCCAGCGGCGGGCAAATCTTCATTGATGGTTTCAGTGGCGGCCAATTGCCGTCAAAGGAATCCATTCGCGAGATTCGCATCAATCAGAACCCTTTCGCGCCCGAATATGACAAGCTCGGCTTTGGCCGCATCGAGATTTTCACGAAGCCCGGCACAGATAAGTTCAAGGGCTCAGTCTATTTCAATTTCGCCAATCAATTCTGGAACACGCGCAACCCTTACGCGCTGCAAAAAGCGCCATTCCTTTTGAAGGAATACGGCGGCAGCGTAAGCGGAGCTATTAACAAACGTGCCTCTTTCTTTCTCGATGTGCGGCGCGATGAAGTCGACAACTTCTCAATCATCAATGCAATCACTCTCGATCCGCAAACACTCACGATTATCAATCCTTTCACGGATGTGTTTAGGACGAGGCAGCGCCGTTTCGGAATCAACCCGCGCATAGACTATCAGCTGAACCCAAAGAACACGCTTACCGTTCGCTATGGTTTTACTCGCGCTGATATTCAAGGCGCTGGTATCGGCGGATTCAATCTGGTTTCCCGCAGTACGCATCCCGAAAATAAAAACCAGACTTTACAAGTCACGGAGACGGCGGTGCTGGGAAAGAACGCAATTAACGAAACGCGCTTTCAGTTCTTCCGCACATATGGTCCAAACCTAGCCAACGATTTAAGCCCGGCGATTCAAGTGCTCGGCTCATTCAATGGCGGCGGCGCGCAAGTCGGCCATTCGTTCGACGCACGCGACAGTTATGAGTTGCAGAACTACACTTCGATAATCAGCGGCAAGCATTCATGGAAGTTCGGTGCACGGCTGCGCCGGGAGACAGATGACAACATCTCGCCGCAGAATTTTGGCGGCACGTTTAGTTTCGGCGGTTCTGATCGACAACCTTCCCTGGACGCCAACGGTCGTCCAATTTGCGCCAGCCAACCAGTGGTAACGCCGGTTACTTCCATCGAGCGATATCGCTTCACTCTGCTGATGCCGCAGAATGGATGTTCGGCTTCGGACATCCGCAGGTTAGGGGGCGGCGCGACTCAGTTCAGCATCAATGCGGGGAATCCAGAGATCGCCGGAAGTCAGTTCGATGTAGGTTTTTTCGTGGGCGACGACTGGCGCGTGCGTCCCAACTTGACTCTGAGTTTTGGACTTCGTTACGAAACGCAAAACAACATTCACGACCGGAGCGATGTTTCGCCACGTTTTACGGTGGCGTGGGCTCCGGGATCGAGAAAGAACAACTCTGCTCCGAAGACAGTTATACGCGCGGGGTTCGGAGTCTTCTACGATCGGTTCAGCCTTTCGAACACGCTCACAGCTCTCCGCTATAACGGCATCGTGCAACAGCAGTTCGTGATTACCAACCCGGACTTCTTCCCGACGATTCCTTCGATTAGTTCTTTGACTGCCTTCCAGACGACGCAGACTATTCAACAGATTAGTCCTGCGCTGCGCGCGCCATACGTCATTCAGTCAGCTGTCAGCCTCGAACACCAATTGCCGTTCAATACTACGATTGCGATCACGTACGCGAACACGCACGGGTTGCACATGTTGCGATCCCAGGACATCAACGCTCCGTTGCCCGGCACTTATAACCCACTCGTGCCAAACAGTGGCGTGTTTCCGCTGGGCGGGCCGGGTCCCGTTTTCGTGATGGAGTCGTCAGGCCTCTTCAATCAAAACCAGTTGATCACTTACGTCAATTCCAAGATCAACAAAAACATTTCCCTGTCCGGCTCGTACGTGCTCAATCACGCGATGAGCAACACGGATGGACTCGGCACCTTCCCGGCGAAACCGTACGACTTCACGGGAGAGTACGGGCCGGCAGCTACTGATGTGCGGCATCGTTTTACCTTGACCGGCTCGCTGAACACTAAGTGGAATGTGCGTTTCAATCCCTTTGTAGTAATCCAGTCTGGCCCGCCGTTCGACATCACCGTCGGTCGCGATCTTTATGGCACGACTCTCTTCAACGGCCGGCCCGGAAAACCGACCGACCTGACAAAGCCGGGTCTGATTGCGACGACGTATGGGTTGCTCGATCCAAATCCAACCCCTGATGAGAAGACGCTTCCGCGCAACTTTGGTCGTGGACCAGGCACGGTCAACGTGAATTTGCGCGTGACCAAGACGATTGAGTTCGGACCCGAAGGATCTGGATCTGGTGGACCGCCGTCGAGCGGACCGGGCAGTGGCGGGCCGGATCGTCGCGGCACTCCCGGCGTTTTCAGCCCCGGAGCGGCTCAAGGCCCTTCCGGTTTGCGAGTCAGTCGCCGCTATACTCTGAGCATCGCGATGTCGATTAACAATCTCCTGAATCACACCAACCCCGGCCCAATCATCGGCAACATCACCTCGCCGCTTTTCGGCCACGCTAACCAACCAGCCGGCGGAGGCGGCGGCTTTGGCGGCTTTGGCGGAGGCGGCGGCTTAGGCTTTTCCGAGAGCGCGAACAATCGCCGGCTCGAACTGCAAATGAGGTTTTCGTTCTAGCAGCTTGAGATTTCAGGACCAGTGAAAAACTAGAGTTGTTAAGATTCGAAGCAAATAGGCGAGAAGATGTAGAGAGGCGAGCAATAAAGTCTCCAAACAAACCGACCCGACTGAACTCTCTCGTAAGACTGGCCTTGTCCTCAGACCAGTCGATTCAGAGTCAGTGAATCGCCTTTTCGCGGAAATCGAGAAGTACGACTCTCAAGAACGAATCCAGACCTTCGATTATCTTAAGTATGCGCCGAACGAAGATCGTGCCTCGCTCGGTAGATAGTGTCCGCCTCTTTTTTCCGCGCGGGAGGATTGCATCCTCCATCACAGGCTACGTAATCGTCAGGGAAGGTTCGATCTGCAGCGGTGGCCGGAGTGGTGCCCACGGATTCCACGAGTTGGTCCGCTGCGGTCCGATACAGGAGATGACGACGTCTTGGGTGTCAAGCGCTCGCGCCAGATCGTCGGGATCAAGCACGGAACCGCTCTGCACGCTCACACCCGGCGGCGCTTCGAATACGGTGGACTGCCGCACGAGCGCGGTCACGTCGTGGCCGTCACGCACCGCGAACCGAGTAACCCAGCGCCCACAACCACCGGAGGCCCCAAGAACGAGCAGCCGCATTAATATGGTCTCCCGCTGCCTAACGACATATTAGACCTCTGAGAACTCGCGCCTCCAGATCAGAATTGGAGCGGCCAACAGCATGCCGAAGAAAAGGAAGATCAGAACCAGGGGTTTCGTGGGAACCCGTAGGTAGCCGATAACGCCCAGGAACGCTATGAAAATCCCGATGGCGTTGGTTACGCGGCCAGCCTCGCGGCTTCCCGCGCGGAGTCCGGGCAGCAACAGAAGCACGATGAGCCCGAGCAAACTCATAACCAGGCCTGAGAAGACCGCATTAAACAGGACAGGGTCGCCAAGGCGCGCAGCGATCTCGCCCCGCGCCAGCGCCCGCCGCAACCCGGAGAAATTGACCACGCTGTGAACGATTCCGATCAAGAGCAGAAACAAAGCGGAGGGAATCGTGCTGAAGTTCGAAATGGTTCTTCGCTTCATGCTTTTATCCTCATGTGGACAGAACAGCTTGCTCACTAGTTGTTAGACAGCTGTTGGCAAGAAGAATCTAACTCCTTCATTACTCTCCGTGCTTGCCACAAATGTCTCCGCTCGTGCGCCGCATTGAAGGCCAGCTCTTGCCCGAGACTCAATCTAAACCACCGGCTCGCCGCGTTACTCACTTTTGTCTTCGACAAATCTATTCCATTTGCTTCCTCGATACATGCCAGGAATTCCTCTTGCAAATCATAGAGGCTTGCTACGAGTTCAGCATGAGACTGACGTGCTGACGGCAAATAGGCCTTCGGAGATTTGAACGTCATTCTTGGCGGAGGCTCCATCTGCCGCACAAACCACTTCTCGATCAGTCCATATCGAAATGGGCCCGGACTAAATAAACCCTTTGACCGAGCCTCATTAATTGCGTGATGAATATTTAAGAGCGAGCTGCGGCCGGTAACTACAAGATGGTCTATGCATTGCGCCATAGACCATCGGTCACTGCCTGGTCGCCAGTTGAATTGGAGTTCATTCAGATCGCCGAGCAGACTCTGTGCATCGGTCTTGATTGATTCGAACTGCCGACGATAGTTCTGTAGATCCTCAACCAACATCGATTGGGGCCGGTCCTCCATTGCATTGTTTGTTACGGCACTGTGGAAACCGGTTTTTTACCGGTGCATATGTAATAAGATCCAAACAGTAGCTCCTCCATTTTGAATTGCTCAGTCAGTTCAGCAAGTTCTTTCCAAGGTTGTATAAATGGATTGCCTAGTACAGTTCGCCGCATTATCCATACGCTACAAGGTAGAAATAATCTGCCACAAATCCCCGGCGGCAGCTTTGCGTCCATGATCACCAGGTTCCTGCCAACCTGTAGCTGGTTCCAGATATGAAGCAATACTTCTTTGTGGTGAGGTATCGTTGCGTATGAAAGGCTGAAGATCACTCCACTTACGGCCTCTCGCACGGTATAGCTGCTCGCATCACTATGGATCAAGGTAACATTCTTCCATTTTCGCTTTGTGCATAATTGTCTGGCTTTCGAGAGCATCCCTTCGGACAGGTCCACACCAAAGATGTGTCCTTCGAGTCCAACTGCTTCACGCAAGAAACGAAGGTTCCTGCCGGTTCCACATCCGATCTCAAGGACACTATCGCCGGGGCTGAGCTGGAGGCGATCAACCGCTTTCCTGCGAATGCCCGGTGGCAGTAAGAAAAGCAGTTCGAACAACGGGAAGAAGCCGGCGATATGGTTGTATCTTTGACGGACGAGGGAAGGTTCGTAGTCAATCCACTCGGTGAGTTGCATCGCTTGATCTCCCGGAATTCTGTGCCGTTCATCTCTAACTGGTGATCGTCATCAGTGAACCTGCGTCTCTTCAAATATTTTCTTAACAATCTGGCTCGTTGGCACTCGCGCCTTCAACCGGTGCAGCGTTTGATACAACCCCATCTCTGCGCGCCCCATAAAAATGAACTCAGTTATCACGCCTTTGGTGCGAAACAGGTTCTTCGATTCCCGCAGAAAGTCTCGCAGGAATATGGCGTCGCTGAAATCAAAGAGCTGATCCTTGTCCGGCTTTGGCGGGTAAACCTTGCGATAGAAATTCTCCGCGAAATTGATGAGCGCCCGGCGAGCGCCCGGCAGTAACTTCTCACCGACCTGTTCGTAATAGGTTTCGAGCAACCGGCGAAAGTGCGCCGAGCCGGTCGAGCCGGGATAAAGACAGACGCTTCGCAGGTAGGCGGCAGCTTCGTGGCTGAGATACTTTACGCAGCCGAAGTCCACCAGTGAGATACCCCCGTCATCGTTGAAGAGATAGTTGCCCCAGTGAGGATCAGCATGAAGAGCTTCGACCTCATACACCTGAAAATGGAAAAGCTCGAAAAGATGCGCGCCCATTTGATTCCGAACTTTTTGCGAAGGACGCTGCGCGAGAAAATCTTCGAGGTGCCGGCCGGTCATTAGCGACATCGTCAATACTTTGTCGGAAGAGTACTCGCGAAAAACGCGCGGGGCCTTGACGAAAGAAAGCGGCGCCAGGCGGTCGGCGAGGAACTCGATATTGTCAGCTTCACGCAGGTAGTCCGTTTCCGCGACGATTTGCTCTTCAATCTCGTCGATCGCCGATTTTCGTATATGACCCGACGCTTGCGCCGGTTTAGAGAAGGTGCGAAACAATGAAAAGTCGTTTTCGATCGCCCGCCGGATGCCCGGATACTGAATCTTCACGGCCACGTGTCTGCCCTCGCGAGTGATGGCGTGATGCACCTGGCCGAGCGACGCCGCGGCAAACGGCTTGGATGTGAACTCCTTGAAGATCTCTTCGGGCTCGCGCCCCAGGCTTCCTTTCACCTGGGCGCGGACCAGCGAAGGATGCATGCCCGGCGCTTCCATTTGCAGCGTTGCCAACTCGGCGAGAATTTCATCCGGTAGAACTCCTGTTTGCAAGCTCAACATCTGGCCGAGCTTCATTGCCGGTCCGCGCAACGCCTGCATCTCGTCGGCCATTCTCCGAGCTGCACGCACGTGCGTGGATTTCAATGTGAGCTTGCCCTTTGCTTCGCCCAGAAATACTCGCTGCAATAGATACCCGAAATAACTGCCGGCAATGCCCGCTCCCATCGAAGCCATGCTGAACGCCCGCCCAGTAGCAGTGTTCTTCTGAGAAGACATCTATAGTTTTCCCTGCTTGAGCACCGAGACTCCTATGCTCAATGACCGATCCAGAAACGCCAGTGTGTTCTGCTTGCCGGGCGACGAATCGTGCAACCAGTAGAGCAGCGCGCCGAGGTAGTAAATCCAGAAGACTTCCGGCGCCAGAAAAGTGAGCGGACTGTGTCGATGTTTCGGCATCGACTCGTCGAGAAGCTCCTGAACGAAGCCGACGTAACGGTGTCGAAGCTCCTGCGCCCGGTGGCTGAAAATGCCTAGCGGCGAAGCCGGCTTCAGCGCATGAATAAAGGCGGCGCCGATAAACTTTTCGTATGGGGCGAGAAACTCGAGTTGGCTGTGCACGAGGGCGAAGAGCCTTTCCTCGAGGGGGGCTTTTCGGAGACGAGGGTTATCGCGTACCGCTGCAATCGCCTGGTCCACCTCCTGCTCGAAGAAATGCAGTGCGATGTCTTCCTTGGTCCTGAAATAATTGAAGACAGTGCCTTCGGCGATCCCAGCCTTGCGTGCTATGGCCTTAGTTGTCGTAGCGTCAAAACCCTTGGTCTGAAAGAGCGACAACGCGGCCGTCACAATTCGCTTTCGAATCGCCGCTTTGTTCTGGGCACGCCGCCCCTGAGGACGCTTCGCCGCGGCGGCTCGGCGCGTCGTTCGCTTGAGCGTAGCTTTCTTCTTGGTGGTCATCACGTAATTCGTGAGTGCGCTCACCAAATATATGAGTACACTCACCGACCTGTCAACTGGCGCGACTGGTCCGCCCAATGCGTGCGTTCGGCGTCTCGGCAATGAGGGCGATTACGACGAACTGCAATCCGATCAGCGCGCCCGCCGACGAGCCAACGATTACATAGAAGTTTTCCCATCCGTCAAGTGCTGTCATGTTATCGATCAACCTCCTTCGCACCCGGAATTCCCCGGTATTGTTGGTCGCTGATCTTTTCCATCAAGTCGGGCGGTTGCCTTGCTCAATGAGCTACGGAATATGACCGAAAGAACACATTGCTTCTCAGCGACCGGTCATTCGCTCCAGCTCTTCGGGGTACCTGGCCCCCTGCACTTCGATCTTTGCAGCGGCGCTATCAATCTCACGGAGGTCGTCGGAGGTAAGTTCGACTGAAACTGCTCCGATGTTCTCCTCAAGGCGATTCAGTTTCGTCGTGCCGGGGATCGGAACAATCCATGGCTTCCGGGCCAGCAGCCAGGCGAGCGCCAACTGGGCCGGGGTCGCATTCTTGCGCTCTCCAATCGACCGCAGCAGATCAACCAGCGCCTGATTCGCTTTCCGAGCCTCGGGCGTAAAGCGAGGAACGATGTTCCGAAAGTCGGAACTGTCGAACGTAGTGCTCTCATCGATCTTTCCCGTGAGGAAGCCCTTGCCCAGAGGACTAAACGGAACAAAGCCGATTCCGAGTTCCTCGAGCGTCGGTAACACTTTCGCTTCAGGGACTCTCCACCACAGCGAGTATTCGCTCTGGAGTGCCGTCACGGGCTGGACGGCGTGCGCGCGGCGGATCGTCTGCACTCCTGCTTCAGAAAGGCCGAAGTGCTTCACCTTGCCTTGCTGAATCAGGTCCTTCACCGCTCCTGCCACGTCTTCGATTGGCACGTCTGGATCAACGCGGTGCTGATAGAACAGATCGATGGCATCGACCTTGAGCCGCTTAAGCGACGCTGCGGCAACCTCTTTGATGTGCTCTGGCCGACTATCCACGCCGCCCAAACTGCGTGCCGCAGTGGGATCAAGTTTGAAGCCGAACTTCGTTGCGATCACCACTTGTTCACGAAAAGGAGCGAGCGCTTCGCCCACAAGTTCTTCGTTTGTGAATGGGCCGTACGCTTCCGCAGTGTCGAAGAACGTTATGCCGCGCTCTACGGCCGTGCGAATCAACGAGATCATCTCCTGCTTGTCTGCGGCCGGGCCGTAGCCAAAGCTCATTCCCATACAGCCCAAACCGAGAGACGAAACTTCCAGGTTGCTATTTCCGAGTTTGCGCTTTTGCATTGTGTCTCCTTCTAGCAGGTTGCTAAAGACAAATCAGCCACAGAGACACAGCGGCACCGAGGATGATTGTAAAAAGCAAGCAAAACACATCGGGTTCCCTTCCTGCATTCTCAGTGTCTCTGTGGCCTGGTCGCCATTTTTCGGTAGCCCGCTAAGCATGATATTCTTCGTCGCTGACCTTTTCCATCCAGTCGACTGTTTTGCCGTTAAGGTGTTCCAGGATGGCGATGTGCGTCATCGCCGTGGTTGAAGTGGCGCCGTGCCAATGCTTCTCACCCGGCGGGCACCAGACCACATCGCCCGGCCGAATTTCCTCTTTCGGGCCACCCTCGCTTTGCACCCACCCACATCCGGATGTGACGATCAGCGTCTGCCCGAGCGGATGCGTGTGCCATGCTGTCCGAGCGCCGGGCTCGAACGTAACGCTGACGCCCAGAACGCGCGCCGGATCGGGTGCCTGGAACAGTGGGTCAATGCGTACCATGCCGGTAAAATACTCGCCCGGTCCATTGCCGGAGGGCTGTGAGCCACTTCTTTTGAGTTCCATTTCTGAATTCCTCCACTTGATTGTCTTATGCGGATTCAAATTCTAAATGCAGCTTTGAAAATTCGTTCTTGCTCCGGAGGAGCGAAATGTTTATAGCAACCAGCGACCTTAAGATAGGTGTAGCAGCTCTTGCCTTGCCCTTAGCGTCCCGCGCGAGCTTCTTGAGCTTTTCTTTGCGGCGCGCATAGCTGAATACCACCTCATGCCCGGCACGCGCGAAGATCGTTCCGAGCTTTCCGCCCATCAACCCTGAACCCAGGATGCCAACTCGCATGTTTGCTGCTCTGCCTCCACTTTCGCTGCCATCGTCTGGCAGGTTGTTGAAAAACCAGTCTTAGCCACAGAGGCACGGAGACACAGAGACCATTGAAGTCAAATTAGGTCATGTTTGTTTGCCTTTCTGTTTATTTGGGTCTGCATTTTCTTTGTGAAGCCAGTTCACAACTTCTTGTTTTTTGCGCAAGAACGTAGTTGTGCTTTAAGCCCGATTCATCGGGCTTTCCCAAAGGGTTACTAGACCGGCCGTTTGACGGCCGGGTTCGGTGGTGACGACTCTTTGAAGCGTGCTTTAGCGTGCTTCCTTACTCAGGGCTTTAGCCACGACAGCCAAGTGGCTAAAGCTGACTACGAGAAGGAGGCTAAAGCCCCCTGATAAACTCACGTTGCCGCACTACCCAGCCTAAAACGGCTGGTCTAGTAACCCTGCGGGCAAGCCGCATGAATGCGGCTGCAAAGCCTGATCGTATTTCATCTTCTCAATCCATTTGGTTGCGGCTAAAAGCCGCGCTGTGCCTCTGTGGCTGATTTGCTTTTTTCAGCATCCTGCTAACTTACACTGGTCGCGCTGCTCAGTGAGTTCCGCTCTTCCCGTTGTCGTGGTACTGCGTCAAAGTTTGGAGGGATCTTACTTCGCATTTGTTGTGGCGGTCTCACGCGTTCTTGTTCAACCTGTCGCGATATTGCTCAAAACGGCGGATCGGAGTGTGCCGGGGCATTAGCCCGACCGTTAGGGAGGGCTCACATTAGCCTCAATCAAGCTTGAATTCATGATCCTGCCCCAGCAGCACATACTCTACTGCACGTCTGGCTCCAACGGATCTACAATGTTGCCCAGCCATACGGACACGTGGTCTTCAACGCCTTCAGAAGGGGGTAGTGTGAATGTCGTCTGAGATTGATATGCGCGAGTTGTTTAGAGTGTGTCGGGCTCGGGGACCTCGACGTCGAATTACTCTGCTCTGGATAGTTCTGATCCTCGCCTGGGCAAACGGGTCTTCGGCCCAGTCCTTATCTTCTGTCATTATTTTTAGCGATGCGGAATTTCCGACTGCAGATTCTGCGACCGCATCTTCTGAGCAGTTGCTGAGAATGCTTCCTGGCGCGCGCTTAGCTTCGGCTGATCAACTTCGAGCACGGCTCGATGATCAGGCCACTCGCCTATTCGTCCTGCCTTACGGCTCGGCTTTTCCAGAAGCGGCGTGGTCCGACATCTACCGCTTTCTACGTCGCGGTGGAAATCTTCTGGTCTTAGGAGGACGACCCTTTACCCGATCGGCATATCGCGATCCTGCCGGCTGGAAACTCCGAGACTATAGCGTTCGATTTACGCGCCCGCTTATGATTGATCAATACCAGGTGACGCCGGGTTCCGGAGGATTGGAGTTCCAAACAAATCCGGACGTAACGGTGCGGATCTCTCCTTTTCCATGGAAGCACGGCTTCAGTCCAGTCATTCACCTCAGCGCGGTTGATCTCTATAGCCGCCAGGGATCGGCAGGATCGATCGATGCGCGGCTTGATGCTCTGGCATGGGGCACAAAAGACAGCCGCAAGCTGGCTGCTCCCGTGGTTCAGATTGATCACTTCAGAAACGGATTCAACGGCGGTCGCTGGATCTTTCTCAACGCCGAATTGACACCGGACTTTTATGCGAGCCCTCAGACGATAGATCTGATTCAGGCTCTCGCTGAGGCGGCAAAGCAAGGTAGCGAGGAATTCACGGTGAACCCGGTGCTGCCACTGTACTTGCCCGGCGAGCCGGTCGAGTTGGATATTGTGCACGCCGCTCAGCCATCGCCGAAGCCACTGACGCTCAAGATCGTGGCCTTTCCGGATGCGAACCCGTCGAACCGTTTAATAATCACAGTTGCGCTGCCGACGGTCCAGCCGCCTGTTCTGCCTGCACCCAACGCTAAGGGACTCTGGATCATCGAGGGGCAATTGTTTGAGGGAGACAAACTTCAGGCAGTCTATCACTCGGGTTTCTGGATCAGGGACGAAGCTTTCTTGCGTTCAGGTCCTCGCTTGGGGGTTAACCGCGATTATTTTGAGCTCGATGGGCGGCCGCTCGCAGTTGTCGGAACCACCTACATGTCCAGCGACGTTCAGCGCTTATATTTCGAGCATCCTAACGTTTATGTATGGGATCGCGACTTGGCGCAGATTCATGATGCCGGCCTCAACATGATTCGGACCGGCTGGTGGAGCGGCTGGGATAAATTCTGCGACGAAAACGGACGACCATATGAGCGAACGCTTCGCACGCTTGAGGCCTATCTGATGACAGCCCGCCAGAACGGGCTCCCGGTGCAGTTCAATTTCTTCGCCTTCCTGCCTGAAGTTCTGGGCGGTACTAATCCGTATCTTGATCCAGATGCGATCCGTAAGCAACAGACGTTAGTTTCATCCGTAGTCGCACGCTTCCACGATGTCCCGTTCCTCGCTTGGGACTTTATCAACGAGCCAAGCATCTCAAGACATTTGTGGACCATGCGCCCATCCGGCGACCCGATTGAACGCGAGAGATGGAATGAGTGGCTCAGCAGGCGTTACCCCGATCGCCCTGCGCTGGCTGCGGCGTGGAATACACCTGAGAGTACGGTCGGCGGAAGTGTTTCTCTTCCCGAGGACACTGAATTCACGCCCCGCGGCACGAATGTGGGCCACAATACGCTCAAAGTTTACGACTTCTTTCTCTTCGCACAGGATAGCTTCTCGAACTGGGTACAGTCGATGCGCAGTGCGGTCCGAGGGGCTGGTTCGCAACAGCTAATCACGGTGGGCCAGGATGAAGGTGGGATTCAGGATCGCCCGTCGCCGGCTTTCTGGGGATCGTTTGTGGACTTCACGACGAACCACTCCTGGTGGCAAAACGATCATGTGTTGTGGGACTCACTGATGGCAAAGCAGCCGGGACAACCGATGCTGATTCAGGAGACTGGTCTCCAAAGAGAACTGAATCTGGATGAGATTGCCCGCCGCAACCCCGATAGTGAGGCGGCGCTCCTGGAGCGAAAGATTGCGATCTCGTTCATTCAAGGATCTGGAGCAATCGAATGGCTATGGAATACAAACTCGTATATGACCGAGGGTGGCGAGACCCCGATTGGCGCAATTCGAACTGACGGTACTGAGAAGCCGGAAGCAACGATCATGCGAGGTTTTGCCGGGTTCGCGAAATCTCTTCATCAGCATCTAAGAAATCCGCAACAGTCCTTAGTTGCCGTCGTTACATCGCAAGCAGCTCAGTTCTCGGTGAGGGCGGACTTGCAGCTCGAAGCACAGCGAAAAGCCGTCCGGGCATTGGCTTATTATGATCACCTGGCTCCTTATGCGATCGCTGAAAATCAAATCGAAAAGCTTGGGTCGCCGAAACTCGCTATCCTACCTTCACCGCAAGCCTTTAGTGAGACGGCCTGGCGTGCGCTGCTGAGATATGTAAACGATGGTGGAAACCTGCTTATTACTGGATCTCTTGATCGCGATGAGCACTGGCACGCTACCATGCGAGCGCCAGAATTGAAACTGGATGCGGCAACGGAACCACTGACCTTTCACAACGCCTCCTTACGGTTGGGTAATCGCACCGTTGCTCTTGCTTTCGATCAGCAGAAACAGCTTCTGTTGGACTGGATGCGATTCAATGACGGATCGACGATCAAAGAGATACCTTATGGAAAGGGACGAATCTTCTGGGCTGCATATCCGGTGGAGCTTGCCGAAGGATCGCAAGCCGCTGCAGACTTGTACGCCTACGTCGCCGAACGGCTTGATATCAACCCGATGTTTGAACCGCTCACAAACCTCCCGGCCGGAGTCCTCGTTTACCCCATCGTGCTCGAAGATTCCGTACTGTACGTGATGACCTCCGAAGACGCGGAAGACACACAAGTCGACCTTCGCGATAAGCTCACCGGTGCGCGCCTTACATTCGAACTACGGTCACAGCACGGGGCTCTTGCGTTGATTGGAAAACAACAGAGGGCCGTCATCGGCAAGTACGGGTTTTAGACTATGCGCGGAGTGTTCCGTGGACGGCAAAGTTGTTGTAGTATCCCGCCTCAGTTAATGGCTACGTGATTTTTCGAATCCAACTCAAAAAGGTGAATGTTGGCTATGACTGACTGGATCCGTAGAGCGAGCAGAGCACTAGTTCGCAACCTTGCCCTCCTGTTGATAGCGCTGACGGCGGTTTCGATCAACGCGGCCGCGCAACCAGCTCCACCGCAGGCTCAGGCGTACTTCACTGAGCCCGCGATTTCTCCTGACGGCTCAGAGATCGCCTTCGTGTCCGGCGGTGACATTTGGACCGCCCCGGCAAACGGCGGCGAAGCGCGCCTGCTCGTTTCCCATCCGGCAAATGAATCGCGGCCGCTCTATTCGCCTGATGGCCGGCGGCTGGCTTTCATTTCGACGCGCACGGGTAATGGCGACATCTATGTGCTCACGCTGGATACCGGCGATCTGAAGCGGCTGACTTTCGACGACAGTAACGATCAGCTCGACGCGTGGTCGGCGGATGGAAGCTGGATCTATTTCACGTCGAGCAGCCGCGACATCTCCGGCATGAACGACATCTTTCGCGTCCGTCCCGACGGTGGCACTCCGATGCAAGTCACTGCCGATCTTTACACCAACGAATACTTCAGCGCGCCCTCGCCGGACGGCAGCGCGATCGCTTTCACCGGTCACGGTTTCGGCTTTGCCCAATGGTGGCGCAAAGGTCACAGCCATATCGACGAGAGCGAAGTGTGGCTGATGCACTTTGGACCAAAGCCGGCTTACGAGCAGATCAGTGAAGGCGGCGCGAAAGAAATGTGGCCGATGTGGAGCAAAGATGGCCGCCGTGTCTACTACGTTTCCGATCGCAGCGGTGCGCAGAACATTTGGGAGCGCGAATTGGGCGGCCAGACGCGCCAGGTGACGAACTTCACCGATGGTCGCGTGCTCTGGCCCAGCATCGGTTTTGACGGGCGCACAATTGTCTTTGAACGCAATTTTCAGATCTGGAAACTGAACGCAGAGACTGGCAGGGCTGACGCCGTTAGCATCACGCGACGCGGCGCATCTGCGGGTCCGGCCGTCGAACACCTGCGTCTAACCGATCAGATTTCGGACATTGCCCTCGCTCCCGACGGCAAGAAGATAGCTTTCATCGTGCGCGGCGAAATCTTCGCGGCTTCGGCAATCGATGGCGGCGACGCCGCGCGCGTCACAAATTCGACCGCGGCGGAATCTCAGGTGGCGTGGTCAGCCGACAGCCGTCGACTCGTCTATATATCTGACCGCGACGGCCCGACCCATCTTTTCCTCTACGACTTTGCCACGAACAGTGAAACGCAACTGACGCGCGAAACTGCGAGTGACGACACACCGCGCTTTTCGCCGGACGGCAGGATGATCGCGTTTGAGCGCGCCGGCGAAGAGATTCGCGCGCTCGATCTTGATTCGAAAAAAGATCGCGCTGTGGCCAGGGCGCATCTGGAACGTCCGCCGCTCAGCTCTGACCGGCCGTTCGTGTGGTCGCCCGACAGCAAATGGATCGCTTACATGCCGGTCGGTGACAAGTTGTTCAAAAACGCCTTTGTCGTTGCGGTCGCCGGCGGCGAAAGCCACGCGCTCAGTTTCCTGGCCAACGTGGGCAGCAATACTGTTTCGTGGAGTCCGGACGGAACGTTTCTGTTGTTCGACACCGGGCAGCGCACAGAGACGACGCAGCTCGCCCGCCTCGATCTGATCCCGCGCACGCCAAAATTCCGCGAAGATCAGTTCCGCGATCTTTTCAAGGAAGAGATGCCCAGGACTCCGCTGAAGCAACAACAGACATCCGAGCCGCAAGCCTCACCGGCGCCCGCTCCCTCTGCAACTCCGGCCACGGAAGCAAAGCCGAAACCAACGCCCAAGCCGGTCGAAATCAGCTTCGATCAGATTCGACAGCGGCTCAGTCTGCTACCCGTCGGAATTGACGTGAGATACCAAACGATCAGTCCGGATGGAAAGTGGGTGCTGATGATCGCCGCGGTGGCGAACCAGTTGAACCTTTACGTTTACCCGCTCGACGAGCTATCAAAGGATCCTTTCGTAGCCCGGCAGTTAACCTCCACGGCCGGCGGAAAGAGCGAAGCGCAGTTTTCGGCGGACAGCAAAGAGGTCTATTACCTTGAGCTGGGCCACATCAACATAATTCCGCTCGAGAATCGCCAATCGCGGCAGCTCGCGGTCACGGCAGAGATGGATGTGGACTTCGCGCGCGAAAAGCTGGAAGTGTTTCAGCAGGCCTGGACCTACATTCGCGACAACTTTTTCGATCCGGGTTTTCACGGCGCAAACTGGGAAAGCGTACACGGCGAGTACGCGCCGCTCGCGGCCGGCGCGCGGACCCCGGATGAATTGCGCCGGATCATTTCGGAAATGCTCGGCGAGTTGAATGCTTCGCATTCCGGCATCTCAGCGCCGCAGAGCAGCGCGCAGCCGCCCGTGATCGGCCGGCTGGGAGTGCGATTCGATCGCGAAGAGAGTGAACGCGCGGGCGCCTTGCGGATTACCGAGGTCATTCCTTTGACTCCGGCGGCCATTGGCAAAATCAAGCCCGGCGAATACCTGCTCGCGATCGATGGCACGCAGGTTGGCGCGCGCACAAATCTCGATGAATTGCTCGCTTATAAGATCAATCGTCGAGTGGCGCTTACTGTCGCTTCATCTGCGGCCGGCGCGCAAAAGCGTGAGGTGGTCGTGCGACCGGTCAGTGGAGCAACTGAGCGAGCGCTGCTTTACCGTCGTTGGGTTGAGGACAATCGCGCCCTGGTCGCGCGCCTCAGCAACGGCCGGCTTGGTTACGTGCATATGGCCGACATGGGGTCAGGCGCGCTCACCCAACTTTATCTCGATCTGGACGCCGAGAATCAGAAGCGCGATGGCGTCGTCGTTGACGTGCGCAACAATAACGGCGGCTTTGTAAACGTCTACGCCATCGACGTGCTGGCCCGGCGCAGCTACTTCACCATGACGCCGCGTGGGTTCTCGACGTCGCCTTCGCGCACAGTCCTGGGCCAGCGCGCGCTCGAGTTGCCGACGATCCTGGTGACCAATCGCCACACGCTCTCTGACGGCGAAGACTTCACCGAAGGCTACCGGTCGTCGCATCTCGGCAAAGTCGTCGGCGAGCCAACGGCCGGTTGGATCATCTACACCTCTGGCGTGCAGTTGATTGACGGTTCGAACTTGCGTCTGCCCTACGACCGGATCACCGCGAACGATGGCACCGTAATGGAGATGCATCCGCGACCCGTTGACCTTTCAGTCGACAAGCCGGTCGGTGAAAGTTATCTGGGGCGCGACAGTCAGCTCGAAGCGGCCGTCAGCGAGTTGCTCAAACAACTCGGCAGCCGGTCGAAATAGAAAGGCGCTGGAGAGAAGTCCGTCTCCTATATTGAATCTGGAACTAGATCCGGCTTTTGGGTAGTGCCTTAGTTTCGTTTCGTGTGTTTCTGCAGATTACAGAAGAACACGAAACCACACGAAACCGCACTAACAAAGCAACTTCGTGTGGCCTCGTGGATCGTTTTCCATGGTTAGCCGATCTCTCAATATCAGGAAACCAAGACACTAAAGATTTTTGAGCACTCTGCTGATCACTGCTAAGGCACCCAGATGGTAAGCATTGTGATCGGCGACCAGAAGTGCCTCTCGCAAAATCGTCTGGCCGGTGCCGTGCGGAATCCTGGCAAAGGGATCGGTGGAGGGATTCGCGACCAGCGCTTCCATCTGCTTTTGATCGCGGCGGATCTGCTCGACGGTTTCTTTCCAAAGCTTTTCGTTGCCCAGTTCGTCAGGCTCTGGCCAGTAGCCTTTCGGCCATTTCGGCGAGACGTGCTTTGCCTCGCGGCAGAACTCCAGAATGTCCCACTGCGCGATCCGTATGTGCTCAAGCACCTGCCACGCGGTGTAAGGCAAGCCCTCGATCTTCTGACCACAGGCTCTTGCCGGAAACGCCGCGACGAAATCATCAAAAGATATGTGCGCGTTGGCGCCGCGCAGAAGGGAAAGCAAATGATCGCGGAGTGATTGATCGTTTTCATTCATTTCTAGTTCACTGTCATCATTGAGGTTAAGATCAAGCTGGGTGCGGCCGAAATTCCCTCTTCCCCTGGGAGAGGGTCGGGGAGAGGGCTTCTGTCTTGCCCAGCAGCTACCCCCTCATCCCCAGCCCTTCTCCCAAAAGGAGAAGGGAGAATAAAACTGCGGACGAGACGTCCGTGCCCCCAGAATCATGATCGCTTCCTACTAATCCGATAAGTATCATAGCGACAGACGGCTGAGTAATCGCAAAACTTGCAAGTCGTCTTTCCCAGCGAAGGCTTTACTTTGAAGTCGCCGGCGCGCATGCCATCGATGAATTCCCAGACTCGTTTCGTAACTTCGCTGCGGATTCGATTCCATTCGATGTCATCCAACTTTTTCTTCGAGCTGGTCACGCTCGTGCAGTCGGCAAACCTCGCGCGATACAAGCCCTGATTGAGACGACTGCCCGTGCCGCGCAAACGGTAATATCCGCCGCCCGCCAAAGTGTATCCCGGCAGAAACAACTGCTCGAGAGCGGCCAGGTAGATCGGTATTTGAACCTGCCGCCCGCTTTCGATGTCGTCCAGCCTGGCGCCGTATGACAGCTTGTAGTCGTAAGCAACTGCCAACTGTTCTTCCTCGTTCACGTCAACGCGATCGATTTGACCCTGCACCAGTGCAGTCTCGGCCGCGCTCGGGCCGCTGCGTTCCAGTTTAAGATAATCCGGCAACGACGCCGCGTCGGCCGCCTGCGAAGCTCTCCCAAAAGCCAGCTCAAAGTAAGCCGGACGAATGCCGCGTTTGTCGGTGCGCTCCTGCAAACGCAGTTCGTAAAGCAGAACCTGATCGAGAATCAGTTTGCGAATCTCGCGATCAATCTCCCAGATGCGCGGGTTAAGCGGCGGCACCAGTCGTTCATGCTCATCAAAGACTCGATCGGCGGTCTCAGCCAGTTCGCGTCGCAGGGCCTGCGGGTCGCGCGACGGCAAATATTCCCGGCGATGCTTTTCAAAGAATTGTCGCAGGATGTCGTGCAACAATTTGCCCGCGTCAAGAGCCGTTAGATCAAGCGCGGCTTCGCTGCGCGGCTCGAGCCGCAACACCCGGTTGGCGAAAAATCTGTACGCACAGTTGCCGTAGACACTCAACCCGCTGGCGCTGTGGACATACTCGCTTCCGAAGTGCCGCGCCAGCATGGCACGCAAGTCCGCGTTGGTTATCTCGCCATCAAACGGCCCAAACCAGCCGCCGTTTCTCGCGCGCTCGACATCAACCCGCCGCGCGGCCGACGCCGAGAAGATTCCCTGCGCCCGCGCGTGTGCATGCAGTTGCTCTATTTTCTTTCGCGGCAAGAGGTGCTCGCCAGAAGCCTGATGTTTGTGCCGCTCGTCCTGGCGGATCACGGCGACCGCTAGTTCTGCGGCCGTCGACGCACCCGTCACCTCATGCGTGTCCACGTCGCCGCGAATTTGTCTGGTGGCGATTTTTGCCGGAGCGATCGCGCGAACCAATTCTTCAAGATAGTAAGACGCAACTGATTCGTTGCCATCGCTGAGCGCCAGAGGTCTGGTCAGGTAGAGCCGATCAGTCGCGCGACACGCGGCCTGATAGAAATAATGTTCTTCTTTCAGCAGCGTGTCGGTCGAAATGTCTTCGAGCACGACGCCGTATTTCTTCAGACGTTCGCGCTCTTCATGCGGATAAAGCCAATCGCGCGAGGCTCGCAGGGGAAAGCCGCCTTCGACCATTCCCGCGATGAAGATGGCGCGAAATCGCAAACCGCGCACGTCGGTTGCTTCTAACACCCGCAAGCCGTCACGATTTGCCGCGCCCACAGAGAGCACCTGCGAATGCAGGCAGCGCTCAACTTCGTCAACGAAAGACGCCAGGGTGATCCGGGGCAGTAGCCCGACCCGGGGTCCCCGGACGGGCAGCCCGGCTGGGGTGGTGCCCGTGAGGGAGGGCGCAGCCGCGCCGGCTTCTGATACAACTTCCGCGGCATATTTGAAACTCCGAACCGCGGCCGCGATGGCCCGACGCACGCCCTCCAATCCGCGTACGTCGAGCGCGGCCCGCGGGATGTCGGGCGAGACAGCCGTTCTCCGAAAAGGCTTGCGGACTTGATTTGCGAAATCGAATCGATCGAGCAGCGACGCAAGCGCGACCCGCAGATCCTCAGCCTCGCCCGCTTCCGGCAGTTCGTTGATCAAGCGTTGCAGGTGTCGCAGGACCATCGCCGTCCAGGCGATCGCCGCGGGGTGGACCGGCACCGGCTTCTTTCGCTTCTCGATCAACGGAGCTTCGTCGGACGGTGGCTCCGCGTCTGGCAGCGCGCCGTCGTCTTCCGCGCCGTCCTTGCCCGCGATCAATTCCCGCGCCGCCTCAGCCGACGGCAGCGCCCCGATTAGAAGCTGCGCGCGCGCCACCCAGGCGTCGATGCGCAACTCGCTGCCGACGTAAGCAATCACGTTCTCAAGAATATCCGGCGACCAATGTCCGATGCCGAGCGCGTTCCGCAGTTTCGACTCTGTCGGTCCTTTGTTTGCGCCATCAGCGAGCAGTGACGCGTACTTCTTATCGAAATCCGCGGTCAGCACTGGCAAGTCTTCGGGGGAAACACGAAAGTAATCGGTCTTCAACAGATGAGCGATGTTGCCGGCTTTTGGATTGCGAAAGTCTTCGCGCGCCGGCTCTTTGAGAAGTTGGAATAGCTTGCCGCAGGCGCGCACTGCGGGAACATGGATGGCTTCGACCCGGCGTTCGAGATTGCAGGGAATCGATTCTTCGGCGCACACGCGCAGGATCGTGTCGGCGTAAGCCGAGCGTTCCCGCACCACCAGCGCGATGTCCGGGAGCTGGTAGCCTTTGTTGAGCACGAGCGACTTGATTTCTTTGGCAATCGATCGAATCTCAGTTTCCCGGTCGCCGCATTCGAGGAGGAGCGCGGGCATCCTGCCCGCTCCTGAGCCCTCCCTTACCGCCCCCACCCCAGCCGGGCTGCCCGGCTGGGGACCCCGGGTCGGGCTACTGCCCCGATCGGCAGAGTTGAACAACCGCTCACGCAGCGAGCCGAGATATCCCTGCACCGGAGCGATCTCGTCATCAATCTTAGTGTCGAAAGCCGCAATTGATTCGAGATGTTCAATCGTTGACTGGAACGGCTGAAAGATCTCTTCGTTTCGCTGATCGTGATTCAGATTGACGATGACGTTGGGAATAGCCGGAATCAGGCGGCGCAGGATCTCTCCCTGCACCGGAGTGAAATCAAAAAAGCCATCCAGGACCAGAAGTTCTACTTGCTCCAGCCAGGGCAGGGAAACATTGAGGCCGGCGACTTCGCCGCTCAAAACCTGGAGCGCGCGCAGTTGGTCCGCGTCCTCGTCAGTTAGTCCGAAACGATCCAATGCTGCAACGTACGCTGAATAGATGAAGGCTACTTCGCGATCGAAATCGATTTGCGAACGAGGTGACGAAAACGCGCGCCCGCCCTCTGTTGTCCGCGATCTTGCCTTGGCTTCCTCTCCGTGCCTCCTTGTCTCTGTGGCAGTTTCACTTTCTCGTTGCTCGACGACCTTGCGAAACTCAGCCGGCGTCTTGCCCGCTCTTTGCAATTCGCCAATCAACTTCGCAATTGTGTTGACGCAGCCATCGCGATTCGCGAGCGGCCTGATCGCCCTCAGCTTTCCTGCGGTGCTGAGTTGTTTGATGATTTGCGAGATTAGACTGCGACGGAGCGGCAGCTCTTCGCGATCGATGGCTACGCGTGGCGCCAGGATCGCTTCGGTTGGTGTCAGAAGCCCGCGCGTCAGCAAGGGCTCCGAACCGAGCGTGGCCCTCCCTAACGGCCCCACCCCAGCCGGGCTGCCCGGCTGGGGACCCCAGGGTCGGGCTTCTGACACGATCGCGCTCGAGAGAACGCGCCTGACGAATCCGCGAAACAGATAGACGGGAAACTCGCCCCACACGCCCTGGGCTTGTTTCCCATCAAGCAGCTTTTCCGTAACGAGGTCGAGCAGCGGATGCGAGGCGGCGATGTACAGCAGTCGATCAGCCTGGCTACGAGCGACATATTCCGCGCATCGCGCCAGCAAACGCTCGCGATTGTTTCCGAGTACCGGCCCTAACCAGATTTCTTTTGCCAAGGTGATCTATCCGCAGATTACGGAGATTACGCAGGGTCTTTCGACCCTAACCGTTTGGGAGCGCGCGCTCTTTTTCCGCGAGGCCTTCCACGCTCCTTCAATTCTGATCGCTCGACGAGCCATCGAAGATGGCGGCAGAGTGTAGCCCCGGGCGTAAGCCCGGGGTACAGATATTAATAAGAATCCAATGAGCCCTCGAAGAGGGCGACAGAAGTTTTCGAAAGAGACCCAACTCGTCTCTGTCGCCCCTACGGAGCTGTGATGTTCTTAGCGCGAGAACCCCGGGCTTACGCCCGGGGCTACATTCTGCCGCCTGCGAACGCAGGCTCGTTGACTCAACCTTCGCCAATTGCGCTCTTGAAATTTAGAAGCGGCTCGGACTCCTCATTTGACGGCGCTTGATCCAAGCTGGGCAACAATCTCGGAACCCCCATCTCATCTTCCTCGGCAGCGTCGTCGATCATATCTTGCGGGAGCTTTTTCCTTGTACGGGCACCGAGAACCTTGAGGTTGTCAATGGTCTTAACTATGTTTCCACGACCCGAGATTAGTTTCTTCTGCGCCTCCTCGCAGGTCTCCTGAGCTGACCGCAGTTTGGATCCAATGTCTTCAAGATCTTTTACGAATGCCGCAAACTTGTCGTATAGCCTGCCAGCCTGAATTGCGATCTTGAGCGCATTTCGATTTTGATTCTCCTGACGCCAGAGGTTCGCAATGGTACGCATCGTGGCTAACAAGGTAGACGGACTAACGATTACGAGATTCTTTTTGAATGCTTCATCGAATAGATCTGGATCGCTTTGCACGGCGAGCACAAACGCTCCCTCAATTGGAACAAACATCAAAACAAAATCAAGAGAATTCAGCTTGTAGTGAGCCTGATAACTCCTGATGTCAAGGTCCTTAATATGTTTTCGAAAGGCGCTGATATAACTCTTGAGCTCTCGTTCTCGCAGATCCCCTTCCGACAATGTGCAATATCGCTCGTACGGAACGACATTCACTTTTGAGTCAATTACCAAGTGACGCTCTTCGGGCAGAAAGATAATCACGTCAGGACAGGAGCGGCGGCCATCCTCAGCGGTCAAGGTAACTTGAATTTCGTATTCACGGCCCTTTACCAGCCCGGACATTTCGAGCACTCGTTCCAAGATGATCTCGCCCCACGTTCCTTGCGTTTTGCTCTGGCCTTTGAGTGCGTTTGTGAGGTTTACTGCTTCTTGGCTGATCTGAACGTTTAGCGCACGCAGATTCTTGATCTCAGTCTCGAGCGAAAACCGCTGTTTCGACTCTTTATCGTAGACTTGATCCACTTTCGTTTCGAATACTCGAATCTGATCTGCCAAGGGGTTCAGAAGCATATCCAGAGCCGACTTATTCTGCTGAGCGAATATCCGGCTCTTTTCGTCGAGCAGATCGCTTGCCAGGCTTTTGAACTGGGCTGTCAATTCCTCGCGGGCGTTCAAAAGGAGCTCTAACTTTTCTCGAGACGCTCGCTCTTGACTCTCAAGTTTCGTTTCAAGCGCGGAGACAGAGGAATGCAAAGATCGATTCTCTTCATTTGCAGTCATTAGTTCTCGTTCTAGTGATGGTATTCTGGAGGCTGATTGTTCTGCAGCGGATCGTTTTTCAGCCTCCTCACGAATTTCCTCAGACAATTCCTGTTTCTTGCGGTTCGTTCCTTCAATCGTCGAACGAAATTCCTCCAGTTCTCGGTTCTTAGCGGCGAGTCGCTCGGCAAGGGTCGCGATTTCAGTCTTGCTGTCTGCCTGGCCGTCGGCATAACTTCGCCGCGCCTTTGTGCGGGTCACTAGCCAGGTCAACGAGGCGCCTATAATAGCGCCGATCAAAATCATCACGACTGGAATCAAACTGCCCATGTTTTCCAAGTGTATCAGAGTCTGTTGCGAACATGAAACAGCGTCGCAGAGACGGAAATTGCAAACTGTTGGCGCTAAAGCCCGGCTGATAAGGCCGCTGAAGCGGCCTATGTTCCTCTTGCTCGCGCTACCCGGCCGTAGAACGGCCGGTCTAAAAACCCTGCGGGAAAGCCGCGTGAACGCGGCTGAAAGAGCCCGACACGCTGGAAGCCGCGTGAACGCGGCTGAAAGAACTCAGATCCCTACCGCCCAAAACACGCGATCATCCGCTCGTAAACTTTGCGGGTGACCCGCACGTCGTTCAGATTGTATTCGCGGATCTCGGCGAGCTTGCCGGCCTGATAGAGGTCAAATACTTTGCTGCCTTCAACTTCCGATGTCTTGCTCGATTCAAAGCCGAGCGCCCAGGCCACATCGTCCAGGCCCACGCGCTGGCGCCCGCCCAGCCACCAGCCGCGCATCGTGTCGAAGACACCGCGCACGTTGTATTCGCCAAGATTCACAAATGGCCTGGCCGCAATGTTGTTAGCCAGACACCGCTGAAAGATGAACGGCAGATCGAATCCGATGATGTTGTGGCCGACAATTTCGTCGCATTCGACATCGAAATCCGTCATCAGGTTCAGAAAATCACGCAGGGCCTGGCCCTCTTCCTGCTCTTTGCCTTCGGCATCGATTCCGAAAACGTATTCGCTTTGAGCTTGCGCCAGGCCTTCAATTTCGCATCCCGGGACTTGACCAACATGCACAGCGATCGAAAGCACGCGCCCCGAAGTCGAGTTCAGGGAACCAAGTTGATAGACACGCTCTTCTTCGGCGGCGATGTCTTCCAGATAGCGCTGCTGTTGTTCGAGCCGCATGTAACCAAGCCGCAAATCTTTTTCCAGCTTTGGCCCGACGCGATCGCGAAAGCCGGGCAGCGCCAGCGTCTCAATGTCCAGCGTGAACGCGCGCGGCAAGACCGGCTCAGCGTTTTGATGCTCGCGATATTTCTCGATGGTGATGGGTTTGTATTCGGTGACGACAAACTGTGAACGATCCTGAAACGATTCGAGTTTGCCGGTGACGCCCCACAGGCCGGGCTTCAACTCTTCGCGACCTTCGAGCACTTCGGCCCAGACCTTCAGCGCCAGGCTGCCCGTTGCGTTGCGCGCGCTGGCGTCGCGAAACGGCTTGCCCTGTTGCGTGCGGCGCTCGCGCACGGAAGTCACTGCAACGATCAGCCACACTTCTTCCGCGAATGGGAGTTCAGGGATGGGGATGTTGCCTTTCATTGTCTGCGCGAGGCGGTATTTAGTTCACCAGTTCGGTATCTGCTTCATCAAAGCCCGGCCGGATAAATCCCCGAGCGTCAGGAAATTCTTCTTCCAACAGCCAACGCAATCTCTCGAGTTCGGCGAGAATCGGAGCGATCGAGTCGCTTTTCGCGGGCAGACACATATCCATCGCGTGCCACGCGGCCATTGACCGATCGATCGCAATCAGGGCAATTTTTGCTGAACCATTGCCGTCTTCCTGCGCGAAATCCGGAGCGGCGTCAAAATCGTCCTCTTCGTCCTCAGCGGCCCCCGCGAATGGATCGTCTTCGCCGGTCTCGCCTGGCGCGCAGTCGCCGCGCGTGCGACCCATCAGAGCCCTGATCACCTTTGCCGCGACAAAAAACTGATACCAGCGAAGCACTTCAGCCGCCCGTGCGACATCGATCTCCGGTACGCCATCGGCATCGACCATCATGTCGTCGGGCACGTCATGGTCAGTAACGAATTCCTCGGCAAACCATTCCTGAACCGTCGCCGCGTATTGACGCGCCAGCTGGGACAGTTGATGTTCGTCTGCTTCCCGCTCCCGCTGCTCGTGTTCCGCGACGGCGGCCTGAGATTCGGTCGATTCGAGATCGACGCCGGCCTCTTCGGCCCAGGCAGCAATCTTCTCGTGCGCTTCCCGAAAGATCGATTCCAGCTTGCGCCAAAACTTTTCGTTGTTGATATCGTGGACTTCGGGATCGTCCAGATCCCCGTCCGCCGCTTCGGTGGCATACACTCGACAGCGTGCAGTGAACGGGCACTTCTCGCACCAGCGGTCGCAGTAGTTGTAAATGCCGGAAATAAAATCGCGTTCGCCCGCGAGTTCAGACGGCTCGTCCTCACCCATCGTCACTCCTTTATCATATTCTGCGCGGCACATTGTAATGTATTATTGTCACCGTCACCATGAGCAACCAGAACTCCGGTCACAGGTTAACGCTGGGCGCAGCGCTCGAACGTCTGCCCGGTCCGCAGGGCGAGCAATCCGTGTTGCTGTTCGAACATGGCTCGCTGGTCGTGAAGCTCTACGCGCCGCGCGGCAGCGATCCGCAGACGACCCATTCGCTGGACGAAATTTACGTCGTCGCGCAGGGCAGCGGAGAGTTTGTCTGCCGGGGAACGCGACAACCTTTCGCGCCAAACGACGTTCTGTTCGCGGCCGCGGGAGTCGAACACCGTTTTGAAAACTTCAGCGATGATTTTGCGGTCTGGGTTTTCTTTTATGGGCCTGAAGGCGGCGAAACAGATTGAAGCCGACTTCTCCGTCAGACAAAGAACGGTAATAATATACTTGACTAACCGCTACATGTTCGCGCACGAAGGCTCGGTGATTCGCTGGGTTCTCATTCTGGTAATTGCTCTCAGCACGATCGCGTGCAGCAGCACCTCACCCGAGGAGCGACTGAGCAACGCCATTCGGCGCTTGGCAGGCCCGGAGGCCGAGGATTGCGGCAGGGTACGTATCAGCGAAACGCGCACTGCGGTTAACGCATGCTCTGTCCGGGCATTCCGTAACCAGCGACCGTTCTTTGCGAGATACGACGCGCGGGGCATGGATTCCTCCATAGCTCACGTTCTGGTACGAACTCCTGCCGGTGACATGTTCGATGTCGCTTACGACAGTGATCCATCGGGCGGTAGTCGCGTTAGCCCGCGAATCGAACCTCGCCGACTATCCGACTGCGCAGTAGTGAATGCGTCTGACGGCGAGCAAGTCAAATGCAAGTAGGGCCGTCGGCGAAAACGGCATGCAATCTTAATTACTGGGCATGCCCAACAGCTTAGAAGCGATGTCAAAGCTCTCCAGAGCAGCACCGACTTTTCCGGTCGCCGATGTCGGCGCGACGATTCGTTGGTATGAAACGGAATTGGGCTTCAACAGTTATCCATTCCCCGAAAATCCCCCTTATGTTTTTGCCAGTGTCAGCCGCGATGACGTCGAAATCATGTTTCAGCGGATCGAGGGCTACCAAAAACCGGATCTCTATCAAAGGCGCAACGGTGGGGTTTGGGACGCCTACATTCGGATGGAAGGTGTCAAAGAGTTTTACGAAGCGGTCAGGGACAAGGTTGAGATCACAATGCCGCTGCGAAAACAGGCCTATGGGGATTGGGAGTTCGAAGTGAAGGATCCGAACGGCTACATTCTGGTTTTCAGCGAACTGACGGAATGAGCGTGCGTTTCAAGAATCTCAAGACTACGAACGTTGGCGTAATCGCGATCGTCGCGGGCCTCTATTTTCTCGCGGCGAAACTTGGACTGTCGCTGGCCTTTCTTAACGCCAGTGTTTCGCCTGTCTGGCCTCCGACCGGCGTAGCCATCGCCCTTGTTTTCTTGCTCGGTTATCGTTCTGCACCCGGGGTTCTGCTGGGCGCTCTAATCGCCAATTACTTTCTGACCGACGTTTCCCTGGCGACCGCAGCCGGGATCTCCATAGGAAACACGTTGGAAGCAACTACGGCGGTGTATCTGGTGCGTCGCTTCGTTGGATCGGCCAGCCCTTTCAATCGCGCGATCGATGTTTTGAAGTTCGTAGTTTTTGCCGGGATTCTTAGTACGGCCATAAGCGCGACTATCGGCAACGTTAGTCTGTGTTTAGGCGGCGCGGCGTCCTGGAATAATTTCGGGTGGCTCTGGTTAACGTGGTGGTCAGGTGACGCCGTCGGCGCGCTGGTTATCACGCCGTTGGTATTGAGCTGGGTCGAGAAACCAATAGACCTCTGGCGCGGCTGGCGTCTGCTCGAAGCCGTATTGTTGCTGGTCCTGTTATCGCTGTTGTCGGTAACCATTTACACCAATTTTTTTCTACCATCAGGATCAACCCGTCCCTGGGGGCATGTGACCATACCATTGCTGCTGTGGGCAGCATTTCGTTTTGGTCGAAGGGGTATTTCGACAGCAATGGCTGTGCTCTCGGCAATTGCGATCTGGGGCACGATCAATGGCTACGGCGGGTTTGCAGTCTTGAGCAAGAATGAGGCCTTGCTATACCTGCAAGCCTATTTGGCAAATCTAATGATCACGACTCTCTCGCTGGCCGCGATCATTACTGAGCGAAAGCAGGCCTCGAGGGATCTTAGTGGAAGTCTCTCCGTGACGAGAATCCTCGCAGAGTCGCCGGCGCTGACCGATGCGCTGCCGCGCATACTACAGGGAATCTGCAACACCTTCGGTTGGGAAGTGGGAGCGATGTGGATGCTCGACACCGGCGCCGGTGTGTTGCGGTGTTTGAAGGTGTGGCCATCTGAGGGACCAAAGGGCAGCAAATTCGAAGCGACTACTTACGAGCGCACGTTTTCTTCCGGCGTTGGTTTACCGGGAAGAGTTTGGAAAACCCTGAAGCCGGCGTGGATTCCCGACGTAACGAAAGATGATAACTTTCCGCGCGCCCCGGGTGCGGCCGCCGCAGGCCTTCATGCCGCCTTCGGGTTTCCGATCCTCTCTGGCGAGAACTTTCTGGGTGTGATGGAGTTCTTTAGTCATGAGATACGCGAGCCCGACGAAACTCTGCTCGCCACTTTCCAGGGTATTGGCAGCCAGATTGGACAGTTCATCGAACGGAAACAGTCCGAGCAGGAACTCTTTGAGAGTCGCGAGCGGCTGATTATGGCCATGCAGGCAAGCGGCATGGGTACCTGGACGCGCGAGCTGGATGGAACCAACCGAGTTCAATGGTCGCCGGAGCTGGAAGCGATTTTCGGTCTGGCCCCGGGTGAGTTTGCGCAAACGGAAGAGGCGTTCTTTGAATTTGTTCATCTGGAAGATCGGGAATCTTTGGGTCAAGCCGTGAGCGAAGCGATTGCAAATCGGACTGACTATGAAGTCGACTTCCGGTACGCAACCAGGGGCGGCAAGCCGGGATGGATGATCGGACGAGGACGCGCCTTTTACGACGCAAATGGAAAGCCCTACCGCCTAGCCGGGTTGGGTTGGGATATTACCGAACGCAAGCGGGCCGAGGTGGAGCGCGAACGACTCATTGAACGTGAACATGCCGCGCGAACTGAGGCCGAAGAAGCCAACCGCATCAAAGATGAGTTTCTGGCGACGCTCTCGCACGAGTTGCGGACTCCGCTGACGGCGATGCTGGGCTGGCTGACAATTCTGCGCCGCCAACGTCTCGACAAAGAGACGACAAAGCAGGCCATTGAAACGATCGAACGCAACGCCCGGGCTCAGGCCAAATTGATCGAAGAGTTAGTCGATGTTTCCCGCATTGTTGGTGGCAAGCTCGTCCTGGAAATGCAGCCCACCAGTCTCTTCCTGGTGATTGAGGCCGCCGTCGAAGTCGTGCGTCCGGCCGCAAGTGCCAAAGGGGTTCAAATCGAAATCAACGCTGATTCGTCGGTCGGAGGTGTTTTGGGTGACCCCACGCGATTGCAGCAGATCATTTGGAACCTGCTTTCGAATGCCGTTAAATTCACTCCGCGCGAGGGGTCTGTCTATGTGTCCATGCGCCGCGCAGGATCGTCAGCCCAAGTTATCGTTCAAGATACGGGCATGGGAATCTCGTCCGATTTCCTGCCTTACGTCTTTGAGCGATTTCGCCAGGCCGAATCGCCTATTACCAGATCGTACCGCGGGCTGGGTCTGGGACTGGCGATTGTGCGTCACCTGACTGAATTGCATGGGGGGACGGTCAGTGCTGAAAGTCAGGGTGAAGGTCGGGGAGCGACGTTTACTGTCAGCATCCCGCTGGCCGCGATGCAATCAGGTGAATCTGCTTCTCAACTCTTTGACGAATCCGCCGTTAGCGGAGCGGGCACAACTCGGCTGGCGCTTGCGGGGCTGCGCGTGCTGGTGGTTGAAGACGAGCCGGATGCGCGCGAGCTCCTCTCGCTGATGCTGGAGAGTTCGGGTGCGACGGTCGATGCGGTTGAATCGGCCCAGGAAGCGCTGACCAACCTGCAAATCTTCAAGCCTGACGTGCTGCTCAGTGACATTGGGCTGCCGGTCGAAAGCGGCTATGAACTGATTCATAAAGTCAGGTCACTGCCTACAGAAGCCAGCAAGATTCCGGCAATTGCACTGACTGCTTTTGCAACTGAAGAAGATCGAAAGCTGTCACTGGCTGCCGGCTTTCAGGTTCATCTGACTAAGCCGGTCGAGCCAGGCGTTTTGGTCGAAACAATCGAGCGCATGGGTATACGGCCATCCGATCCCGACAAACCGTGAGCCATCGCAAATCAAATCGCAAAGTTCGCCGCTGTCATTGGGCTAAGAGCGAATTGGCAATTGCCTATCACGATCGTGAGTGGGGCGTCTCGCTTCACGACGACCGCGGGCTTTTCGAGTTTTTGATCCTGGAAGGCGCGCAGGCCGGCTTGAGCTGGGAAATAATTCTCAGGAAGCGCGATAGCTATCGCGCCGCTTTTGATAATTTCGATCCGCGCAAAGTAGCGAAATACGATCAGCGGAAGGTCGCAAAGCTGCTCGGCAACATCGGCATCATTCGTAATCGTTTGAAAATCAACTCCGCGATTCAGAACGCGAGGGCCTTTCTGAGAATTCAAAAAGAGTTTGGCAGCTTCGACGCTTATGTGTGGCGATTCGTCAATGGAAAGCCGATCAAGCGTAAACGCGGCGCGGGCGTACTGGCTTTCACGCCGCAGTCTGATCTGCTAAGCCGCGATCTTTCGGGGCGCGGTTTCAAGTTTGTAGGTTCGACGATCTGCTATTCGTTCATGCAAGCGGTCGGCATGGTTAATGATCACGAGCCCGCTTGTTTTCGCTACCGTGAAGTTTCCGGCTAGACTTTCGAGGCCCCAGCGGTTTGCAGGGCTTTCGGAAAACGATCCACGAAACCACACGAAAAAGATATCCCAAACTCGCTCGTGTGATTCAGAGGATCGCGAGTTTATCTACTCCAGGTCCAAACGTTGCCAGAGTCTCGATATGCCCACAGCAAACGCTGCCACGTGTTTGTTTTGCAAGATAGCCGCCGGCGAGGTAGCCGCGCGGCTGGTCTTCGAGGACGCAACCTCAATAGCCTTTCTCGATCACCGCCCGGTCTTTCCCGGCCACTGCTTGCTGATTCCGAAAATCCATTACGAGACATTTACCGATCTGCCCGCAGAATTGATTGCCCCGTTCTTCAGTAGCGCGCAGTTGCTGGCCCGGGCGGTCGAATCAGCAATGGAAGCCCACGGAACCTTCGTCGCGATGAACAATCGCGTCAGCCAAAGCGTGCCGCACACACACGTGCACATTGTGCCGCGGCGGCGAAAAGACGGGCTGAAAGGCTTCTTCTGGCCACGTTACCCTTACCAGAGCGATGAAGCTGCCGAAGCGGTTCAACTTTCCATTCGCCGGACCGTGGCAACGCTAGTCCAGGATTCCTAGCTCAATGGTTTTTTGTTTCATGTTTTCTTTCGAAACCGCTTACCAAACTGGCGCTTTTCTGCCGCAATAATTGAATAAAACAATTCTTCGAAAAATAAAACACTCAAAAAATTGACCCGAAAATCTCTTTTCGGTATAAGTCACACCGTCACGAGGGTCACGGCCTTTGAGACCAGCGAAGGGATCGGCGAACGGAGTCGTGAGGCTCTGGGAGAGAGCAACAGCAGAGCGGTTTGAGGTTGCTATTGACGCCCTTAGCTGAAGCCGAAAGGCTTGCTAGGGAGAGCTGAAAGGTTTTCCTGAGCGCCCGGATAAAAACGGGTAGCACCCTTTGGGAAGGACCCGCTGAAGGGGAGCCATGTCGCTCGACGAAAGTTGAGCCTCGTTGCCGGGAACGTAACCGGCGGTGGAGGACAGCCACCAAAAAAACTACCTAGAGGCACCACAGTTCCGCAAGGAAATGTGAGATTTGGTAAAACAGGTCGCGTGCCGACCGGGAAGCGTCGACCGCCGATGGCTTGTCGGGATATAAATTGGCGGCTCGTGTTTGGCCAAACCGAGCTGCCATCTTACAAACCACTTCGGTGGTTTATAAGATTAGAGATTGCGCTGCTTTCAGCTTCGGTTGAGAGCAGCGCGATTTCGCTTTTGGGGAACCGTGTGACAGCCGATTCCGACGGAGCCGCAGAATTCACAACTTTTTACAATTCCCACCGCTGCCGTAGCTGGAATTTTTCCAGTCCTGCTGATACAGTTTCACCCCCGGGAAACCATCTTCAAGAACAATCGAGGAGAAACTATATGAGCGAAGCAGCAACGCAAACACAAATGCAACACGCGCCGGGAAGTTTTTGCTGGATCGAACTGGCAACAACCGACGGACCGGGCGCCAAGAAGTTTTATTCCGAGCTTTTCGGCTGGACGACGCATGACAGCCCGGTCGGGCCCGACATGGTTTACACCATGCTCAAGCTTGACGGGAAAGATGTGGGCGCGCTCTTTCAAAAGGGCGAGACGATGAAAGACGTACCGACGCACTGGGCGTCGTACATCAGCGTAACCAATGCGGATGAAACTGCTGCCAAAGCAAAATCGCTCGGAGGGACGGTCGTAAAGGAACCGTTCGATGTTATGGACGTCGGCCGCATGGCCGTGATTATCGATCCGACTGGCGCCGCATTCTGTATTTGGCAACCGAAGAAGCACACCGGCGTGGGTGTCAAAGGCCAGCCAAACTCGCTAACGTGGAATGAACTCCTGACAAACGATCCGACGGGAGCCAGTGATTTCTACACCAGGCTTTTCGGTTGGACCGCGAAATCACACGGCGCGCCGATGGAATACACAGAGTTCATGCTGGGCGACACAGCGTTCGCCGGCATGATGCAGATTCGGCCTGATATGGGTCCGGTTCCGCCGCATTGGGGAATCTATTTCGCCGTTGATGATTGCGATGCGACGTTCCAAAAGGCGACGTCGCTGGGCGCACGGGCGCTCGTTCCGCCCATGGATATCCAGAACGTCGGCCGATTTTCGACGATCGCCGATCCACAGGGCGCAGTGTTTTCGATAATTAAGCTGACGCCTCAGCACGAGCAGAAATAGGCGTGAGCAAAAAGCGGGGCAGTAGCTCGAGCGTAAGCAAGGGCGTCGCGTTCCGTTTCCAGCAATGATACGTGCAGGGACGCCCTCCCTTGCGGTCGGGCTACTGCCCCGCTTTGCCAGCACTGTCTTAGTTTCGTTTCGTGTGTTCCTGCTGATTACAAAAGAACGATCCACGAAACCACACTAAATCGCACGAACAAAGCTGCTTCGTGCGGCTTCGTGGATCGTTTTCCATGGCAGGCCGATCTCCCGGAATTAGGAAACCAAGACACTACTGCTTTCCCGGACGCTTTGACGTCCTCGCCCACCTCACGTACAAATAAATAAATGAAAGCCCGCATCGTCTGGCTGATCCTCTGTTGTATTTGGGGATCGACGTGGCTGTTCATCAAGCTCGGCCTCGCCGACCTGCCGCCGATCACATTTGCCGGCATTCGCTTTGTCATCGCGTTCTTGATCCTGGCTTCGCTCGTGATGGCGAGACGCGCGCGCTGGCCCCGCACCCGTGCCGAGTGGATCCTGATCGCGGTCAGCGGCGCGCTCCAATTTGGTTTCAACTACGGCCTGGTGTTTTGGGGCGAACAGCATATTTCGTCGGGCCTGGCGGCCGTCCTGCAATCAACTTTTCCTGCCTTTGGTTTAGTCATCGCACACTTTTACTTGCCGCACGAGCGACTGACCACAGTGAAAGTGGTTGGCGTACTGCTCGGAGTCCTGGGTGTCGCGGTGATCTTCTCGGATCAGTTGAGCATTGCGGGAAAGATGGCCTTGCTCGGGAGCATCGCGCTGGTCTTGAGTGCTTTCTTTGGCTCTTACAGCAACGTCTTGGTGAAGGCGTACGGTGGTAAGATCGATCCGCAGATCCTGGCGGCGGGCCAGATGGTTTTTGGATTTGTTCCGCTGCTGGCAATCGGAATTCCGACTGAGGGGAATCCTTTCCGCTTTCACTGGACCGCGGTGGCTGTGGTGTCGCTCCTGTACCTGGTGGTGGTCGGCTCTGTGATCGCGTTCGCTTTGTTTTACTGGCTGGTGCGCCACATGGACGTAACTCACACGATGCTGATCGCGCTGGTTACCCCGGCGGTTGCCGTGCTGCTGGGCATGATTGTGCTGCACGAAAAACTCAATTGGCGCTTGCTGGCGGGCGGCGCGTGCATCATTGCGGGTCTCGCCCTGATCGTGCTGCGCAAACGGCGCAAACCTTTGTCGGCAATTGAAGAGGAACCCGAGCTGGTACCAAAACCCTGACCGCTGTCGCTATAATTCTTTCATGCCTATCGCATCCAAAAACCCGGCCACCGGCGAAACGCTGAAGACTTTCGAGTCGCTGAACGACCAGCAGCTGGAAGAGAAGCTACAGCGAGCTGCTGACACATTTCGGAATTATCGCCGCACGAGTTTCACCGACCGGGCGCAAGTGATGATGCGAGCGGCGGAAATTCTCGAGCATGAGAAGCAGGAATTTGCGCGCGTGATGACCCTGGAGATGGGCAAGCCCATCAAGGCCGCGGTGTCTGAAGCGGAGAAGTGCGCGCTGGTTTGCCGCTATTACGCTGAGAATGCCGAGACACATCTCGCCGCTGAAATCGTCGAGACCAACGCGACGAACAGCTTCGTTCGCTTTCAGCCGCTCGGAGCTGTGCTGGCGGTGATGCCCTGGAATTTTCCTTTCTGGCAGGTATTTCGCTTTGCAGCCCCGGCGTTGATGGCCGGAAATGTTGGCTTACTGAAACATGCTTCGAACGTGCCGCAGTGCGCGCTGGCGATCGAAGACGTTTTCCGCCGCGCTGGTTTTCCTGAAGGCGCGTTTCAGACGCTGCTGATTGGATCCGAAATGGTTGAGCGAGTTATTGAAGATGTGCGCGTGACCGCAGTCACGCTCACCGGCAGCGAACCCGCAGGGCGCAGTGTCGCGAGCATCGCCGGAAAACAGATTAAGAAAACGGTGCTGGAACTCGGCGGCAGCGATCCTTTCATCGTCATGCCGTCGGCTGACCTGGAAGCGGCAGTAACGACCGCGGTGAAGGCGCGCACGATTAACAATGGCCAGTCGTGCATCGCTGCCAAACGTTTCATCGTGCACACGCAGATTTATGTAGAGTTCGAAAAGCGATTCGTCGAAGTCATGAAGGCTTTGCGCGTGGGTGATCCGACGGACGAAGCGACGGACATTGGCCCGCTCGCAACTGAGCAGATTCTGAAAGACCTGGAAGACCAGGTGCAGATATCGGTCGCGGCCGGTGCAAAAATTCTCACCGGCGGGCACAAGTTCAAAGCGGACGGCAATTTGGCGCTGGGCAATTTCTATGAACCGACGGTACTCGTCGACATTCCGAAGAACTCACCGGCCTACGCGGATGAAATCTTCGGCCCCGTAGCCTCGCTGTTTCGCGTCGGCGGCATAGACGAAGTGATCGAACTCGCCAACGCCACGCCGTTTGGGCTCGGCGCCGCGGCCTGGACGAATGACGCCGCTGAGCAAGCGCGCTTCATTGACGAACTGGAAGCCGGGTGTGTGTTCATCAACGGCATGGTCGCATCCGATCCGCGGCTGCCGTTCGGTGGCGTGAAGCATTCAGGCTACGGCCGTGAGCTGGGCGAGTTTGGGATTCGCGAGTTCGTGAATGTAAAGACGGTTTGGATCAAATAGTACGGGCTCGCCCCTGTTTCTTTAGCCGCCTTCAGGCGGCTTTCCCGAAGGGTTACAAGAGCACCCCAGCGCGGCTGCCGCGCTGGGGACCCGCTAGACCGGGCGTTTGTGCCCGGGTTGCGGCGTAACCAATCTCCCAGCCCCTTTCATAGAACGGGCTAACAGTTGTGGCTCCAGACTGTGATTATCTCGGCTAATTTCAAAGCGCGCTGAAGCGCGCTAACGGCCTACCGCCGAACTGACCCCAGCGCTAAAGCGCTGGTCTAATAACCCTTCGGGAAAGCCGTCTGAAGGCGGCTCGTCCTACTCGGTATTCTTACTACGGCTGAAAACTTTCAAACTGCATCAGCACCATCAAATTACTCCGCCCCACGCTCCCTCTCCCGTTGCAGCAAGGCTTCCATCCGTTCCAATCCCCAGCGATAGCCGCCCAGACTCTGGTCTTCGCGAATTACGCGATGGCAGGGAATTACCAGCGCGACGTGATTGCCGGCGCAGGCGCTGGCAACAGCGCGCACCGCTTTTGGTTTGCCAATCGCTTTCGCGATTTCCTGATAAGAGCGCGTTTCGCCCAGAGGAATCCGCCGCAGCTCTTCCCAGACGCGCCATTGAAAGGCCGTTGCTTGCAGGTCGAGTGGCAGATCGACGCGCGGAGTCTTGCCATTCAGATACTCAAGCACTTTGCTCAACCATAGATTCAATGAAGGACTGATTACCGTGTCCTTCGAATCGATCGAGGCGTTGGGATACTCGGCCATTAAAGAGCGTTCGAGTTCCGAGTCGGAATCGCCAAGCGCGACTGAACAGACACCGCGTTCAGTGGCCGCAACCAGCAGGCGTCCCAGAGAACTGTTGGCGATCGTGTAGATGATGCGCATCCCACGTCCGCCGCGCCCGTAAGTCGCCGGGGTCATGCCCAGGTGCGCGGATGATTTTTCATATAGACCGCGGCTGGAACCGTAGCCGGCATCGTACATCGCGTCCGTAACTGAACTGCCATTCTTCACCTTCGATTTGAATTGTTTCAGCCGGCGCGATTCCGCGTACTGGCGCGGCGTTATGCCCATCACTTCTTTGAACGTGCGTTGCAGGTGATGGGCACTGACTCCGGTTTCCGCGCTCAGCGTTTTCAGCGTCGTCGGTTCTTCGTCATGTTCGTCAATCGCGTGACAGATTTGGCGCACGAGTTCGATTTGCGGATCGGCGGTGCGGGCACGGCGCGGATGACAGCGCCGGCACGCGCGGAATCCGGCCTGCTCGGCGGCTTCCGGGATTTGAAAGAAGCTTACTTGCTCACGTCGGGGCCGTCGCGCCGGACATGATGGGCGACAGTAAATACCGGTCGAGCGCACCGCAAAAACAAAGCTGCCGTCACGCGAAGCGTCGCGCGCGAGCACCGCATTCCAAAGCTCCGGATTGTTCATTATCGCCGGCATGTTCTGGGTTAACTGTAACATTGTTCTTCACCTCAGCCAGATTTGATGAGGCGATAATAGGGGCTAAGACAGATCCAATCTATCCGAAGTTTGCGGTCAAACTTGGATTGCGGTATTGTCCGGACACTATCTCATATGAGGGACGTAGACAAGACAATCCAAAACGAATTTCGTGAGACTCACGGTTTGGGTGCAGAAGGAGTGATCTTGGGCTGCAAGATGTTCGATGAGTTTCGGGCCGGGATCATCGCTTCGCTGCCAGAGGATTTGTCTGCGGAGGAGTTCAAGAGGGAATTGTTCCGGAGGATCTACGGCGCGTCGATGGAAGACTTCCTGAGCGGCGCGGCCACTGACGCTGAACTGGATCGATGAAGATAGCGCTCAAATACGGAATCGCCGTGACTCTGGTCATCGCCGCTTGGGTTTTTCTGAAGCATTTCGTTCTGCACCTCGAAGGCCGGCCTGCGAAGATCGCCGACATTGTAGTCTTCAATCTCGCGGCGATTGTTGGATTGACTCTGGGAATCCGAGCCAGGCGAAAAACGAATGGCGGCTGGTTGACGTTTGTTCAGGGTTGGAAGACTGGGATATCGATCGCGGTTACGTACGCGATCTTGACCAGCCTCTACTTTGTATTGCTGCTGACCGTCGTGGGACCTAAGCTGATGCAACAGGAGGGCGAGACGAGCTATGTAAAGGCTTTCGTGGGAGTCTCGATTGCATTTGCGCTTTTCGGGACCGTGTTCTCTGCGATCATCGCGCTGCTTCTGAAGAAAAAACCGGGGATGAGTATCAACGAATGCTGAGCGCCTCGCTCACTAAACCCTTCTGCTCCTGCACATGAATCGCATAAGAACCGGTGGCCGGACTTGCCGAAGGAGAGCGGCCAATGTAGCGCGGGCGTTCGCAGCGCGGCAAAAGGTTCTCGAGACGTGATTCCATGAATGTCCAGCCGCCCATGTTCTTCGGCTCTTCCTGACACCACACCAGTTCTTTCGCGTTCGGATAAAGAGCGATCGCTTCAGTCAAGGCTCGCAAAGGGAAGGGATAGAACTGTTCGACGCGGATGATGGCGACGCAATCGTCATCAGATTTGTTTGCGCCCTCCCTAACGGTCGGGCTGCTGCCGCGTGCTGCATTCAGATCGTAGAAGACCTTGCCGCTGCACAGCACGATCCGTTCGACTCGCGTAGCCTCCTTCACTTCTGTGTCTTTGATGATTGGTTCGAAACCCCCGGTGGTTAACTGCTCTAAAGACGAAGCCGCGGCCGGCAGACGGAGCAAACTCTTCGGAGTCATCACGACCAGCGGGCGCTCGAAGCCGGGCCGCACCTGTCGCCGCAGCAGATGAAAATATTGCGCGGCCGTTGACGGATAACAGACCTGCAAATTATTTTCGGCGCAAAGTTGCAGAAACCGCTCCAGCCGCGCGCTCGAGTGCTCCGGTCCCTGGCCTTCGTACGCGTGCGGCAGCAGCAGCGTCAAACGCGACGTCTGCTTCCACTTGTCTTCGCTGGCAGCGATGTATTGATCGATGATCGACTGGGCGACGTTGTTGAAATCGCCGAACTGCGCTTCCCACATCACCAGCGCGTCCTGGGCGACGACCGAATAGCCGTATTCGAATCCGAGCACGCCTGCTTCTGAAAGCGAGCTGTCAAAAACTTCGAAGCGTCCCTGCGGAGATTCTGGCGAACGAAGTTCAGAGAGCGGCGACCACGCCTCGCCCGTCTGGGTGTCGTAAAGAACCGCGTGGCGCTGACTGAAAGTGCCGCGACCGGAATCCTGCCCGCTCAGACGTACGTGCCTGCCTTCGAGCGCCAACGAGCCGAACGCCATCGCTTCCGCGAACGCCCAATCGGTTGGCACACCGCCTTCGCCCATCTTCGCGCGGCGCGCGAGTTGGCCGACCATTTTCGGATTCAGATTGAAGCCTTCAGGCACGACGGCAATCTGCTGGGTGATTCCTTTGATAACCTCGGCGGCGACGCCGGTCTCAACCAAATCAGAGCCGTCGAGTTCGGCTACCAGCACGGCCGGCTCTTCCGCAGCCTTCGCACTTGCCGCGATTTCCTTCGCGCGCGCCAGCGCGTCTTCATAACGACGCACGCGTTCTTCGATCAATTGATTCACGCCGGCTTCATCAATCACGGCTTCGCGAATCAGTTGCTGCGCATACTTGGCCCGCACGCCGGGATGTTCCCTGACTCGCTGGTACATTAGAGGCTGCGTGTAACTCGGCTCATCAGTTTCGTTGTGACCGAGTTTGCGAAAGCCGACCACGTCCAGCACGATATCTTTCTTGTACGCCTGGCGATAATCCAGCGCGATGCGCAGCGCGCGATACGCGGCCTCAGGGTCGTCGCCATTGATATGAAAAATCGGAATCTGAGTCATGCGCGCGACGTCGGTCGAATAGATTGATGAGCGCCCCTCTTCGGGCGAGGTGGTGAATCCGATTTGATTATTGATGATGATGTGAATCGTGCCACCCGTGCGATAGCCGCGAAGCTGAGCGAGTTGCAGCGTCTCCATCACGATGCCCTGGCCGGCGAATGCCGCGTCCCCGTGCAGCAGAACTGGCAGGGCGCGCTTCATCGCGTCTTCGCGTTTAAGATCCAGACGCTCGGCCATGGTCTCCTGTGTCGCCCGGGTCATGCCTTCAACCACCGGATCGACGGCCTCCAGGTGGCTGGGATTCGGCGAGAGCGTCAGCCGAACTGTCTTGCCGCTCGCGGTTACGCGCTCGCCCTTTGCGCCCTGATGATATTTGACGTCGCCTTCATCGGCAGGGAACTCCGGATGAATTGAACCTTCGAACGAGGTAAAGATGCGCTCGCAGAAATGCCCGATGACGTTCGCCAGCACATTCAAACGGCCGCGGTGCGCCATGCCCATCGTGATGTCTTCGACGCCGAGGTCGCCGGCGCGCTCGATCAATTGATCGAGCAGCGGAATGATCGTTTCGCAGCCTTCGATCGAAAAACGCTTCTGTCCGAGGAACTTTGTGTTCAGAAAGCGCTCGAACTGCTCGGCGGAAATCAGTTTCCAAAGAATCTGTTTCTTAATTTCAACGGCGATTGGCTCGGGATCAACCAGCTCGCGGCGAATCTGTTCGCGCAGCCAGAGTTTTTCTTCCTTGCTTTGAATGTGGCGATACTCGATGCCGACTTTGCCGCAGTATGCACGCTGCAAAATGTCCAGAATCTCGCGCAGCGTCGCCGTCTCAGTTCCGCCCAGCCCGCCCGTAATGAACAATCGATCGAGATCCCAAATCGTAAGGTTGTAAGTTTCGATGTCCAGCTCGGGATGATAGAGCAGCGGCATCGCGTGCAATGGATCGATGTCAGCGATTAAGTGGCCACGGACTCGATAAGCATTTATCAATTCCATCACGCGCGCCTGCCGCGTCGACTGCTCGTGCATCTGATCGGCGCCTGCAAAGAAGGGAGTGCGATCGATGTTCCAGCGCAGCGGCGGATGGGGAATACCCAGATCGGCGAAGATGTCGTCGTAGAAGCGCTCTTTGCCGATCAGCAATTCGTGCACGCGCGCCAGAAACGATCCCGACTCCGCGCCCTGAATGATGCGATGATCGTAAGTGCTGCTGATCGTAACGCTACGGCTGACGCCGAGTTGCGAAAGGACCGCGGGAACCATCGCCTGATATTCTGCCGGATATTCAATCGCGCCGGTGGCGATGATGACCGACTGACCCGCCATCAGCCGCGGCGTGGACGCCACCGTGCCGATCGTGCCGGGATTGGTGAGCGAAATCGTCGTGCCCTGGAAGTCTGGAATTTGCAGCCTGCCTGCGCGCGCGCGCTTGACCACGTCGTCGTAAGCGGCGAGAAACTCTGAGAAGGTAAGCTTATTTGCGTCCTTGATGTTCGGAACCAGTAGCGCGCGGCTGCCGTCTTTCTTTTCCAGATCGATCGCGATGCCCAAATTCACGGATTCACGCCGGAGTCGCGACGGCTGTTCGTCGATCACGCCAAAGCCGTCGTTGAGCTGAGGGAATTCCGCCAGCGCGCGCACGATCGCCCAGGCGATCAAGTGTGTGTACGAAGCTTTGCGTCCGCCTTGATCGCTCAGATGACGATTGATCAGACGGCGATTTTCATCGAGCAGTTTTACTGGAATGCGTCTTTGCGAAGTTGCCGTCGGAACCGCGAGACTCGCTTCCATGTTCTCGACGATCTTGAGCGCGGCGCCGCGAATCGGCGTGGCTTCGAAGTCTTCGGTTTCTTTTGGTGCTGGTTTCGGTGTCGCGACCGCACCCTTTGCGCGCGCAGGTTTCGCTGCCGTAGCTGCTCCGTCGCCGTCAGCCTGCGAAGACACAATGTCGCCGGCTTTCGGAAATTCTGAAACCACAGGCTCGCCAACCAGCTCGGCAAAATACGCGCGCCACGATTCATCAACCAGCGCGGGGTCGCTGCGCCAGCGGGCGAGCAAAGCTTCGACATAGGTCGCGTTCGCGCCGAAGTTTTCCGCAATGACTTCTGATAGATCGGTTGTGGTTTGCTGTTCGGCCAAGATTGCGTGTGCTTTCTGTTTCGGGTTTTGCGGTTCGTTGCGACCTAGATTAGCACCTTCTGTTGGCGATTGCATCCAGCGGAAATCGGAAGAATTTGCTCGAAATAACCCGCCTCCAGTGATATTGTATGCGGCCATTCGAACCTGAGTTGGCAAAGATACCGATGGACGCTGCATGACTGACGAAATTCCGGAAAGACGCGCTGGACTGAAGACCGCGCTGGTTTTCGCGATGTTGTTCGCCGTGCTCGGCGCGGTCGTAGTCTTTGCTTATTACGCAACCTTCTTGCGCCCGATCACGACGGTGATTTTGGTTCGGCACGCCGAGAAGATTATCGATCCGAATAATTCTGATCCGGATCTCAGTCCGGCAGGCCAGGTGCGCGCACAGGAACTGGCGCGTATGTTTGGCGACTCGGGAATCAATGCGATCTATGCGACGCAGTACAAACGGACGCAGGAGAGCGTGAGACCTTTAGCTGATCGTTTAGGTTTGCCGGTGAACCTGGTTGATTCGAAGAAGACGCCGGAACTGATCAAGCAGCTTCTTTCAGATCATCGTGGTCAGACAATTCTGGTCGCGGGCCATAACAACTCGGTGCCGGAAATTATCGCGGCCCTTGGCGGTCCGACTTATCCGACTATTCCTGAAAGTGAATACGATAATCTTTACCTCGTGACCGTCTATCGAACCGGCAAAGCGAAGGTCGTGAAGATGAAGTACGGCGCTCCGACGCAGTGAGCAGTGAGCAGTGGGCAGTGAGCAGAGCGGGGCGCTGGCCCGACCGTTAGGGAGGGCGCTTGTCAGTACCACCTGCGGTAGCGGGTGGGTAAATCAACCAACGAGGATCCTATGAAACAATCGAAACGCAATTCAATCAATCGTCGCACCTTCGTCAAGCTTCTGCCCGCGGCCGGCGCCGCCGGATTGACGGTGGCAAATCTGCCTTTGAAAGCGATCGCGCAAACGCCGACGCCAACTCCTCTGCCTTCGCCGCGACCGTCACCGACACCTGGGCGCATCACGAAAGACATGATGCACAACGCCGAGAAACTGATCGGCATTGAGTTTAACGATAAGCAGGAAGACATGGCGCTGGGCGGCGTCAATCGCGCCCTTGATAGTTACGAAGTGGTGCGCAAGATCGATGTGCCGCTCGATACCGAGCCGGCGATTGTCTTTCATCCGGCGCTGCCGGGATTTCACGTCAAGCGAGCAAGTGCGAAGACGAAATTCAAGTTTGGTAAGAACGCGCTCGCGCAGTTCAAGTCAGTCGACGAGCTGGCATTTGCCACCGTGCCCCAACTTGCCGAGCTGATCAGAACGAAGAAAGTTTCTTCCGTCGAACTCACCAGGATGTACCTCGGCCGGCTGAAACGCTACGGGCCAAAGCTGCTTTGTGTCGTGACGCTCACCGAAGATCTGGCGATGAAGCAGGCGCAGGATGCCGACAATGATCTCAAACGCGGCAAGTATCGCGGGCCACTGCACGGCATTCCCTGGGGCGGAAAAGATTTGCTCGCCACCAGGGGAATCAAAACGACCTGGGGTGCTGAGCCGTATCGCGATCAGATGATCGATTACGACGCGACGGTCGTCGAGCGCTTGCGTGAAGCCGGCGCGGTGCTGGTCGCCAAACTTTCGATGGGCGCGCTGGCGCAAGGCCCGAAGTGGTTCGGCGGCGTGACGCGCAACCCCTGGGCGCCGGATGAAGATCGCACCGGATCGAGCGGATCATCGGCCGGCCCGGCCTCGGCGACATCAGCCGGTCTGGTGGGGTTTTCGATCGGCACTGAGACGCTCGGTTCGATCGTTTCGCCGTCGTCGACTTGCGGCGTGACCGGTTTGCGGCCGACGTATGGCCGCGTCAGTCGCTATGGCGCGATGGGTTTGAGCTGGACCATGGACAAGATTGGTCCGATTTGCCGCGGTGTCGAAGACTGTGCGGCGGCGCTCGATGCGATCTACGGGCCCGACAGTCGCGACCTGACGGTTGGCGATGCGCCGTTCAATTGGTCGGCTGACGTGCCGCTGGATAAGCTGCGGGTCGGTTACTTGAAAGGCGAATTCGAAGGCGCGGGCATTACGCCGCAGAACGATCAGCAAAAACAGCAACTCGGGCAACGAACTGCGATGTACAAAGAAGCGCTGGACGCTTTGGAAAAGGCCGGAGTGAAAATGACGCCGATCGAATTGCCAAAGTTTCCGACGCAAAACATTCGCTACATCCTGACCGCGGAAGCGGCGACCGCGTTTGATGACATCACCCGCGACGGACGAGTCAACCAGCTTTCCGGGCAAGACCCGCGCGACTGGCCGAACACGTTTCGCACTTCTCGCTTCATCCCCGCGGTTGAGTATTTGCGGGCTCAGCGCGCGCGCGTCCTGCTAATGCGTGAGATGGATAAGCTGATGTCGCAGTGGGACGTGTTCGTTTCACCGGCGCCCGACAGCGCGAGCTTGATCATTACAAACCTGACCGGCCATCCGGCGGTTTGCGTTCCGTGCGGTTTCACGGGCACGCCGAGCCTGCCGCGAGCGATCATGTTCACTGGCGGCCTTTACGACGAAGCCGCGCCGTTGCGCGTCGCGCTGGCGTTCGAGCAAGCGACGAAGTGGCACACGATGCATCCGAAAGTGATTTGGGCTTAGGAGGAAATACTCCTATTTCGTTCGCCTCTTTTTAGGTAGATTCAGTAAAGGAGTTTTGCCGTCCAATTCATTGACTTCGAGCCAAAAACGAAATCGATACATCCGCGACGTGAACTCATCTACTGTAGACTGAAATTGATCATTCACATCTCTGGTGTCCACGAATCCGTAGGTCCTGAGTTCGACAAGAAGAGTTCCGCTAATCTCGCCACTGACAAAACCATTAGCAGGATAAACCTTCTTCAGTTCTAAAATGATTCGATCACGAAAACTTGATGTTTCAAAGATTGTCCAACCGGAACCCACAAAGGACATTAGAAATTTAAGGAATGAGAACTTGCCAGTGACTGTACCGCTCGTAGCCGCGGTGTAAAATCTGATCAAGATCTCCTTTGGTGCATCGAGCTTCTGGTAAATGTATTCGAATTCTTTTTCTTCCTGCGTTGTGAACGCGGAGGAATTTGATGTCGCCTTTAACTGCTGGAGCTCAATTTCCATCTCCAGCCGCCTATTCTTTTCTTGAAGAACCGCCGTCCCTACGATTCGCTCAAGGTAACTACGCCAGATTTCGCCAACGATGATGGGAAGCCTTTCATCGTAATTGCCCTCGTTCCAAACCGGACATTGGAGTCGCTGAATATCAAGACGCAGCTTCTTTCTGGTCTCAGAGCGGTTTACATAAGGTAGGAACGAAACGCCACTCTCTTTGAGTTGTCGAATCTGCGCTGCATCTACTTCTCTGGTTACCATTCCTGATTTCAACGCACTGTCGCTAAAATACGCAATGATCACGTCACAAGTGGGTAAGCCATCTTCAAAGATTGATTCTAACCAGGGTTTGCCGTCTCTTATATCCGTCTTGTCGCGCCAGGTTTCGATCTGACACTTTCGTAGATCTGTTTGAATTGTTTCAACGAAAGCAGCGTCTTGATTCGCGTAAGATAGAAAGGCGCGTGGCTTATTTATTCGTTCTTTCATGCAACTCCCTCCCTGAGCGGCTTCAACCGATCATATTCACGACGATTCGCTTGCCACGCGTCCCAGATGTCGACGGCTTCCTGCAATCTCAGCCAGAACTCAGGAGTGGTCTTAAAGACTCGAGCGAGCCGATACGCCAAGTCTGGATTAACCGAGCGACGTTCCTGGAGCAGTGCGTTGATTCCGCGCTGAGACACGCCAAGCAGAGTAGCCAATTCAGTCGGCTTTAGTCCTCCGGCGGGGAGTGTCTCTTCACGCAGCAATTCTCCGGGATGGGTCGGTCTTCTCTTTGACCTAGCTCGCATAGTCGTCTCCTAATGAGGAGGCCTATAGATCGGGAGCGCCTCTGGCCGAATGCCACACTCGCACAATCTCGACCAGCCTCCGCGCGTGATTGACGCGGTAAACAATCCGGTAGGATCGGACAATAATCTCACGAATGGTTGGGACGCGGTACTCGGGGACGACTCGTCCAATCTCTGGAAAATCTTGCAGCTTGTCGGTTTCTGCAATGAGGCGATAGCCATACGCCTCTGCTCGCTCAGGACTGTCACGCGAGATGAAGTGTACGATGTCGTGCAGGTCATCGCGGGAGGCCGGAGACCAAATCAGTTTGTAAGCCATGAGGCCAACTGCTTCTTGATCTCGTCGTGGGCAATGCCTTCGCCGTGATCTAGCTGGTCAAGACCCTTCTGTACTGCTGCTAGAAACTCAACGCGGTCAGCTATCTCGTCAATAGAGCAGTCGTCCGGCAATTCGCGGATAGTTTTCAGAACGACTTCTTTCTCCGTCATGAGAAAATTATGCTGCCTGGCCATCTCAAACGCAAGCGTCTCCGCCAGACAAAACTGTAAGGACACTGTTCTACTTCCGCAGCGGATTGCGCATCGTCAGATTCAACTCTACCGGCACACAGCGCTTGAAGCTGAACAAACCCTTCTTGAATTTCCCAAACACGTAAACGCGGCCGGTCACCGGCCACATTTCTTTCGAGTCGCGCCAATCATCGATCGCGGCCAGCACGGCGCTGGGCAGATAGATGTAAAAGCTCAGCGGGTCGCGCAGGGTCGACGGCTTCTTATTTGGCAGATCGAACGCGCGATGGTATTCGTCGATCTGGACTGAGGTGTCGTTGACGGACATGTCTTCGAAAATAAGAAAGTCGACCCGGCCTTTTTGCGTGACCGGCGCCACCACGATCGGAATCTTGAAAGTAATTCCCAAAGGCGTGACGCGCGCAAGTTGCGGCTGGCCGAATTGGATCAGCGCGTCAACGTCTGATTCCGAAAGGTTTTGCTCTTCGGTCTCACCGTTGTTGTTTGGGTTTCTATTTCTTGAATCTGGTTTTTTGATTTCGATGGCCGTGCGTTCGATCTTGTAACCGCGGATTTCTTTGGGATAGGAGCGGGTTTGGGTGAGAGCAGTCGAGCTGGTAATAAAAAGCAGCAGGAGACAGGCGAGCTTGGTCTTCTTCATAAAGAAATTCCGGGGCGCCTTCCCGCTTACCCCTGGCTGGTTTCTTTCACGCCATCGGGATAACTCTGCGCCTCGGTCAAATGGTCCACGTCAAGCACCAGCGCCACGTTACCGTCCAGCAATTCAGCCGCGCCCGAAACGCCCAACCAGCGCGCGGCGTGCCGCCCCAGGCCGCGCACCAGCGTTTCCTGTTTGCCGTATACGGAATCAACGATCAGCGCGAATCGATCCTGGCCGCGGCTGGGCGCCCGGTGATTGGCGTCGGCCTGGCAAACGATCACGTCCGGTCCCCGTTGCCCCTCTGCTTCGTCTTCGGCTTGCGAGAGAAGGCTGCGCAGCGACAATACCGGCAATTCCTCTCCATTCCAATCGATGGTGTTGGTCCTGCCAATATTCGCTAACTCCGGAGGATCGAGGGAACGATGATCGGCAACTCGCGCCGAGCGAATGCCATAGACCTGATCGTCTGATTGGACGAGTACGCAGTCAACCAGGGCCAGCGCCGCCGGCAGCATCATTACGAACGTCGTGCCGACTCCAGCTTCAGTCGCGACCCGCACTTGACCGCCGGCCTGCTCCATCGCGCGATCGACTATGTCGAGACCGATCCCGCGGCCTGATAATTCGGATACTTCCGCCGCAGTCGAGAAACCGGGGCGAAAGATTAGCCGCAGGCACTGATCCATCGACAGGCCCTCGCCACTGTTGACGATGCCGTATTCAGTTGCAGAGTTGGCGATCCGATCCAAATCGATGCCGCGCCCGTCGTCGGTAACCGTGATGTGAACGTGGCTTCCTTCATTAAAGGCTGCTAACTTTACTTTTCCAATCGCCCCCTTCCCGGCCGCAATTCGTGCTTCGGCGCTCTCGATACCGTGGCCGACTGCGTTGCGCACCAGATGGAGCAAAGGCTCAGCGATCGCGTCGGCGAGCGATTTGTCGATGCCTACGTCGCGGCCTTCAATCTCGAATTCAACCTGTTTTCCGAATTGGCGCGCGGCCGTCTGTCCGGCGCGGGTCACGGTGCGCTCGAAGACTTCCGCGCACGGCACCAGCCGCAGCTTGATCAGGCGCTCTTCGAGTTCGACACATCTCCGGCGCAGCCGCGCGCCGGCGACGTCTACGGCCGGCTTGTTTACGGGAGTACTGAGTGATTCGAGCGCGTCGGTCGTTTCGCGAAACAGTTCGCTGGTTTCTGAGATTAGTTGGTTAAGCTCGTCCAACTCAACCCGAACCGTAACCCTCTCAACGGTAGGAGTCGGCGGCGCGGTTGACGGCAGAGCGCCGGGGAAGAGTTCTTCGCCGGCTGCCGCAGGGTCGATCTTCAGCTCGTCGAGTGCGATGCGACCCAGCGCCGACGCCAGCCGCACAGTCTCGTTCGAGACAAGCTCCGCGGCGTAAAGCAGACGGAAGTTAATCTCCTCCGCGTTTGCCGGCTCGCCCGGCACGGTCGCGATAATCTCGCCGCTTTGGCCCAACAACTTGCTGAGCTCGCGGAACTGCAG
>WNFC01000877.1_pt1 | contig 52205 bp, 47 predicted proteins | sample 5400541 | NCBI WGS metagenome assembly WNFC01 (sample SAMN13153342, study PRJNA577476) | soil metagenome | isolation source: 120 cm saprolite under Douglas fir tree site 2 hole 2 replicate 1 | place: USA:California | collected 2015-04-18
AGTCCGCGCGGTGACTTCACGGCGCGTCCGCACGCCACCGATGACCCGGCGGAGATCGGGCCCGTCGACTACGTCTTTCTCGGGCTGAAGGCGCACAGCTACCTGTCCTGCGGGGCCCTGGTCGAGCCGCTGCTCGCCGAGCACACGGCGCTGGTGCCCGCCCAGAACGGGATCCCGTGGTGGTACTTCCACGAACTGCCGGGGCCGTACCGGGGGCGCCGGATCGAGGCCGTGGACCCCGGCGGTGCCACCAGCGCCGTCCTGCCGCCGGAGCGCGCCATCGGCTGCGTGGTCTACCCGGCCACGGTCGTCGAGGCGCCCGGCGTGATCCGGCATCTCGAGGGCACTCGCTTCTCCATCGGTGAGCCGTCGGGTGAGATCTCCGGGCGCTGCCAGGCCTTGAGCGAGGCGATGGTCGCGGGCGGGCTGAAGTGCCCGGTGGAGGCCGACCTCCGCGACGACATCTGGATCAAGCTGATGGGCAACGTCGCGTTCAATCCCCTCAGTGCCCTCACCCGGGCGACGATGGTCGAGATCTGCCAGCACCCGCACACCCGGCAACTGGTGGTGCAGTTGATGGAGGAGACCCTCGACATCGCCGCCAGGGTCGGCAGCACCCCGGACATCTCGATCGAGAAGCGGCTGCGCGGCGCGGAGAACGTGGGTCACCACAAGACCTCGATGCTGCAGGACCTCGAAGCGGGCAAGCAGCTGGAACTCGACGCCATCGTGACGGCGGTGGTGGAGATGGCGGACATCGCGGGCGCCGACGCTCCGACGTTGCGCACCATTCACGCAGCCACCGACCTCCTCGCGCGCACGTGCGCCCCTGGCGCGTCGCGGCAGGCCGGCGCCCCCCAGAACGCGACCCGGATGGTTCCGGCCTAGGCCGGGTGGAGTACGTGGTGACAAGGACAGGAACTTAGGGAGGACCCCGATGAGTCGCAAGCGCACCGAACCGTATCCCCGGCTGACCCGGCCCCTGGTACGCGATGACGGCGGGCTGCGGCCGGCCACCTGGGACGAGGCACTCGACCGCGCCGCTGAGGGATTCCAGCGCGTCGTGGACTCCCGCGGGCCGGACGCCTTCGCGATGCTGTCGTGCGCACGGGCGACCAACGAGATGAACTATGTGGCGCAGAAGTTCGCGCGCGTCGTCGTCGGCACGAACAACGTGGACTCCTGCAACCGCACGTGCCACGCTCCGAGCGTCGCGGGTCTGTCGGCCGCGTTCGGAAGCGGTGGCGGCACCTCCTCCTATGCGGAGATCGAGAACACCAACGTCATCGTGATGTGGGGGGCAAACGCGCGAGAGGCCCACCCGATCTTCTTCCAGCATCTGCTCAAGGGTGTCCGCAACGGCGCGAAGCTGTTCGCCGTCGATCCGCGCCGTACCGCGTCGGTGGCCTGGGCGGACCGCTGGCTTCCGCTCCGCGTCGGTACCGACATTCCGCTGGCCAGCGCGGTCGCGCGGGAGATCATCCACGCCGGGCTGGCCAACACCGCCTTCATCGAGCGGGCCACCGCGGGATTCGAGGAGTTCGCAGCGGCGGTCGAGCCCTGGACACTGGAGGCGGCCGAGGCGGAAACCGGCGTTCCCGCCGAGCTGATCGCTGAGCTCGCGCACACCTACGCGCGGGCGGACCACGCCCAGCTGGTGTGGACACTGGGCATTACCGAGCACCACGTCGGCACCGAGAACGTGATGGCGCTGATCAACCTGGCGCTGCTGACCGGCCATGTCGGCCGCTACGGGTCAGGGCTGTCCCCGATGCGCGGGCAGAACAACGTCCAGGGCGGCGGCGACATGGGCGCCATCCCCAACCGTCTGGCCGGCTTCCAGGACATCCTCGACCCCGACGTGCGGGCGAAGTTCGCGCGCGCGTGGGGCGTGACGATCCGGCCCACGTACGGCCTGACGCTCACCCAGATGTGCGAGGCCATGGACGACGGCGAACTGCGGGCGCTCTACACGATCGGCGAGAACCCGGTGCAGTCCGAGCCCGACAGCGCGCGGATGACCAAGCGGCTGTCCAACCTTGAGCACTTCGTGGTGCAGGACATCTTCCTGACCAAGACCGCGCAACTCGCGCACGTGGTGCTGCCCGCCGCGGCGTCCTGGTGCGAGACGGAGGGCACCTTCGTCAACAGCGAGCGCCGCGTGCAGCGAGTGCGCAAGGCACTCGAGCCGCCGGAGGGTGCGCGGAACGACATCGACATCATGTGCGCGATCGCGGCCCGGCTCGGCCACGATCTGGGCTACCGCGGAGCGGACGCCGAGCGCATCTGGGACGAGGTGCGCTCCCTCGCGTCGTTGTTCGCGGGCATGAGCTACCGCCGCCTGGAGGAGCTCGGCGGAATCCAGTGGCCCTGCTTCAGCGAGGACCGGCTGGAGCCGCCCTACCTACACGGACGGCTGTGGGAGGACGACCCGGCCAAGCGCGGCACGCCAGCCTGGTTCCAGGTCACCCTGCACCGGCCGCCCGCCGACGCGCTCAGCGAGGAGTACCCGATCCGGCTCACCACCGGCCGCAGGCTCGACTCGTACAACACCGGCGTGCAGTCACGCGGGTTCGCCTCCCCGCTGCGGCTGGCCGAGTGCATCGACCTGTCTCCCGAGGATGCCGCACAGCTCGGCGCGGCGGAGGACGAGCCGGTGCTGATCACGTCACGGCGGGGGTCCATCGTGGCCCCGGTGCGGATCGACTCCGGTCTGCGTCAGGGACTTGCCTTCATGTCCTACCACGATCCGGACGTGGTGGACACCAACCTGCTGACCATCGACGCCACCTGCCCGATCGCGGGCACCGCCGAGTACAAGGCGAGCGCCATCCGGGTTGAGAAGCTGCCCGACGCGGAACGGGACGCCTGGCGCGCGAAGTCCGGCGTCGAGGCCGCTGGCCGGTCACTGCCTGTTCCAGCCTGACCAGCGCGCACATCAGGGGCGCGAGATAGAGAGCACGTCGTGGACCTTCGTTTTCTTGACGCGGAGCCCTCACCCGAGGAGCGGGCCGCCGTCGACGAGTTGCTGGGACCGCCGGCCACCGGCTGGCAGGGCGGCACGCGGGCAGCCGGCGACTGGCACCTCACCGAGGGCGGTCACGCCTGGCGCAGCCGGCGCGACCAGCTGCTGCCCGCGCTGCACGCGATCAACGACCGCGTCGGCTGGATCAGTCCCGGTGGCCTGAACTACATCTGCCAGCGACTCACGATCCCGCCGGCTGACGCCTACGGAGTGGCTACCTTCTACTCCCTGTTCTCGATGCACCCGGCGCCGCTGCGCACCGTGCACGTGTGCACCGACATCGTGTGTAAGGCCCGCGGAGCCGACGAGGTCGCGCAGGCGCTCACCGAGGGTTTCGCGCCGGAGGGCGAGACGCGTGACGGCGTGGTCTGGCGCGGCAGCCCATGCCTGGGGCTGTGCGAGCGCGCCCCTGCCGCCCTGGCGATCGAGCCGGGGAATCCGCCCCGGCAGGAGGTGGTCGCCCCGGTCGGCGCCGGGGACGCGGTGGCGGCGGTGCGGTTTCCGATGGCCGGGCTGGCCGGGGAACCGGCGCCCGAGGCCGCCGTGCCGCAGCGAGGCGACCCGGCGCTGCGGCTGCTGCGCCGCATCGGTGTCGTCGATCCGGAAAGCCTCGCCGACTACCGCTCCCGCGGCGGCTACCAGGCCCTGCGCGCCGCGGTGCGGCTCGGCCCCGCCGGCGTCATCCGCGAAGTAATGGACTCCCGGCTCGTGGGCCGGGGCGGTGCCGCCTTTTCCGCCGGACGCAAGTGGGAGGCGGTGGCCCGCCAGCCGGAGTACCCGCACTACCTGGTCTGTAACGCCGACGAGAGCGAGCCGGGGACCTTCAAGGACCGCGTCATCATGGAGGGCGACCCGTTCTCCCTCATCGAGGCGATGACGATCGCCGGCTACGCCACCGGCTGCCGCAAGGGATTCATCTACCTGCGCGGCGAGTATCCAAGGGCGCTGCACCGGCTGCGCGGGGCGATCCGGCAGGCACGGGAGGCCGGGTTGCTCGGTCCCGACGTGATGGGCTCCGGCTTCGAGTTCGGCATCGAGATCCGCCGCGGCGCCGGGGCCTACATCTGCGGCGAGGAAACCGCCATCTTCGGCTCCATCGAGGGCTACCGCGGCGAACCGCGCACCAAGCCGCCGTTTCCTGTCGAGCGCGGACTGTTCGCCAAGCCCACCGTCGTCAACAACGTCGAGACACTGGTCAATGTGCTGCAGATCATGACGCTGGGCGGCCCTGCCTTCGCCGCCACCGGCAGCGGGAACTCCACCGGCACGAAGCTGTTCTGCGTCTCCGGTGCGGTTGTCCGTCCGGGCGTCTACGAGCTGGTGTTCGGGGCCACCCTGCGCGACCTGCTCGAGCTGGCCGGGACCTTCGACGAGCGGCCGCTCCGCGCGGTGCTGCTGGGTGGAGCGGCGGGCAGCTTCCTGCGCCCGGAGGAAGTGGACGTGCCGCTGACGTTCGAAGGCGCCCGCGACGCCGGTTCGACGCTCGGCTCGGGGGTGGTCGTCGCCATCGACGACAGGACCGACCTCGGCGCGATCCTGCTGCGGATCGCCGGTTTCTTCCGGGACGAGTCCTGCGGCCAGTGTGTGCCCTGCCGGGTCGGAACCGTCCGCCAGGAGGAGGCACTCGCCCGGATCACCTCCGGCCGCCCGCGCGGTTCGCGGCAGCAGGACGTGCGCCTGCTGCGCGACGTTGGCCAGGTGATGCGTGACGCGTCGATCTGCGGCCTCGGGCAGACGGCCTGGAACGCCGTCGAGTCCGCAATTGACCGCCTGGCCGTTTTCACCGATCTTCAGGAAAAGAGTTCGTCATGACGGCAGTGGACCTCGGCCTGCCCACCCGGCTGGTCGAGCTGACGCTGGACGGGGAGACCGCACAGGTACCGGAAGGATCGACGATCCTCGCCGCCTGTGCCGCCGCGGGCAGGCAGATCCCCACCCTGTGCTACGGGGACACGCTGACCCCGCGGAACGCCTGCCGGGTCTGCGTGGTCGAGGTCGAGGGATCGCGCACCCTGGTTCCGTCCTGTTCCCGGAAGGTGGAACCGGGCATGGTGGTACGGACCCGAGGGGAACGCGTCGACCACAGCCGCAGGCTGGTGCTGGAGCTGCTCGGCTCCTCGGTCGACCTGTCGACCACCCCTGACGTGGGGGAGTGGCTGGACGAGTACAGCGCCCGCCCCGAGCGCTTCGGCCCGCCCGCGCCGCCCGCCGACGCCGAGCGGGACGCTCCGCACGCCGGTCACCACGAGGTGCCCGACGGGCAGTCGGCGGAGACGGTCCACCAGCCCGCCAAGGTCGACAACGACCTCTACGTGCGGGACTACGGCAAGTGCATCCTGTGCTACAAGTGCGTCGACGCGTGCGGTGACCAGTGGCAGAACACGTTCGCCATCACCGTCGCCGGGCGCGGGTTCGACGCCCGGATCTCCACGGAGTTCGCCTCTCGGCTGCCCGACTCGGCGTGCGTCTACTGCGGTAACTGCATCGAGGTGTGCCCCACCGGGGCCTTGATGCCCAAGCGCGAGTTCGACCTGCGTGCCTCCGGTGCCTACGACGAGTCGAGACAGACGAGTGCGACGACCGTATGCTCGTACTGCGGGGTGGGCTGCAGCCTGACCCTGCACGTGCAGGACAACGAAATCTTCAAGGTGACCTCGCCGCACGACAGCACGGTCACCCACGGGAACCTCTGCATCAAGGGCCGGTTCGGCTACCAGCATGTCCAGAACCGCGCCACCTGAACGGGCGGGGGGTCCACGCCCCGCATACCTTATTTGACCCGAGGCGGCACACCGCCCGGGAGGAGAGCCGTGAACCGCCGCGCCAAGATCGTTTGCACGCTCGGACCTGCTACCACTACCGCTTCACAGCTAGCGGAACTCGTTGACGCCGGAATGGACGTGGCGCGGCTGAACTTTAGCCATGGCGCCCGGTCCGATCACTCGGCCATGTACCGAACGGTCCGCCAGGTCGCCGCGGAACGGGGCCGTGTCGTCGGCGTGCTCGCTGACCTCCAGGGTCCCAAAATCCGGCTGGGCCGGTTCGCCGCCGGGCCGGTGGTCTGGGCGAGCGGCGAGCAGATCGTGATCACGACGGCCGCATGCCCGGGCGACCACGACCGGGTCTCCACCACCTACCGCGGCCTGGCGGCCGACCTGCGCCCGGGCGACCGTCTGCTCGTCGACGACGGCAAGATCGACCTGCGGGTGCTCGACGTCGCCGACGGCGACATCCGGTGCCAGGTCGTGCACGGCGGCCCGGTCAGCGACCACAAGGGCATCTCGCTGCCGGGGGTCGCCGTCAGCGTCCCGCCCCTGTCCGGCAAGGACATCGAGGACCTGAGGTTCGCGCTGGACGCGGGTGTCGACATGGTCGCCATGTCGTTCGTCCGCGCTCCCGGCGAGGCGAAGCTCGCGCGCGCCATCATGGAAGAGGTCGGCAGGCGGGTACCCGTGATGGCGAAGCTGGAGAAACCGGAGGCGGTCGAGGATCTCCCCGCGATCGTCGAGGCATTCGACGGACTGATGGTGGCGCGCGGTGATCTCGGCGTGGAGATGCCACTGGAGCAGGTACCACTGGTGCAGAAGCAGGCCATTCGGCTGTGCCGCCAGGCGGCGAAGCCGGTCATCGTGGCGACCCAGATGCTTGACTCGATGATCTCCGACCAGCGGCCCACCCGCGCCGAGGTCTCGGACGTGGCCAACGCGGTCCTGGACGGGACGGATGCGGTGATGCTGTCCGCCGAGACCAGTGTCGGGGCCCATCCCGCGCACACGGTGGCGACGATGGCGCGCATCGTCGAGGCGGCCGAGGGCGCGGCGTACCAGGGTGCAGCGCTGGAGTGGGGCTCGGAGGAAGGCAGCGTGGACGCCCGTACGGCCGACGCGGTCACGGCGGCGGCGTGCGAGGTGGGCAGGCGGCTCGGGGCCGTGGCCCTGTGCTGCTTCACCCGTACCGGCAACACCGCACGGCACCTGGCACGCCAGCGATCGCCGCTGCCGCTGCTCGCCTTCGCGCACGACGAGTCGGTGCGCGCACAGCTGGCGTTCTCCTGGGGCATCGAGTCCGCCGTGCTGGCCCCCGCCACCACCGCGGAGACGATGCCTGCGGAGCTGAGCCGGGTGCTGCTGGCCATGGGCACATGCCGTCCCGGCGATCTGGTCGTCGTCGTGTCCGGGAGCCGGAGCGGCGTGCCGGGGTCGACGGACTCGCTGCGCGTGCTGCGCATCGAGCGATGAGGCCGGAAGTAGACCAGGCTCCCGGGTCAGGCTCCCGGCAGAGGAAGTAGTTCCGCGTTGCCGCCCATCCAGTCCGGCGGGAGGACGGCGAGGACGTCGGCGGCCGCCGGTGCCCATAGGCTCCCGGGCCGGTCGTTGCCGACCGGGACGACGCCGGAGTCACGCCAGCAGGCGGCGACCAGCAGGGTGTCCCGGGGGTGAGGCGCGGGTGCTTGCTTGAGCGGAGCGGTGATGGTGGGCGGGACAGCCCGGCCCGCGAGCCTGCCCAGCAGCGGGGATAGCAGGGTCAGGGCCGCGACCAGCGCAGCGTAGGGATTACCGGGCAGCCCGACCAGGAAAGGTCCGCCCGGCAGGGCCGCGAGCAGCTGCGGGTGGCCCGGCCGGCACGCTACCTGCTCGATGACGATCGCGGCGTTCATCCGGGCCAGCGCCGTCCGCAGGTGGTCGGCAGCTCCGGCGGACGTTGCTCCGCAGACCACGAGGACGTCTTCGTCGGCGGACTCGAGGAGGTGCGCGAGGGCAGCCGCATCGTCATGACACGGCGTCATGTCAATGATCTCGCCGCCGGCCGCCCGGACGAGACCGGGCAGCATCGGTCCGATGGCGTCCCGGATCCGCCCCGGCCCCGGAGTTCCCGCGAGGAGCAGCTCGTTTCCCGTGAGCACCGCCCGTACGAGCGGCCGCTGGTACACGCTGAGCGCATCGTGTCCCAGCCCGGCCGCCAGCCCCGCGACCGGTGCGCTGACCACCGTGCCCTCCGGCACCAGTACTTGCCCGGCGCCGAAGTCCTCCCCCCGGCGGCGTATGTGACACCGCTCCGGGACGGTCCCCGATATCTCCTCGCCGTCCCGCCGCGCCTGCTCGTACGGGATGACGGCATCGGTACCCGAGGGCACCGGGGCACCGGTCGCGATCTCTGCCGCCTGGCCGGGCAGCAGCACGGTACACCGTGCATCCCCGGCGAGGATCCGGTCGACCAGCAGATACGGTCCCGGACCGGCGACCGCATAGCCGTCCATGGCCGCGATGTCGCACAGCGGCTGCGGTAGCCGGGCCTCCAGAGGTGCGGCCAGGGCCGCGCCGCCGGCGGCGGCGAGGGGGACGGTGACGGCGTCGAGTGGCTTCGCGACGTCACGTGCGATGCGCCGCGCCTGCGGCCACGGGGTGCGCATGGGCTTCTCCCCTTCCGCTAGGGCCCATCGTCGAGGCGAAATGGGACGATGTGAGGCCTAGACAGGATCCTGCAGACAGAATACAGTATACGCATGTACTACGCCAACGTGGTCAGGTGAGAGCGATGGCCGAACGGAACGGATGGCTTGAGCCACAGACCGGGGCCGATGTTCGTGACGTCTACGGCCGCAGCTACAGACTCGGGCCGAACGACCGGGTGCTACTCGGGTACTCCCGTGTCTGGGTCGCCGCGGCGGCGTGGCTGGTGATGCTCGCCGTCAGCAGCACGCAGTACGGGTACGGCATGTTCGCGGCGCGGCTGATGCGTCCCGGTGGCGTGGGCCTGGAAGCCGTGGCGTGGGGCTTCACTCTGTGGATCACGTGCCACGCGGTGGCGAGCGGTGCGTTGCCATGGCTGCGCCGGCGCTACAGCCTCACCTCGCGCGAAGTGGTGACCGCCGGAGCTGTGGGCTGCGGCCTCGGCCTGCTGGCGCTCAGCCAGGCCGGAAATCCGGTCCTGGCTCTGGCCGGTTACGGGATCGCCTGCGGCCTGGGTACCGGACTGGTGTACGGGGCGTGTGTGGCGATCGCGACGGCCTGGTATCCTGATCGCCCGGCCCGCACCGCGCTGGTCAGCGGTGCTTTCGGGTACGGCGCGATACCGTTCATCCTGATCGGGGCTTCGGCCGGCGACATGGCCCGCCCCCTCCAGGTGCTTGCCCTGGCGATCCTGGCCGTCACGGCCGTGTGCGCCCGGTTCCTGCGCGAACCACCGCCTCGCTGGTGGCCGGACCATCTCGATCCGCGGCGATGGGCGGTGGACAAGTCGCTCAATCCGGCCCTCCGCCACGACCTTCCGGCGATCCGCGAACACTCCACCCGCGAGGTGCTGCGCCGCCCGGTGACCCTGGTGATGACCGCACTGACGGTTTGCGTGGGCGCGGTCGCCCTCTTCGACACCGCCTACCTTCCCTCGCTAGGCCTGGCTGGCGGATGGCGCCTGCGGGACGGTGCCGTCGCGCTGGCGGCGTTCGCGGCCGGCAGCGGCGGCATCCGGACGCTCGCCGTTCGCTCCGCGGGCAGGATCGGCCGCCCCCGCGTCGTCGCGGTGGCCGCCTCTGCCGGTGCCGCCGCGCAGTTGGTCCTGGCCGCGGCGGCCACCCACCACGCGCTGGCGCTGCTCTGGCTGGCTTCCTGCTGTGCCGGGGCCGCCGCGGGGTCGTGGTACGCGCTCCTCCCCGGGCTCGTCAGAAGCTGCTTCGGCGACCAGCCGGGCCTGCCCAACCTGTGGCTCGTGTACTCCGCCAAGACGGTGGGCGGCGTTCTCGGCGTCGGCTGCGCCGGGTGGCTGGTCGAGGCGGTCGGCTACCCGCCGGCGCTGATCGCCTCGGCAGTGCTCTGCCTGACCGCGGCGGGGCTGGTGCCCCTGCTGCGCAGGCCCGGCCTGCCGCGCACGCTTCCCGCGGCGGTAATGCGATGAGGATCCAACGCCGGAAGGACGCCCGATGGGACGGATAACCAGCAGATACCGGGTGCTGCGCCTGACCGACGGCAGGCTCACCGCGCGGCCGGACACGCTGGCCGCCGAGGAGCCGCTGGAGATCCGGGTCGCCGGGCGGCCGCTCGCGGTGACCATGCGCACACCCGGGGACGACTTCGACCTCGTGCGCGGCTTTCTGGTCAGCGAGGCCGTGGTGGGGCGGGCCTGCGAGATCGCCGCGATCCGGTACTGCGCGGGCGCCACCGCGGACGGCGGCAACACCTTCAACGTGCTCGACGTGACCCTCGCCCCGGGGGTCGCCCCGCCCAGCCCCTCGGTGCAGCGCAACTTCTACACCACCTCGTCATGCGGTCTGTGCGGGAAGGCCAGCCGGGACGCGGTCCGCTCCACCAGCCGATGGCGCGTCGACGCCGATCCGCTGCGGCTGGCCCCGGAGGTCATCGCCACGCTGCCGCTGACGCTGCGCGCGGCGCAGAAGGTCTTTGACCGCACCGGCGGGCTCCACGCGGCGGGTCTGTTCAACGCCGACGGTGAGCTGAGGTGCGTACGGGAGGACGTAGGGCGTCACAACGCGGTGGACAAGGTCATCGGATGGGCACTCAACGCGGTACGCCTGCCCCTGACTGGTGCCACCCTCATGGTCAGCGGGCGGGCCTCTTTCGAACTGGTGCAGAAGGCCGTGATGGCGGGCATCCCGGTGCTTGCCGCGGTGTCCGCGCCGTCGTCTCTCGCCGTGGACCTCGCCCGGGAGATGGGCCTGACGCTCATCGGGTTCGTACGCGGGTCTTCGATGAACGTCTACGCGTGCGGGGACCGGCTGGGCATCAGCGAGCCTGTGTCGCCATAACCGCGAAGTTAGGAGGGAACATGTGCCAGCACCAGCCCAGGTGCCCAGACGCAATCGCACCGGATCACATGGCCGCGCGGGTGGTGGCGGGCCATCCGGAGCAAGGGTGGAGCCTGCTGTGCAACGGTGTCGTGTCATTCGACGACATGGGAGAGGTGCTCCCGGACGGCCGGACTGTCCCTCCTCCCTATGACCGCAAAGTTTTGGCTTCCGGGCTAGACATGCGTCCGATGTTCGTATAACACATACAGTATGCAATAGATGCCCGAAGCGGCGAGGCGATCAGGAGGATCGATGAGCAAGGCACTCGAAGGAGTCCGTGTCGTCGACATGACACACGTTCAGTCAGGTCCCTCCTGCACCCAGATTCTGGCCTGGCTCGGCGCGGACGTCGTCAAGGTGGAGGCTCCCGGCGGCGGGGACGTCACCCGGGGACAGCTGCGTGATCTGCCCGGGGTGGACAGCCTGTACTTCACGATGCTGAACTGCAACAAGCGCAGCATCACCGTGAACATGAAGACGGATCAGGGGAAGGAGCTGTTCGCCAGGCTGGTCCGCGAGGCCGACATCCTGGTGGAGAACTTCGGCCCTGGCGTGATGGACCGGTTCGGATTCACCTGGGAGCGGCTCCGCGAGACCAACGAGCGGCTGATCTATGCCTCCATCAAGGGATTCGGCCCTGGCCGGTACGCGGGCTTCAAGGCCTACGAGGTCGTGGCGCAGGCCATGGGCGGTGCGATGAGTACTACCGGCTTCGAGGACGGGCCGCCTACCGCGACAAGCGCCCAGATCGGCGACTCCGGCAGCGGGATCCACCTGGTGGCCGGCATCCTCGCCGCCCTCTACCAGCGCACGCACACCGGCTGCGGCCAGCGGGTCATGGTGGCGATGCAGGACGCGGTCCTGAACCTCTGCCGCGTCAAGCTCCGTGACCAGCAGCGCCTGGCGCACGGCCCGCTGGCCGAGTACCCGAACCAGGTGTTCGGCGCCGAAGTGCCGCGCTCAGGCAACGCCTCCGGCGGCGGCCAGCCCGGCTGGGCCGTAAAGTGCGCACCAGGCGGGCCGAACGACTACATCTACGTCATCGTCCAGCCCGCCGGCTGGAAGCCGATCACGGAACTGATCGACCGCCCGGAACTCGCCGAGGATCCCGACTGGGCCACTCCCGAGGCGCGCGTTCACAGACTGGACAAGGTTTTCGCGCTCATCGAGGAGTGGACGTCCGGGTACACCAAGTGGGAGGTCATGGAGCGGCTCAACGCCCATGGCATCCCGTGCGGCCCGATCTTCTCGACGAAGGAGCTCATCGAGGACGCCACTCTGGCCGAGCTGGGCACCGTGGTCGAGGTGGACCACCCCGGCCGCGGCCGCTTCAAGACCGTCGGATGCCCGCTGCGGCTGTCCGACTCCCCTGTGAACGTAGAGCCTCCGCCGCTGCTCGGTGAGCACACCGCCGAGGTGCTCGGCGCCCTCGGCTACGCCCCCGAGGAGATCGAGGAGCTCCGGAGCGCCGGCGCGATCTGAGGAGGCGGCGGGACGATGCAACGACCCCAGGAACAGACAATGACGCAGCTTCGGGCGGGATACGACGGCCAGGCCGTCCGAGAGCCTATCGAGCGGGCGAACCCGCTGACCGCACCGGAGGGCAGGAAGGTGACCAATGCCTGCGGCGGCAGCTCGGCTTCGGGCCGGGCTCCGCCGCACAGAGGTCTTCGGAATTGCCGGATGCCGGGCCTGGAAGCGGCATTACGCCAATTTCCCACCGTTCGGGCCGACCGGAAAATCCCATCGGCATCACTAGGTGTAACTGCCCTTAATACATCGCAGTACCATTTCACTCGGTCTGTCGGCCGAGTGAATTCACGCGCCGATCCTCGGCTAATGGCGTCACTATTGTTGACGCCTATGGTTTTCGCCCGCCTAGTGGCGGAGATTGTCGGCCCAAGGGCGTCGTGAAGCCCGTGGTGGCCTGACCCTCCGTCGACTTCGAGGTCGGGGAATCAGCGTCTACCTGTATCAACACGGCGTCGTGCCCTGCCCGTAAGTCACGAAGAATCCGGTGGCGACGCTTGGGCACGCGTAGCCGATTTGTGCTGCGCCATCTTCTGGAGGTTCGGCGCATGCGCATTACAGGCATGCCAGCATCCGGCAGCACTTGTCGTCGCTGAAAAAACTTGGCGCATGGGTCTTGCGTCACACGGAAGTATATCTTACGGTCTGTTTACCGCATTAATCCGCAATTACGCGAAAGTAAAGCTTCCGTTCTTGGCGGTGTGCGAGCAGAGATTGTATACAGGATCCAAAGGCAAGGAGATGAGGTTGCATACAGGATCCAAAGGCGAAGGAGTGGACGTGACAGACACGGTATCCCCCCAAGGGTCGGTCGCAAGCTACCGGCTGATCAGAAACGACACCGGGCGGGTCTTCCGCGTCGGTGAAACCCCCAAGCAGCTTCTCGGCTACCCCCGGTGGGTGGTGATCACGGCGGCCTGGGCGGTCATGTGCCTGTCCGGGCTGGTCGAGTACACGTGGGGCGCGCTGAGCGGTTCGCTGCAGGCGGCACACCACTGGGGAACCGCCCCGGTTTTCTGGCTGTTCTCGTTCTTCGTGATCTTCGAGTCGTTCGTCCAGATCGGAACCGGTTTCCTTCGCAACAAGGGATACCTGCCGGTGCGCTGGGCGGTGATCGCCGGCGGCGTCATCTGCGGCATCCTGGGCTACGGCCTCACCGCGTACTCGACGAGCATCTGGGGGGCGTACCTCGGCTACGCCGTGCTCGGCGGCATCGGCTCGGGCATGTGCTACTCGAGCGCGATCAACATCGTCGCCAAGTGGTACCCGGAGAAGAAGGGATGGCGGACCGGATTCGTCAACGGCGGCTGGGCCTACGGGTCGGTGCCGTTCATCCTCGTCATCGGAGGTTTCGCCACCGGCAGCGGCGTGGGGGTCATGTCCCCGGACGCCACGAGGAACTTCATCCTCATCCAGGGCGCCATCATGACCGTCGGTCTCTTCCTCGCCGGCCTGTTCATGAAGGACCCTCCGAAGAACTGGTGGCCGCACGATGTGGACCCGCTGCGCTGGGCCAAGAACAAGCGGACCGCGCGTGACCTGGCCAGCAACCCGCCCGCGCTGAGCCACTACAGCCTCCGGCAGATGTGGTACACGCCGCAGGCCAAGTGGCTCGGGGTCCAGTACGCCCTCTACATCGGCTGCTCGCTGTTCGGCGTGGCCTTCTACTACGACTTCGGGCAGGCGATGCACCTCGGTACCGCGGCGGCGGTGGGCGGAGCGGCCGGCTTCTCGCTGGCTGACGGCCTCTTCCGGCCCTTCTACGGTCTGCTCTCCGAGTACATCGGCCGCCGGCGCACCATGGCCTACGCCTACTCGGGCGCCGTTGTCTTCCAGCTGCTGACGCTGTGGGCAGGCCTGGCGCACCAACCCGTGCTCTTCGCCATCTGCGCGGTGACCTCGGGCGGCCTGGCGGGAGCGAACTTCCCGATGACCGCGGCGGCCGTGGCGGACTACTACGGCGAGAACAACAACGCCGTCAACTACGGCTCCGTCTACGCGTGGAAGGCGCTCGGCGGAAGCTTCGCCGGCGGCGTGGCGGCGCTCGTCATGACCGGCACCCTGTACGGCAGCGGCCAGTTCCACTGGGCCCGGGGCTTCTTCTTCGGAGCTACCCTCGGCGGCCTGGCCGCGATCGTCGTCTACTTCAAGTGCAAGACCCCGACGCGTGAACAGTGGCAGCAGGCTGTAGTCAAGGCGGACAGCGTCACGACGCGACGGCGAGCTGAGACTGAGACGGCGCCTGCCTAACCGCCGGACTCCAGCCGTCACCTGGGAGACGGGCTGCGGAGGGGTACCGCACGCGGTGCGGTACCCCTCTGGCTTGCACAGCGACCCCGGGCATCCGATCGCCATCACCATGTCGGCGGGCAGCACGTCACCGTTGGCAAGGCGTACTCCGCTGACCCGGCTGTGCTGGCCTGCAAGTTCGCTCACCGTGGTGCCCGGGCGCAGCCGGATCCCGTGGTCGGCGTACAGCTCGGCGAGCAATCCGGCGATCAGGGGCCGAATCGGCCCGCTAGCGACGCCGGCTGCGGCTCGGCCAATGTGACCGCCAGGCCCGTGCCCCGCCCGGTGGCCGCGATCTCGACGCCGAGGACGCCGTCCCCGACGACCACGACCTGTGAGGTGGCCAGCAGGTCCGACCGCAGCGCCAGAGTGTCATCGAGGGTCCGCAGTACATGGACACCGGTCAGGGCGGCCTGCCCTGGAAGCATGCGCGGCTCCAGCCCGGTGGTCACAACTACGGCATCCGCCCGCACGCGACGCCCGGAGGCGGTCCCGACCGCGCGTCGCCTGGGCCAAGCGCTGCTCGAGTTCGGCCAGCCTGGCGCGCAGGGCCTTCTTCTTCTCGGCGTTACGACGGTCCTTGACATCCTCCCGGCCCTGAAGGGCCGGGATTCCCGGGCCGCTCACGCGGCTTCCCGGGTGGTTCCCGCCGCGCCGGGGCTAGCCGGCGTCCTCCGCGGGCGTACGCCCCGTAGTCCCGGGGCCTGCGCGGGGGCTGCCAGGCAGGCGAGTCCCCGGGCAAGTACGTTGCGGGCCGCGTTCGCGTCCGCGTGGTCCTGATAGCCGCAGGCCACGCACCGGAACACCGCTTGGCTCTCGCGGTTCTGCGTGGCTACGTGGCCGCACCTGCGGCATTCCTGCGATGAGTACTTAGGGTTGACGTACATGACCGCCGCGCCGGACGCGGCGGCTTTCTGCTCCGTCCGGGTGGCGAGCAGGCCCCAGCAGGACCCCAGGATGCCCCGGTTGAGCCCGGCTTTCTGCCTGCGCCGGTTCGGCAGGTACGCTCCGCCGGTGTCCGGGTCCGGTTTCGGTTGCGGCTTCCGGGTCATGCCTTTGGTGTTCAGCCGCTCGAACACGACCAGATCGTGGTCCCGGACGAGCCGGGTGCTGATCTTCTCCGCCCAGTCTTTCCGCCGGTCCGTCACCTTCGCGGTGATCGCGGCCATCGCCTGCCGCGTTTTCTCCCGCTTGCGCGACCCCTTCTGCTGCCGGCTCATCCGCCGCTGCAGGGCCAGGTACCGGGCCGCCCGCCGGTCCGAGATGCGGGGCACCCGGTAGTGCTGGCCGTCCGAGGTGACCAGGGCGGTCCGCACGCCGCGGTCGATACCGACCACCGCGCCGGTCGGTTCACGGTCCAGGGCCGGCTGCGGCCCCTGGAACGAGACGTGCCAGCGGCCCGCGCGGTCGCACGTGACCCGGGCCATGCCGGGCCTGCCGGGAAGATCCCGGGACAGCCGGAACCGGACGTACCCGCACTTCGGCACGAACACCTCGGCGTGGTTCCGGTTCAGGCGGCGGACCTTCACGTCCCGGACCACGAATCCCTGGGCGCCGCGCTTGCCGCGGTACGACGGTTTGCGGGCCGGGTTCTCCTTGTCGAAGAACGCGGCCATGGCCCGGTCGAAGTCCCGCAGGGCCTGCTGCTGCACCGACGAGGAACCGGCCGCCAGCCACGGCTCAGCGGCTCGCGCCTCCGCCAGCTGCCGGGAGCGCTCGGCCGCGCCCGGCGCGCTGCCCCGCCCCGGCCACCACCAGGATTGCTGCTCGACCGCGAGGTTCCATACGAAGCGGGCGTGCGCACAGTGCTCGCGGAGCGCGATCTCCTGCTCAGGGGCCGGCGTAAGCCGGTAACGGCTGGCCATTGCGCTTGTCTCACCTGCTCCGGGTTCGCATCGTCGGAGTGGGTAACAGGCTCCGGCCGGTGGTCAGACACTGGCCGGGCCGCTGATATCGAACACCCTAGCGCAGGTCGGCGACATTTCCCGTGAGGCGCGCCCTCCCGTGGGTGCGCGTCAATTTTGTAGGGGTGCTGGGGAGTCCCAGGCTGGCGCGGTAATCTGGAAGTGTTAAGACTTCCAGAGGAGCCTGGATGACCGAGGAGCCGCTTGACGAGCTGGAACGGCAGCGCGCGGAGTTGTATGGGGTGGCGGGCACGCTCAGCAGCGTGTCCCCGTAGCGGGTGCGTCCGGTGGCCATCGTCTGCCGGTAACCCGCCCAGTGCCGCTCCCGCAGCTTCTCCGGGATGATCAGGTCCAGGCTTTCGCCCACCGCCTGGGCCGCTGAGTGGCCGAAGACGCGTTCAGCCCCGTGGTTCCACAGACGAATGATCCCTTCTGGGTCGGTCACTACGATGGCCTCCGGTGCCTCGCGCACGGTCGCCTGGGCGAGCCACGCATCCATCGCAACGGTTTGGGCAGAGCCGGAAGCCGCCTGTCCTGGCAGCACCTCTTCCCCGGCTACCGTACTGCTGCTGTCACCCATGAAAGTTCTCCCTGTCTCCTCGGGCATACTGCGGCTCCGCACGTCCCTGGGGACTGCCATGCCGGTGGATATCGTCGACCGCGCCTGGATCCATCCTTCTGGACACAGAATACTGGATACAGTATTATCTGATGTGTTCACATCCCGATTGCGTGCTGCAAACGGCGCCGCTGTCCGGCTGGACCCTGCGGCCTGGTCCCGGCGCCCACAGCGGAGAGGAGGCGCTCATGTTGTTCCGCCAGCTGGGAGGATCCTGATCATGACCGATACTTCCATGGAGGACACGGCAGCGTGGGGGGCCGACGCGCCGGCCGCTTTCACCGACGGGATCCACCTGGTCGTCGACGCGCTCAAGCTCAACGATGTCGCGACCATCTACGGGGTCGTCGGCATCCCGGTCACCGATCTGGCCCGCGTCGCGCAGGCGTCGGGCATCCGCTACATCGGCTTCCGCCACGAGAGCGACGCCGGGCACGCGGCGGCGGCGGCCGGCTTCCTGACGAAGAAGCCGGGCATCTGCCTGACGGTCTCTGCCCCGGGCTTTCTCAACGGGCTTGTGGCTCTCGCCAACGCCACCACCAACTGCTTCCCGATGGTTCAGATCTCCGGATCAAGCGAGCGGCACCTCGTCGACCTTCAGCGAGGCGACTACGAGGAGATGGACCAGCTGGCGGCGGCCAGGCCCTTCGCCAAGGCCGCATACCGGGTACACCGGGCCGAGGACATCGGCCGCGGTGTGGCCCGCGCGATCCGCACCGCGGCGTCCGGACGTCCCGGCGGAGTCTACCTCGACATCCCGGCCGCGGTGCTCGGGGAGGTCATCGATGCGGGCCAGGGCACCGCGTCGCTGTGGCGGGTCGTCGACCCGGCGCCGCGCCAGCTACCCGAACCCGAGGCGGTGGACCGCGCGATCGACCTGCTCGCGAGCGCCGAGCGGCCGCTGCTCGTGCTCGGCAAGGGCGCCGCGTATGCGCAGGCGGACGAGCAGATCCGGGAGTTCATCGAGACCACTGGCCTGCCCTACCTGCCCATGTCGATGGCGAAAGGCCTGCTGCCCGACGACCACCCGCAGTCGGCAGCCACCGCCCGGTCGCTGGCCCTGCGCCGGGCGGACGTCGTGATGCTCGTCGGCGCGCGCCTGAACTGGCTGCTCGGCCACGGCGAGGCTCCGCAGTGGAACCCCGACGCCAGGTTCATCCAGGTCGACATCGCGGCCGCCGAGATGGACAGCAACCAGCCCATCGCGGCTCCGCTCGTCGGCGACGTCGGCTCGGTGATGGAGGCCCTCGTCGAGCGGAGCAAGCCCGGCCGGATCACGGTCGCGGCACAGTGGCGGGAGGAGCTCGCGGCCCGCTCGGCGGCGAACGTCGCCAAGATGGCCGGGCGCCTCAAGGCCGCCGAGACCGCGCACCCGATGAAATTCCTGGGCGCGCTCCAGGTGATCCGCGATGTCCTGCGGGAGAATCCCCAGGCCTACGTCGTCAACGAAGGCGCCAACGCGCTCGACCTAGCCCGCAACACGATCGGCATGCAGGTACCGCGCCACCGGCTGGACAGCGGAACCTGGGGTGTCATGGGCATCGGCATGGGCTACGCGATCGCTGCTGCCGTCGAGACCGGCGACCCGGTCGTTGCCATCGAAGGCGACAGCGCTTTCGGGTTCAGCGGCATGGAGATGGAGACGATCTGCCGCTACAACCTGCCCATCGTCACCGTCATCCTCAACAATAACGGCGTCTACCGCGGCGACGACCCCTCGGCCTCCGGGGACCCGGCGCCGACCGCCCTGAAGGCCCGCTACGAGCTCATGATCAAGGCCTTCGGCGGCCGGGGCTACCAGGCGACGACGCCCGCGGAGGTCGCCACCGCCCTCCGTGAGGCCCTCGCCTCGGGCGGGCCGGCCCTCATCGACTGCGTGATCGACCCCGCGGACGGAACTGAGAGCGGGAACATCGCCCACCTCAACCCCAAGGGCATCAGCGTCCAGCGATGAGCACACTCGGCAACCCACCAGCCCAATCCCGATACGACCGAGAAAAGGATACCGATCATGACTGAACTGCCGCTCTCCGGGATCAAGGTCATCGACTTCACCGGGGTGCAGGCCGGCCCGGCCTGCACCCAGATGCTCGCCTGGTTCGGAGCCGACGTCCTGAAGGTCGAGCGGACGTCCGGTGGTGACGTGACGCGGAATCAGCTGCGCGACATCCCCGATGCCGACGCCCTCTACTTCACCATGCTGAACAGCAACAAGCGCTCCCTCGCCATCGACACCAAGTCCCCCCAGGGCCGGGAGGTCATGGAGAAGCTGATCCGCGAGGCCGACGTGCTCGTCGAGAACTTCGCGCCGGGCGCCATGGACCGCATGGGGCTGTCCTGGGAGACCCTCCAGGAGTGGAACCCGCGTCTGATCTTCGGCTCGGTCAAGGGGTTCAACGAGGACTCGCCGTGGTCGGATCTCAAGGTCTATGAGAACGTGGCTCAGTGCGCCGGCGGCGCTGCCTCGACGACCGGCTTCTGGGACGGGCCGCCGACCATCAGCGGCGCGGCCCTCGGCGACAGCAACACCGGCATGCACCTGCTGATCGGCATCCTCACCGCGCTCATTGCCCGCGGGAAGACCGGAAGGGGTCAGAAGGTGTCGGTGTCGATGCAGGACGCGGTCCTCAACCTGTGCCGCGTCAAGCTGCGCGACCAGCAGCGTCTTGACACGCTGGGCTACCTGGAGGAGTACCCCCAGTATCCGAACGGCGAGTTCACCGACGTTGTCCCCCGTGGCGGCAACGCCGGCGGCGGCGGCCAGCCCGGATGGGTCCTGAAGTGCAGAGGGTGGGAAACCGACCCCAACGCGTACATCTACTTCACGATCCAGGAGCAGAACTGGGAGCGGACCTGCCAGGCCATCGGCAAGCCGGAGTGGATCGAGGACCCGGACTACAGCACCGCACGCGCCCGCCAGCACCGCATCTTCGACATCTTCGCGGAGATCGAGAAGTGGCTGGCCGACAAGACCAAGTACGAGGCGGTCGACACCCTGCGCAAGTTCGAGGTGCCCTGTGCGCCGGTGCTCAGCATGAAGGAGATCGCCGAGGACTCCGCGCTGCGCAAGAGCGGGACCGTCGTGGAAGTCGAGCAGAAGGGGCGTGGCACGTACCTGACTGTCGGGAGCCCGATCAAGTTCTCCGATTTCACCCCCGAGGTCCAGGGCGCTCCGCTGCTCGGCGAGCACACCGCCGAAGTCCTTGCCACACTGGGCTTCGATGACGATGCCATCGCTGAGATGCGCGCCAATAAGATCATCGTCTGAACCTGGACCACCCCGGTGGCTCGCGCCGGTTCCCGCGCGCGAGCCACCGGCGGGGCATGCGCCCGTGACACCGCAGGCGATCTGTGCCCATGGCAGATGGCCGTGCCGGCCGGGTGCCGGGTGCCGGGCGCGCTGATTGTGATGTCGACGAAAATTACTTTCAGGATACGGAATATGTCACTGCACTCGCTTGCCTACCTGGTCAACTGCTCGCTGCTGTTCACCGAGGAGCCGCTGCTCCGACGCCCGGCTGCCGCCCGTGCCGCCGGGTTCGGGGCAGTGGAGTTCTGGTGGCCGTTCGCGGACCCGGTGCCGCCGGATCGTGATGTGGACGCGTTCGTCGCGGCGATCGAAGACGCCGGCGTGGCGCTCGTGGGCCTGAACTTCTTCGCCGGCGACCTGGCCGGCCCGGACTGCGGGGTGCTGTCGATCCCCGCGCGCAGCGCGCAGTTCCGCGACAACGTCGACGTCGCGGCCGGCATCGGCGAACGGCTGGGGGTGCGGGGTTTCAACGCGCTGTACGGGAACCGCGTCGGCGAGGCCGACCCGGCGGCCCAGGACGAGCTGGCGCTGGAGAACATCACCCTCGCGGCGAAGGCCGTCTCCGGGATCGGCGCGACCGTGCTGATCGAGCCGGTGAGCGGGCCTAAGCCCTATCCGCTGCGGATGGCCAGGGACGCCGTCGGCGTGGTCGAGCGCGCCCGCGCGGCGGGGGCGGCAAACGTCGGGTTCCTCTGCGACCTGTACCACCTGGCCAGCAACGGCGACGACCTCGACGCCGCGATCGCCGCGTATACGTGCGTCACCGCCCATGTGCAGATCGCCGACGCGCCCGGCCGCGGCGAGCCAGGCAGCGGCGAGCTGGACCTCGGCCGCTACCTGACCGCGCTCGAGGCGGGCGGGTACCGCGGCTGGGTCAGCCTGGAGTACAAGCCGTCCGGAACGACGGAGGCGAGCCTGGCCTGGCTGCCGCGCGAGCGCCGCGCCGCGAGCGCCGGTAAGGAGCACGCGGATCGCGTTCAGCGGCCTGGGCATCATGGGTGCCGACGTTGTCGCCACCATGGTGCCGGACTCCCCGACGTCCGTTCGGTGCTGGCCGCGCCGCGTCGCGAGCACGCGGCCACCGCGGTCGTCGCCATGCTGGACTGTTGACATCCTCCGCCGCCCTGAAGGGCGGGGATTCCAGCCGCGACTTGCGGTCGCGCTGTAGGTTCGCGGTTCACCGGCCCGGTATCCCGGAAGCCTCCCCGCGCAGTCACGGCATGCCCTGCCGCGGTTCTGTACTAGGTGGTGCAGGTGCCCGCTTGGTTTTTGCGGACAGCTTGAAGGTATCACTTCGCACTGACATTCCAGGGGAGGTGAAGCGGCGTTTCCTCCCCGGCCTGAAAGCCGGGGGTTTCCACGCCGCAATCATGATGATGCGGATCGTCATCGCGCCGGACAAGTTCAAGGGATCGCTGCCCGCCACCGAGGTCGCCGGCGCGATCGCCGGCGGCATAGGGCCCGGGCTGCCCGGTGCGGAGGTGGTTACGGTCCCCGTGGCCGACGGCGGCGACGGCACGGTCGACGCGGCCGTGGCCGCGGGCTTCGAGCGCGTGCCGGTGACCGCGGCCGGCCCGACCGGCGAACCGGTCCGCGCCACCTACGCGCGGGGCGGCGACGTCGCCGTCATCGAGCTCGCGTGCGTCTGCGGCCTGATGCGGCTGCCCGGGGGCCGGCCCGAGCCGATGACCGCGTCCAGCTTCGGCGTGGGCGAGGTGCTGCGCGCCGGGCTGGACGCGGGCGCCCGGCAGGTCATCCTCGCGGTCGGCGGCAGCGCCGGCACCGACGGGGGAGCCGGCCTGCTGCAGGCGATCGGCGCGCGGGTCCTCGACGCACGAGGCGAGCAGATCGGCCGGGGCGGGGGAGCGCTGCGCGAGGCCGCCTCCCTCGACCTGGCCGGCCTGCACCCCGCACTGCGGTCGGCGACGCTAACGATCGCCGCGGACGTGACCAACCCGCTGACCGGCCCGGATGGTGCCGCGGAGGTGTTCGGGCCGCAGAAGGGCGCCGCACCCGCCCAGGTCCGCGACCTGGCGGAGGGACTGCGGCACTGGGCGGCGGTCGTGGCCGCGGCCACCGGAACCGACGCCTCCGGCCTGCCCGGGACCGGCGCCGCCGGCGGTGTCGGCTTCGCGGCGCAGGCCGTGCTGGGCGCCGGACCGCGCCCGGGCATCGGGCTTGTGCTCGACCTGGTCGGCTTCCACCGGGCGCTGGCCGGCGCGGATCTCGTGATCACCGGCGAGGGCAGCCTCGACGCGCAGAGCCTGTCGGGAAAGGCGCCGGTAGGGGTGGCCCTGGCCGCCTCCGGCCGCGGCATCCCCGTGGTCGCGGTGGCCGGGCGTAGCACCCTGACCGCGCAGCAGCTCACCACGGCCGGGATCACGGCTGTCTACACGCTGGCCGACCTGGAGCCCGACCCGGCGCGCTGCATCGCCGAGGCCGGCCCGCTGCTCCGCCGCGTCGGCCAGATGATCGCCAGGGACCGGATGGGCGAGGCGGCCCGGGCGGCCGAAGCAGGCCTGAGAGGCCGGCCATGAGCCTGAGCCTGGACCTGGTGGTGCGGGCGCGGCGCACGGCCGTCGGCGGCACCCTCCGGCCGTGCTCGGTCGGGGTGAGCGCGGGGCGGATCGCCGCCGTGGAGCCCTTCGACGCGGCCCTCGACGCCGCCGACGTCGCCGATCTGGCACCCGACGAGGTGCTGTTGCCTGGCCTGGTCGAGACCACCTGCACGTCAACGAGCCTGGCCGCACCGAATGGGAGGGCTTCGCGACCGTGACCGCGGCCGCCCCGGCTGGCGGTGTCACCACGATCATCGACATGCCGCTCATCAGCATCCCGCCGACCTGCGACGTCCCAGCCCTGGAGGTCAAAGGAAGGCGGCAGAGGGCCGCGGCCACGTCGACGTCGGGTTCGGGGTGGCGCGATCCCCGGGAACGCCGCGGAGCTCCGGCCGCTGCACGAGGCGGGCGTGTTCGGCTCAAGAGCTTCCTGCTGCCCAGTGGCGTGGATGAGTTCCCCCGGCTGGACCAGGCCGGGCTCGAGGCCGCGATGCGCGAGATCGCATCCTTCGGCGGCCTGCTGATCGTCCACGCCGAGGATTCCCTGACGTCGCCGATGCCCCGCATGGCCGGCGTTACGAGGCGTGCCTGCGGTCCCGGCCACCCGCGGCCGAGCAGCGGGCGATCGGGGACGCTGCTCACGCTGGCCGCCGGCACCGGGGCAGGGCAGGGCAGGCTCAGCGCGGTCACCACGCTCTGCAGCCTGCTCGGCGACGCCAAATTCCTGCAGTACCTTACTGACAAGCGCACGCAGGCCCTGCTCGGCCTCGCCAGCGATGACCGCAAAGCGGTTGATGAGTCTTCGCTGCGTTGGATCCAGACTCTAGCTGTGCTGGTCCTCCGGTCGTCTCACCTATTCGGGTGAGGAGGCCCGTGGTCCCGGTTCCGCCCATAGGCGGGCCTAGGTCAAGGGAATAAATCGCATGCTATTGTTCGAAGCCGTGGAACGAAAAGCCCGGATCGCGTTGTCGTTGCACCATGGCCACCACCGCTGAGAGGTCACATAGAGCAACTGCCGAGCGGGCCGGCGGTCAGTGGCGACCAGGACACTGCTCGCCTGACCACGTGGCCTGCTGTCCGGCAGTGCGGCGGGCGGCACGTCAGGCGGGGACGCCGACGGCTTCGGCGGCACTGTCCGAAGCGGAGCGCCACGTTCGACACCATCCACGGCCGTAACAGCCCATGGGCACGGTCAGCGCTGACCCGCCCGGCACCACCGGTAGCGGTGCTCGGGACGCCCGCCGCTGCCGTAGCGGAGCCTGATCTCGACGCGCCCGATCTCGTGCAGGTGGCTGAGGTAGCGCTGCGCGGTGGCCCGGCTCATCCCGGTCATCTCCGCTACTTCGGCGGCCGACAACTCCTGCCCGCCGGAGGCGAGCAGCCGCTCGACGGCCTCCAGCGTGTGGACTGACCGGCCCTTGGCGCTGGCCAGCTGGTCCGGGGCCCGCAGCGCGCCGAAGACCCGGTCGACATTGCGCTGGTCGGGCTCGTGCAGCGCGCCGAGGCGGGAGCGCATCTGCGCGTAGGACAGCAGCTTGTCACGCAACGCCGGGAAGCTGAAGGGTTTCAGCAGGTAGTGCAGGGCGCCGCCCTGCATGGCTGCGCGTACGCTATCCGCGTCCTTGGCGGCGGTGACAACGATCACGTCCACCAGCGGGTGCCCTTCCCGGCGCAGCCGGGCCACCAGGTCCAGGCCGTGCTCGTCCGGCAGGTACAGGTCCAGCAGCAGCAGGTCCGGGCGCAGCCGGTCCACCGCCCCGACCGCTTCGGCCGCCGTGTGCGCCTGGGCGATCGCCTGGAAGCCGTCTACCTTGTCCACGTAGGCGGCATGGATGCCAGCGATGCGGAAATCGTCATCGACGACCACGACGCGGATCATGGCGCGACAGGTGCCTTCTCGTGCGAGGCGCCGGCCTCGGCGGCCCCCGGCGTATCCATGCCGACGCATTTGGGGAGGACCGCGGTGAAGACCGCACCGGCGTCGTGGCCGACGCTGATCATCCCGCCGCGGCGCTCCACGACCTGCCGGACCAGCGCCAGCCCGAGTCCCCGCCGCGCGCCCGTGGCCGAGGATTTCGTCGTGACGCCGTCCATGAAGATGGCTTCCCGCATGTCATGAGGCACCCCGTGGCCCGAGTCGCGCACCCGGACCAGCAGGTCATGCTCGACGGCGACAATCGTCAGCTCCACCCACCGCGGCCCTGGGGCCTGGGCCGCGGCATCGATCGCGTTGTCGATGAGGTTCCCCACCACCGTCAGCACCTGACTGACGTCGCTGATCGGGGCAGCGACGTGACTGTCGTCCATGACCCTCAGCCGGACGTCCCGCTCGTCCGCTAGCGAGACCTTCGCCAGGATCAGCGCCACGAGCTTGGCGTCCCGGATGTCGGCTTGCAGCCGCTCGGTAAGGTCCGCGCGGGCGGCGGAGACCTCGGTCACGAACTGGATCGCCTCGTCATAGCGACCCAGCTCGACCAGCCCGACCAGGGTGTGCAGCCGGTTGGCGAACTCGTGCGACTGGGCGCGCAGCGTCTCGGTCAGGCCGATCGCATCGTCCAGTTGCCGCTTCAGCGCCTCGGATTCGGTCCGGTCCTGGAACGTGACCACCCAGCCCAGGTGATGCCGGCCCTCATGCCGGATGGGCATCCGGTTCGCCACCAGCACCCGGTCGCCACGCAGCACGAGCAGATCGCTGCCCTCGATCTCACCGGTCGCCACATCGGCCAGCCGGCCCGGCGGCAGGACCTGCCGCAGCGGGCGGCCCACGAACTCCGCCGGCAATTCCAGCAGCTGCCGGGCGAAATCATTGGCCAGCACGATCCGCTCGTCCTTGTCGTATCCGAGCACGCCCTCCCGGATGCCGTGCAGCATGGCCTCCCGTTCCTGCAGCAGCGCCGCGATCTCGCGCAGCTCCAGGCCGAAGGTCTGCCGCTTGAGCCGGCGCGACAGGCCCAGCGCCGCGAGCACGCCCAGGGCGAGCACCGCCAGCAGGTAGGCGGCCAGCCCGGGGAGTGCATGCGCGACCTGGTCGGCCACGTCACGGATGCGGAAGCCGACCGACACCTCGCCGCTCAGCCGGCCGTGGTCATAGATCGGCGCCTTGCCGCCGGCGACGAGCCCGAGAGTGCCTCGCTGGAGGCCTGTCCATGACCGTCCGGTGCGGAACACCATGCTTCCAGCAGGCTCTGGGTCGGTATAAACCGGCTTCCCGATCAGCGCGGGGTTGGGATGGGAGTACCTGATCCCTTGCGCGTTGGTGATGACCACGAACAGCGCATCTGTTTGCCCCTTCACCACCTGGGCGAGCTGCTGGATCTGCCCGCCCGGGCGGCCGCCGGTGACGGCGCCGATGACAGCGGGTTGCACCGCCATCGTCTCCGCGACGCCGAGGGCCCGTTGCTCCCAGTACTGGTCAACCTGCTGCCTTAGGTTCCACTGTACGACGGCAAAGCCGGCGGCCATGGTGACCACCAGGATCGCGACCATCATGATAACGACCTGGGTGGACAGGCGCTGCCGCAGCAGGCGCCGGATGCGAGCTTTCATGCCTTCCTGGCCGGTTGTCGCTGCCGCCGTAACGGCATCTTTGCTGGCTGTTTCCGAAGTGTAACAACGGCTCGACCGGCTACTGAAGAGCTCGGCCGGTGGGCAAAACGAGCAAAACCAGCAATACGAGCAGCGGCCCCTCGTGGCGGCGCGAGGCCATGTCGTCCGTGCCCGCCACCGCGCGGGCCGCCGAGGCGAGCCGGGACGCCATGTCGGCTCGCCGGAGGCCCCGCCCCCGTAATGCGGTGCAGGTTCCCATCGAAGGATTATGTCTTTGCGCGAGCAGAATGCGCAAAACCACGGAAAATGCGGCTTACTCGCGCAACTAGCACAAGTATTGCCGACCGAATTTCGCCATTTTACCTTGGTGGCTCCTTCACAAATTCACATGAGTGAAGGTTCAGCTGACTGAGGAGGATGACGGTGGCAAGCACCTTTGCCAAACGCTCGCGTGCGGCTCGTGGCGCACGCGAACACAGGGGCGCCACGCAAGCGGCGCAAATTGAGTTGAGCGGGGTGACGAAGCGGTTCGTCACCCCGTCCGGATCGATGTTCACCGCACTGCGGGATGTCGATCTGGCGATAGGCGCGGGGAAGTTCTGCGCGGTGGTCGGGCCGACAGGGTGCGGCAAGTCGACCACGCTGACGATGGTCGCCGGCCTGGATCGCCCCAGTGCGGGCACGGTGCGCGTGGGCGGGCAGGTTGTCAACGGGATCGCCGAGGGCACCAGCTTCATGTTCCAGGCCGACGCGCTGATGCCGTGGAAGACCGTGCTCAACAACGTGGCGCTGGGACCGGTATTCCGCGGCGTCCCGAGGAGGGAGGCGCAGTCCCAGGCGCGCGCCTGGGTGCGCCGGGTCGGCCTGGCCGGCTTTGAGGACCATCACCCGCATCAGCTGTCCGGCGGGATGCGCAAGCGCGTCAGCCTGGCGGCGGCGCTGATCAACGAGCCGTCCATCTTGCTGATGGACGAGCCTTTCGGCGCGCTGGACGTGCAGACCAAGGCGATCATGTCCAACGAGCTGCTCGGCTTGTGGGAGCAAACCAAGCCGTCGGTCATCTTCGTCACCCACGACCTGGAGGAAGCGATCGCGCTGGCCGACCAGGTGGTGGTGCTGACGGTCGGACCGGGGACGGTCAAGGCGGTCTACGACATTGACCTGCCCCGGCCGCGCGGCGCGGTGCAGGAGATCCGTTTCCAGCCCCGCTTCCTTGAGCTGCACCACCAGATCTGGGAGTCGCTGCGCGAAGAGGTCGAGCGCGCGTACTCCCGCACCGCGCCGGCCGTGAGCGCAGAAGGAGGACAGTCATGAGCGCCGTGCCGCTGAATCGCCAGCCGGGCGCCGGGATCGACGCGATCAGCTCACAAACCGCGGCGGACGAAGACGCCATCACCGCCGGCGTCCGCAGCAGAACCCGCCGCCGCCGGATGCTGATATGGGCGGCCCGCGCCGCGACACTGGTGATCGTGATCGGGGGCTGGCAGCTGCTCACGAGCATGAAGATCGTCGACCCGTTCTTCTGGGGCCGGCCCAGCGGGATCGTCAGGCAGCTGAACGACTGGGTGCGGCACGGGACCGCGTACGGGTCGATCTGGCTGCAGATCTGGATCACGATGAAGGAAGCGGTGCTGGGCTTCCTGTTCGGCGTCGCCGGCGGCGTCGTGGTCGGCGTCCTGCTCGGGCAGGTCCGCTTCCTGGCCAACGTCCTGGGCCCCTACATCAAGGTCGTGAACGCGATCCCGCGGATCGTGCTGGGCTCGCTGTTCACCGTGGCCCTCGGCCTGGGGTCGACCCCGAAGGTGGCGCTGGCCTCGGTGCTGGTGTTCTTCGTGGTGTTCTTCAACGCCTTCCAGGGCGTCCGTGAGGTGGACCGCAACCTGCTCGCCAACGCTCGCGTGCTGGGCGCCTCACGGCTCGCAATCACCCGCCACGTGGTGCTGCCTTCGGCGCTGACCTGGATCATCGCCAGCCTGCACGTGGCGTTCGGCCTCGCGATCATCGGCGCGATCGTCGGCGAGTTCCTCGGCGCCCAGAAGGGGCTCGGGCTGGTGATCGCGACCTCGCAGAACAACTTCAACCCGAACGGCGTGTTCGGCGCGATGGTCATCATCGCCGTCCTGACGCTGACCGCAGAGGGCTTGATCAGCCTGCTGGAACGCCGCCTGCTGTCCTGGCGGCCGCCCTCACATTCCGAGGCAGCCGCCGCCTGACGAGCCTGTTCCAGGCCATCGACTCAAACTCACTTCACCCACAACTCACTACACCCACGGATACGGAGCAGGAGTAACCCAATGTTCAGACCTTCCCTTACCAAGATCGCGAGCGCGGCGAGCGTCGCGGCACTCGCCGCGGGCCTGGCGGCCTGCAGCAGCTCGAGCAGCTCGACAGCTAGCGGGTCGAGTGCCGTGAGCAACGCTTCCGGCGTGCCGACCGTCACGCTGATGGTCGGCGGTATCGACAAGCAGATCTACCTGCCCTACCAGCTCGCCCAGGATCTCGGTTTCTACAAGAAGTACGGCGTCAGCGTGCAGCTGTCCACCGAGCAGAGCGGTGGCGTCGGCGCCGAGACCGCGATGGTGTCAGGGCAGGTCGACATGGCCGGCGCCTGGTATGTGCACACCATCGACTTCCAGCTGAAGGGCAAGAACGTCATCGACGTGGTCCAGCTCAGCGGGGCGCCCGGCGAACGCGAGATTTGCGGCAAGAGCTCCGGCGTCAGTTCGCCGGCGGACTGGAAGGGCAAGAGCGTCGGCGTGACCGACATCGGCTCGGGCACCGATAACCTCACCCTCTACCTCGCCGCGCGGTCCCACCTGACGAGCAAGCAGTTCAGCCGTGTCGCGGTCGGCGCCGGCCCCACGTTCGTCGCCTCGCTGCAACACGGCAGGATCGCCTGCGGGATGACCACGCAGCCGACCGTTAACGCGATCGAGAAGCAGGGGATCGGCACCTCGGTGATCGACCTCGCCTCGACCAGCGGCGCGCAGCAGTGGCTGGGCGGCGCCTACCCGGCCGCCGGCGTGCTGGCGCGCGCCGACTGGGTCGCCTCGCACCAGGCCACCGTGCAGAAGGTGGTCGACGCGCTGGTCGCGACCATGCACTGGATCAACACCCACAGTGCCGCGGACATCGCCAACGCGATGCCGGCCGCGTTCGTCTCCAACGGGCTCACCACGAAAGCGGACTACATCGCCGCGCTGGCGCAGGACAAGGGCCAGTTCCTGCCCGACGGGATGATGCCCGCCAGCGGGCCGGCCACCGTCCTGGCGATCGACAAGCTGGCCGGCAACGTCACCGGCCCGGTGAACCTCGCCAGCACTTACACCAACCAGTACGCCATCGCAGCCAACAAGCTCGAGGGGTACACCAAGTAACCCGTTCCGCCGGGACCGGCCCGCTGGGGCCGGTCCCGGCGGACGGCCCTTGACCCATTAGCGCCCCCCGCCCTCCGCCCTCGGCCCAAGGACCAGACCATGAACCCATCTGCCGGCGACAACGACAGCTCCCAGCCCGCGCCCGGGCCGCTGAACGGCATCCGCGTACTCGACATCAGCACGGTGTATGCCGCGCCGATCACCGCGATGCTGCTCGGCGACTACGGCGCTGATGTCCTCAAGATCGAGCATCCGCGCGGGGACCCGGCCCGCACCCACGGCCACGGCAAGGACGGGCACGGCCTGTGGTGGAAAGTGATCTCGCGCAACAAGCGCGCGGTAACCCTCAACCTCTCGCACCCGGCCGGCCGCGAGCTGCTCGAGCAGCTGGCGGCCGACGCCGACGTCCTAGTCGAGAACTTCCGCCCGGGTGTGATGGAGAAGTGGGGCCTCGGCCCGCACCGCTTGCACCAGGTCAACCCGGCGCTGGTGATGCTGCGCGTCACCGGCTTCGGCCAGTTCGGGCCCTACGCCACCCGGCGGGCATTCGGGACGCTCGCCGAGGCGATGACCGGCTTCGCGCACCAGACCGGCCAGCCCGACGGCCCGCCGACACTGCCGCCGTTCGGGCTGGCGGACGGAGTGGCCGGCCTGGCGGGGGCGATCGCCGTGCTGCTCGCGCTCTACCACCGCGAGCGCAACGGCGGCCTGGGCCAGGTGATCGACGTCTCGCTGATCGAGCCGCTGCTGACGATCCTGGGCCCCGGTCCGAGCGTGTTCGACCAGCTCCAGATCGCGCCCGGCCGGCACGGTAACCGCTCGCCCAACAACGCCCCGCGCAACACCTACCTCACCCGCGATGGCCGCTGGGTCGCCATCTCCACCAGCGCGACCCCGGTCGCCGAGCGCGTGATGAGGCTCGTGGGGCGCCCCGATATCGCAGAGAAGCCGTGGTTTGACTCCGCTGGCGAGCGCGTTCGCCACGGCGACCAGCTCGACAGCATCGTCGCCGCCTGGATCCGCGCACGCGATTTCGACGATGTCATGGCGGCCTTCGACCTAGCCGGCGCGGCGATCGCGCCAATCTACGACGTCGAGCAGCTGATGAGTGACCCGCAGATCAAGGCGCTCGACGCGATCACGACGATCCAGGACGAGGACCTTGGGCCGCTCCGGATGCAGAACGTCTTGTTCCGCATGTCCGAGAGCCCGGGATCGATCCGCTTCGCTGGGCGGCGGCTCGGCCAGGACAACGAACAGGTTTACGGCGAACGGCTCGGCCTCGATCCTGCCAGCATCGCCGAGCTGCGGGCGGAGGGAGTGATCTGATGCACCGCAGCTACCTCTTCGCCCCGGGCCACAACGCCAAGCTGCTGCGCCGCGTGTTCGAGGCTGGCGCGGACGCAGTGATACTCGACCTGGAAGACGCCGTCCCGCCGGACGCCAAGCAGCAGGCCCGGGCGATGGTCGCCGGTGTTCTCGCCAAGCGATCGGCATGGGTGCGGATCAACACGGTCCGCACCGATCTCGCCGCCGCCGACCTTGACGCCGTCGCCGCGCTCGCCGCCGGGATCCGGATCCCGAAGGCCGAGTCCGCCGGCGATGTGCAGTGGGTCCACGACCGCGCCCCCGGCACGCCGCTGATCTGCGCGATCGAGAGCGCCCGGGGGCTGCTCGCCGCCCCGGAGATCGCGACCGTCCCCGGTGTCCGGCACCTGTCCATGGGCGGCGTCGACCTGCGACGAGATCTCGGCGCCGGCGACGGCAACCTGCAGACGCTGTACGCGCGCTCGCACATCGTCGTGGCCTCGCGCGCCGCTGGCCTCGGGCCGCCGGTCGATAGTGTCTACCCGCGCCTCGACGACGATCTGGAGCTGCGCCAGCAGGCCGAGTTCGCCCGCTCGCTTGGCTTCTTCGGCAAGTCCGCGATCCATCCACGGCAGCTCGAGGTCATCCACGACGTGTTCACGCCATCCGCGCAGGAACTGACCTGGGCGCAGGCCGTGCTCGACGCGTTCGCCGCCGCGGGCGGCAACGCGGTCAAGCTGCCGGACGGTGAATTCGTCGACCTCCCCGTGGCCGACCGCGCCCGTAGCCTGCTGGAGCTCGCTGGTCGGCGTCCGGCCGGCGCCGGAGCATCGGGGTGACGTGATGGTAGAGCGCCCGTATGAGCTGGCCTGGACGGCCGAGGGCGTGGTGGCGCGGGTGCGGGCGCGTGGCCGTGCGCTGCTGGCCTCGCCGATGCTGAACTGGGGGACCGCGTTCACGGCCGGCGAGCGGGAGGCGCTGGGGCTGACCGGCCTTATGCCCGAGGCGGTCTCCACGATCGAGGGGCAGCTGACCCGGGTGTACGGGCAGTACCGGCGCCAGCCCGATGACCTGGCCAAGAACTTGTACTTGGCAAACCTGCGGGACCGCAACGAGGTGCTGTTTTACCGGCTGCTGGCCGAGCACATCGCCGAGATGCTGCCAGTGGTGTACACCCCGACGATCGGCACCGCGATCGAGCGGTACAGCTATGAGTACGGCCGGCCGCGCGGAGTTTACCTGTCGGTGAATCACCCCGAGCAGATCGAGACAGCGTTCCGCACTTGCGGGCTGGGACCCGACGAGGTGGACCTGATCGTGGCCACGGACTCCGAGGGCATCCTGGGCATCGGCGACTGGGGAGTCGGCGGCATCCAGATCGCGGCTGGCAAGCTGGCCGTCTATGTCGCCGCGGCCGGGCTGCACCCGGCCCGCGTGATCCCGGTGGTGCTGGACGCCGGGACCGACAACCAGGCCCTGCTGGCCGAGGACATGTACCTGGGCAACCGGCATCCGCGGGTGCGGGGCGAACGGTATGACGAGCTGATCGACGCCTTCGTGGCCGCCGCGACCCGGCTGTTCCCGCGGGCGATGCTGCACTGGGAGGACTTCGCCGCGGCCAACGCCCACCGCATCCTAGCCAGGTACGCCGGGTCCTGCTGCACGTTCAACGATGACATGCAGGGCACCGCCGCCGTGGTGCTGGCCGCCGCGCTGTGCGCGGTCCGGGCCACCGGGACCCGGATGCGCGATCAGACGGTGGTGATCCACGGGGTGGGCACGGCCGGCATCGGGATCGCGGACGCGCTGCGGCAGGTGATGATCTCCGATGGCCTGTCCCCCGCCGAGGCCACCAGCCGGTTCTGGGCACTGGACCGCAAGGGCCTACTCACCAGCGATTACGCCGGGACAATGCGGGATTTCCAGGTTCAGTACGCCCGCCCAGCCGCCGAAGTCGCCAGCTGGCGGCGCGACGCCGAGGGCGGTATCGGCCTGGCCGAGGTGGTGGCCCGCAGCCGCCCCACCATGCTGATCGGGACCTCGACCCGGCCCCGGGTGTTCTCCAAGGCGATCGTCACCGAGATGGCCGCGCACACCGCGCGGCCGGTCATCATGCCGCTGTCTAACCCGACCTCGCACTCCGAGGCCCGGCCCGCCGACCTGATCAGCTGGACCAGCGGGCGGGCGCTGATCGCGACCGGCAGCCCGTTCGGGCCGGTCACCTACGGCGACGTCTGCTACCAGATCGCCCAGGCCAACAACGCGCTGATCTTCCCCGGGCTCGGCCTCGGGGTCACCGTCTCCCGGGCCCGCCGGGTCAGCGACGGGATGCTGGCCGCCGCGGCCAGCGCGCTGGCCGGCCTGTCCGACGCCGCCGCGCCGGGCGCGCCCCTCCTGCCTCCGGTGACCAGCCTGCGCGACGTGTCCGCCGCGGTCGCGGTCGCCGTCGCCCGGGCCGCACAAGCCGAGGGCCTGGCCCAGACCATGCTGGACGACCCGGACAAGCAGGTAGCCGAGGCCATGTGGGTACCCGCTTACCCTGTGATCGAGCCCCGCATGAATACCGCTGGTTCTATATCGCAGCCCCGGCGGGATCTGATTGCGAGCGCAGGGGCTTAGGAGGCGTTATGGCCGACGATCTTGATCCGATGGAAACCCGGGAATGGCTTGATTCGCTCGATTCGGTGGGCGACGCGGATCCGTTCCGGTCCCAGGCCGCGGAGCTCGCTTCGGTCCTGAGGCGCCACGGCCTGCGGCTGACGACGTTGTTCTGGAACGGAACCGGCGACCACCTGAACCACGAGTACCAGTTCGACTTTGACCTCCCGCAGGCGCGCACCGCGTTCGAGCGGACGCTCGCCTTCCTCGCCACGACCACCAGGAGCTGAGCACATGCCGGAGCCCACAGCAGCGCCGCGTTCCTGGCGCCCGCGCCGCCGCGGCCGCATAGCCTGGAAAATCGGATGGGTCCTGCTCGCCCTGGTCAGCATGAGCGTCGCGTACAGCGTGCTGGTCGTCGGCGGCCGGTGAGCCAGAGGAGAACGAGATGCCCATTCCGGCCGGGAGCCGTTACGTGGCGATGGGCAGCTCCTTCGCGGCGGGGCCCGGCCTTCCGTCGCGCGTTCCCGGAAGCCCACTCCCGGCCGGGCGGTCCACGAGCAACTACGCTCACCTCGTCGCCCGGGCGCTCGGGCTCAACCTGCACGACGTCACCTTCTCGGGCGCGACCACTGGCGACCTTCTCCGGCCCTCCGCCGCCGGCCAGCCCGCTCAGCTGGACGCCGTATCGCCCGACACGGCCCTGGTCACCATCACCGCGGGGGGCAACGACGTCGGCTTCGCGCCCCGGCTTACCCTGGCCAGCCTGCCCTGGCCGCTGCACACGCTGCCGCGCGTCAGGGCGCGGGTCGCCGAGTTCGGGGACACGCGCGCGACGGATGAGCGCTTCGCGCAGCTCGAACGCAACCTCGCAGCGATCGCCCGCCGCCTCCGCGACCGCGCCCCGGCCTGCCGTGTCCTCGCCGTCGACTACCTGACGATCCTGCCACCGGAGGGCCACGACCCCGGCGCGCCGCCGCCCGCCGACATCGCGGCCTGGGGGCGCGTCATCGCCGCCCGCCTGGCCGCCACGACACGAGCGGCCACCGACGCCGCCGACTGGGGGCACGTGCCCGCCTCGGCGGCCTCCGCCGATCATCATGCCTGGTCGGCGGCGCCCTGGGCCCGGCGCTTCCACCTGTCACTGCGGGGAGGGGCGCCGTACCATCCCAACGCGGCCGGGATGGCCGCAGTCGCCGAGCTCGTGGTCGCCGCGCTGGCCAGGGACCGCTAGCTGCGGGCGGGCGTCACCGAAAGGGTGACGCCAGGTCGTTCCGCAGGGGGGACTCTGCCGTGGCGGGGTGCTCGTACCGTGTGGTCCATGGAAGTACGGGGCTGTGGGCGCCTGACCAATCGCTACCGGTCGGACGTCGCCGTCAGTGAACTTGAATCTTGACGTTTCGGCTGCGACGCTGCACGAGGTCGATCAGCGCAATGTCGACCGGGGCTTCGGCGCGCTGCGGGCCCCCGGACCAGCTGGCCGGCGCCAAGGGCCGGTCCGCCCACACGCTGGAGGCCGTCGAGCGGCTGCTCGCCCCTGGTGGGCAGGAGTTGTCGGCCGCGGAGGTGGCGGAGATGACGGGGATGAGCCGGGCCACGGCGCAGCGCTACCTCAGCCACCTGCACGAGATCGGGCGCGTCGAGATCAGGCTCCGCTACGGCAGCGGCGGGCGTCCCGAGCACCGCTACCGGTGGTGCCGGGCGGGTGAACGCTGACCGCGCGCACCGGCGGGCCCGCTTCGCCGCCTGGCTGCAGGCCTAATCGCGGCCGGTCGTGGGTCGGCTGTGCTCCTGGTTCCCGTCGCGGGGCATCATGCTGGTAGCGATACCTGGAGGTGACGGTTCATGACCGGCGAGACGATGCGCGACCTGCTCGAGCCCCTCATCGGTAAGTCCGGGCAGATTTCCATGCTCGTGAGCAGGATCGGGCCGGTCGCTTTCCCGACGGCCGAGAACAGGAAGCTGACCGCCGTGGAGGTTCGCCCGGACGGCCTGGTCCGGCTTGAGCGCCCGACCGGGTGGGTGGTCGTCGACCCAGACGATGTCGTGGCCGTGGTGTGGAACGATGACACGGAGATCACGCCGGGCCAGTTCCTGTGAGCGGAGGCACCTGACAACGAGGCTAGGGCGCCCTTCTGAGGAGGCCTAGGCCGGTGAGAAGGATGTCGTTCCGCGCGCCGAACCTGCTTTCCGCGTCGCGCAGGTCATCGGCGTCACGCTGCTGCTGGAGTCGCCTGGCAGCAGCAGCCTCGCCGATAGTTCCCTAACGGCGACAGAGCAGAAGCTCTCGCCTCCGCCCCGGTTCCTGCGGTCCTCGGTCGGACTTGCCTGGAATCACATTTCCAGGGCGTTAAAGCGCGGCGCCCGCCCCAGTTCGGGCAGGCGCGCGCCGGCCTGGAAACCTCCGAATGGCGGGACGTGCCGGGTGGCTGTACGTCAAAGCAGCGTACGGTGGGGCTCAGGGAGAGGGACGTGCGGCTTGTGCTTTGGCGCCAAGACAGAGGCGAGTCTGCTTCCCGAAGGTGAGCCGTTGAACCCGGGCAGTCAAAGCCCGACTACGTTGCTCCACCGCAGGTGCGGGCCATCCGCAGCAGCCTAGGTCAAGGGCGGCGATCCCATTGTGGCGCGGCTGGTCATGCGGATGGGTTGTGGAAGTAGTGGCCCTTGTCGAGGTCGTAGATGAGCCCGGGATGGGTCGGGTGCCATCCCAGTAGCTCGCGGGTCAGCGTGCTCGAGGCCGGGCTGTCGGCCGCGAGGAAGCCGCCCAGCCAGCCGAAGTGCTCGCCTGCGTCCTCGGGGGAGATGGCGACCACGGCGAGGTCGAGATGCCGTCCGATCACTTCGGCGATGGCGCGGATCGGCACGCCCTCGTCGGCGACCGCGTGCAGCACCGATCCCGCCGGGGTCTGCTCCAGCGCCAGGCGGAAGAGGTGCGCGGCATCGAGCCGGTGCACGGCGGGCCAGCGGTTGGACCCGTCGCCGATGTAGCCGGAGACGCCCTTGTCGCGGGCGATGCCGACCAGGGCCGCCATGAAGCCGTTATCTCCTTCGCCGTGCACCGTCGGGGGGAGGCGCACAACGGACGAGCGGACGCTGCGGGAAGCGAGGGAGAGCGTCATCTGCGCATTGGCCATCCGAGTCTGCGCACCGCCGATCAGAGGCGCCGCAGCCGAGTCGGGACCATGCCCGTCCCGTTCGGTCCCCACACGCCCCGGTGCGAGCCCGAGCGTCCCGGAGGCGATGGCGAACGGCCGGTCAGAATCCACAAGCGCCTCGGCGAATGTCTCGATGGCGCGGCGATCCGCATCGGCAGCGCCCTGGAAGTCCCCCGAGAAAGCGATGTCGTGCTTGAACGCGAGGTGGATCACGCCATCCGACGCGGCAGCTGCACTCCGCAGGCTGTCGAGGTCATCAAGAGTGCCGCGGTGCACCTGCGCCCCGGCCGCGGTGAGGGCAGCGGCCGAGGCATCCGAGCGGGCGAGCCCGGTGACCTGATGGCCCGCGCCGATGAGCTCGGGTCCGACGGCGGAGCCGATCCAGCCGGACGCGCCGGTGATGAAAACGCGCATGAGAATACCTCCAGGTGGTCGCCTGTCTTCGGCACAGGGCGTGCGCTCGGACAGATCGATGTCAGTCACTGTCATTACTATATAACCTGATGTCAGCCGCTGTCATCAGCTACGATCGGGGCATGGGTCGATGGGAGCCAGACGCGCGCGGCCGGCTGGAGCAGGCAGCCCTCGCTCTTTACGGCGAGCGCGGCTTCGAGCAGACCACGGTGGCGGAGATCGCCGCGCGTGCAGGATTGACGGAGCGGACGTTCTTCCGGCACTTCGCCGACAAACGCGAGGTTCTGTTCGCGGGGGCGGGCGAACTGCAGGACCTCCTCGTGAGCACCCTTGCCAGTACTCCTGATTCCGCGGCGCCGATCGACGCGATAGCCGCGGCCCTGGAGGCCGCCGCCGCCCGACTCCAGGAGCGCCGCGAATACTCCCGGCAGCGCCAGGCCGTCATTGCTGCGAACGCAGAGCTGCAAGAACGCGAGCTGATCAAGCTCGCATCCCTCGCCTCGGCGCTCGCCGGCACGCTGCGCCGGCGCGGCGTCAGAGACCCAGCCGCGAGCCTGGCCGCCGAGGCAGGGATCGCTGTCTTCAAGATCGCGTTCGAACGCTGGATCAACCAGACCAGCCAGCAAGACCTGCCGCAGCTCATCCGGGAGTCGCTCGACGAGCTGAAAGCCGTGACCGCGGGCAAATGATCACCGCGGCAGGCCGGGCGCGAAGTCGGGCCGGCTGCCGGTCCGCCAGCTCCACCAGGCACAGCTGGCAACCAATGCCAGGCACCCGATCGTGACCGCCGCAACACCGAAGCGCGCGACGGCGCGTTTGCCATGGCAGGGCAGCACCACGACGGCACCCGGACAGCCCGCGGTTCTCCCCGGAATGATGCTGAGCGCGCCGCCGGAGGCTCCAGCTTTCACGAAGACGGAGCAGTCTCCAGGTTGCCGCGGGCTGCCGCCCGTCTCCAGCACCGACACGCCCAAGATCACAATCTACGGCTGGAGTACCAGGCCGGGCTTGGGCGACCTCGAAGCGTATGCCTGACACTTGGGTAGCTCATCCCGGTTTCGCATGTCAGCATTGCGGTGACATGACAAGCGGCTGAGAGTACGGCCGCCACGGAACTCTCCTGACCGGCGCGGACGGCCGCCAGCTATCACCATGGGCGGTGAAGCGGGCCATGCGGACAGCCCGCAAGAAGGTTCAGGGCCTCCCTGCGGGCTTCCGCTATCACGACCTACAGCACCTACTTCGCGAGTCTCCTCATCGCTTCAGGCGCAAATGTCAAGACCGTCCAGGCGCGTCTCCGCCGCGCCAGCGCGAAAACCACGCTCGACACCTACGGCCACATCTGCCCCGACCGTGACGAGTCCACCCGCGCCGTCGTCGATGCCGTCATCACTGCCCGGACGGAACAGCGGCAGAACAGCGATAAGGTGCCTTCGCATCGGCGCAGGTCACGGCCAGTTTAGCCGTCAGCAGTCGTAGTAGAGCTCGAACTCGTGCGGGTGGGGGCGCAGCCGGAGCTCGTCGAGCTCGGCGGTCCGCTTGTAGTCCAGCCAGGTCTCGATCAGGTCGTCGGTGAACACGCCGCCCTCGGTGAGGAAGGCGTGGTCGGCCTCCAGGTTGGCGAGTACCGCGTCGAGTGAGCCGGGGACCTGCGGGATGGCGGCCGCCTCGTCCGGCGGCAGCTCATACAGGTCCTTGTCCACCGGCTCCGGCGGCTCGATCTTGTTCTTGATCCCATCCAGGCCCGCCATCAGCAGCGCGGCAAACGCCAGGTAGGGGTTGCAGGACGGGTCGGGGACGCGGTACTCCGCGCGCTTGGCCTTCGGGTTCGTCCCGGTGATCGGGATCCGGACGCAGGCCGAGCGGTTGCGCTGCGAGTAGACCAGGTTGACGGGGGCCTCGAAGCCGGGGACGATCCGGTGGTAGGAGTTGGCCGTCGGGTTGGTGAAGGCCATCACTGAAGGCGTGTGCTTGAGCAGCCCGCCGATGTAGTACCGGCCGAGGTCGGACAGCCCCGCGTAGCCAACCTCGTCGTAGAACAGCGGCGCGCCCTCCTTCCAGATGGACTGGTGGCAATGCATCCCGCTGCCGTTGTCACCGAACAGCGGCTTGGGCATGAACGTCACGGTCTTGCCCGCCGCCTGGGCGGTGTTCTTGATGATGTACTTGAAGAGCATGAGCCTGTCGGCTTGCGCCAGTAGCGGGCTGAACCGCATGTTGATCTCCGCCTGGCCTGCGGTGCCGACCTCGTGGTGCTGCATCTCGACCTGGATGCCGCAGGCGAGCAGGTTGGTGACCATTTCCGAGCGGAGGTCCACGAAGTGGTCCATCGGCGGCACGGGGAAATAGCCGCCCTTGTACCTGGGCTTGTAGGCGAGGTTGCCGCCGTCCTCGTCCTTGCCGCTGTTCCACGCGCCTTCCACCGAGTCGATGTGGTAGTAGCCCTCGTTCGCGGAGGTGGAGAAGCGCGCCGAGTCGAAGATGTAGAACTCAGCCTCAGGGCCGAAGTACGCCGTGTCGCCGATGCCGGTGCCGCGCAGGTAGTCCTGCGCCTTCCTTGCGACGTTGCGCGGGTCCCTGCTGTAGGGCGCGCCGGTCAGCGGGTCGTGCACGAAGAACGTGAGGTTCAGGGTCTTGTGCGTGCGGAACGGGTCGAGCACCGCGGTGCTCGGGTCGGGCAGCAGCTGCATGTCGGACTCGTGGATCTGCTGGAATCCGCGGATCGACGAGCCGTCAAACATGAGGCCGTCGGTGAAGACGTCTTCACCGAACGACACGGTGGGCACGGTGAAGTGCTGCATCGTTCCAGGCAGGTCACAGAACCTGACGTCGATGAACTCCACGTTCTCCTCCGCGATGAAGCGAAGGACCTCCTCGGCACTGCTGAACATCAACCCTCCCGGGTACAGGGCACGCTGTCGGTTCTCAAGGCACGCGATTAGGACGTTAGCCGCCGGCAATTTCCGCGCCGTGTCTGGTGTGTTTCACGGATGTTACGGGCTGGCGGCCGAGGTCAAGGCTCCTATTTTGACATCCTCCCCGCCCTTGAAGGGTGGGGATTGCAGCCGCGACCTGCGGTCGCGCTGTAGGTTCGCGGTTCACCGGCCCGGCATCCCGAAAGCCTCCCCGCGCAGCCACGGCATGCCCTGCCGCGGTTCCATGCTAGGTGGTGCAGGTATCCGTTTGGCTCTTGCGGACAGTTTGAAGTTATCACTTCGCACTGACATTCTAGGGAGGTGGAGTGGCGTTTCCTCCCCGGCATGAAAGCCTGAGTTTCCACACCGCAATCCAGATGACCCGCCGCTGGTGTCGCGGCACGAAACGGATACCGTGGTGTCGTGGCCAATGAACCCCTGACCGCCCCGCCGGCCGCCGGCGCGGCGCCGGCCTACCCGGGCCAGCGGTTCGGCTTGCCGGAACGCGGTCCAGGGTCCGTGGCGAGCATGCCCCGCCGCCTGCTGGCGCTGCTTATCGACTGGCTGCTCAGCATGCTCATCGCGTACTGGCTCACCAGGTCGCAATTCTGGACCATCGCCGTCTTCGCGGTGGAGGTCTACGTGCTAACCGCGCTGACCGGCTGCACCGTAGGCAAGCGCTTGCTCGGCATCCGCGTGATGCGGACCGGTGGCGGCCCGGTCGGGTTCGGCTGGTCCCTGGTCCGGACGGCGATCCTGCTCACGGCGGTCCCGCCGCTGCTGACCGACCGCGACCTGCGCGGCCTGCACGACCGCGCCTCGGACACCATCGTCGTCCGCCTTTAGCCGCGGAGACCGGGGCAGGACGAAGCCGGCGGCCAGAGTTCGGAATTGAAACGCTTGTCCGCCTCGGCGCTAGCGAGAGTCCGCCTTAGCGAGGCTTAGCGGGCCTTCGGCCTGGGCATCTTGGGCTGCCTGACGTTCCTTGGGATCGGCCCCTTGGGCGGCTGCAAGGACGGCTGCAGCGCCTTGAGCCGGTGGTTGAGGTCGCTGACGGCGTCTGGCTTGAGCTGGCGCGGCAGCCGCATGATCTTGCGCTGCAGCTTGCTGATCGGGACCTGACCCTCGTCGTTCCCGACCTGGAACTCGATGATGGGCACCTCGTAGGCCACCCGGGCGACCCGCTTCTTCTCCGCGGCGAGCAGGCTGGCCAGCCGGTTGGGGGAGCCCTCGCCGACCAGGATGACGCCCGGCTTGCCCACGGCCCGGTGCACCACGTCCATGTTCCTGTTCGCGGCGATCGCCGGGGTCACCGTCCAGTTGCCGCGCATGTTCTCCAACACGGCGGCGGCTGCGCCCGGCTGTCCTTCAATGGCTGAGTACTGCGCGGACTGCGCGAACCTGCCGAACAAGACCGTCGTGACCAGCACGCCAAGCAGCACGCCCAAGGGGATAAGGAACGAGGCCAGGCCAGTGAGCAACCCGACGACCACCAGGATCACCAGTGTGCCGAGGCCGCTGCCGAGGACGATCGGCATCGCCTTCGGGTTGGACTTGCGCACCAGGCCGGCGACCATGCGTATCTGCTTCAGCCGCCCGGCCTTGGCCAGGTCCTCAGCGGTGCCCCTCGTGGCGGCCGGGTCAGCGGCCCCAGACTTCCTTGACATGCGTGCCATGCTCCGCAGCATACGGTTAAGCCGCCCCGGACAGGAACCGCCGGGCTACCTGAAATGTGCGCTACCCAAAAGCCGGCCCGGCTACCCCAAACCGGACTGACCGACAGCCGGGTAACGCACCGGCGTCCTTACCGCTGGCCGACACGGGGACTGTCTCGGCCGGGCTGGAGCGTTCCGGGCCGGACCGGTACATCAGCGCGCTGACGACCAGGCCGGCGAGGAAGAATACGGCGGCCCACCGGTAGGCGGTCGCGTAGCTGTGCAGCTGGGCCTGGACCAGGACCGCGGAGTTGCGTGCGTTCTTGCCGATCAGGTAGCTGGCGGCGGCGCTGGCGGCGAGGGTGTTGAGCAGCGCGGTGCCGACGGATCCGCCGACCTGCTGCATGGTGTTGACGGCGGCGGTCGGCCTGCAGACAGGCGTCCCCGAGTTTCCATGGCCGCCGGATGGCCACCTGATCGACACGCTCACCGACCGCCTCGCCCGCCTGGAATGACATGCACATCACGCCGGCGGAGGCGCTGGCCACCTACGACGCGCGGACTGATCCGGCCCGCTGCTCGATGGCCTGCGCGTAGAGCCGGCCCGCCCGGTAGGAAGACCGCACCAGCGGTCCGGACATCACACCCGCAAACCCGAGTTCCAGTGCCTCGTCGCGCAGTTCGACGAACTCCTCGGGCTTGACCCAGCGAACCACCGGATGGTGCCGCGGCGTCGGCCGCAGGTACTGGGTGATCGTGAGCAGGTCGCAGCCGACGGCCCGCAGGTCCTTCATAGCCTCGGTGATCTCGTGCCGTTCCTCGCCCAGTCCCAGGATCAGGTTGGATTTGGTGACCAGACCCCGGGGCCTGGCCTCCCGGGCCGCGCGCAGGACGTCGAGCGAGCGCGAGTACCGAAAGCCCGGCCTGATCCGCCGGAAGATCCGCGGCACGGTCTCGATGTTGTGGGCGAGGACTTCCGGCTGGGCGCCGAAGACCTCCGCCAGCCGGTCCGGCTCGGCGTTGAAGTCGGGAATGAGCAGTTCCACGCCGCAGCCGGGGATGGCGGCATGGATCTCGCGGCAGGTCTGCGCGTACAGCCAGGCGCCGCCGTCGGCCTGGTCGTCGCGCGCGACGCCGGTCACGGTTGCGTACTTCAGGCCCATGGCGGCGACCGACTCGGCGACCCGGCGCGGCTCTCCCTCGTCGAGCGGCAGCGGCTTGCCGGTGTCGATCTGGCAGAAGTCACACCGCCGGGTGCACTGGTCACCGCCGATGAGGAAGGTCGCCTCGCGGTCCTCCCAGCACTCGAAGATGTTCGGGCAGCCGGCTTCCTCGCAGACCGTGTGCAGGCCTTCGCTCCGGACCAGGGTCTTGAGTTGCGTATACGACGGGCCGGTGCGCAGCCTGGTCTTGATCCACGGCGGCTTCCGCTCGATCGGGACCTGACTGTTGCGGGCCTCGAGGCGAAGCATGCGCCGACCCTCGGGTGCGAGTACCACCCTTCCAGGGTATGTTGTTGCCGGTCCATGATCGTAAGGGGGAGCGACTTGATCTTGAGCACGATGAACGATCTGCCCGGATACGAGGTCACCGAAGTGATCGGCGAGGTGTTCGGTATCACGGTGCGGTCGAGGAACATCGGGTCGAGCCTGGGCGCCGCCTTCAAGTCGCTAGCGGGCGGGGAACTGCGGGGGATGACCAAGCTCCTGTCCGCCAGCCGGACCGAAGCCCAGGACCGGCTGATCGAGACCGCCCAGGCGAAGGGCGCCGACGCGATCCTGGCGATGCGGTTCGACGTGAACGAGCTGCAGAACATCGGCCAGGAGATCTGCGCCTACGGCACCGCCGTCAAGATCCGTCGCGCCGACATCTGACCCGGTCCGGTCGGCGCCGCTAGGGCGCTGGCACGACCTAAAGGGCCGACCCGAGTTAAAGCGTCGGCACTGGAACGCCGACGGCCGCTTCCGCACGCTGTCCGGCCAGCGCACGGGGGTCGTAGACATGGCGCCAGGTGCGGTACCCCAGGACGTCGGCGAGGTGGCGTTCCATCACGGGCGTCACCTCGGCCACCGTGATGTGGCGGTCGGCCTCGGCGGACAACGTGGTCACCCCGGCGTCGTGGATGCCGCACGGGACGATCCGGTCGTACCAGGACAGGTCGCAGTCCGCGTTCAGCGCGAACCCGTGCATGGTGACGCCTTTGGCCACTCGTGCCCCGATCGCGCCCACCTTGCGGTCCGGCCGCCCCGCGTCTTCGTCGCCCCGTACCCAGGCGCCGCTGCGACCTTGCACGCGCGCGGTGGTGACGCCGAATTCCGCGCACGTCCGGATCATGGCCTCTTCGAGCGCGCGCACGTAGCCGACCACGTCCAGAGGCTCGCGGAGCTTGATGATCGGGTAGCCGGTCAGCTGCCCGGACCCGTGCCAGGTGATCTTGCCGCCGCGGTCCACGTCGATGACCGGCGCCCCCGGGTCGCCGAACGGCCGGTCGGACACCGCCGTCCGCTTGCCTGCCGTGTACACCGGCTCATGCTCGAGCAGCAGGCAGCTGTCGGGAACCTCGTCGGCCACACGCCGGGCGTGCACGCGCCGCTGCAGATCCCAGCCCTCGCGGTACTCCACGGGACAGGCGCCGAAGCCAAGGTAGACAAGCTCACTCACTTTTCCCAGCTTACGCGCGGCCGGGCCGCTGCCAGGCCAGGTCCGCGCACAGCCAGGCCAGGTCCGCGCACAGCCAGGCCAGGTCTGTAATGCACGCACCGCGCAGCTAGCGCGCAACGGGAAGGGGGACAATGAGGCGGTGATAGACGAGGCCGAATTGCGCCGGATGAGCCAGGCCGAACGCGACGAACTGGCCAGCCTGCTCGCCGAACTCGACGAGGCCGCCCCGGATCCGGTTAACCCGTACCTCAACGACCCCAGGCTGCTCCGCGAACGGCGGGTAGCGCTGGTCATCCTAGCGGGCTGCTGCGTGATCCTGGCCGGCTGGATCGTGGTGCTCGCCGCCACGCTGCCGCACCACTTCGACGCGCATCACTGGCGTGGCCTCTGGGTCCTGTTCGACGTGCTCCTGCTCGCGGCGTTCGCGGCGACGGCCTGGGCGATATGGCGGGAACGGCAGATCCTGATCTTGCTGCTCGTGCTCACCGGCACGATGTTGTGCTGCGACGCGTGGTTCGACGTCGGCACGTCGCTGACGACAAGCGGCTTCTGGATAAGCCTCCTGTCCGCGGTCTTCGCCGAGCTGCCGCTCGCCTTCCTGGCCTTCGCCGGTGCGCGCCAGTTGCTCAGAGCTACGGTCACCGCCGGGATCCTGGCCGGCGCACGGGCCCAGGCCGGCATCGGGGCCCCCGCTGCCGAGCGGGCTCCGGCTGGTACGCGGGACCGGATCGGCGCGTGTCATTCGCTCCGTCGCACGCCGCTGGCCGGCGCTGGTCTCGACGAGGCGCTGCCGCGTAGCCGCGCTCAGCGCCAGGCCGAGCGGGCCGGTCAGTCGGCCTGACCAGCGCACCGACCGGGCCGACCGGGGCGACCGGGCATGTCAGTCGGCCTGACGAGCGCACCGACCGGGCCGACCGTGCCCGTGAGCCGACCTAACGGGCGTACGGCGCAGAATGATTATGTGATCAATGAGGCTGAACTACTCCGGATGACCCCGGACGAGCGGCGTCAGCTAGCCCATGCCCTGTCCGCCATTGACTTGCCGCACCCGCTGATCGATCCCCGGCTCCGGCGGCGCAGGCGGTTCGGCCTGCTGTTCATGATGGCGTGCTGCCTCGGGCTGGCGGCCTGGATCGCGATTCTCATCGTGATCCTGCCCGAGCGTTACACCTCAAGTGACTGGCGGGCCGTGTGGATCGGGCTGGACATCTTCGAGCTGGCCGGATTCGCCGCGACCGCCTGGGCGGCCTGGCACCAGCGCCAGGTCCTCATCTTCTTCATGATCATCACCGGCACGCTGCTGGTCTGCGATGCATGGTTCGACCTGGCGCTTTCCTACGGCTCGAGCGGCTTCACGATGAGCGTCGTCTCCGCCGTCCTGGCCGAGTTCCCGCTCGCCTTCATGATGTTCGCCGCCGCCCGGCGGCTGGTCCGGGTCACTGTCCAGTCCCTGATGCACCTGGAAGGCGTCACCGGCCCCGCGCCCGCGTTGTGGCGGATCCCGCTGTTCGCGGACGGTCTGGAGGAGGCGCTGCCCGCCCGGCTCAGGCCGCGGCCCGCGAAAGTCACAGCGGATGTCACAGCCGCCGAGGGCCCCTCGTCTTTAGGGAACAGAAGATCCCGAGGGGAGAACCGTGGATACGAGCGACTACACCGAATACCGCCCGCTGATGTTCTCGATCGCCTACCGGATGACCGGCAGCGTCAGCGACGCCGAGGACATCGTGCAGGAGGCCTTCCTGCGCGTCAGCAAGGACGCCGACGTCGAATCGCCCAAGGCGTACCTGGCCACGATCACCACCCGGCTGGCCATCGACCACCTGCGCTCGGCCCGCGTCCGCCGCGAGTCCTACGTCGGGACCTGGCTCCCCGAGCCGCTCATCGGGAACAGCGAACCTGATCCGGCCGAACTCGCCGAGACCTCAGACTCACTGTCGATGGCGTTCCTGGTGCTGCTGGAGAGCCTGGCACCGGCCGAACGCGCCGTGTTCCTGCTCCGCGAGGTCTTCGGCTACGGGTATGAGGAGATAGCCGAGGCTGTCGGCAAGACCGAAGCCGCCTGCCGGCAGATCTTCGCCCGGGCCCGCCGCCGCATCGACGAAGGCAGGCCGCGGTTCGAGACGTCGCGCGCCGAGGGCGAGGAGCTGACTAGCCTGTTCTTGGCCGCGGCCGGCGGCGGCGGTGCTGTTCTACGGGGACAGCGGCGGCCTGGGCGAGACGACGTTCATCGCCCCGCTGTACGGCCGCGAGCAGGTGGCCGCGGTGATCCGGGTCCAGGTCGAAAGGACCCTGCAGCTGGGCGCCTCACTCCGCGCGGTCTGGGTGAACGGGCAGCCCGGCGTGCTGGCCTGGGACACCGCCGGCGGCCTGATCGCGGTCATCGCGTTCGACGTCCTCGACGGTCAGGTGCAGGCCATCCGGGTCGTCGCCAACCCGGAGAAGCTGCGCCACATCGGCCCGATCTCGCGCACCTGGCACCTGCGCTGGCGCGAGCAGGACGACGGGAAAGACGAACACAACTAAGTGTCACGCCCACGGGGGTGGCTGCGTCGTAGAGGGCGTACACCGAAGGAAACCGGGAAAAGGGAGTCATCATGCAAGTCTTCGTCGCGGGGGCGACCGGAGCGATCGGCCAGTACCTAATCCCCAGCCTGCTCGCGGCCGGCCACGAGGTCACCGGCACCACGCGCTCGCCGTCCAAGGCAAGCCAGCTGAACAACGCCGGCGCGACGCCCGCCATCGTGGACGGCCTCGACCGGCAGGCCGTGCTCAGCGCGGTCAAGGCCGCGCAGCCGGACGTGATCGTGCACCAGATGACCGCGCTGGCCAGCATGCGCAACTTCCGCAGCTTTGACAAGGAGTTCGCGGTCACCAACGAGCTGCGCACCCGGGGCACCGACTACCTGCTGGAAGCCGCTCAGCAGGCAGGCACCCGCCGGTTCATCGCGCAGAGCTTCATCGGCTGGAACAACGCCAGGACCGGCAGCCAGGTCAAGACCGAGCAGGATCCGCTGGACCCCGATCCGCTCCCGGCGACCAGGCAGTCCATGACGGCGATCAGGCACGTCGAGGAGACCGTGCCCGGTGCGGTGCCTGAGGGGCTGGTGTTGCGTTACGGCATGTTCTACGGCCCGGGCGCCTCCGAGTCCATGCTCGACATAGTAAGGAAGCGGCGGATGCCCGTCGTCGGCGGCGGCACGGGGATCTGGTCATTCACCGAGGTCACCGACGCCGCGGCCGCGACCGCCGCCGCCGTCACCCGCGGCGCGCCCGGCATCTACAACATCGTCGATGATGACCCGGCCCCGGTCAGCCGGTGGCTGCCTTACTTGTCGGAATGTCTCGGCGTGAAGCCGCCCATGCACGCTCCGGTCTGGCTGGGCAAGCTGCTGGCCGGCGAGGTCGTCGTCTCGCTGATGACCGAAGCCCGCGGCTCGTCCAACGCCAAGGCCAAACGGGAGCTCGGCTGGACCCCCAGGTACCCGAGCTGGCGGGACGGCTTCCCGGTCTGGGTCGACGGGTTCAAGACCGCGCAGGCAGCCAATGACCGCGCCGCCTGAGGACCAGACCGCCGCGGACTTCGAGGAGTTCAGGCCGCTGATGTTCTCGATCGCCTACCGGATGACCGGGAGCATCAGCGACGCCGAGGACATCGTCCAGGAGGCCTTCCTGCGGCTGACCCGGGTGCTGCGCGACGGCGCCCGCATCGGCTCGCCCAAGGCCTACCTGGCCACGGCCACCACCCGGCTGGCCATCAGCCACCTGCGGTCGGCGCGGGTGCGGCGGGAATCCTACGTCGGCACCTGGCTGCCAGAACCGCTCCTCACGGGCACCGAACCTGATCCGGCCGAGCGCGCGGAGATGTCCGACTCGCTGTCCATGGCCTTCCTCATCCTGCTGGAGAGCCTGACGCCGACCGAGCGCGCGGTGTTCCTGCTGCGCGAGGTGTTCGGCTACGCGTACCAGGAGATCGCGGACATCACCGGCAAGTCCGAGCCGAACTGCCGGCAGATCTTCGCCCGGGCCCGGCAGCACGTCGACCAGGGCCGGGCCGGGCACAAGAGGCCCCGCTTCGAGGCCTCCCGCGAGCAGCGCGACGAGGTGGCCCGCCGGTTCTTCGAGGCGGCCGGCGGCGGCGACCTGGCCGGGCTGCTTAAGCTGCTCGCGCCCGAAGTCGTCTCCATCGGCGACGGCGGCGGCAAGGCCTGGGCGCTGACCGAACCCCTCTACGGGCGGGACCGTGTCGCCCGCTTCATCCTCGGGCTGTTCCGCCGGGGCGAGAAGATGGGCGCGTACGGCGAGCTGGCCTGGGTCAACGGCCAGCCGGGGGCGGTCACCTACGACACCGAAGGCCGGGTGGTCAACGTCTTCGCGCTCGACATCGCCGACGGCGCGGTGCAGGCGATCAGGTCCGTGGTCAACCCCGACAAGCTCCGCCATCTCGGGCCGGTCTCCGATGTGGCGCTGCGGGTGCCGCGCGCCTTACCCTGTCGGCCATGGCCACCGACTTCACCGAGGAAACCGCTGCCGACGCGGTCGTCGACAGCTTCGCCAAGACCCAGGACCCGCGGCTGCGCGAGCTGCTGAGCAGCCTGGTCAAGCACCTGCACGCGTTCGTCATCCAAACAGAGCCCACCATCGCCGAATGGGAGCGGGCGATCGAGTTCCTCACCGCGACCGGCCAGAAATGTGATGACGAACGGCAGGAATTCATCCTGCTCTCCGATGTGCTCGGCATTTCCATGCTGATAGAGACGATCAACAACCGGGTGTCCGACCGGGGGGGTCTGGGGGGGTGGTCCCCCCAGAAAAGGACTGCCACGGAATCCACCGTGCTCGGGCCTTTCCATGTGGTGAAATCCCCCCGCCGTGAGCTCGGCGAGTCCATCGATTTCGTCGGGACCGGCACGCCCTGCGTGGTCCGCGGCCTGGTGCTCTCGGCCGATGGCAGGCCCCTACCGGGCGCCGAACTTGACGTCTGGCAGGCCAACGAGCAGGGATTTTATGACGTCCAGCAGCCCGATGTGCAGCCCAGGGCCAACGGGCGCGGCCTGTTCACTGCGGATAAGGACGGGGCGTTCTGGTTCCGCACGATCGTGCCGAGCCATTATCCGATACCGACCGACGGACCGGTCGGCACGCTGCTGAACGCGACCGAACGGCACCCGTACCGCCCGGCGCATATCCATTTCATCGTGACCGCGCCCGGGCATCGCGCGCTGACCACGCACATTTTCGTGGCCGGCAGCCCGTACATCGAATCGGACGCGGTGTTCGCCGTGAAGAAGAGCCTGATCAAGGAATTCACGCCCGTCGATGACCCCGAGCAGGCCGCCCAGTACGGCCTCACCGGATTGTTCTGCATAGCGAATTTCGACATCGTCCTGCAGCCGGCCGCGGAAAGCTGACCGTCCGCTGTTTTTCATTTATACCGAACGGTTTTCTGCCCGGTATTCCAGTTCTGCTAGGTGCATGTGGCGGGTGAACTCTGGGGCGGTGGTGCTAGCGGTACCGCGGGTAGTGCAGCCAGCGTCCGGGACCGGCGGGTGCTGGCCGTGATGCCAGATCGGCAGCGGCGGGCGATGCTGGCCGTAAGGCCGCACTGTCTCGCCACCCCAGCTGAACGGGTTCGGTTCGTCATGATTAGCCCGTTTTATCCGGGTATTCTGGGCGGCCGAGACGACCGCGCGCAGGGCGCAAGTCGTGGAAGGGCTCCATGCTTCAGGCTATGTTGCTCGCGGCCATCGTGGCCGCGCCGCTCGGGTCGGCTGCCCTGTTCCTGCCCGCGCGACGTCACGCGCACTACACCGGCGTCGGGCCGGCCGTGCGGCGGTTCGTGCTCGCCATTGTCGGCACGGTCGTGGTCGCCGCGGCCGCGGCGGGCCTGCTGCGGCTGCTGAAGGCGTCCGAGCACAACCTGGTGACCGGCGTCGCCGGCTTGGTGTTCGCGAGCCTGGTCTGGCTCCCCGTGACCAGGCGATGGTCGGCGCGAGCCCATGTGTGCTGGGCGTCGAGCGTGTTCCTTTTCGTGGTCTACCTGACCTATGCGCTTGAGTGGACGTTCAACAGCCACCTCGGGCCCGTCAGCACCGTTGGCGGCGTGTTGCTCTGGCTGCTCGAGGTCTTCGCGGCGGTGTTGAGCTGCGCGTACCTGTGGGAGATCTGCGACGCTCTCGGCACCGAGCACTGGCGTCGCCGGATCACGCCGGCGACGAGTCTGTCCATGCCGGACAGCGAGCTGCCCATGATCAGCCTGCACGTCCCGGCGCACAACGAGCCGCCGGCCATGGTCATCGAGACGCTGCGCTCGCTGCTCCGCCTCGATTACCCCCGCTACGAGGTCATTCTCATCGACGACAACACCGATGACGAGGCCCTGTGGCGTCCGGTGGAAGCCTGGTGCGGCAGGCACGGCGTCAAGTTCGCGCACCTGGACGACTGGCCGGGTTATAAGTCGGGCGCGCTGAATTACGCGCTGCGCAAGCTCACCTCGCCCGACGCCGAGATCATCGGCGTGGTCGACTCTGACTACCAGCTCCAGCCCGGGTTCCTGCGCCGCTGCGCCCCCGCGTTCGCCGATCCGTGGATCGGCTTCGTCCAGGCACCGCAGGATTACCGCGACTGGACGCAGGCGCGCTACTACCGGCGGCTGTACTACTCGTACAAGTACTTCTTCGCCGTCTCCCAGCCGTCGCGCAACGAGCACAACGGGGCCATCTTCGCCGGCACGATGGGGCTGATCCGCAGGGTGGCCCTCGATGAGCTCGGCGGCTGGGACGAGTGGTGCATTACCGAGGACGCCGAAGTGTCGCTCCGGCTGCTCCGGGCCGGCTGGTCGGGCCTGCACCTGGACGAGTCGTGGGGCTATGGGATCATGCCGCTGACGTTCGAGGCGCTCAAGGGCCAGCGGTACCGGTGGTGCTTCGGCGGCATCCAACTCCTGCGCATGCACTGGCGCTCGATGATGCCCGGCCGGCAGAGCCGGGAGAATCACCTGACCGCCGGCCAGCGCTGGGCCTACCTGGCAGGCGGCGTGCAGTGGTACGGGGACCTGCTCAGCCTGTTCTTCTTCGTCTTCCTGCTGGCCGGCGCGGCCAACCTGGCCACCGGCGGGGGTCAGCTGTTCCGCAAGCTCACCCTGTTCCTGGTCGCGGCCGTGCCGGTGATGGTGCTGCTCGGGCTGGTCCGCGCGGTGGCCCTGGTGCGCCGCGGCACCGGTGCGTCCTGGCGAGACGCGATCGGCGCCTTTTTCATCTGGCAGTCCACCTCGCTGGTGGTGGCGCGCGCCTCGGTGCTCGGCCTGTTCGCCCGCAAGGCCGCCTTCCTGCGCACCCCGAAAACCAGCGAGCGGACGAAGTGGTGGGAGGCGCTGCGGGCCAACTGGGCGGAGTCCGCGCTCGCGCTGTTCGGCTTCCTCGGCATCGCGGGCGCCCTGACCAAGACGAACCAGCTGAGCGGGCCGCTGCTGGCCGGCCTGCTGCTGTTCCCGACGCTCGGCATGGCCGCCGCGCCGGTCAACAGCTGGGCCGCGCGCCGGGCC
>WNFC01000315.1_pt1 | contig 52113 bp, 44 predicted proteins | sample 5400541 | NCBI WGS metagenome assembly WNFC01 (sample SAMN13153342, study PRJNA577476) | soil metagenome | isolation source: 120 cm saprolite under Douglas fir tree site 2 hole 2 replicate 1 | place: USA:California | collected 2015-04-18
GACGGTGGCTGTCCAAGGCGGGGGCCAGGAACGGCAGTTACACGCTGAGGGAACGGGGCGCTCCGGCCTGAGCTCGCCTGTCGCAGCCTACGCAGCTGTCGAGGATGCGGTAACGAAGCTATACCAGCAGTTGGTCACGCCTCCGTAACAGAGCGGCGGTGAGGCGCCCGGCGAGCAGGTCACCGGATGAACTCCGAGCGCGCGAGGCAGCGGCACCCACGCCACCAGCGATCCATCGCACTGGACAAGGTCGACTAGAAGAACACGTAGGTCAGCGCGATCGAGAAGGTGTCGAGCGTCTTGGACTGGGGCGTCACCCCGAGGGACTGATCGGGGCGCGACGTCCGGGCCTTGAAGACCTTCTCGTCGGCGGCATCGTGGCGGTACTCGAGGCGGACCTCGAGCCCTTTCCAGATGCGATAGTCGGCGGTCAGCGTGGTCGACCAGAGCCTCAGCATGCTTCCGAAGCCCGTGCGCGCCCCGTCGGTGTCCTGGAAGTACTCCTGTCTGAGCGCGGTCCGGATCTTCGGGGTCCAGTCGTAAGCGCCGTAGAGCGCCCACCCCCACCATGCGGCATTCGTATGCTGACGGGTGCCCAGGCTGGCCAAGAAGGCCTCGTGGTCTTCATACCCATAGGTCATCTCGAAGGCGAGGGTGGCGCGACTCAGCCCCGTATAGGAGAGGACGAGGTCGAGGACGTAGCGCGTGTGTGTGTCCTGATTGTCCTGCTCAGGGCCGACGAGCCAGCCCAGGGCCCCGCTGAAGCCATTGGGCAGCTCGACGGCGACCTCTCCCGTGACGGAGGGAGTGGAGTTGTTGTCGGCAGTGGTGTCCGAACCCGTCACCACGCCAACCCCGACCGTTAGCCAGCCCAGGAACGTGTAGCTCACGAAGCCGCCCGTCACCGTCGTCGGCCCCGCGAAGGTGTAGAGGTAGCCACGGGACCAGTTCAGGTTCAACGGCCCCTCGGGGTTCTCGTAGCCGAGCAGGCTCACGAACTTGCCCCCGCTCACCGTCAGCCCGCTGCCGAGCGGAAGGCGCGCGCTGACATACGCCTCGAGGACATCGAACTTCGAGGTGTTGCGAAACGGGAACTGGTCTTCGCTGCTGCGGAATATGCCCAGGGAGTGATTCTTCTGAGAGTCGAGGCCGGCCGTGAGCGTCACGCCGAAGCCGAAGGGATGCGGCTCGGACGGATCTCGCTTCAGGCTGAATGCGGCGGCATTGAAGGTGAAGCCCTCGTCGTAGTCGTAGAGACGGAGCTCGTTGGTGCCACCGCGACCGGCCCCGGTGGCATTGAACACATAGCTGCTCTCCGCATAGGCGAAGGGGCGAATATCCCGCGCCCACTCGGGAAGGCGCTGCTGCCACGGCTCCGGGGCGTGATCGGAAGAGGGACCTACCGGCTGCGCGAGCACCCATCCGGGCCAGAGCGGGAGCGCGATCAAGAGGGCGAGCGTGAGACGCGGCAGCCGCATCTCCCGCCTCTATAGCACGGGCGAGCGGAAGGACGAAAAAGAGTCGGCGGAAGCGTTGAATACTCGGGGCCTAGAGCTCCCCCTCACCCTGCCCTCTCCCCCAATGGGGGAGAGGGGTGCACGGGGTCCAGGCGTAGCAGACCGACCGGTTTCAGCAGCCAGCTAGATGTCGTAGTAGAGGGCGAACTCGTAGGGATGCGGCCGCAGCCTTACGGGATCCACCTCGTTCTTCCGTTTGTAGTCGATCCAGGTCTCGATGAGATCGGGCGTGAAGACGTCGCCCTTGAGGAGGAAGTCGTGGTCCTTCTCGAGGTTGTCCAGCACGATGTCCAGCGCCCCCGGAAGCTGCTTGATCTTCTTCTGCTCGGCGGGCGGCAGCTCGTAGAGGTCCTTGTCCACGGGCTTTCCGGGATCGATCTTGTTGGCCACGCCGTCCAGGCCGGCCATCACGCACGCGGCGAACGAGAGGTACGGATTGCACGTCGGGTCCGGCGTCCGGAACTCGATGCGCTTGGCCCCCTCCTTCTTGGAGTACATGGGGATGCGGATGGCCGCCGAGCGGTTCCGCTGGCTGTACACGAGGTTGATGGGCGCCTCGTAGCCCGGCACCAGCCTCTTGTAGCTGTTGGTGCTGGGGGCGATGAAGGCGAGGAGCGCGGGCGCGTGCTTGAGGATGCCGCCGATGTAGTACAGGCACATCTTCGAGATGTCCGCGTACCCGCCGCGCTCGTAGAAGAGGTTCTTGCCGTTCTTCCAGATCGACTGGTGAGTGTGCATGCCCGAGCCGTTGTCCTGGAAGAGCGGCTTGGGCATGAAGGTGGCCGTCTTGCCCCACTTCTTGGCCGTGTTCTTGGCGCAGTACTTGTACCAGCACACCTTGTCGGCCATCTTCGTCAGCGTATCGAAGCGCATGTCGATCTCGGTCTGCCCGCCCGTGGCCACCTCGTGGTGGTGCACCTCGATGCGGACGCCGACGGACTCCAGGGCCAGCACCATGTCGGTACGAATGTCCTGGAACTTGTCCATGGGCGGCACGGGGAAATACCCTTGCTTGTAGCGCGGCTTGTAGCCGAGGTTGGGCCGCTCCGGCGTGCCCTCTTGACCCGTGTTCCAGGCCCCCGCCTCCGAGTCGATGAAGTAGTAGCCGGAGTTGTACGTCTGGTCGAAACGAATGCTGTCGAAGAAGAAGAATTCGAGCTCAGGGCCGATATAGATCGTGTCCCCCGCGCCCGACTTCTTGACGTACGCCTCGGCCTTCTGGGCGACGTAGCGGGGATCGCGCGTGTACGCCTTCCCCGTGATCGGGTCCTTGACGTTGCAGATGAGGACCATGGTGGGCACGGCGGTGAACGGGTCCATCTGTGCCGTCGAGGCATCGGGCATGAGGAGCATGTCCGACTCGTCGATGGTCTGGAATCCTCGAATAGACGAGCCGTCGAAGCCGAGGCCCTCCTCGAAGATGCCCTCGTTCAGCTCGGAGACGGGGATCGAGAAGTGCTGCCAGAGGCCGGGGAGATCGATGAAGCGAAGATCGATGATCTTGACGCCCTTCTCCTTGGCCATTTTCAACACGTCCTTCGGGGTCATGCGCTCTGCCTCCTTTGCAGTGACGTGGGAGCAAAATGCCGGGCCGGCGGAGCGTCGGTGCCCCGCCGGCCCGGATACCCTATGCGGTTGTCAGGAGCCCGTCAAGACCGCGGCCTTCCTAGCTCGCGGGACGCTTGGCCTGGGCGGCGCGCATGGCCTCCGAGAACGGCCCGCTGCCGCCACCGCTCATGCCGTACTCTCCGTAGGTCGAGCCGCCGAGGGCGTAGGCCGTCTCCGAGTGCTGCGAGAGGTCGAGGCCCGCCATCTCGTCCTCCTCGTTGACGCGCAATCCCATGATGGCATCGAGCACCTTGAGGATGACCACCGTCATGACGAAGCCGAGCACGATGGTCGCCACCACCGCGACGATCTGCTTCCAGACCTGGCCGGGGTCGCCGTATAGGAGGCCATTGGCTCCGTCGGCGTTGACAGCCTTGGTGGCGAAGATGCCCGTGGCGATCGCGCCCCACGTGCCGCCCACGCCGTGCACGCCGACCACGTCGAGCGAGTCGTCATAGCCGAGCTTGGTCTTGAGGTTGCACGCGCTGTAGCAGAGGATGCCCGCGAGGGCGCCGATGACCAGGGCGGCCATGGGCGTGACGAAGCCCGCCGCCGGCGTCACCGCCACGAGACCCGCCACCGCGCCCGAGGCGGCCCCGAGCACGGTAGGCTTGCCGCGCGAGCTCCACTCCGTGAGCATCCAGCCGAGGGCGGCGGCGGCCGCGGCGGTGTTGGTGGTCGTGAACGCGTGGGCGGCCAGCGCATTGGCGCCGAGCGCGCTCCCCGCATTGAACCCGAACCAGCCGAACCACAGCAGGCTCGCACCCATCACCGTCAAGGGCAGGTTGTGCGGGGGCATGGGATGCTGGCCGAACCCCCGGCGCTTGCCGATCACGAGCACGGCCGCGAGGGCGGACACGCCCGAGGAGATGTGCACGACGGTGCCCCCGGCGAAGTCGAGGGCGCCCAGCCTCTTCAGCCATCCGCCGTCGCCCCAGACCCAGTGCGCGAGCGGGTCGTAGACGAGGGTCGCCCACGCGAGGACGAACACGATGAAGGTCGAGAACTTCTTGCGCTCGGCGAAGGCGCCCGTGATCAGCGCGGGCGTGATGACCGCGAACATCATCTGGAAGAGCATGAAGGCCTGGTGAGGGACGGTGGCGGCGTAGGTCGGGTTGGGCGCCGCGCCCACGCCGCGCAGGCCCACCCACTCGAGGCCGCCGATGATTCCGCCCTTGTCCGGACCGAAGGCCAGGCTGTAGCCCCAGAGCACCCACTGCACGGAGATCAGGGCCAGGATGATGAAGCTGTGCATGAGGGTGCCGAGGGCGTTCTTCTGGCGGACCATGCCGCCATAGAAGAGCGCAAGCCCCGGCGCCGTCATGAGCAGCACGAGCGCCGAGGACATGAGCAGCCATGCCGTGTCGCCGGAGTCGATCTTGGGCGCCGCCGCGGGCGGCGCGGCCGGTGCGACGGCGGCGGGTGCCTGGGCCCAGACATCGCCGAAGGCGATCAGTGCCACGGCGGCGATCAGCAGAAGTACCACGGTGAGCGGTAACGCTCTCATTGCGCCCTGTCCTCCTTGGTCGACTCGCTCACAGCGCGCTCTCGTCGCGCTCCCCGGTGCGGATCCGGATCGCCGTGTCCACGGGATGGATGAAGATCTTGCCGTCGCCGATATTTCCCGTCTTGGCCGCGGCGGCCAGGACGCCCGCGACCTTGTCGGTCAGGCTGTCCGGCACCACCACCTCTACCTTGATCTTCGGCAGGAAATCCACGGTGTACTCGCCGCCTCGGTACAGCTCCGTGTGGCCCTTCTGGCGGCCGAATCCGCGGACCTCGGAGACCGTCATGCCGATCACGCCTATGCCCGTGAGCGCTTCCTTGACGTCGTCGAGCTTGAACGGCTTGATGACAGCCTCGATCTTTTTCATGGGCCCTCCCCGGGGCGGTCTGATTTGCACCTGCCATGCCGGGGTGACTGTATTCCATTCAAGCCAGACAATTCAATGGGTTGAGCTCGAAGGTGGGAGATGCGGAAAACAGGCTTCTGCCCAATCGGTGGGCAGAAGATGAAAAATGCCTCGGCGCTAGGCAGGAACCGAGGCGGCGAGCCTTACAGAATCAGTCGCGCCAGACCGTCGCTTCGACCATGCGCCGAGGCCGCGCGCCGGGCTCGCTCTCTCCGCCGCCCTGAGGCAGGGCCGCCTCGAGCGCGCTCCAGATGCCCTGCATGTCCGGCGATTTCTGAGCCGGGAAGACGCCGGGAATGGCGGGTGGGCTTTCCATGGTAAAGGTGCCCGAGCAGACCACGACGGGAACCTTGACGCCGCGCCGATCGAGCTGGCGCAGGAACCCGATGCCGTCGAGGTGAGGCATGCGCAGGTCGAGCACGATGACGTCGGGCTTCACGCGGTCCAAGGTCGCCAGCGCGTCGAGGCCGTCCACGGCTTCGAAGACCTCGAAGTCGCTCTCGAAGCCCATCCGGTACAGCGCTCTCCACGCGGGGTCATCGTCCACCACGAGCATCCTCGGCATGCGAAGTTCCTCCTGACCAAGGGGCTTTGCAGGATTCCTGCCGCGGTCGCCCTGACGGGGAAACGGGTATTTGCGCCTGGCGGGACCCGATTTCCCCGTCACGGTCTTGACATCTCACCGTGACACTGTCCACGCCCAGACGGGCAGCCACCCGTTCGAGCCGGGACGCTGCCCGCCGTTCGAGTTGAGCGGCGGCGGCCTCAGCGCGTCGCGAGGCGAGAGCCGAAATGATCCCGCAGGTGTCGCCGTTCGAGCTGAAGGGCGAAGCCCTGAGGCGAGGCTGAGATAATGAGCGGCGAGGCGAGGGCTGAATCAGGTCGTGCGGCGCTGGGGGATGCCGTGGCGGCGCATCTTCGAATACAGGGTCGGCCGCCGGAGGCCGAGGATGACCGCGGCGGCCTGCTTGTTCCATCCCGTGGACTCGAGCGCCCGCACGATGGAGACCCGCTCGATCTCCTCGAGCGAGCCCGCGGGCGGGCCCGCGGACACCACGGGGGCGCCGGCGTTGAGGGCCTCGGGGAGGTCCGTGAACGTGATCTCCTTGCCGCGGGCCACGAGCACGGCGCGCTCGATGACGTGCTCGAGCTCACGCACGTTGCCCGGCCATGGGTAGGAGAGCAGTCGGCGGAAGGCCTCGGGATCGATGCCCTCGACCGACCGGCCGTGCTTGAGCCGGAAGCGCTCGAGAAAGCCCTTGGCGAGGAGCGGGATGTCCTGGGTCTTCTCCCGGAGAGGCGGAAGGGCGACGGTGACGGTGTTGATGCGGAAGTAGAGGTCCTGGCGCAGCGAGCCGTCACGCACGGCCGCGTCGGGATCCCGGTTGGTGGAGGAGATGAGCCGGAAGTCCACGGGCACCGCGCGGGTGCCGCCGAGCCGGCGCACGCTTCGATCCTCGAGCACGCGCAGGAGCTTGGCCTGGAGGTCGGGCGGCATCTCGCTGATCTCGTCGAGCAGGAGGGAGCCCTTGTGGGCCTCCTCGAGGAGGCCGGGTTTCTCGGAGGTCGCGCCCGTGAAGGCGCCCTTGACGTGACCGAAGAGCTCGGACTCGATCAGGTCCTTGGGCAGGGCGGCGCAGTTGATCTTGACGAGGGGCCCCTCCGCCCGCGGGCTCTTGGCGTGAACGGCGTTGGCGGCCAGCTCCTTGCCGGTGCCGCTCTCGCCCACGATGAAGACGTTGGCGTCGGAGGCGGCCACGGAGTCGAGGAGCTCGAAGACCCGCCGCATGCCGGGTGAGCTGCCGAGCATCTCGCCGTAGCCGAGTTGCTCGGCGAGCTGGCGCTTGAGGTCGGAGGTCTCGGCGAGGAGGAGCCGGCGCTCGAGAGCCTTGCCGAGCAGGGTGAGCATCTCGCCCGAGTCGAACGGCTTGGCCACGAAGTAGAAGGCGCCTTCCTTCGTCGCCTCCACGGCTTTGGAGATGGAGCCGTGGCCGGTCATGATGATGACCTCGATGTCGGGATCGCGGGCCCTGAGGAGCTTCAAGAGCCCGATGCCGTCGCCGTCAGGAAGGACGAGGTCGACGAGGGCGAGGGCGAAGTCCTGGGCGTCGAGGCACGCGGCGCCTTCGGCGATGCTCCCCGCGGTATCCACCGCGTATCCCTCGCGCTCGAGGATGAGACGAAGACCGTCGGCGATGCTCGGCTCGTCGTCGACCACGAGGACGGCGGGCTTCACGGCGCCTCCACGGGCAGGAGCACGCGGATCTGCGTGCCGCGCCCGAGCTGGCTGCGCACCTCGAGGCGGCCGCCGTGCTGCTCCACCACGGAGCGTGCGATGGGCATGCCGAGACCGGTGCCCGTATCCTTGGTCGTGAAGAAGAGATCGAACATGCGCGCGCGTGTCTCCTCGGCCATGCCGGTGCCGGTGTCCTCGACGCAGACCTCTATCCATCCCGGCTCCGCCGGGCACGAGCGCAGCACGAGGGTCCCGGCTCCCTCGAGGGCCTCGAAAGCGTTGACGAAGAGGTTCAGGAACACTTTCCGCATCTCCCGCGGGTCGAGCCACACGGGAGGCAAGCCTGGATCCAGCTCCTGGACGACGCGGGTGCCCGTGCCCTTGACGCGGGCTTGGGCGAGGGCCAGGCAGGACTCGAGGAGCCCGTTGAGGGTGGTCGGCGTGCGCCGGAGGGCGGCCGGCCGGCCGAACTGCGTGATCTCGCGAACGAGCTCGGTCATGTGGTCGATCTCCCGGCTGATCTTGCGCGCCACATCCGCGCCTTCCGCGTCCGCCGCCTTGTCGAGCCGATGCTCGAGGTACTCGGCGAAGAGCTTGAGCCCGCCCAGGGGGTTCCGCAGCTCGTGCGCCACCTGGGCCGCCATCCTGCCCAGAGCGGCCAGGGCGCCGCTCCGCAGCCGCTCCAGCTCCCGCGTGTTCTTGAGGGCGATGGCCGCCTGAGAGGAGAACAGGGCGAGGAGCTCCATGTCCTCGGCGGTGGGCTCGACCGGCGTCTCGACCACGAGGGCGCCCGCGGCGCCGCCGCCCACGAACAGCGGGGCCCCCAGGATCACGCGCCTGCCCTCCCCCGACATGGTCTCGGGCTTCATTGTCTCCATGACCTTGCGCGCAGCGCGGCCGAGCTCGTCGAGCGAGCCCGCGAGAGGAACGGCGCCGTCCTCCGCGCTGGCCCCCGCCACCGCCTTGGTCACCAGGCGGCCGTCTTCCAGCAAGAACACGGCGGCCCGGTGCGCCTCCGTCGCCTCCACCGTCGCGTGGGCGACCGTCTCGAACATGCCGTCCATGGTCCCCGACGATCCGAGGGCCTCGCCCACGGCCCGGAGGAGCGTGCGATCCCGCGCCCATCGGCGCTCGGAGAGCGCGCGTCCCACCTTTCCGCGGAGCTCTTCCGGCACGAAGGGCTTCGTCAGATAGTCGAACGCCCCTTGCCGGACCGCCTCCACGGCATTCTCGATGGTGCCGTGAGCCGTCATGATGAGCACGGGCAGACGCGGGTGCCGCGCGTGCGCGTCTTCCATCAGCTTGAGCCCGTTGACGGGCTCCATGCGCAGGTCGAAGAGGGCGACGTCGAAGCCGTGCTCGTTCAGCAGGGTCAGGGCCTCCTGGTGGCTGCGCGCGACCGACACGTCGAGCCCGATGGACTCGAGCCTCATCTCGAGGACGGCCAGGATGTCCGGGTCGTCGTCGACCACGAGCGCGCGCGCGGCCCTCACGGCTGGGTCTTCATGGCTGGGCGCCCACGACGGCGCCCGCCATCTCGGCGGGCACCCCCTCTCGGGGCAGGCGCACGACGAACCGGCTGCCACGGTCGACCTCGGACTCCACCGACACGGTCCCGCCGTGAGCCTCCACGAGCCCCTTGACGATGGCGAGGCCCAGCCCGGAGCCGCCGCGTCCCCGGTGCGCCTGCTTGTAGGGATCGAAGATGCGCGACAGATCCCCCGCGGGAATGCCGGCGCCCGTGTCCTCGATCGAGATCTCGAGCCCGTCTCCGACGTCCGCCAGCCCCACCGTGAGCGAGCCGCTCTGGGGCGTGAACTTGACGGCATTGCCCATGAGATTGACCATGACGCGAAGGAGTCGGTCCTCGTCTCCCTGCACTTCGAAGTTGACCCCGCTCGTCGCCCGCCCGATGACCAGCCCTCGCTCCTCCGCCTGCGGCCGCAGCTCGTCGAGCGCCCGGGCCACGACCTTCTCCATGTCCACCCGACGCCGCTCCAGCGGAAGCACACGCGCCCGCAGGCGCGACAGCTCGAGGACCTGGTTGACGAGGCGAAGGAGCCGGTCGGAGCTCGTCCCGATGATCTCGACGAGCCGCGTCTGCTTCGGCGTGAGCTCCCCGGGCACGCGCTCCAGGAGGAGATGGGTCGCTTCCTTCACCGAGGTCAGCGGGGTGCGGAGCTCATGGGAGATGTGCGAGAAGAACTCCTCCTTCAGCTGCTCCACCTCGTGCAGTCGCTCCGCCATCCGGTTGAACGATCGCGAGAGCTGGCCGATCTCGTCCCGGCTGCTCACGGGCAGCGGTTTCGTGAACGCGCCCTCCGCGAGCTGGGCCGTGGCCACGGTGAGCCCGCGGAGCGCGCGGGTCATGTGCAGGGTCAGGAAGCCGGTGGCGGCCAGGGCTACCGCCACGGCCGCCAGCATCCACCAATACACCGTGTTCCAGGTGCGGTCCTCGAGCTCCCGGGCCTCGACCTGGGCCTCGTCGAGCGCGGCATAGATCGCCCCGAGCATTCGATCGATGCCCGTGGCCGTTCGCTCCGCCGCCCCGCGAACCTGCCGGTCGATCCCGCCCCCGGTCGCAGCCAGCCGCCGGTAGGTGGCAAAGGCGACCGTGGCCTCGTGGTGATACTTGCGCTCGTCATCCGAGCCCAGGAAGTTACGCAGGAGGTCGAAGTCCTTGGCCATGCGCGCCGCCCGATCATTCCAGGCCTTCCGTACCCCTTCTCTGCCCGAGGCGGCGTCCTGCTCCACGCGCATCAGACCCGTCAGCTGCTCGCGGAGCATGGCGCCCATCCGGAGGGCGGGCAACGCCTGGGTGGCGAATCCTCGATTGACCTCGACCAGGCGGTTGATGGCCATGAGACTCCAGGCCGCCACCCCGAGGAGGGCGACGATGATCAGGGCGGCGGTCATGAAGACCTTGTAGGACAAACGCATGGTATCCCCAACCTAGCACAGCATCCTGAAAAGTGTCACCAGGTTGACACCGGGGTTTCCAAGTATGGGCTTACTGAGCTTTAGGTCTTCTAACTCGAAGAGATGAGGCGTGGCAGCTAATCCAATACTCCACGTGTCGTGACTGGTCCCGGGTCTTCAAATGCTGACGGAATGGAACCGCGCCGGCCCCAACCCCCTCGCCTTGACAGGTCCCAGGCCGGCGAGCAATATGGCTGCGCCATGGACTTCGGCTTCGCCCTTCCCGGCCGCGGACCGTTCGCGACCCCCGATGTACTCGTCAAATTGGCGCACAAGGCCGAAGCCCTCCGGTATTCTTCGATCTTCGTCACCGACCACGTCGTGATTCCGATGACGAACGCCTCCGCGTATCCGTATTCGCCTTCCGGCAAGTTCGCAACCGAGTGGACGAACGGCTATCTTGAGCCCCTCACGCTCATGAGCTTCCTGGCGGGCGAGACGACTCGGCTCCGCCTGGGCACCAGCGTCCTCGTGATTCCCTACCGGAATCCCGTGGTGACGGCAAAGATGCTCGCCACCCTCGACGTCCTGTCGGGCGGGCGCGTCATCCTGGGGGCGGGTGTGGGCTGGTTCAAGGAGGAGTTCGAGGCGCTCCGCGCGGAGGCGTTCGAGCGACGCGGCCCCGTGACGGACGAGTACCTCCGGCTGATGCGCGAATGTTGGAGCCGCGAGCCCGTGAGCTGGCAGGGAAGCTTCTACAAGATGGAGGCGGTGAGCGCGCTGCCCAAGCCGCGACAGGCTGGAGGCATTCCGATCTGGACGGGCGGCCACACCGACGTGGCCCTGCGCCGCGCCGGCGAGCTCTCCGACGGCTGGCACCCCATCGGGCTGCGACCGCCCGCGATGCTGCTGCCCGAGGAATTCCGCGACAAGGTCGCCATCGTGCACGACTGGGCGAGAAAGGCCGGCCGCGATCCCAAGGCCGTCACCATAAGCTTCCGCTGTCCGCTGGAAGTCCTGCCCCAGCGCGCCAAGCCCGCCGCGGGCGACCGGACCCTCTTCCGCGGCACGGCCGCGCAGGTCAAGGGCGACATCATGACCTACGCCGCGCTCGGGGTCACTCACTTCGTCTTCGACCTCGTGGCCCCGGATCTCAAGGGGCAGCTCGCCCTCATGGAGCGCTTCGCCGACGAGGTTCGCTCCCGCCTTCCCCGCTCCCTCAAGCGGGCATGACCGCGCTGACCTCCGAGGTGAGCGAGTTCATCACGCGGGCCCGGGTGGGGCGACTCGCCACCGCCGACGCGACGGGCCAGCCGCTCGTGCTGCCCATCTGCTACGCCTTCGATGGGCGGGTGCTGTACTCGGCAGTGGACGCCAAGCCCAAGCGGCGGGTCGCCGACGACCTGACGCGCGTGCGCAATATCCGGGAGAACGCCAAGGTCTCCCTCGTCATCGACGAGTACGACGAGGACTGGAGCCGGCTGCGCTGGGTCATCCTCCAGGGGCTGGCCGACGTGGTGACGACGGGCGAGGACTTCGCGGCGGCCGCCGAGCTCCTGCTCTCCAAGTACCCCCAGTACCGCGCCATGGGCCTCTCTCGCGAGCGCGGCACCATGATCCGCATCACGCCGCAGAGGGTGCTCCGATGGCAGTACACGAGCTAGACGCCCTCGAGCGCGTGCTGGGCGGATCCACGCCTACCGCCGATGAGGCGGTCGCCCTCCTCGACACTCCGGAGGCTCGGCTCCCCGAGCTCCTGGGAGCCGCCGCAGCGGCGAGAGACCGCGGGCGCGGGCGGCGCCTCACCTTCTCGGCCAAAGTCTTCGTCCCCCTGACCACGCTGTGCCGCGACTACTGCGGCTACTGCACCTTCAGGCGTGATCCGGGTGAGCCCGGCGCTTTCACCATGACTCCCGAGCAAGTCCTGGCCCTCGCCCGCGCGGGCGAGCGGCTCGGGGCCAAGGAGGCGCTCTTCTCTCTGGGCGACAAGCCCGAGGCCCTCTTCGCCGAGCACCGCGACTTCCTCCGACGGAGGGGACATCGGAGCACCCTCGACTACCTGCGCGAAGTTTCCGGGCTCGTCTTGAAGGAAACAGGGCTCCTGCCCCACGCCAATCCCGGAGTCATGGGAGAGCGCGATCTCGCCGCGCTTCGCGAGGTCAACGTCAGCATGGGGATCATGCTGGAGACCGTGTCCGAGCGCCTCCTCGGCCCCGGCCTGGCCCACGACCGCGCCCCCGACAAGGTGCCGGCGCGGCGCCTGCGCACCATCGCCCTCGCGGGCAAGCTCGCCATTCCCTTCACCACGGGCATCCTCATCGGCATCGGGGAGACGCACGCGGAGCGGATCGAGGCCCTCCTGGCCATCCGGGATCTCCACGAGCGTCACGGTCACATCCAGGAGGTCATCGTCCAGAACTTTCGCAGCAAGCCGGACATTCCCATGCGCGATCACCCCGAGCCCGAGATGGCCGACCTCCTGCGCACGGCGGCGGTGACGCGGCTCCTCCTGGGCGCGGAGATGAACATCCAGGTCCCGCCGAATCTGTCCGCGGGCGATTTCGATGCCCTCCCCGCGGCCGGCATCAACGACTGGGGCGGGGTTTCGCCGCTCACCCCTGACCACATCAATCCCGAAAGACCGTGGCCCGGGCTTGGCGCCCTCAGGCGCGCGACCGAGCGCGCGGGCCTCGAGCTGCGCGAGCGGCTCGCCCTCTACCCCGACTACGTATCCCGCCCGGAATTCCTCGACGAGTCGCTGCGGCCCCGCGTGGCCGCCCTCGTGGATGGAGGGGGCCTCGTGAGATCCGAACTCGAAAGGTGGCGAACGTGGAACTGAACGACCGCGCCCCGACGCAGACCCCGCCCACGCCCATCCGCCTCGACTGGATCGCCGGCGACGTACGCCGCATTCTCGGCCATGCGCTGGACGGCGAGGAGCTGACCGTCGACGAGGGCGTGCGGCTCACCGAGGTCCAGGGCCGGGAGCTGCACGCCCTCACCCTCGTGGCGGACGAGATGCGCCGGCGGCAGGCCGGCGACCTCGTCACGTACGTCGTCAATCGCAACATCAACTTCACCAACGTGTGCATCAAGCACTGCACCTTCTGCGCCTTCAGCCGTGACCACCGCGAGGAGGAAGGATACTTCCTCCCCCTGGAGGAAGTCGTCCGCCGCGCCGTGGAGGCGTGGGAGATGGGCGCCACCGAGGTGTGCATCCAGGCGGGGCTGCCGCCCAAGCTCGACGGCTCGTACTATGTCGATCTCTGCCGGGCCATCAAGGCCGCCGTGCCCGAGATGCATCTGCACGCCTTCTCCCCGGAGGAGGTGCTGTACGGCAGCCTCCGCTCCGGATTGCCCATACCCGACTATCTCAAGACCCTGCAGGCGGCGGGGCTCGGCACCCTGCCGGGAACATCGGCGGAGATCCTCGACCAGGAGATCCGCGACCGGATCGCGCGCGGCCGCATCACGGTGGATCAGTGGATCGAGGTCATCACCTCCGCCCATGCCCTGGGCATCCGCACCACCTCCACCATCATGTACGGACACGTGGAGACGCCGGCCCATTGGATCCGCCACATGGCGCTCCTCCGCGACATCCAGCGCCAGACGGGCGGCTTCACTGAGTTCGTGCCCCTCTCCCTCATCCACCAGGAAGCGCCCATGTATCGCCAAGGCCTCGTGCCCGACGTGCGTCAGGGTGCCACGGGCATCGAGGTCGTGAAGATGCACGCCCTCGCCCGGCTCATGCTGGGGCCCTCCTTCACGAACATCCAGGCCTCGTGGGTCAAGGAAGGCCCGAAGATGGCGCAGTACCTCTTGGCATCGGGCGCCAACGATCTCGGGGGCACACTGATCAACGAGTCGATCTCGACGTCCGCGGGCGCGGGCTTCGGCCAGCTCGTGCCCCCCGCCGAGCTGCGCCGCCTCGTGCGCGAGGCGGGGCGGGTGCCCGCACGCCGCAGCACGCTCTACGAGCTCGTCAAGGTCTACACCTCGGCCACCGACGAGGACGATTCGCCCCTCGACCACATCGCCGACCCCGAGGCGCGCTTCGGATCGTATCGTCGCCTCGCCTCTTCCGGAGAATTCCGCTTTCTTCATCCGGAGCGCTCGGAGACGCCGCACCGCTGAGCCGCGGGTAATGACCGTGTTTACCAGCGGGCCGCGCTCGGGTACAATCCGGCCTTGGCTTTCGCGCGGCGGTCGTGAGCAACGGCCGAATCCTTTCAACCCCGAGACGGAGGAATCCCGGATGGCAAAACCCATGACGAAGTCTGCGATCATCGCCCACATGTCCCAGAAGAGCGGCCTCGCCAAGAAGCAGGTCGTCGATTTCTTCGACCAGCTGGAAGCGCTCGCCGTCAAGGAAGCCAAGAACATCTTCGTGCTGCCCCAGTTCGGGCGGCTGGTCCTGGCCAACCGCAAGGCGCGCATGGGCAGGAACCCGCAGACGGGGGAGCCGATCAAGATTCCCGCCAAGCGCGTGGTCAAGTTCCGGCTCGCCAAGAGCCTGAAGGACTCGGTGCTTGGGAAGAAGTAGCGCCTGGGAAAGATTGACCGTGCGGCCCCTCGAGGCAGGGGATGTGGCCGCCGCTCGCGCGCTGTTCGCCTTCGTGGGCGCGGGTGAGCCGCCTGCGGCGGCCCAGGAAGGGTGGGGCGCCTACGATGCCGAGCGGATCGTGGGCGCGCTCGTGATCGAGCGGGCAAGCGGCTCGGCCATGCTCCACGGCCCGGCCGTGGCCGCTCCCGCCGAGGCGGACACGGAGTCGGCGGTCGAGGCCGCCGCCCAGCTCGTCGAGCAAGCCTTGGTCCATGCCGCCGCCGCCAAGATCGACACCGTCTTCGCCAGGCCGCAGGGCCTCGATCGGGTATGGGTGCGCCTGGGCTTCATCCCGGTGCCCGAGGCCGAGCTGGCCGAGTCCTTCCGTGGTCGACCGGGAATAGGTCTGTTCGGCTGGCGTGGCGGCAGCGCTCTCTGGAGCGCCGCCGCCCGCGGCCGGGACCGGCGCACCTCTCCCGCCTTTCGCTGAGCTGCCACCGTCATGCGCCTCGTGGCCTTAGCCGGCGGCACCGGCGCCGCCAAGCTCCTTCGGGGCCTCGACGCGCTTTTGGAGCGGGGAGCCATGACGGTCGTCGGCAACACGGGCGACGATGCCGAGATCTGGGGCCTTCACGTCTCCCCCGATCTGGACACCGTCTGCTACACCCTCGGGGGCCTCCTCGATGAGGAGAGAGGCTGGGGCCTTCGCGACGAGAGCTTCCGGACGCTCGGCGAGATGGTTCGCTTCGGCGAGCCGACGTGGTTCAACCTGGGCGATCGCGACCTCGCCACTCACCTGCACCGCACCCGTCTCCTCGCGGAGGGGCGCTCCCTCTCCGAGGTGACGGCCAAGCTCGCCGCCGATCTCGGCGTGAGGCACGCGGTGCTGCCCATGTCGGATCAGCCCGTGCGCACCCGCGTGCTCGGGCCGGACGGCTGGCTCGGCTTCCAGGAATACTTCGTCCGCGAGAAGACCCAGGTCGAGGTGCGAGCCGTCCAGTATGCGGGGGCGCCCGAGGCCCGGCCCGCGCCCGGGCTCGTCGAGGCCATCGGCACGGCGGATGCCGTGCTCGTCTGCCCCTCGAATCCCGTCACGTCCGTCGGCCCCATCCTCTCCGTGCCCGGCATCGTCGAGGCGCTCCACAGCACGCGCGCGCCCGTGCTGGCCATCAGCCCCATCGTGGGCGGCCGCGCCGTCTCCGGGCCCGCCGGCCGCCTCATGGCCGCGCGCGGCCTCCCTGTCTCGGCGCTGGGTATCGCGCAGAGCTATGCGGACTGGCTCGACATCCTCATGATCGACGACGAGGACGCCGCCCTCGCCCCGTCGATCGAAGCTGCGGGCGCGCGTCCGGTCGTGGCGAGCACGCTCATGACCGGACGCGTCGAGGAGATGCGGCTGGCCCGCCGGGTTCTGGAGGCGCTCGCATGAGCACGCTCGTCGCCGTGCCCGTCAAGGACCTCGCCAACGCCAAGCAGCGTCTGGTCCCGCTGCTATCCGCGGCGGAGCGCCACGACCTCGCCAGCGCCATGCTCGAGGACGTCCTCGAGACCTTGGCGCGGGCGCGCCTCGGGCCGGTCCTCGTGGTGACGCGGGATCGCGAGGTGGAATCGCTGGCCCTCAAGCACGGGGCCGAGCTCTTGCGCGAGAACGTGAATCGCGGCCACACGGAAGCGGTGACCCACGCGCAGCGCGAGGCCGCCGCTCGGGGCGTGAAGCGCTTCCTGACCATCCCCGGCGACGTGCCCTGTGCCACGCCGGACGAGCTGGCGGCTCTGGACGCCTCCCTGGGCGAGGGTCCCGCGGTCGCCTTCGTGCCCTCGCTCTCGGGCTACGGCACCAACGCCGTGCTTCTGACGCCGCCGGATTGCATGTCGCTCAAGTTCGGCGAGCCCTCGTTCCAGAACCACGTGGTCGCAGCGCGCGCGGCAGGGCTCAAGCCGGTCGTGCTCCGGTTACCCGGCATCGGCCTCGACATCGACGAGCCCGAGGACCTCACCCTCCTCCTCGGACGGGGTCCGTCCACTCGAAGCGCGGCCCTGCTCCGGCGACTCGCCGTACCGATACGCCTGGCCTCCCGCCTCGAGACACCCTGACCGTGCCGCGGCGCTACGAGGTCGTAGGGATCGAGGGGCTGCCCGAGATCCATCGGGGCGACGACCTCGCCGGCCTCCTCGCCCAGGCCGCCCGCGCCCAGGGGACGCCCCTCGAGGCCGGCGATCTCCTCGTGGTCAGCCAGAAGATCGTCTCCAAGACCGAGGGACGGATCGTGAATCTCGGCGGCGTCGTGCCCTCGCGCGAGGCGGCGGAGATGGCCGCCGAGATCGGCCGCGACCCGCGCCTCGTCGAGGTCATCCTGAGCGAGAGCCGGCGTGTGGTCAGGAAAGCCCCGGGCGTCCTGATCGTCGAGACCCACCATGGCTGGATCTGCGCCAATGCCGGCGTCGACCAGTCCAACGTCGATCTCGAGACGGCCTGTCTCTTGCCCGAAGACTCCGACCGCTCGGCCCGCCAGCTGCGGGAAGCGCTCCGCCGGCTCACCGGCCACGATCTCGGCATCATCGTCGCCGACACCTTCGGGCGTCCGTGGCGCGAGGGTCTGACCAATGTCGCCATCGGGGTGGCGGGCCTCGAGCCGATCAAGAGCTATCTCGGCGAAAAGGATCCCGCCGGCTACGTGCTCCAGGCGACCATCCTGGCCGTGGCCGACGAGCTCGCGGCCGCCGCCGAGCCCATCATGGGCAAGCTCGACCGCATCCCCGTCGTCATCATCCGCGGCCTCGACTGGCCACGCGGCGAGACGGGGAGCCGGGCCCTCATCCGCGACCCCGCTCGCGACCTCTTTCGCTAGGAGCCTTTCTCGATGCTCATCGGCATACTCGGCGGCACCGGCAAGGAAGGCGCGGGGCTCGCCCTCCGCTGGGCGGAGGCGGGCCACGAGATCATCATCGGCTCGCGTGACGCCGACCGGGCGCGCGCAAAGGCCGAGGAGCTGGGGGCACAGGCCAAGATCAGGCTGAGCGGGGCGTCGAACCGCGACGCGGCGACGCGCGCGGAGATCGTGGTGCTCACCCTCCCCGCCAGCGGCCTCGCGGCCACGCTCGGCGATCTCAAGGACGCGTGCCGGGGCAAGGTCGTCATCAGCACCGTGGTGCCCCTGACCTTCGGTGGGGGGCGACTCTTCACGCCCCCGTCCCAGGGCTCCTCGGCCGAGGAAGTCCAGGAGCTGCTCGGGGCGGAGGCCCGAGTAGTGGCCGCCTTCCATCACATCGCGGCCCACGAGCTCGCCTCGACGGATCACGCCATCGACTGCGATCTCCTGCACTGCGGCGGCGACGCCGAGGCGAAGAAGCTCGTGGCCGACCTGGGACGCTCCATGGGCCTGCGCGCCGTGGACACGGGCCCCCTGACCAACGCCGGCCCGATCGAGGGCATCACCGCGCTGCTCGCCACGATCAACCGCAGGTACAAGCTCAAGGGCAGCGGCATCAAGATCACCGGCCTCCCAGGCGACTGAAAAAGGCCCAGCTGCTTCGTTGGCGCCCTCGGCGGCAGGTTCGACGTACGTGGCAGTTCGAGCTGAGGGCGGAGCCACGAGGCGAGGGCTGAGTGAGAACTACGCCTCACCTGCTGCCTTCGGGCGCCGCCTCGCATCTGGGCCTTTTTGAGCCGCCTGGGTTTTTCTGTGGCGGCGCGTCAGCGGGAGAGGAACTTCGCGAGGGCGGCGTCGACGTCGGAGAAATCCTCGAAGAGGAGATCGGGGCCTTCCGCCTCGAGCTCGGCCCGCGAGTACTGCCCCGTGGCCACGGCAACCGCGACGGCCCCGAAGTGGCGCGCGCACTCGATGTCGCGGGGCGTGTCGCCGATGACCAGAACTTCCTCCGGCCTGAACCCGCGCCCCACCAGCGCCTGCGCCCGGCGGGCCGCGAGAGAGGGGAGCTGGCGTCGATCGGGGTGATCCGATCCATAGGCGCCGAGCTGGAAATACGGCCACAGCCCCGTCGGCGTCAGCTTGATCCGCGCCCCCGCCTCGATGTTTCCCGTGAGGAGGCCCACCAGCGCCTCGTTCTCCCCGTCCAGGCGCTGGACGAGATCGGCGATGCCCGGCATGACGACCACGCCGCGCCCATCGCCGATCTCGGCATGCAGCCCTCGGGCATAGGCCTCGAAGCAATCGTCGAGACGCTCCCGGACACCGTCGCGCGAGAGTCCCGCGCCTTCCATCAATTCGAAGACGATGCGCTGGTCGGTCGCCCCCCGCAGGTCGTAGCGCTCGATGTCTCCCGCCGTCCCGTACACCTCCATGAGCGCCGCCGCAAAGGCGCGTCGCCCTGCCCCGCGCGCCGACAGGATGGTGCCGTCGATGTCGAAGAGGACGAGGCGCACGGGGAAGCTCACCGTGGGGCGGGCAGCGCGAGGGCGCGCAAGCGCGCGACGATGGGCGGGAGGCACTGGACGACCGCTTCGACCTCGGCGGCCGTGCTCCAGCGGCCGAAGGTGAAGCAGAGCGAGCCTTCCATCTCCTCGCGTGTGCACCCGATGGCGCGCAGCACGGGGGACGGCGTCCCCGTGCGCTGCGCGCACGCCGATCCGGACGAGGCGGCCACCCCGGCGAGGTCGAGGTCGAGCAGGATGCTGTCCGCCTTGACCCCTCGCAGCACCAGGCTCGCGTGATGCGGAAGGCGCTTCACGGGAGCCCCCGTGAGCCGGCAGCCCGGAATGGAAAGCATGAGTCCCTCGACGAGCCGATCACGCAATGCCTGGAGCCGCGCCGTCTCGCCGTGAAGGCCCTCGGTGCGGATGAGCTCGGCCGCCACCCCCATCCCGACCACCGCGGGCAGGTTCTCCGTGCCCGAGCGGTAGCCGCCCTCCTGCCCTCCGCCCAGGAGGATGGGAGCGAGCCGCACGCCGGTACGCACCCAGAGGGCCCCCGCGCCCGGCGGCCCATAGATGTCGTTGCTCGCCACGGTGACGAGGTCGAGTCCCAGGACCTCGCCGGGCAGCGGAATGCGCCCGATCGCGCCCACTGCGTCGACGTGCAGCGGCACGCCCGCCCCGCGAGTGATTCGAGCGATCTCGCTGATCGGCTGAAGCGTCCCCACCTCCGCGCAGGCCGCACTGATGGAGACGAGGGTCGTGTCCGAGCGGAGCGCCCGGCGCAGGCTGTCCGGATCCACGCGCCCCTCCGCGTCGACGGGCAGGAGGGTCAGGGTGGCGCCGCCCTTCTCGAGCTCGCGACAGGCATTGAGCACCGACATGTGCTCGACGGATGAGGTGATGATGTGCGCGGCCGGCGTCGCCGCTCGGAAACCGACGCCCCGGATGGCCAGGTTGTTGGCCTCGGTGGCGCCCGAGGTGAAGACGATGCCCGAGGACGCGCCGCCCACCAGCCGCGCCACCTTGGCCCGTGCCGCCTCCAGGGACTCCCGCGCCTCGGCGCCCAGCGAGTGGGGCGCCGACGGATTCCCGATGCCCGCCTCCAGAAAGGGACGCATGACGGCGAGCACCCTCGGATCCACGGGCGCGAAGCCGGCATAGTCGAGGTAGACCCGATCGGGAGCGGCGCCCCCGCCTTCCACGCCCCTACCGCGTTTTCCTGACGAGGAAGCGATAGACCCCGTCCTGCCGGGAGACGTCCAGGAGGTCATGACCCGTGATCTGGCTCCAGCTCCGCATGTCCGCGTCGGAGGCGGGGTCGTCGGAGAGCATGGCCAGGAGATCTCCGGGCTCCATGTCGCGGATGGCCTCCCGTGTCTTGACGATGGGCATGGGACAGAAGAGGCCGGTGCAGTCGATCTGCTTGTCGGGAATGAGAAGTTTGGGATCGACACCCATGTCCCGATACGGTAGCCCAACGCGCGAGGTGGCGTCAAGAACGGACCGGACAAATCTTGACACCTCGCGGCCCCGGGCCCGATAATTCCCTGATGGCCCAGTCCAGGCACAACCTCGCCGAGGGGTCCGAAGAGCCCACGCTGGTCGCCGGCGGTGCCCGGCGCACCATCATGCTGTCGCTCATGCTCACCTCGTTCATCCCTCTGCTGGTCGTGGGCTACAGCATGTATGCGTACCTGACGCCCCTCCTTGACCACACGAGGCGGGTCCGCGACCTGCCATGGCTGCAGGCGCTCCTGGCGTTCACGGGTCTCCTCATGGCCGTCGGCGGGCTCTTGATCTGGGATCTGACCCGCACCCTGGGCAGGCGTCCAGAGCGGGCGCCGGCGCTGGAAACGTCCGCCCCCGGGTCGCCGCCCGCGTCCGCGGGAGGCGAGGACGTTGACAGCCTCCTGCACTCGTTCTCCCGGATGCTCGCCCCCATCGAGCAGCAGGCCTCGGCCATCGATCGCTACGCGGTGAGGCTGGACACGGCGTACAAGGAGCTCGAGTCCACCAATGCCCGGCTGAAGGAGTTCTCCTTCAAGGACGAGGTGACGGGGCTCTACAACCGCCGCTTCTTCTCCATCCGCCTCGAGGAGGAAGTCTCCCGCTACCGCCGGTTCAACCACCCGGTGTCCGTGGTGCTCCTCGATCTCGACGGCTTCAAGTCCGTCAACGACGACCTGGGCCATCCCGCGGGTGACGAGACGCTGCGGGGCATGGCCGAGATCCTGCTCCGTCATTCCCGCGGCATCAACGTCATCTGCCGCTATGGCGGCGACGAGTTCGCCATCCTCCTGGTGGAGACGTCCAAGGCGGGCGCTCGCCTCTACGCGGACCGCATCCGCTATGTTCTCTCGTCGTATCAGTTCGCCCACAAGCGTCGCGTGACGGCGAGCTTCGGCATCGCCTCTCTCCCCGAGGACGTGGCGCCCACCGCCGAGGATCTCATCCAGGCGGCCGACGAGGCCCTGTACGCGGCCAAGCGCTCGGGCAAGAACCGTGTCTCCGTGCACGAGGACATCGGGGTGGCCCAGGCCGTATCCGACGGCAAGGGCGAATGAGCACGCCCGCCGTGCGCAAGGAAGTGCTCATCGTGGAGGACGACGCCAAGGTGCGGTCCGCCCTCCGGGAGGTCTTCCTCTCCGACGGCTACCAGTGCCGAGTGGCGAGCAATGGCCGCGAGGGCCTCGAGTCTTTCGAGCGCGAGCGCCCGCCCCTGACGCTGACCGACATCAAGATGCCCGTCATGGACGGCCTCGACTTCCTCCGGCGGGCCCGCACCCTCGACAGCGACGCCGCCGTCATCGTCATCACGGGCGTGGGCGACATCAAGACGGCCATCGAGAGCCTCAAGTGCGGGGCCTACGATTTCATCACCAAGCCCGTCAACGTGGAGGCGGTCCTCATCGCCGCCGAGCGCGCGCTGGAGCGCCGACAGCTCCTCATGGAGCGCCGCGAATACCACGCGATGCTCGAGCGACGCGTGGGGGAAGCCACCCGCGACCTCGCGGCGGCCCTGAACGAGCTCGAGAACACGTATCGCGCGACCCTGGAGGCGCTCGGCTCCGCTCTCGACACGCGCGACGTGGGCACCCATGCCCACTCCCGGCGCGTGGTCGGCTATTCCCTGACCCTTGCCCGCACGCACGGACTGCCCGACAGCCAGTTCCGCGACATCGAGCACGGCGTGCTCCTCCACGACATCGGGAAGATCGGCATCCCGGACGGCATCCTCCTCAAGCCCGGGCCCCTCTCGCCCGACGAGTGGAAGATCATGCGGACCCACCCGGACCTCGGGCGCCGCCTCGTCGAGCGCATCCCCTTCCTCCGGGGCGCCGTGCCCATCGTGTATCACCACCACGAGCGCTGGGACGGCACCGGGTATCCGCTCGGGCTGCGCGGCGAGATGATCCCGCTCGGGGCGCGCATCTTCGCGGTGGCGGACGCCTTCGACGCCATGACCTTCGACCGGCCCTACTCGGTGGCCATCTCCTTCGACGCGGCCCGGAAGGAGATCGCCCGCTGCGCGGGGACGCACTTCGATCCCAACGTGGTGGAGAACTTCCTCAAGGTTCCCCTCGAGCTGCTCGAGACCATCCGCAACGGATCCGTCGAGTGGTCGCAGGCGACCCCGAAAGGTCCCGCCGCCCGCGAGCACTAGCGCAGGCGGCCGGGTGCTAGGGGCTGACTTCTTCGATTTGTTCGAGCATCTGGCGCGCTCGCGCGAAGGCTACGGCGAGCTGCTCGTGCGAGAGGCCTTGATCGCGCGCTTTCTGGATCAGCGACCGCACGTCCTGCCATCGCTCCATGGCTGCCTGACGGTCCCCTTCCTTGAGGAGGCGGCTGATGGTCTCGCCCGCCTTGTCGGTGACCCGCTCGATGGTGCGGGCGAGCAGCTCGCGGGTCCGGCGGTCGAACCCCAGGTCGAGATCGCGCAGGTGCAGCGCGCGGAACAGGGGGGGCAGGGCCGCCTCGAGCTCGAAGGCCTCGAGGTGCCGCTGGGCCAGGCGCGTGTAGCCCCGCCAGATACGGCGATTGGCGCCATGCCACCGGGATGGACCGAGACCCTCGGGCGGCGCGCCGGCCAGCAGCTCGCGCGCGCGCTCGAGTGAGTCTAGGGCCTGTGGCTCCGGCGTGGCGGTGCCGCGGGCGCGGGCGGCCAGGCGTCCGATCTCTCGCACGAGACTCACGGAGGCGAGATCGCCGAGAGGAGCCCGCCGCGTCCCCGGCAAGTCCTCGGAGTCGAGCGCCTGACGGACGAGCGCGCGCGAATCCGCGAACCGCTTCCGTCGGACCATGGCGCGGGCGACCACCCCATAGCCGTCCCACAGCGCCTCGCGACCCTTGTCCAGGAGCTCGCTCACCTCCTCGGTGGCGGGCGCCGCGACGATGCGCCACTCGAGCCAGAGCACGGCCACGCGGAGGACGGCCAGTCGCTCGACCGCGGTAGGATCCATGGATTCCGACGCGGCGAGTAGCCGGCGGGCCGCGGGGGCAGCCAGGAGCGCGATCCGCTGCGGGCATCCTTCCGCCGCGCCGTCGGGAGCTTCGCGCACGGCGCTTTCGAGGGCGGCCTGGGCGCCTTCCGCGTCGCCCACCGCATGTCGCGAGAGGCCCACCATGGTCCACAAGGCGGCGCGCGTGAACGAGGGCTCGCCCATCTCTGTCCCGGGCGTGCGCTCGACGAGATGCGGGGCGACCGCGTCGAACACCGCCCCGTGCTGCCCTTCCTGGTAGAGCGTGAAGCACGAGTCCACGGCTTCGACGGCCGCCTCCGCCGCCGTGGGTACGGCGCTGCCGAGGGGCAGGTCCGGCTGGGTCGCCGCAACCGACATCCCGCCCGCTCCAGACTCGCCCGCCAGCCCGGACGTGATCGGCGGCAGTGGGGGGGCGGGACGGCGGCCGCGCGCCGAGCGCCGTCGCTCGGGTCCCGTATAGGGAGGGCGAGGCGGAGGCTCGGGAAGCCGGGGACGAGGCGGCTCGATCCGCCGGCTTGGTCGGGGAGGCGCGGGCCGCGCTTCCAGCGCCTGGGCCAGCCCGATGAAGAGCAGGGTGGCTGCCACCAGCGCCAGGACCACCACGAGGCCTTCTTCGAGGGTCATCCTCGCCTGTCCCGCATGTCCTTCGAACGTTATCACGGGCTCCGTGAGCCCTACCAGAGGCTCTTGACTCGCCTTTGGCGGACAGACCATGATGGCCATAGCCGTGTCGCGCCATCTCTCAGGGGGAGGCTGAATGCGCCGGGTCGCCGTGATCGGGGTGGGAGTGACCAAGTTCGGCAAGCACGACCGCATCAGCGCCGAGCTATTCGCGGAGGCGGCCGCTCAGGCCATCCGTGACGCGGACATCGCCCCCTCGGCCATCGAGGCTCTCTACTATGGCAATGTCACCGGCGGCGAGGGCGAGCGCCAGCTGCACATGGGACCGCTGGCCGCCACCCTTCTCGGTCTGCCCACCATCCCCACGACCCGCTTCGAGAACGCCTGTGCCACGAGCCACGCCGCCTTCCGCCATGCCCTGATGGAGATCGCTTCCGGTGTCTCCGACGTGGTGCTGGTGGGGGGCGCCGAGCGCGTGCTCAATGTCCCCACGGATGCGGCCACGGAGTACTTCGCATACTGCTCCGAGGCTACCTACGAGCAATCGGTGGGGCTGACCTTCCCGGGCGTGTTCGCCCTCATCGCCCGCGCCCACATGGAGAAGTACGGAACCACGGAAGAGCAGATGGCGCATGTCGCCGTGAAGAACCATCGCCACGGCGTCCTCAACCCCAAGGCGCAGTTCCAGAAAGAGATCTCGCTGGAGATGGTGCTCAAGAGCGCGTACGTCGCCGATCCGCTCAAGCTCTTCGACTGCTGTCCCTTCACGGACGGCGGCGCCGCCCTCGTCCTCGCCTCCGAGGAGGTGGCGCGAAAGCGTCCGCGTGCGGTGTGGGTCCTGGGCAGCGAGGCCGCCTCCGACACCATGTTCGTGCACGAGAAGCGCGACCTCTCACGGGTGCCGGCGACGGAGCGGGCGGCCGCTGGCGCCTACCGTCAGGCGGGCAAGGCCCCCGCCGACGTGGACGTCGTCGAGTTGCACGACTGCTTCACCATCGCGGAGATCGTCGCCACGGAGGGGCTCGGCTTCTTCGAGCCCGGCACTGGAGGCCTCGCGGCGGAGAAGGGCTGGACCAGCCTCGGCGGCAAGCTCCCCGTCAACCCGTCGGGCGGCCTCAAGGCCAAGGGGCATCCCATCGGCGCCACGGGCGCCGCGCAGATCGCCGAAATCGTCACCCAGCTGCGTGGCGAAGCCGGCCTGCGCCAGGTCGAGGGCGCGCGCACGGGCCTGACGCACACGCTCGGCGGCAACACCGCCACGGTCCTCGTCAGCCTCTTCGGCCGTGGCTGAGCGCGTGGTGACGCTCAAACACTTCTTCGAGGAGGCACGCGCGGGCCGGCTGACCGCGATTCGCTGCCGCCGGTGCGGCGACCTCGCCATCCCTCCCAAGGAATTCTGCCCGGCGTGCCAGGAGCGCGACTGGGCTCCCATCCCCTTGGCAGGCGGGGGCGCCATCACCTCCTTCACGGTCATCCGTGTCGCCCCGCGGGGCCGCGCGGCCGAGGTGCCGTACGCGGTGGCCGTGGTCCGGCTCGAGGAAGGCGTCTCGCTCCTCGGCCGCATCGTCGACATTTCCCTCGAGACGCTCAGGGTGGGCCTCCCCGTTCGCTTCCGCCCGCTCGTCATGGGCGCGCAGGCGGCCATCGGCTTCGGTCCCGCGTAGCCCAGCTCGTCGGGTTAGCGCTTGAAGTAGCGCAGCTCGAGGGTCACGCAGCGCTTCGGCACTCGGTACGGGCCATGGACCATGCCGGGCGGGCGACAGGCGTACATGCCCGCCGTGAAGGTCTGCTTCTTGCCGAGGTCCGTCAATTCACCCTCGAGGATCCAGACCTCCTCCCAGAAGTCGTGGACGATCGTCTCGCTCGTCTCCACGCCCGTGTCGAACTGCAGGAGTCGCGTCACGTCGCCCTCCTCGTTGCGGCTCAGGATCTTCTGCTTGACGCCGGCACCGCCTGCGCCCCCTGCCGCCGAGGCGGCCACAGGCTCCCAGGGCAACTGGTCCGGCTTGAAGAACTCGAGCTCGGCTTTGGGCATGGTCAGAGGGCTCCTTCACGTGAGGAGGCCCGTCTCCGGTCCTCCGGATCGCTGCATTCGGGGGTCGCGGCCGGTCAGTTCTTCCCTTCGGCCCGACGCCAACGCGCTGTTCTCGCCCTAGGGTAGACTGTGCTACAAGCGAGCGACAGACCCCCTATGACGATCGAGGGAGCCGGATCCGAGGAGATAGGAGATGCCCCAGGTCGCCCGCCGCGCCCGTGGTCGCGGCGGACCTGGGTCACCTGCCTCGTTGTCGCGTTCTTGCTCGCGGGAGGCGCCTACTTCGCGCTGAACCGGCCGGGCCGGGCGCAGCCCGCCGCCGGCCGCCCGGGCACGGGGGCGGCAGCCCGAGCCGTGCCTGTTTTGACGGCAACCGCCAAGACCGGCGACCTGGGCGTGTACCTGACGGCGCTGGGCTCGGTAACCTCCCTCAACACCGTCACGGTCCGGAGCCGCGTGGATGGCCAGCTCATGCGCGTCCTCTTCCGCGAGGGACAAATCGTCCGGGCAGGAGACCTGCTTGCGGAGATAGACCCGCGCCCCTTCGAGGCGCAGCTGACACAAGCCGAGGGGCAGCTCGCTCGTGATCAAGCCGCCCTCGCCAACACCCGCCTCGATCTCGAGCGCTACAAGAGGCTGGTGGCGGGCGGCTTCATCGCTCAGCAGCAGCTCGACACGCAGGCCTCGGCGGTGGTCCAGGCCGAAGGCAACGTCAAGGCCGATCAGGGACAGATCGAGAGCATCAAGCTCCAGCTCGTCTATTGCCGGATCCTTGCCCCCTTCGCGGGGCGAGCCGGACTGCGACTCGTGGATGCCGGCAACATGATCAAGGCCACTGACCCCGGTGGGCTCGTGGTGTTGACCCAGATCGAGCCCATCGCCGTCGTGGCGGCGATTCCCCAGGACAACCTGCCTCCCGTCCTCGCGCGGATGCGGAGCGCGAGCGCCATCACTGTGGACGCCTACGATCGCGAGGGGAAGATCAAGCTCGCCTCGGGCACGCTCGTGGCCCTGGACAACCAGATCGACTCGGGCACGGGCACCGTCAAGGTCAAGGCTTCCTTCGCCAACACGGACGGCGCGCTCTTTCCGAACCAGTTCGTCAACGTGCGCATCCTGGTGGACACACTTCGCGGTACCGTCCTGGTTCCCGTGGAGGCGGTGCAGCGGGGCGTGCAGGGGCCTTTCGTCTACGTCGTGCGACCCGACAAGACGGTCGAGCTTCGCAAGGTCGGGCTCGGCCCGACCGAAGGTGGCCTCGCCCCCGTCCGCGACGGGCTCAAGGCGGGCGAGGCGGTCATCGTCGACGGCGCCGACAAGGTGCAGGAGCGCTCACGGGTCGAGCCGACGAGCCGCGATCGCCCTCCCGCCAAGTCCGGCGCATGAACCTCTCTCGGCCGTTCATCCTGAGGCCGGTCGCCACCTCCCTCCTGACCGCGGCCATCATTCTCGCAGGCGCCGTCGCCTATCGCCTCCTCGCCGTCTCCGCCTTGCCCCAGGTCGACTACCCGACCATCCAGGTGCAGACCTTCTATCCCGGGGCCAGCCCGGACGTGATGGCCTCGGCGGTGACGGCGCCCCTCGAGCGGCAGTTCGGTCAGATGCCGGGGCTCAAGCAGATGACCTCCACGAGCTCGAGCACGAGCTCGGTGATCACGCTTCAGTTCGACCTGAGCCTGGCCCTCGACATCGCCGAGCAGCAGGTGCAGGCGGCCATGAACGCCGCCTCGTCGTTCCTGCCCAAGGATCTGCCCAATCCTCCCGTCTACAGCAAGGTGAATCCGGCCGACGCGCCGATCCTGACGCTGGGGTTGACGTCGAACGCGCTTCCCCTCACCGCCGTTGAAGACCTCGCCGACACGCGCCTGGTGCCCAAGATGTCACAGCTTCCCGGCGTGGGGCTCGTCACCCTGAGCGGCGGACAGAAGCCCGCCATCCGCATCCAGGCGAATCCGACGCGCCTGGCCGCCAACGGACTGACCCTGGACGACGTCCGACAGGCCGTGGCGGCGGCGAACGTGAACCAGGCCAAGGGCAGCCTGGACGGCGCCCAGCAGGCCTACACCATCGGAGCCAACGATCAGCTCGTGAGGAGCGACCTCTACCAGTCGCTCGTCATCACCTACCGCAACGGCGCGCCCGTGCTCCTCTCCGACGTCGCCGACGCCGTGGACGACGCGGAGAACCTCCGGCAGGCGGCGTGGATGGGCACCCGCCCGGCCGTCATCGTCAATATCCAACGGCAGCCCGGGGCCAACCTCATCCAGGTGGTCGACCGCGTGAAGCAGCTCCTGCCCCAGCTCCAGGGCACGCTGCCCACCTCCGTGGAGGTCTCGGTGCTGACGGACCGCACCACCACCATCCGCGCCTCGGTCCACGACGTCCAGCTCGAGCTCATGCTCGCCGTGGTCCTCGTGGTGCTCGTCATCTTCCTGTTCCTGGGCAGTCCCGCCGCCACCTTCATCCCGAGCGTGGCCGTGCCCGTCTCGATCATCGGCACCTTCGCCGTCATGTACGTGCTGGGCTTCAGCCTGAACAACCTCTCGCTGATGGCCCTCACCATCGCCACGGGCTTCGTGGTCGACGACGCGGTGGTCATGATCGAGAACGTCGCTCGCTACATCGAGGCGGGCGACTCACCGCTGGAAGCGGCCCTCAAAGGCTCGGGGCAGATCGGCTTCACCATTCTCTCCCTGACCGTCTCCCTCATCGCCGTGCTCATTCCCCTCCTCTTCATGGGCGACATCGTGGGGCGCCTCTTCCGGGAATTCGCCATCACCCTCAGCGTCTCCATTCTCGTCTCCGCCGTCGTCTCCCTGACCCTGACCCCGATGCTCTGCGCCAAGCTCCTCCGCCACCACACGGAGGCCGAGACCAATCGATTCGCGAGAACCGCGCAGCGAGTCTTCGAGGCCCTTCGCCAGGGCTATGCCCGCACCCTGCGCCGCGTCCTCGAGCACCAGCGCCTCACCCTGCTCGTGGCCGTAGGCCTGCTCGCGCTCACCCTTGCTCTGTACGTCTTCATCCCCAAGGGGCTCTTCCCGACCCAGGACACCGGCGTGATCCTCGGCATCTCGGATGCTCCGCAGGCCGTGTCGTTCCCCGCCATGGCCACGCGTCAGCGCGCCCTCGGCGACGTCATCTTGAACGATCCCGCCGTGGCCACGCTGTCGTCCTTCATCGGCATCGACGGCACCAACGTCACGCTCAACAGCGGGCGCATGCTCATCACCCTGAAGCCCCTCGAGGAGCGGCGGGTGAGCGTGGGCACGGTGATCGACCGGCTGCGCTCCTCTCTTGCCCAGGTCGGCGGCATCACGCTCTATCTCCAGCCCGTCCAGGATCTGACCGTGGAAGATCGCGTGAGCCGGACGCAGTACCAGTACAGCCTGGAGGATCCGAATCTCGTCGAGCTCACCACCTGGGCGCCCCGCCTCGTGGAGCGCCTCCGCACGCTCCCCGAGCTCCGCGACGTGGCGAGCGACCAGCAGGAGCAGGGTCTCGAGACCTCCGTGCGCATCGATCGCCCCACCGCCTCCCGGCTCGGCATCACACCCCAGATGATCGACGACGCGCTCTACAACGCCTTCGGCCAGCGCCAGGTCTCGACCATCTTCACCCAGCTCAACCAGTACCGGGTGGTGCTGGAGGTGAAGCCCGACTTTCGCCAGGGCCCTGAAGCCCTGCAGCAGATCTACCTCCGGTCCTCGACGGCCGGCCAGGTGCCCCTCTCCGCCTTCACCTTCATCGAGGAGCGCGCCACGCCGCTCGCCGTGAACCACCAGGGGCAGTTCCCCGCCGTCACCGTCTCCTTCAACCTCGCCCCGAGAACGTCGCTCGGCCATGCCGTCCAGGCCATCGAGACGGCCAAGCAGGATCTCGGCATGCCCATCACCGTGCAGGCCCGCTTCCAGGGCGCCGCGCGCGCCTTCCAGGCCTCGCTCGCCAACGAGCCCCTCCTCGTCCTGGCCGCCGTGGTCACCGTCTACATCGTGCTCGGGGTCCTTTACGAGAGCTGGATCCATCCCGTGACGATTCTCTCCACGCTCCCGTCCGCCGGAGTGGGCGCGCTCCTCGCCCTCTTCGCGGCGCGGCTGGACCTGAGCGTCATCGCCCTCATCGGCATCATCCTCGTCATCGGCATCGTGATGAAGAACGCGATCATGATGATCGATTTCGCGCTGGATGCTCAGCGCTCCGAGGGCCGGCCGGCCCACGAAGCCATCTACCAGGCCTGTCTCCTCAGGTTCCGGCCCATCCTCATGACGACCATGGCCGCCATCCTCGGCGGCGTGCCCCTCGCGCTCGGTCGTGGCGTCGGATCCGAGCTACGCCAGCCGCTCGGGATCGCCATCGTGGGCGGCCTCATCATGAGCCAGCTCCTGACGCTCTACACCACACCCGTCATCTACCTCGCCTTCGACCGGCTGGCTTCACGCGCGGCGCGACGAAAGGCACCCGTCACCGTCGTGTCCGCCCGCGCCGAGGGAGTCTCGTGAACCTCTCGACGCCCGCCATCCGACGGCCCGTCGGCACCATCCTGCTCACGATGGCCCTCGTGATCGCGGGCATCATCTGCTATCGCATGCTGCCCGTCGCTCCGCTTCCCCAGGTCGACTTCCCGACCATCCAGGTCTCGGCAGCGCTACCCGGGGCCAGCCCCGAGACCATGGCCTCCGCCGTCGCCACTCCCCTCGAGCGCCAGTTCGGGCGCGTGGCCGCCATCACCGAGATGACCTCGGCCAGCTACCTCGGCTCCACGGGAGTCGCCCTGCAATTCGATCTGGCCCGCGACATCAACGGCGCCGCGCGCGACGTCCAGTCCGCCATCAACGCCGCCGCGGGTCAACTCCCCTCGAATCTGCCCGCCAATCCGACCTATCGGAAGGTCAACCCCGCCGACGCGCCGATCATGATCCTCGCCCTGACCTCCTCCACCGTGGACACCGGCAGGATGTACGACGTGGCGTCCACGGTGCTGCAACAAAAGCTGGCGCGAATCGAAGGGGTGGGCCAGGTCTTCGTGGGCGGAAGCTCCCTACCCGGTGTCCGGGTAGAGCTCAACCCCATGACGCTGGCGAGCTACGGGATCGGCCTGGAGGATGTGCGGTCGGTGCTCGCGAATGCCAACGTGAATCGTCCCAAGGGCCAGATCCACGGGCCCGAGCGAGCCTGGGAGATCCGGACGAGTGATCAGATCCGCTTCGCCGAGGAATACCGCCCACTCATCGTGGCCTGGCGGAATGGCGCCCCCGTGCGCCTGTCTGACCTCGGCGAGGTAGTGGATTCCGTCGAGGACCTGCGATCGATCGGTCTCGCCAACGGCCGGCCGGCCGCCTTGCTCATCATCTTCCGTCAGCCGGGCGCCAACATCATCGAGGCCGTCGACCGGATACGCGAGGAGATGCCGGAGCTCCACGCGCTCCTGCCCGCCGACGTGACGCTGACGGCAGTGCTCGACCAGACCGTCACCATCCGCGCCTCCGTCCACGACGTCCAGATCTCCCTGATGATCTCGGTGGCCCTCGTGGTGCTGGTCGTCTTCCTCTTCCTTCGCGACGTCCGGGCCACCGCCATTCCCGGCGTTGTCGTCCCCGTGTCCTTGATCGGCACCTTCGCCTTCATGTACCTCATCGGCTACAGCATCGACAACCTCTCGCTCATGGCACTCACGGTCGCCACCGGATTCGTGGTGGACGACGCCATCGTCGTCGTCGAGAACGTGATGCGCCACCTCGAGGCGGGCATGCCCCCGATGGAGGCGGCCATCACCGGGGCGCGCGAGATCGGCTTCACGGTCCTGTCCATCAGCATCTCGCTCGTGGCGGTCTTCATTCCTATCTTGCTCATGGGCGGCCTCATCGGCCGGCTCTTCCGGGAATTCGCCGCCGTGCTCTCGATCGCGGTCCTCATCTCTCTCGTCCTCTCGCTGACCACCACCCCGATGATGTGCGCCTTCCTCCTCCGCTCGCGGGACGCAGGCAACCGCGGACGTTTCGAGCGGGCCAGCGAGCGGGTCTTTGACGGCATCCTTCGCCTCTACGATGTCACCCTGGGCTGGGCGCTCAGACATCCGGGCATCACGCTCCTCGTCGCCTCCGTCACCTTCGGCGTCAACATCTACCTCTTCTGGAACATCCCCAAGGGCTTCTTCCCGCAGCAGGACAACGGGCGCCTCGCCGGCATCACCGTGGCCGCCCAGGACATCTCGTTCCAGTCCATGCGCGAGAAGCTGAGCCGGCTCGCGGACATCGTCCGCGCGGACCCCGGCGTGGCCACCGTCACGGCCTATACGGGAGGTGGAGGAGGGCGCGGGACCACCGTCAATTCGGCCCGCATGTTCGTGTCCCTCAAGCCGCGCGCTCAGCGCGATGCCACGGCCGACGAGATCATCACGCGCCTGCGCCCCAAGCTCGCACGGGTGCCGGGCGCCACGCTGTATCTCCAGGCCGTGCAGGACATCCGCCTGGGCGGGCGCCTCTCCAACGCCCAGTACCAGTTCACGCTTCAGGCCGACAGCCTCGGCGATCTGAGCGCCTGGGCGCCCAAGGTCCTTCAAGCGCTGCGCACCCTGCCTCAGCTTCGGGACGTGTCGAGTGACCAGCAGGACGCCGGCCTCCAAGTCCCGCTCACCATCGATCGGCCCACCGCCGCGCGGCTTGGCGTGAGCACCCGACTGATCGACGAGACGCTCTATGACGCCTTCGGGCAGCGGCAGGTCTCAACGATCTACACGGCCCTGAACCAGTACCACGTCGTCATGGAGGTGGCGCCGAGCTACTGGCAGAATCCGGACGCGCTCCGCAACATCTACGTCCAGTCGAGCACGGGCACGTCGGTGCCCCTGACCGCGCTGACCCGATTCGAGCCGAGCCCGGCCCCCCTCCAGATCAATCACCAGGGACTCTTCCCCGCGGTGACCACGTACTTCAATCTCGCTCCAGGCGTCGCCCTCGGCGAGGCGGTGGCGGCCATTGCCGCGGCCGAGCGACGGATCGGCATGCCCACGAGCATCCGGGGGAGCTTCGCGGGCACCGCCCAGGCCTTCCAGGCCGCCCTCTCCACCCAGCCCATGCTCATCCTGGCCGCCCTGATCACCGTCTATCTCGTCCTGGGCGTCCTCTACGAGAGCTACATCCATCCGCTCACCATCCTGTCCACCCTGCCGTCCGCCGGCGTGGGCGCGCTCCTGGCGTTGATGGCATTTCAGATGGAGTTCTCCATCATCGGCATGGTCGGCGTCATCCTGCTCATCGGCATCGTCAAGAAGAACGCCATCCTCGTCATCGACGTCGCCCTCGAGCTCGAGCGGCGCGAAGGTCGCAACGCTCGGGAAGCGGTGCACCTTGCCTGCCTCCGGCGATTCCGCCCCATCATCATGACGACGATGGCCGCCCTCCTGGGCGCCCTTCCCCTCGCTCTCGGCACCGGCACCGGGTCGGAGCTGCGTCGGCCCCTGGGCATCAGCATCGTGGGCGGCCTCCTCCTGAGCCAGCTCCTCACGCTCTACACCACGCCCGTCGTGTATCTCTTCCTCGAGCGGGGGCGCCTGTGGTTCGAACGGTGGCGGGGACAGCTCGGTCGTTCTCTCGGCGGATCTCCGCAGGAAAGCCCCGCGGGACCGCGTCCCTGACCTGGTCCTGCGTCAGCGCGGGACCGCGGCGGGGTGTAGGTCCCGTAGCGCCACTAGTCGTTTCGCGGAGTCACATACGCCTCGCGGCTCTTCATCCGATCCAGCAGCTCGGCAAACCGGGAGGTCCGCAGGATGGAATTGAACTGGCTCCGGTAGCTGAGGACGAGGCTCACGCCGTCGACCACGACGTCATACACCGCCCAGCGCCCATCCGTCTCCAGGAGACGGTACTCGAGCGACGCCGCCCCTCGATGTCCCACCGCGATCCGTGAGCTGACCAGGGCATACGGTCCGCTGACCATCTCGCCCTCGAAGCTGATGGTGGCCAGCGGGAAGTGCCCGAGCGCGGTCAGATAGGATCGCTCGAGGAGGTCCGTGAAGAGCCTGACGAACTCTGCCTGCTCCTCGGGCGTTCCCTCCTTCCAGTGAGCTCCCAGCATCCGTCGCGACATCTCGTTGAAATCGAACAGCGCTTCCGCCACCAGCCGCAGCTCGCGGCGCTGGGTGCTCGCGGCGGGGCCGGCGGCCTGCGCCTGGGTCAGCGCGAGCACGCGGGTCATGGAGGACTTGACGAGCTCGAGAGGCGGGAGGCCGCTGGCCGGTGGCCCAGCCTCGTCGCCCTTCCCTTGGCTTTGGGCCAGCGCGGGCTGGCTGCCGCATACGAGCGCGATCCCGAGTGATGCGAAGACAGCGAGACGACCCAGACGATGCACGGGCCGAAGAAGATCCTCCTGCGGCGGGGACCCGCATATCACCTCACGCATGGTGTTTCCGTCCTTGGGCGCTGAGCAATGTGCGCCTTTCAATGAGCCTTGTGGAGCCGAGGCCGGCATCATTTCTCGCTAATGTCGGCAAGAGATCGCGACTCCGTCTGGCCGGGTACTGCAAGCCTCGTGCCCGAAGCGCTTCGCGCAGCGCCTTCCCGTCTAAGCCCAGGAAAAGCTGGAATACTCGCTCTCAAAAGACGTCGACTCGTCTTTCGAGCCGCGTCGCTGCTACCGGGTCGCCCTTTCGTCGCTCGGGTCTCGCCGCGTCGTCAACACCCGGTAATTCCTACTCGCATCGCCGAGAATATTCCGGTGATCTGCGCGCGCTCGTTCCACGCGTCTCATGACAACTCCACCAGGCACGGCTACTTAGAGATGGTGGCAGGGGGTCAGACGCTTGGCACACGCCATGCTGTCTCCGTCGCCGAGACCATCGATGCGTATCCAGCCGATTCCCGTCGCGCGTGCGACATCGCTCCGAGCCTTCCGCCGTACCCGGTTGACCGTGCTCCTCACCGCAATCTCCGTGATCCTCGGACTGCTGGCGATCTCCTGGCACTACTCGCTTCCCGAGCCCGGCGGGCCGCGGGTCCCGACCATTCATCTCTACGCGAATGGCCAGCTCTCGACGGGCGGGCGACCCATCGCGGCGATCTACGCGTCGCACCGGGCGCAGAGCTGGGTTCCCCTCGAGCGGATTCCGCGGCCAGTCGTCGACGCCGTGCTCGTGGCCGAGGACCGGCGGTTCTGGACTCATCCGGGGATCGATCTGCTCGCCGTGGGGCGGGCCTTTCACGTCAATCTCAAGCGGGGCGAGCTCCGCGAGGGCGGCAGCACCATCACCCAGCAGCTGGCGCGGACCCTGTTCCTCGACACCCGACGCACGTGGGGACGAAAGGCTCGGGAGGCCCTCATCGCCCTTCTCCTCGAAGTCCGGTATTCCAAGCCGCGCATCCTCGAGGCTTATCTCAATTCCGTCTATCTCGGTCACGACGGCGACCTGCCCGTCTACGGCCTTCCCGCCGCCGCGCGCCATTTTCTCGGCAAGGACGTGGCCGCCCTCGACGTCGACGAGGCGGCCTGGCTGGCGAGCGCGATCCGCGCCCCGAACCGGGTGCTCTCCGCTCGAGACAAGAAGTACCGGGACGGCATCATCCTCGCCATGCAGGAGGCACGGCTGATCGAGCCGGCGGTCGCCCGGCGGGCTGTCGCCCGGCCATTGCCGCGGCCATCGATCGAGGGCTCCCGGGTCGCCCCGTACTTCGTCGACTTCGTCGCCTTCGAGCTCGGGCGGCGGGCGAAGCTTCCGGAGTCAGGCGAGATCGCGTTGCAAACCACCCTCGACCCGATCCTCCAGCGGGCGGCCGAGAGTGCCGTGAGGAACGGCATCGCCCGCATCGAGAAGGACCGGCCCCCGCTCGCCGGGCAGGTGCAGGCCGCGGTGATCGCCATAGAGCCGACGTCCGGCGAGATCCGCGCTCTCGTGGGCGGCCGGCGCTACGGCGAGACGCCCTTCAACCGCGCGTATCGCGCCGTCCGCCAGCCAGGATCCCTCTTCAAGCCCTTCGTGTACCTGGCCGCCTTCGAGGCGGAGCGCCGCGGCACCGGCATCACGCCCGCTTCCGTGGTGGACGACGAGCCGCTGGTGATTCCGGCGGGAGGTGGCAACTGGGAGCCGCGGAACATGGACGGGCAGTTCCATGGGCCGGTGACAGTGCGGCGCGCCCTGGAAGAGTCGCTGAACATCCCCGCCGTCCGCGTCGCCATGAATGTGGGCCCTCTTCGCGTGGCCGACATGGCGCGCGCCGTCGGCATCGAGCATCCCCTGGCCCCGGTGCCCTCGCTCGCCCTCGGCACCTCCGAGGTGACGCTGCTGGAGATCACGGGCGCCTTCGCCACCCTGGCCAATGGCGGCGTCCGCGTCGCCCCGACGGCGATCGCCCCGGAGGCATCGGTGGGCGGGCACGCCCTCGCGCCCCTCCCCCCGTCCGTGCGCGCCGTGTCCGCCGAGTCCGCCTTCCTGATCAACCATCTGCTCCGCGGCGTCATGCGCCGGGGCACGGGCGCCCGCAGCTCCGCCTGGGGCCTCCAGGAGATGACGGCGGGAAAGACGGGAACGACCGACGGTCTTCGCGACGCCTGGTTCGTCGGCTACACGCCCGACCTGGTCGTGGGCGTCTGGGTGGGGTTGGACGATGGCACTGCCCTCGGCCTCACGGGATCACAGGCCGCCCTGCCGATCTGGGGACCCATCATGCAGACGGCGGTGCGACAGACCTCACCCGCCCGCTTCACGCCGCCGCCCGGAGTGGTGCTGGCCGAGATCGACAGGAAGACGGGAAGGCGCGTCTCTCTCTGGTGCGGAAGCGATGACGTGATCCAGGAAGCCTTCCGTGAAGGCACCAGGCTTCCCGACGAGTGCGAGTCCTTCCTCCAGACCGGCGTGACGACCTTCCTCGGCTGGATCGAGCGGCGCTTCAAGTAAAGTGGCTGCGGCGTAGCCGCCGACACACCAAAGGGTTGCGGATTCTCCCCGCAACCCTTTGGCCGATATGGAGCGGCCGACCGGATTCGAACCGGCGACGTCCAGCTTGGGAAGCTGGCATTCTGCCACTGAATTACGGCCGCGCTCGACGCCTATTATAGGCCTGCCGGCCTCCTATTTCGAGTCCTTCACGGCCATGTCATACCCCTTGATGGCCTCGTCGCCCCTGGCCTTCCACACCGTGCGCTTGGTGGCGCCGTAGAGATCGATCTGCTGGTAGAGCGGCATGGCCGCCGCATCCTCCACCCACAGCCGGTTGATCTTGTGATAGATCTCCACCCGTTTCTTCGCGTCCATGGTCGCCTGCGCCTGCTCGATCATGCCTTCGAAGTCGGCGTTGTAGTAGTTGCTGAGGAAGCGGCCGGCCCGGAAGAGCGGAACATAGACCGTCTCCGCGTCGTAGGTCGAGGTGCCCCAGCCGAGGAGCCATACTGGCTGCGTGCGGTGGCTGTACGCGAGCGTACCGAAGTAGTGGACCCACTCGTGCGTCTTGAGCGTGGTCCGGATACCGGCCTTGGTCAGCTGGCCCGCGAGAGCTTCCGCCACCTCCTTGTCGCGCACGTAGCGCCCTTGCGGACTGTTGAGGATGATTTCGAGTCCGTTCGGAAAGCCCGCCTCGGTGAGGAGCTGCTTGCTCTTGGCGAGATCCTGTTTGATCGGCCTGATCCCGGGGTCGAAGCCGAAGTGCTTGTCCGTGAGCATGAGGGCGGTGCGCACGGCCTTGCCGTCCAGCACGTTCTTGATGATGTCGTCCACGTCGACGGCATGGTTCATGGCGAGGCGCACGCGGCGGTCCGCCGTGGGACCCGGAAACGGCCCGATCAGCTTGTGCTGGGCGTCGTACTGGTGTGTGTAGTACATGAGCTGGATGGTCCGCACGCTGGGCGCGGTGGTCAGGAAGAGCTTCGGGTGATTGGCGATGATGGTCGCGAGGTGCGGCGGGATGTTGACGGCAACATCAACCTCGCCGTTTTGCAGCGCGGCCACGCGCACCGCGTCGTCGGGGATGGGGCGGAAGACGAGGGTCTTGACCCGGGGCGCGCCTCGCCAGTACTGCTCGTTGGCCTCGAGCTCGATGCGCTCGTCCCGGATCCATCGCACGAACCGGAAGGGCCCAGAGCCCACAGGGGCCCGCCCCGCCTGCGAGGAGCCCTCGTCCCGGTAGTGCTTGGGCGAAAGAATCGCCGCCTGGGTGGCGCTCATCAGCGTGTCCAGGATCGGCCACGGAGCCCTGGTATGGATCCGGACGGTCAGCGCGTCGACAATCTCGACATGGCTGAGGGGGGCGAAGGGTGGCGATCCGCGCAGCTTGAGCTTGGGGTCCACGAGGCGCTCGAGGCTAAACTTTACGGCCTCAGCGTCCACCGGCTCGCCATTGTGGAACTTGGCTCCGGGTCTAAGCTTGAACTCCCACACGGTAGGCGACACGAGCCGGGGCAGCTCGCGGGCGAGCATGGGCTGGATCTTCAGGTCCTGGTCTCGCTCGAGCAGCGTGTCGAACATGTTCCGGCACACATTGGCCGCGGGTGACTCCTGATGATTCATGGGATCAAGTGTGCTGGGATCGACGCCCTGGGCAATGATGACCTTGCCGGACGGGGCCGCGGAGGCGACCGAATGGTCGAGCGCAGGCGCCACGGCGAGCGCGATCAGGGACAAGATTCGGATCCAGGTCATGGCCCTCCTCGACGATCCTGGTCTCTCCCGAGAGGCGGCGGGCCGCCCAGGGAAGGCAGCCGGCGCTTACTTGTTGAGCGACATGTCGAAGGCCTTGATGCGCTCGTCGCTCCGCGCCTTCCAGTTGAGTCGCTTGCTCGCGCCGTACAGATCGAGCTGCTGGTACAGCGGCACCGCGGGCATCTCCTCGACCCAGAGCTTGTTGATGCGGTGATACGTGGCCAGGCGCTGCTTCTCGTCCATCTGCGTCTGGGCCTGGTCGACCATGCCGTCGAAGTCGGCGTTGTGATAGTTGCTGAGGTTGCTGCCCGTGCGGAAGAGGGGCGCGTAGACGGTCTCCGCGTCGACGGTGGGCGTGCCCCAGCCGATCAGCCACACGGGACCTGGCTTGTGCGGGTACACGAGGTTGTTGAGGTAGTTCACGAACTCATACGTCTTGAGGGTCGTCTTGATTCCCGCCTTGTTCAGCTGGCCCGTCACCGCCTCCGCCACTTCCTTGTCACGCACGTAGCGGCCCTGCGGGCTGTTGAGGGTGATCTCCAGCCCCCCGGCATAGCCGGCTTCCGCGAGCAGCTTCTTGCTCCGGGCCAGATCCTGCTTGATGGGCTTGAGGGAGGCGTCGTAGCCGAAGTGCAGCGGCGTGAGCATGGTCGCCGTGCGCATGGCCTTACCGTCGAGCACGCCCTTGATGATCTCGTCGGCGTCGATTGCGTACGCGATGGCCTGCCGGACCCGCTTGTCGACGGTGGGCCCCTTGTACGGCCCTATCAGCTTGTGCTGCGCGTCGTACTCGTGCGTCACGAACATGAGCTGGAGGGTCCGGATACTGGGAGCCGTCGTGAGGAAGGCCTTGGGATGGTTCGCGATGATGCTGGCCAGATGCGGCGGGATATTGACGGCCACATCGATCTCGCCGTTCTGGAGCGCGGCCACCCGCACCGCGTCGTCGGGGATGGGGCGAAAGACGACGGTCTTGATCTTGGGCGAGCCCCGCCAGTGACCCGGGTCCGCCTCGAGCACGATCTCCTCGTCCTTCGACCACTTCACGAAGCGGTACGGCCCGGTGCCGATGGGATTCTTCGAGATGAAGGCGCTGTCCTTGCCGGTATAGGCCTTGGCCGGGTACATGGCCGCCTGCGTGAAAGTCATGATGGTCACGAAGGTCGGCCACGGCTTGCTCGTGTGGACGCGCACCGTGTAGGCGTCCATGACCTCGACGCGATCGATGGGGCGGAAGTTGGAGCTCGCCCGCAGCGCAGGGGTCTTGACCCGCTCCAGGCTGAACTTCACCGACTCCGCGTTGAACTCTTCGCCGTTGTGGAACTTGACGCCCTTGCGGAGCTTGACTTCCCACGTGGTGGGCGCGACGAGCTTGGGAAGCTCGGATGCGAGAGCGGGGACGACCTTGAGATTGCTGTCGCGCTCCACGAGGCCATCGAAGATGTGCCCGGTGACCACGGAGGCGGGGGTTTCCTGCTGATTCATGGTGTCGAGCGTGGTCGGGTCCACGCCCTGCGCGATGACGACCTTGCCCTCGGGCGCGGCGTCGACGCACGCAGCTCCCACCCCTATCAGGATCGCAGCGGTCAGGGCTGCGAATAGAGTTCTGCGCATCATGCGTGCCTCCTTGGGGTGATGGAGCCAGCTCCAGCGCCGAGCCGTCGTGCTCTCGGTGGCCCTACTCTAGGGGCTCCTCCGGCAACGTGTCAAGACGGAGGCCCTCCCGCCGGAGCCATTCGAGGGCTCCTTCTCGGTCGGCCACGAGCCCGAGCGCCTGCGCCTCGCGGACCAGGGCGAGCAGCCGACCGATCTCGGGACCGGGACCGAGGGCGAGCGCCTCCATGATGTCGCCCCCCGACAGGAGCGGTGGCGCCGCCGCCACCGCCGCCTCCCCGGCATGGCCCGCCATCAGCTCGCGCAGGACCTGGCTCTCCGGCCCCCGCCAGACGGCCCACGGCGAGCGACCCGTGACCGCCGCCGCGTCGACGAGGGCGAGGAGAAGGAGGTCTCGCGCGTCCTCCTCGAGGGCGCGGAAGAACCGATGCCGGGCCCGGCTCGTGATCTCCCCGGCCCGGGCGAGGTGCATGGGCCGGAGGTGGTGGCGGACGAGTCGCGCCAGCGTCATCGAGACCCGGCCCGAGAGCCGCCACCGCGCTGCGATGGCGGCGACCCGGTCCGCCCCGATCACGTCGTGACCGAAGAAACGGACACGTCCGGCCTCGACGGTGCGCGTCTCGGGCTTGGCCACGTCGTGCAGCAGGGCCGCGAGCTTGAGGACCTCGCGCCGGCGGAGGCCGTCGCCCAGGAGCTCGTCCAGATGCTCCGCCAGCGCCTCGTCCATGCGCGCGAGGTCCGCCGCGCGCGCCAGAAGCGCGTCGGCGCCCTCGACGGCGCGCACGCTGTGCTCCCAGACGTCGAAACGGTGAGGCAGCGGTTGCGCCGTCGACTGCATGGCCGCGCGCTGGGGCAGGAGACGATCGACCACGCCCCATCGATCGAGCAGCCGGAGCCCGGCCCCCGCCGCGCGCTCTCGCAGGAGCCCCACGAGCCCGTCGCGAAGGCGCTCCGCGGACACGCGGTCGAGCGCTCCGGCGGCGCGGGCCGCCGCCACGCTGACGGACGCTGCCACGCGCCAGCCGGGGCGAACGCCGAGCTGCGCGGCGCGGAGTGCACGCACGGGGTCGTCGTCCATGGCCGCCGGGGAGCAGAGCCGCACCGTGCGCGTGCGCAGATCATCGAGACCGCCCAGGGGATCGTGGACGGCGCCCTCGCCCGAGGCCACGAGGTCGTGGAGGGAGACGGCGAGCGCGTTGACGGTGAAGTCGCGCCCCCGGAGATCGCCCTGGAGGTCGGACGCGCGGAAGTCCACGACGTCGACCTGCGGGCCCCGCCACCGTCGTCCCGAAGCGGGCACGAGACGCGCGGCGCCGCGCGCGGCGTCGAGGACGAGAAAGGCCCCGTCGAGTCGGTCGGCGAGCGTGCGCGCGGCACCGAGGGCGCCCGATGGCACGGCCACGTCGATGTCGGCGGTGGGCTCCCCGCCCAGGAGATCCCGGAGCGTGCCGCCCACGAGGTAAGCGGGCCGCGAAGGCCCGAGGATGACGTGAAGCGTTTCGAGGGCCTCACGGACTTCGGGCGCCAGGGCGCGGAGGGCGAGGACGCGCTCCGGGAGACGCGAGCTTTCCGTCACGGCAGGCCCAGGAGGCGGGCGGCATTGTCGTGAAAGATCTTCCGGTAGACGGGCAGGGGCAGGTCCCGCCCCCACAGGGCCTCCCGTTCCTCTTCGTACGGATACGGCAGGTTCGGGAAGTCGCTGCCGAAGACGATGCGGTCCTGCCATCGGAGGAGATCGTCGTTCGTCACCGTGATGCTGTTGATCCGCGTGTCGATGGTTCTGGACTCGGGCCGCACGGGGGCGAAGGCCATGGTCGTGTCGAGATAGAGATTGGGGCAGCGCTCCATGAGCCCCATGAACTCCCGTGTCTCGAAAGACCCCATGTGGGCGACCACGACCTTGAGCCGCGGGAACATGTCCATGACGCGCGCGAACCGCGGAAAACCATCGAAGGCGTTGGGCCAGGGCGCGCTCCCCACGTGAACGAGGAGGAGCCGGTCGAGGGCGAGGAGCCGCTCGTACACGGGAAGCACGCGTGGGTCGTCGGGGTGAAAGCGCTGGACGTTGATGTGGAACTTGAATCCGGGAAACCCGTAGCCCTGGAGAGCCTCGTCCGCCACCTCGAGCATGTCGCCGTCGTCGGGATGAACGGTGCCCAGGGGGAGACCGGCGGGCACACGCGGCCTCACGGCATGAAGCCACGCATTGATGTCGCGCGCCATGCCGGCCTTGTGGGCATAGGAGAAGTACAGGAAACGGTCGACATCGTGGTCCCCGAGGAAGGCCGCCACCACCTCGGGCTCGGTCGGGTACTCGAGCTTCCAGTCCGACCGCTCCGCGAACCACCTCCGGATCGCCCGGGTGAGCCGCTCGGGATGCAGATGCGTGTGGATGTCTATGTAGCGGAAGCCCTCCGGCGGCTGCGTCACGGGCCCACTACCCATCGCCCCGGCCAGCCCGCGACCTCGCAGTCCACACGGGCGCGTCCCGCGCGGGCGAGCCGCGCGACGCTCGCCGCCGTTTCTCTTCCCTCGAGCCCGAAGAGCCGCGCCATGCGCGCGGGGGTGGAGTACACGGCCCCGCCGAGATAGCGGCCGAGCAGCCGATCGAGGGCGGCGGGGCGGCCGAGGGACCGTCCCTCCGCGACCGGGTCAGGCAGCCACCGCTCGACGAGGTCCCAGCGATAGGAAAACGAGGACTCGTAGCGCTCCTCGGTCTTGACGATCCACAGTCCCTGCTGCAGCTCCGCCATGGCGCGCTCGAACTCGCGCGTCCTCGAAGACTCGAGCATGAAGGTGTCGGCCCGGAGCCCGCGCGTGTACTGAGGGCTCTCGCGGAGAAAGCTGTCCATGATGCGCTTGGCGTGGACGGAGAGCCGGCCCGCCCGGTACTCGGCGAGATAGTCGCGGGCGCGCTGCCGGCCTCGGATGAGCGCGTAGAAGGCCGGGAAGACGTCGAGGGCGACGAGCACGGGCCGCTGCTTCACCAGCTTGCCGTAGTAGCAGCGGCGCTGGGCGGGCAGGACGTCCTTCAGCTCCCAGGTTCGACCGATGCCCTCGTCGTGATGGGAGTGGCGGGGCCAGCGCGGACGGTCCCGGCCCGCCACCGCGGCCCACAGGCAGGCGAGCCCATCCGGGAAGCGGTAGAACGTGGAGCACACGGCCACCCGCTCCACGAAGGCGGCGGCCGCCCGCGCGGACCTGACGCGGAGGGCGGGGGCGTGACGAAAGTTCCGCGCGCGCCTCGTGGCGAGCGGCCGCGGGTCCATGGGGCTCCCACGCGTGCGGGGCACGCCGTCAGGGAAACTCGAGGCCCCGCTCCGTGATCCGATACTCGGCGATCTCGTCGCTCATGGCGCTACCCCGGTGCTTGACCACGCAGAGGAAGCGCCCGAGACGGTTGCCCACCCGCTCGCTGCCCATGACCACGATGGTGTTGGCCACCGCCCCGATGTCGCCGGAGGCGACCTTGCGGGCGATCAGATGCTCGAGCTGCGTCTCCTCGGTGGTCACGAGCAGCATGGTGGTGACCGCGGTGTGCTCGTATCGATGGGCGTCGATGAACTCGCGGTGCTTCCACACGGGCAGACAGATCTCCATGCCCAGGGTCTCGCTGTCACGGTGGATGACCTTGCGGTAGAGCTCGTCGAAGACGAACGGCTGCATGTAGTCGCCCGGCACATCCATGGGTTCGACCCCATCGACCACGATGCGCCGGCACCCCGCGCCCAGATGGAAGTAGACGAAGGGCCGCACGGTGTACAGCGCGTGGTTGTACTCCGCCTTCCAGTTCCAGTCGAGCTCGAGCCCGCCGTCCCGCGCCGGCACCTGATAGTCGCGCAGCTTGCCCGTCCAGGGCAGCGCGTCGCAATAGCGCGCGGCCATCTCGCCGGGAGGAGGATAGGGAGCGGCCATGGGCGTCACGGTGTGCCGCCAGCGCTGGAGCGACCAATCGTAGAGCCGGGCCGCGTACTCGTGGTGCTGCTGGGAGTCACCGCGGGAGTTCATGTCGAAGAGAATCCCGGGGGTGCCCTCCGCCTCCATGCCCGCGTGGGCGAAGGTGAGGCCGAGGTGCGTCTTGCCTATCCCGGTGGCGCCGTACGCGACGCAGAGTGTGCCGGGCAGCAAGCCGCCGCCCAACATCTCGTCCAGCCGGTGCAGACCGGTAGTCACGCGCGCGGTCACAGAGGGCCAGTCTATCGGCGCCACGCGCGGTGGGTCAAGGGTGGTCGTGGCTTTCTTGACAGGCGGAAGGCGTCCACCCTACCTTCTTCGCATGTCCTCTCGCGTTGTTCTCTACTCGGAAAAATCTCCCGTGGCCGCCCTGGTGGCCCCGCTGGCCGATGATTTCGAAAAGCGCGCCATGATCTTGGGCAGGGCCGTGCCCTTGGCCGCTGACGAAGCCGCCGTCCTTCTCGTGGACGTGGAAAGCGACGCGCCGGAGCTCCTGGCTTCGCTGGGTGCTCGCGCTCACGACGTGCCGGTCATCGCGCTGGCCGCCACGCCGCCCACCGAGGCCGCCCTGCCCTCGAGCTGGTATGCCTGCCTGCGCAAGCCGGTGACCCTGCCCGTTCTCGAGCGCGCGCTCGAACAGGCCCTCGACCACGCACGCCTGCGCCGTGAGTCCGCCGCCACGCGGCGCGAGCTCGAGGAGCTCAACGAGATCGGCATCCGGCTCTCCGCCGAGCGCGACGTCGAGACGCTGCTGCGCCTCATCCTCTCCCGAGCCCGCGAGATCACCCACAGCGACGCGGGGTCGATCTATCTCGTGGAGGAGCCGGAGGGCGAGCCGCGCCGGCTCCGCTTCGAGATCTCCCAGAACGATTCCGCGACCATTCCACTTTCGGGGCCCGGCGACACCAGACCCGCCAGAGTCTCCGTGCCCATCAGCGACGAGAGCATCGCGGGCCACGTCGCCTTGACGGGTGAGATCGTCCACCTGGACGACGCCTACGTGCCTCCCCCGGGCGCCCGGTACCACATCAATACCGGCTTCGACAGGCACGCGGGCTACCGCACGAAGTCCATGCTCGTGGTGCCCATGAAGACGCCGGGCGAAGATGTCATCGGCGTCCTCCAGCTGATCAACTGCAAGCGCGACCCCGCGCGGCGCTTCGCCTCTCCCGAGCAAATCGAGGCGGAGGCCCTCCCCTACCCCGAGCGCTTCAAGAGCCTGGCCGCCTCCCTCGCCTCGCAGGCGGCGGTGGCCCTCCAGAACAGCCGCCTCTACGAGAGCGTGCGCGTCCTCTTCGAGGGCTTCGTCAGCGCCTCCGTCGGCGCCATCGAAGCGCGGGACCCCACCACCTCCGGCCACTCCTTCCGCGTCGCGGATCTCACGGTGGCCCTGGCCGAGGCCGCCCACCGCGCCGCCCGTGGCCCCCTCCGGGACGTGCGCTTCTCGTCCGACCAGATCCGCGAGCTCCGCTATGCCTCGCTCCTTCACGACTTCGGCAAGGTCGGTGTTCGCGAGGACGTGCTCGTCAAGGCCAAGAAACTGCCCCCCGTGGGGCTCGAGCTGATACGCCAGCGCTCCGAGATCCTGAAGCGCGGGCTCGAGCTGAAGTTCCTGCGCAAGAAGCTCGACGCGCTCCTGCGCGGGAGCCGCGAGGGCTTCCAGGCCCGCGCCGACGAGTGGGACGCCGAGCTGGCGACCCTGCTCGCGGAGATCGACGAGCATCTGAAGGCGGTGGCCGCGGCCAACGAGCCCACCGTCTTGCCCGCGGAAACGGCGGCGGGCATCCGAAGCATCGCGGGGCGGGCCTTCGTGGACCACACGGGTGACGGCCAGACCATCATCACGCCGGACGAGGCCGACATCCTCTCGATCCCGCGCGGCAGCCTTACCCGCGACGAGTTCAAGCAGATCCAGTCGCACGTGCTCTATACGTACGAGTTCCTCAAGCGCATCCCGTGGACCAAGGAATTGCGGGAGGTGCCGACCATCGCCCGCTCCCACCACGAGAAGCTCGACGGCTCCGGCTATCCCGAGGGCCGGCGGGGCGCCGAGATCCCCCTGCAGTCGCGGATGATGACCGTGTCCGACATCTTCGACGCGCTGACGGCGAGCGATCGGCCTTACAAGGCCGCCGTGCCCGTCGACCGCGCGCTGGACATTCTCGACCAGGAGCGCAAGGCGGGCGCCATCGACGCCGACATCCTCGAACTCTTCGTTGAGCTGAAACCCTGGGAGCTGAAACCTAGGGAGCTGAAACCTGGGGAGCTGAAGCCCTGGACGCGGCCCGGCGGCCACCGGGACGGCTGATTCCGCCGCGTCGCCGCCCGTCCGGTCCGCCCAGCCATCAGCTCCCCAGGAGGACGAGGATCATCCCCCAGGCGACGATTCCCCCGAGCATGGCGACCGCGCCCACCCAGTCCGAGAGACGCGGGCGAGCCGCCACCTGTTGAGTTGTCCGCCGCAAAAAAAGAGTCGCGGCGGCGCGGCGGGTGACGGTGCGACCAACGTAGATCCGCCGCCGCCGCCGCGCCACGCGCGGGCGGGACCGTCGGCGGGGGCGTCGCGTCTGTGCCACCAACGTCGGAGCGACCAGCATCGAAAGCCTCCTTCCGTCCGAGTCACTGGACTCTACATGTCCCTGAACAGCCCGACGACCTTGCCGAGGATGCGGAAGTCGGAGCGCCGCGGATCCACCACGATGGGCTTCATGGTCGGATGCTCGGGCTTGAGCACGACCATGCCGCCCTGGGTGGCGAAGCGCTTGACCGTCGCCTCCTGATCCACGAGGGCGGCCACGATGTCGCCCGTGGCGGCGCCCTCCTGCTTCCGCACGACGACGAGGTCGCCATCGGCGATATGCGCCTCGATCATGCTGTCGCCCTTCACCCGGAGGGCGAAGAGGTCTCCGCCCTTGGCCGCGATCCACTCCGGTCGCACGGGGATGCTCTCCTCCCGGCTCTCCGCCGCGAAGGTCGGCTCACCTGCCGCGATCCGCCCGAGGATGGGAATCTCGCGCGAGGGGCGGCGGCTGTGGGCGCGATCGGTAAGGATCATGGTCCGCGACACGCGCTTGTCCGTCACCCGCCGCTGCAGCTCGCCCTTCCGTTCGAGGGCCCGGAGGTGATCGAAGGCCGCCCTCGGGGTGAAGCGGAAGCGCTCGGCGATTTCCCGCACGGTGGGCGGGGCGCCGTGTCGGTCGCTGAAGCTCCGCATGAAGCCCAGAACTTCCCGCTGCCGCGCTGTCAGCTCTTTCAAGCCCTGTCCCCCGGATTGACCACCATGGACGGCTGCGTCAACGAGCCCACCGTCTACTCAACAGCATGATAGTCAACATCCGTTGAGTTAGCCAAGGAAAAAAAATCAGGCCGGCTCCCAGGGCTCGCAGGACGGGCAGGCCATGAAGCCGGCCTCCCTGGCCTCGGCCACTCGCTTGAAGTAGACGCGGTCAGGCTCACCTATGCGCTTGACCCAGCCGCAGTCCCGCTGGTGAAAGAGCCTCGACCCACGCTGGGCAACGTAGGCCTCCCCAGGCGGCGCCTCGGCGGCGATCGGGGAGACCGCGTGAGGGTCGAGCGCGGAGTCGGGAAGCGCCTCGGCCGCCCCCGTGCCCGCAGGCGACGCCTCGGTCGTGACCAGGGAGGCATCCGCGGTGACGGTCGGCGGCGTCGGGGGCGGATCGGGCTCGTCGATCTGGAGATTGGTCCTGATGGTCGACTCGAACTCCGCGCTGGCGCGCCTGAACTCGCGCATGGCGCGTCCGAGCGAGCGGCCGAGCTGAGGCAGGTTCTTCGGACCGAAGACGAGGAGAGCGATCACGAAGATGAGGATCAGCTCTTGGAGACCGATGTCGAACATGTTGGAGCAATTTGGTTATCGGCTCACAAAAGCCCTGGCTCTTCCATCGTGATCGTCCCAATGATTTCACGTCGTTGTTCGGGAGGTCACGTGGCAGGGGCCTTGCTTCCTTTCAGCGGAGTCGCTGAGGCTCATCCCTGGCCGGCCAACCCGACGGTGGAGGCTCCATGGCGGGAAGCAGATGCTGAGCCAGCACAGCAACCGCTTTCGACCTGCGACTCGGAGCATCTTCGGCGGCCCGCTTCTCATCCTCTCGCTCGAGGCCTTCACCGTCGCGCTCGTTCTCGCTCCGTCCCTCGTCCACGCTCAAGGGCTGGGAGTCGTCACCACGCTCGCCGGCACCGCCACCCTCGCGCGCGCCTCTCAGTCCCAGCCTCTCCGCTTCCGGGACAGCGTCTTCGAGCAGGACAAGATCGCCACGGCGGAGAAGTCCCTGGTTCGCGTGCTCCTCGGCGGCAAAGCCGTCGTGACGATCCGCGAGCTCTCCGAGCTCACCATCACCGAGGGGCATGCCAAGTCCATCATCCAGCTGTCCGCGGGCAAGATCGGGCTGGCCGTCGCACGCCAGCGCATGAAGCCCGGCGAGGAGATCGAGGTTCGCACGCCCAATGCCGTGGCCGCGGTGCGGGGCACCGTCTTCGTGGTCGAGCTGATCCGCCCCGCCACGGGCGGGGCCTCCGGGGCGGCGCCGTTCGTCACCAACGTTCACGTCGTCAAGGGCATCGTGGACGTCCGCGCGATCAATGCCCCTCCGGGCACGGCACCGACCCGAGTCGAAGCGGGCCAGAGCCTCGGCGTCACCGCCGGCACCGCCGGCCAGGTGCAGCCCGTCCCGCCCGCCGCGATGGCCGCCGTGTTCAGCGATCTGAGCGCGCGCGAGGCCGAACATCCACGGAGCGCCGACGCCGTCGCCCGGTCAGTCAGCGGCGCGGAGGGCTTGAAGGCACGCGCTCTCGCGCTGGCCCTCTCACCGGATCCAACGCCCCAGCCCTCAGGTCCTCGAGGCGGGGAGGGCCGGCCCGGCGAACCGACCCAAGCGGGCGGCCAGCCCGACCCCGCGGCCGAGGTCTTCGGTCTCGCTCAGCTCGCGGCCGTGGGCGAAGACACTGCCGGCGTGGGCGGCGGTAGCGGCGGCACCGGGATCGTCACGCAGCCTCCGCTCGTGCCGCCCGTGCCCACCCAGAATCCCGGGCCGCCCGCGTTCCCGCCGAGCTTGACGCCCGCTCTTTACACGTTCAGCGGGGTGAATCGCGCATTCGCGACCTCACTCTATGCCGTCGACAGCAAGAGCAAGACGACGCTCGACGGCGGCCTGCTCGAAGCCTTGTCGAGCACGCTCGATTTCGGCGGGGGCATTGCGGATATCCAGGGCGGCTTCACGGGCACAGCGGCGGTGCCCCTGCTCGGGCTGACCACGAGCACCGTCACCACCGCCGAGCTCGCGCACGTCTCGGGCGCCAAGGCCAAGGTGACCACGACGGGCTCACTACTCGCGGCCGTCAAGAGCGACCTGAGCGCCGACGGCGCGGCCCTTCTCGCCGTCGACGGCAAGGGCAGCCGCTTCACGAGCGTGGCCAAGACCAGCCTCCTGTCTCTCGAGGGCGGATCGCTCTCCCTCGCCCGGGGCACCGAGGGCGTCGTCGTGGAGAAATCGGGCCGGCTGGACATCGCGGGCTCCCTGTGGACGGCTCAGGACGCGCCCATCACCTCGACGGGGTCGCTGCTGCGGGTCTCCGCGGGCGGCCGAGTCGCCACCGGAAAGTCGACGGATGAGCTCATCGAGCTCTCGGGGGGCACCCATTCGATCGCCACGGGAGCCGGAGAGGCCGTCATCGAGCTCTCGGGCAAGAAGACCAAGAAGGACGCCGAGACGGGACTCGAGCTCGCCACCCAGCGCCCGCTCAGGAGCGCCGGCACCCTGCTCGACCTCGACGGCGCCACGCTGACCACGCGCGAGGTCCTCCGCATGGACACCGCGCTGCTCGAGGCGAGCCTGCCCATCCTGAACATGCGCCGCGGGGCCCAGCTCACCGCGGCGAGCGCGGTGCTCGACCTCTCGGCCAAGAGCAAGGTCACCAGCGTGGGCTCCCCCGTGGCCCTCGAGGCGAGCCGGCTCACCGTCGCCAACGGCGCCGCCATCGCCCTCTCGGGCGGCAGCGTGCTGAAGGTCTCGGGCGATCTCGTCACCCTGGCCAGTGGAAGCACGCTCACGCTCTCCTCGGGACCCCTCCTGAGCCTCTCGGGCGGCTCCGTGCTCAAGGTATCGGGAGCGCTCGTGGCCTTCGCGGGAACGGGCGGGAGCGTCCTCTCGGTGTCCAACAGCCTCTGCGGTGGTCCCTGCGCGCTGATCGGCGGGATCCCGATCGCGTTCACGGGTGGCGCCTCCGTCGCCAACGTCGTCATCAGCGGTGAACCGATCCGCAACCCCGGCCTGGGCACGCTCAAGCTCGCCTCGCCCAGCACCGCCTTGATCGCCGTCGACGGCAAGAACACGAAGGTCGCTGTCGTCGGCAAGTGAAGCGACGAGACCTCTTGCGGGGGCTCGGCCTCCTCGCGCCCGCTCTCGCCCTCCTCCTTCCCGGAGTCACCTCGGCGCAGGGCACCACCAGTCTGGCCACCGTCACCCGGGTGAGCGGCCACGTGACCGTGAGTCGCGGGACGTCGAATGAGATGCGCGCACTCAAGTTCAAGGACTCTCTCTTCGATCACGATCGGATCGGCACGGGCGAGAGATCCTCGGCGCGTCTCCTGCTTGGAGGAAAGGCCCTGGTGACGGTGCGAGAGCTTTCCTCCCTCACCGTCGCCGAACAGCCGGGCCACGCCGGTCTCCGTCTCACCGGGGGCGCCGTGGCCCTCGCCGTGGCCGGGCAGCGCATGGGCCCCGACGAGAGAGTCGAGATCCACCTGCCGAGTGTCGTGGCGTCGGCGCGCGGCGCGGTCCTCATCGTCGAAGCGACGCGCGCCACGGATCCCGCGGTCTCGGTCATTCACGTTCTCTCGGGGCGCGCCGACGTGACCACGAAGAGCGCCTCGCTGCGGCTCACCCGACATCAGAGCGTCACTATCACGGACGGCGTGATGGGACCGATCACGACCCTCACGGACCGAGAAGTCGAGCAGCTCGCCGCCGACCTCCGGCCTGACAGACTCCGGCGCGCCGAGCCTCCGCGCAGCTCCGCGTCGGGCGCCGATTGTTGCATAGGGAAAATTTATCCCGCGGTGAAGGCGAGAGAAGGCGAAAGTGTCAGGTCCGTGACAGATGTGGGCACGCAAATCGGCCTCGAGCTCCCGAGAAGCTTCGTTCTGCCCCTCGGTCCGGCTTTCGCGAGCCCGCCCGGAGTCACCGCGCCCGCTCTTGCCCGCTGAAACGCGATCCCGCGCTTGCGCTCGCACGGCGAGCGCCCTATCATCGTTGCGCAATGAATCACCGACGCTTCCTCTTCGCGATCGCGCTTCTGGTCCTTCCGACTCTTTCCTGGCCCTCTCTGTCCTGGGCCCAGGCGCCGGAGCTGGGGGTGGTGACGACCCTGCAGGGGCAGGCGAGCGTGGCGCGGGCGAGCGCGGCGGGGGCGTTGCCCCTGAAGTTCAAGGACGCCGTCTTCGACCGGGACCGCATCCAGACGGGCGAGGAGTCCATCGTCAAGGTGCTGATGGGCGGCAAGGCGATCGTGACCATTCGCGAGCTGTCGGTGCTGACCATCACCGAGGAGCTGGGCAAGACGACGATCAACCTCACCTCGGGCAAGATCGCCGTGGGCGTGGCCAAGCAGCGCATGCAGCCCGGGGAGCGGCTCGAGGTGCACACCCCCAACGCCG